>Ga0209935_1000394_pt1 | contig 117742 bp, 80 predicted proteins | sample ThiBio_1000_plan_2_FD_183958 | JGI IMG/M metagenome (GOLD analysis project Ga0209935, IMG submission 183958) | Wastewater bioreactor microbial communities from Cape Town, South Africa - Thiocy_cont_1000_plan (SPAdes) | ecosystem: Engineered > Bioreactor > Thiocyanate-remediating >... | reverse complement strand
AGAAATTTAAGGAAATGTTTGGTGCTTATCCCTTAGTTGTTCTGGGTTTGGAGGATAAATATTGCACTGAGGGAGAGATTAAAAAAGCTTACCATATCAAAATGCTCAAATATCACCCTGATCGTAATCAAAAAGAAAGCGCTAAAGAAAAAGCACAAAAAACCGCTTCAGCCTACGAATTTTACAGCAAGCCCGAAACACGTAAGAAATATTTAGGCCGTTGATAGAAATTGTAATAGTTATAGAGAGAATTTTTTGATGTTAAGTATGATCACAAGCTTTTGGTCCAAAAAACCTACAGCACCAGCTCCCAAACAAGTAATTGTTCGTCTTGAAAAAAAAATAAAAGATCTTGAAGTCAAAATAGATCCTAAAAAATCGTATTTCAAAGCGCAAGCGTGGGAACTATCTAAAATAGTAGGAAGCTCTACTATAGGGGCAGGCACGGGAACTGCTACTGGTATGATTTATCTTTCGTCCACGGCCTTGGTAACTTTATTTGGTGCCTCTGTAATCGGCGCAGGTGGGGCACTAGCGCTGGTGAGTTATTTTAGCGGTGGTTTGAGTATACCTACGGGAAGAAAATTTATTTATAAAGAGATAAATACCCTGACAAGAGAATTAACAAAAGCGAAAATTGAAGCTTTGAATGATGTTGTGGATGGTGATGTTTGTGATTTTGTCTTTAACCATAAACATTCTATTGAATTAGAAACAAAAGATCTCAAGCAAAGAAAAAAACAGCAAGAATTGAATGAATCAGCCAAAGAAAACAAAAAAGTATCAAAAAAAGATGCAGCCGTTATCCCAGTAAAAATGGATAAGAAGATGCTTTCTGATTTAATGGATGCTTTGGAAAGTAGAGTTGATGAAAATATAGATGTTACCTTGAGAAAAATTGATATTAGTGATGCCTCCTTAACTGCCAAAAAACTCAATACATTGTTAACGGCCCAATTAGGGGCTTTCAATACAGAACATTTAATTTTAAGAAATAATTTGTTGGATGATGAAAGTGTTGAGTTTCTGAAAAAACGCATTGTGGATAAAAAGGATGCTTTTCAAAATTTAAAAACACTCAATTTAGAAGGGAACAATTTAACAGGAGCTTGTTTGCCACATATTTTGGCAATTGTTCAGCATTTAAAATTACAGAAATTAGTTTTATCAAATAATCCTTTGCTGGCTAGCCAGTTCCGTGATCGAAAGCCAATCCCAGGAACTGCAGAACCTATGGTAGAATTTTTAAAGCAGGCACCATCCAAAATGGCTAGTCTTCGAAAATTATATCTTAGCAATACAGGGTTACAAGAAGCTCATGCACCAGAAATTGGAAATTTCCTGAGAAAATCGACCTTGCTTCAATTGTGTGATGTGCAAAATAATAAAGGATTTACTTATCCAAGCATGGTTGATTCAGTAAAAGAACAAGGGTTGATGAAATCTATCTCTTTAAAAGAATTGCGAAGTGATCACAGAACTTTGCGTGTTTCAACGATATTAAGTAAACGTGATACTGCTTTTGAAGATTCCGCCGATGATAAATCAGAAGAAACTCCTTGGGCACTCCATCTTCTAAACTATAAAATGCAGCATAAGAAATTACCCTCCGCAACAGCAAAATATTTGAGCAAAACTGCTTTTAGTGAAACTACCATTAAGCAAATTATTGAAACCATTCAAGATGCAAGAACACAGCATTTAGGGGTAAGAGAAGGGATGGCTATTACCATCACGGAAAGGGAATTGATTGCTTATTATTCAAAGGAACTTCATGAACTATATAAAAGAGTACGTGCAGGTGATGCTAATGATGAGGTTGAAGATGAGCTTATTCAGAATATCAGAGAAGTAAAACAACCTAAGCAACGTCAACGCCGCGCTACAACAAGAAAAGAAAAAGATCCTGAAATTGAAACGCTTAAAAAGACAAAACGAAATACGCCACGAAAAACAGTGCCAAGAAGCACTAAAGCAAAAACATTGGCGCTTCCCGCTCCAAAGAAAGCTGCTTCAAAGGACGTTTCACAAGTAGACACACAAGATGCAAATGTTCCTAATGCAACAACACAGCAGCATCCTCAGGTGTTAAACCAATTTAATGCTGCAAGAAATGCAAGTTTACGGGCTGAAATTGAACAAAGTTTGTCTGCTTATGCATTGTCTAGGAACCCTCAATTGAATAAACAAACCACTCCTAACCAAAAAACAACGCGATTTAGAGTGTAACTTACATAAATAATAAAATTGAGTATAAAGCAGGGAAGAAGTAGTAATGAGCAGACAAAAAGAAAAAAGAACTATTGCAAGAAAGGAAGAAATAAAAGAGAAGAAAGTTTCTTTACTTGAGTTTGCTAAAGAGAAGAAATGGCAGAAAATTTTAAAATCCTTGCCTAAAGTTTGCAAGGATGCCTTTCTCGAAAAGGATAGACAGCAGAAGAGTTTTCTTGACTATACAGATGCTGCTTTTAAGAAAAAAATTCTAGCTTCTTTAGATAGTGCACTAGAGCAACAAGATTGTTTGCAAAAAAAACAAATAGTGCTTGAGTCTGCATTAAAACAGGAACATTTTGCTCAATTTGATAAAAAAAATAATCTGGTTGAAAATTGCATCTTATCTTATTTGCTTGAGCAAGGCGTTGAATCTTTTAAGATTTTGTCACAAATCAATTTAACGTTGCGTTCACACGTTCCTGGATGTCCTAAAGCACTTAGTTTTTATGATTATTATCAACAACGATATCATTCCCAGCTTTGGCAATATTTAGCTGATAATCTTGACGAGTTAAATAATGAAGAAATAGATGCATTGCGCATTGTGCCCGATCTTGTCATCACAAATACTCCTCTTGCTGATATTGATATGGTTTTAGAAAGAGGCGGAGTTTGGATAGGGTCGCAAATTTTAAGCTTAGGTAAATTCAAAGACTATATAAACTCACTTCCTAATAGAACGCTTAAAACTAAAATCCTTAATACAGCAAATTTGTTTGAGAATATGCATTCTCGTACTCAATTGCGAAAGCTTCTTGGTAAACCATATTACACAAACGTTTATAATGAAAAAGGTAATACGGTTCTTCATGAGCTGGCAGAAGCTGGCTATGAAGAAGAATGCATCAAATTTCTTTCACAAGAACAAAGCAAAGAAGCAAAATTTAATTCTCATTTTGAAAGCATTTGGCATATTGCTGTTAGAAATAATTTACCTCAATTATTAACATTTTTACTTGATACGCAAAAACAGAACATTGATTGCCTAAATGCAAATAATTTATCGCCTTGGGCGTTAGCGGTTATGCTTGGCAACAATGAAATTGCCGAGCTTTTAAAAAATAAAGGAGCGAATACCTCTTTATTTGTCAATGATCAAGGGCAAACAGTACTCCACAGTATCGTTGCTTCTGGCGATGATGAATTGCTTAATCGCAGTTATGATTGTTCAGTACAATTGGATGTGACTGATCTCAATGGTTATACCCCACTTTATTATGCTGGTTTGACAGATGATCAAGAGTTATATCAGTTTTTGAAAAAATTTCCTGGTGCGAAACGAGCAGAAGAAATTGATTTTTTTAACGCTATCACTAAAGGTGACATAAAAGCCTTACAATCATTATTATCACAAGGTGTTAATCCCCATCACAAAAATAACATGGAACAAAGTGGATTGGATGTAGCGCTTATTTATCAGCGCAAAGAGATCACGGCGAAACTTAAACGTCTTGGTGTTAAAGCAAATCTTACTGAAACTGAGATAAAACATATTCGTCAGGGATTGAATGCGTCTTCGCAGACTATAGATCTAAATTACGATCTAAACGTTAGAAAAACGCCTAAAGGAATAGAGTTAGCAATCAGTGAATTTAATGCTATTGGTCATCAGATCCATCGAGATATAGTTTCTCCTTGGGCAAATACAGCATCTATTCATGAACTGGGTAAATGGAAAATTATTAGCCATGGTGATTCTTGCCATGTTATTTTAATGAACCCCAATAATCCACAACAACCTGATATGGTATGTGTGCTCTCAGTAAACGGAGATATTAATTTAACTTTTGCAAATTTACCTGATGCCCGGGTAAATTTCTCAACTTATGCTAATTTTACCGCTGAATCCTTAGCATGCATTAAAGAATGCAGCGTTAATGCAAAAAAAATCATTACTGCAAAACAATGTAAGTTTTTAAATGGAGCTTCTTTAAAACTTGAAGCTGATGATATCTTTTTAGATGGCATGCTCTCTTTTAAAGAAGCTGACATTATTGTAAAGAATGATTTTAAACAGCCGGCTAGTTTGACTACTGAAAAACTCCAGTTAAAATCAAAATCAGCTTCCTTGCAGGGGCAAACTGTTGCGTCAAAGTCATTTTTACTCGAAACAGATGGCTCCTTTAATCACTTTGGGCAATTGATTGCGGGTCATCAGGGGAAAATTAAAGCACGCAGTGTTCAATTTGAACGTAATAGCGTTGTTGTTGTTCAACAAGGAACATTGCAAGTCTACGGTGAATTTCGGGTTAATAATTTAGGTGCGCTTATAGCGGATCAGGTAAGCGTAGACTCAGGTGTGATTATCACCAATAATATTGGGGCAATGATAAAAGGTTTGCATTGCCGTCTTCATGCACCACAGGTAAATCAAGCAGGATTTTTATTAAGTGGGCAAAAAACAACGCTCTCTCGCGTTGATTGGACGTTAAACGGCTTACATGCTGTGGTAAATTTATTAGAATTGTGTTCTTGCATCCCTACGCCTAATGCGATTGCTTTACGTGGCTATTTATTGTTGGGTAAAACTCTGTATCGAGGCGGCGAATTACTCAATAGAAGAATAAACGGCGAAGAAATACAAAATATAGAGCTGGTAAGCCTTCTTCTAGATAATGTCGTACCTTCCATAGGGTTCATGAACTCTTGTGACGAAAAAGCTACTTTGCTTGTCAATATTTTATATCAATTTTATGGCGCCTTATATTCAGAAGAAGAGTTCATTTATAAAAGTCTAGAGCTTATTGAGGCTTTAACAAGAGCAGTCAGTGTTTATTCCGGAGGGCTTCTATCTGTAGAAAATGCAGAATGGTTGCAATCTGCTGTCAAAATAATTAATGGTTCTCGCTATGCGCTTAGAATTGCCGATGCATCAGTTTCTGCTTATCAAGCTTGGTATGAGCAAGATCAAGATGAGCTTGAGAGGGCACAAGCTCATCTTGGTGCGGTAAGCGAAGCTATTTTTCGTGAAGCGCTTTATAAACTAGCACCTTCAGAACTATTAGGTTCTAACCTGGCAGTAAAACCTGTCGATATAGTTCATTTTATTTTAAACCAGGGACATAACTCTGATCAATATTTACAATCTATCGTGTATGGTGCATTACATGCAGCGCAACGAGCAGGTGTTATTGAGGCTGAATTTCAAAATGATTTACAAGTAGGTGCAAAATTCTTATTCAGGATGAACCATTGGCACACCCTTTTTAAGGATTATCAAGAGGAAAGACTCAGCGCACATGCCGTCGTGAATGAGGCATTAAATAGTTTAATGGTGATTTTAAGCTCAGAGAGGACTCGAGCATTCTTAAATAAAGCTGATGACTCAAAAGAAGATGTTCAAATTGAAGTAGAGGCTGAGCTGGAAGCTGCAACATTACCGGTTGAAGAAGCACCCATAGTACCTGAAGAACCTTTTATTGATACTGCACCAACAGTGCCAGAAGAAGCTCTACCTGCAGTTGAAAATGAGATCAAAGATATTGCAGCGACGCCACTGACCAGCGAAGAGCTCAACGAGACTGTTGAGACTGATAATGAAAAATATAAACACGTTATTCCTGAACACCCAAAGCAAGTGCTTACGCTTGATATCACTCAAATCACAGAAAAGAATTTAGAATCACTTCAATCAACCGCTTCTAAGGATGAAGTTTCGACCACGCTTTTAAAATCCCTATTTGAGGTCCAAAAAGCACTAAATGGTGAATATGCTGCGCACGGTTATCTTGGTGTATTTGCAGGTGCTCTTCACAATGAAGGCATTATAGAGGTCTCTGGCGATATTGGTTTGAATGTTAAAAATAATGGTACTAATAATGGATCTATAAAGGCGACGAGATCAGTAGGCCTATATGGCAGTGATATTCATAATCGCACCCAAGAGGGAGCCTTACTAAGCCAAAAAATTGCTGCAACCATTGATACACACTTTTCTAATTTTGAATCTGGCACAATTGATGCCGCAGAAGCGATATATCTTACTTGTATCGGACTCATTGAGAATTTTGGCGAAATAAAATCTCTGGGAAGGATCAATACCACTGCAAATCGTATTATCAAAAATCACCAAAGTGGACGGATCATTTCTAAGAAAGATGTTAAATTGCTTTGCGATTTACTGGCAAAAAATGAAGGCATTATACTTGGTGAAGAAGTCCATTTTGAAGGTAAAGGTGAGCAAGCGCTTAATGCAGGCACTATTATTGGCGTTGAAAAAATAAGGCTAATTTCTGAGAAGTTGGTCACTAATGCGAAAGGCAGAAAGCTTGTTGCTAAGCGAGTGAGTTTTGAAGGACCAGAAATCAACAAAGAAGGTACCGTTCAAGCAGAAGTTGTTACCACCCGAGGTATTGAGGACCCCGCTACTGATAAGGTTTCATGGCGCAAAGATGAAGAAGATAGCATAGGTGTTGTTGCATTAAGCGCTGCTAATTATGATCTAGATAAAGATGCTTTTAACACAGTTCAGGTTTTGGATGTAACCTTAAAAGAAAGCCAGTTATCGCAAGAAACACTATTTGAGATTAGCCCTGATTTTTCTAATATTTTGCAACTCCATTTGGAACAAAGCGATAAGCTTATTCCTATTTGGCAACTACCCAAAATGCAAAGCAGTGCAACCTTCATATTAGATGCACCTGGGGCTAAATTGTCTTCGTCAGGTATGCAAAATGCTTACGATAGCGCACTTTACTTTATAGGTGATAAATTTGAATTTTCAGCAGATCTAACCACTTTTTCTAGTTTAGCGCTTTTTGATGTACGGCAAATTGAAGGAGTTGGTGGCAAGAGTGTTTTAGATTTAAAGTCAGATGGTTTATTCCAAGCTGATGGCATGACAAACCAAGGATATATTCATTCAGATGGTATTCTTACATGGAATGTGGATTCCTTGCAAAACGATGCTCAAGTTGCCCATTCAATTGAGTATTTTCTTTACTCTAAACATAATCAGGTTTTACAGCCGTGTCCGACCATCAGTGTAATCGGAAATTCTGGAACGATTGATGCTTTAGGACATCAGGGATATGTCGGCAATTTTACTCAACTTGGTGGAACATTTAGCTCTGGTCTAGAGGGCAACCATGTTTATTTTGCTGATAGTGTTCAAGAAGCAATCTTAACCCAACATGGTGAAAACCCAACAGGCATTTTGCATGATGCAGGACAAAATTGGTACATCAAACCAGTATGGCATAATGCTGTAATTAGTAGCACAGGACAAAATATATTTATTGGTTCTGGCACTATGCATACTGCAGGATTATCATTTTGGGGCGATGAATTTGGTTATTTAGTACCGCAAAAGGGATTGATTAAGTCAGAAAAATCACAGCGATACGAAATTGATCAAATCTTAAGTCTGAAAAAAAGCGGTAAAGTAAATGGAGTCATGCATGAACATGAAATTGGATGGATTCCTACTCAAGAAGACATCAGTTCTGATAAAGGGCATTTAGTCATTGCTGCGCCAGAAGGTAGCATTAATTTAAAAAATGTTGTGATAAGTTCGGCAGGCAGTACAACCTTAGCAGCAAAAGATGAAATATCGATTGATGGCATTACCCTCGATAAATATAGCGCTCATGCTTATAAAAATAAGTCTCTTTTTCACACAAAATCTGTAAAATCTTCTACTGAAGAGAAGATTGTTTATAGCAGTTTCATTTTTACGGGCGGCGAGCTTATTGTAAGGTGCCAAGATTTTACCCTGGGTGCAGTACAAGGTGCTATTGGTAGTGCCGATATTGTTGCCTATAAGACCACGTTTAGTGGCTTACAACAAACTTATGAAAATACAACTATTACCAAAGAATTCTCAATTACCTCCCCTGGGAGTGATTTGGTTTCAATTTTAAAAAGCCATAATGCCAAAGCAATATTTTCCGGCATTATGAGCGCATGCGGATGGGATCAGCAAGAATTAGAGAATTTGCTGAATGCAAAAAGTATCACAGAAATACCCAAGCCATTATTAAATACAGCGCGAAATGCATGGAATTTATCTGCCTTGGTGGCTTATGCATGCGCTGAATATGGTGATTCCCCAGCTGATTTTGTCGGGACTTTCACAGATCAAATGGGCTTAACATATGTAGATAAAGATAATAATCGTCATTTTAACCCGAAATTTAGTATCCATTCCTCCAAGACGATACAAGAAACTCAAAAAAACCAAACCATTTCAACCGATCTTTTTGTCGGGGGTACTTTTAGGCTAAGTGGAAATGAATTGCACTTATTAGATGGTGCTGTTGTTGACGCAGAAGATTTACGTATCTTTCTTATTGAAGGAATAAACGCAACGAAAGCGATAAATACGTCTTCTAGTGCGAGCAAAACGACAACGCATGGTATAGGGATCAATTTATCCAACCCTAAAGATATCAGTGTTAGTGTAAGCAAAGGGACGCAAGTAGAGCATGTCACTGAAACTTCTTTGGCAAAATTACATGCACGAAATACTGCTGAAATTGATGCGGGCCATCATATCAAAGGAGATTTATTAATCGAGGGTGAGAAGGGCGGAAGTGTTTCTGCTGAAGAAATGAGTTTTTCAACTTCACAGGATACCAAAACGCTATCCAGCCATTCAAAAAGTGCTAATGTTAGCACAGCAGTCACGGTGAGTGGGCATTATCAAAGCGATAAAGAGACTGAAAGAACAACGGTTGAAAAAGCGGGGATTATTTTACCTGGCGGTGAAGTATCGGCAAATACTATTCATCTCGAGAATGGATCTAAAATTGAAACGGGTCACTTATCTAGAGTTGATGATCAGGAAGGTTTGCCTACTGTAACAGGAACCTCAGCAACCGATCATAGTTCACAGCAACACAAAAGTGCATCGCTTAATCTTTCGATGAACGCTAAACCGAGTGGCGATCTTGAATATTCAAGCCACGTTGTAGAAACAGTGCACCGGCCGACCGTTTTAGCTGATAATGTGGGGCCCCAGGATTTGCCAGGTATTAATACAGAGGCAGACAAGGAAACCGAAATAACTCACCAACATAGTCATAGCGTGGCTGTAGCTGGATTTATTCCCGATAAAGAAAAAGTGCAAAGTGACTTGGCTGTGATGAAAAAAGCTTATAGCAAAGGGCTACATTGGTTGTTTAAACCCAAACCTGTTCAACCTTTAGCACAAACAGTAACGGATTTATCTACTGATGAATCTTTAGCTCAAATTACAACGGATTTATCTGCTGATGAATCTTTAGCACAAGCAAGAACGAGCTTACCTGCTGATGAATCTTTGACGCAATTAGTAACCAACCCATCTATTGATGAACCTGTTGCAAATAATGATTCGCTTTCCCAGCCCATTACTCGAGAAATGACGCCTTTTTTTGCTATGACCAGCATGCCTACCGCTGCTATATTGTGTGCCCCAGTAGGAGATGGGCCTTTACCCATTTATCAATTTGGTTATGGCGAGCTTTCGTCTATCATTGCACCATATGACATAATTGGAGTTGGTTATTCTCAATTTACCTTAAATCTTGATTCAGAGAAAACAATTCCTATTTATGATGCATCACAATCAAATGGACTTTCATTTGGTGATTATGATCCTAAGAATGGTCGTAAACGACGAGAACCATTTCGTTTACCTTCAGAGATCACCGCGTATCATGAAAATCCAGTTTTGAATCATGTATTTGCTTTTTGTCGCTCTGTAGAAAAATTTGGAGATGCAATAGCAGATACGGTGTTTAGTATCATTGTGGAACCTGAAGAAAAACTCTCAGAGATGCAGGAATTAATATGGGATGGATTTAATGCAGTAACTGTAATGAGATTTGGGGTAGCTTATCCAGAAGCACATCAGCGAAATATTGAACGTTTGGATCTGCTTAATCAAATATTTGATGATTTTAAAACTGGTGATAGTGTCACTAGAACAGAGATATTCTTTGATTTCGCATTACCATTTTTGATTACCCCTGCATTAGGGCGCGGTGTCATTCGCTATCCCAGGAAGGGGATCTTAATTGAAGAAGCAGCTTTTTCATCATTAGAACCTTTTGACTGGAAAAAATTACCTTTACAAGAACACAAGGTTTATCATAGTGTAAGTTCCCCTTACGTTGGACAAAGTGTTTTAAATGGTATTGATCTTAGATATTTAAGCGCTAAATCTAGGTTTGGCAAAGGTTTTTATGTTTCAGAAATTCCTGATACTTCATTATATGAATTAAGTCACTATAATGTACAAGCTAGTCATACCATTAGATATACAATTAATTCAGATAAAATAAAAATCCTTGATTTATCCAATGAAAAAATTGCAGCAGAATGGAAATATAAAGGTGGAGAGAAACAACAAGATTATATTAAAATGGGCGAGCAAGCTAAAAAGCAAGGGTATAATGCCATTAAATTCCCTTCCGAAAGAGGGCCAGGGGAAAACATAGTTGTTTTAAAAGACTTTCATGAAATTTTACAGCCTAAAATGGTAGTTCAAAGCCCAAGCTTGTCAGCTGTAATGCCAGCTGAGCAAGCTAAACAATTTGATAATTTGCTGAAACTTAAATAGGTGCAATAATGGTATTATTTTTATGGCAATATATTTGTATAAATGGACATGAATTTGAAGTGCCAGAGTTAGATGAATTTCAGTATGGCACACTTTTATTAAGAAATGAGTTAGATGAAATTCAGTGCGTATATGTGAACGATAAAGCCTTTTCTGAAATAGATAAATTGGTTTCTGGTCATTCTTTAGTTTCTAATTATGAAGAGGGTGATTTAACGGATATTGTACAAAGTGTATTTAGTATTGCTTGCGATGAAAACGTGGATGGTGGTGGAAAGTATAATATTAGAACAAATCAACGTTGCCCCAAATGTGGTACTAGAAATATGGATGATTGGGGGCAAATTATCCCGTTAAAACCAGTGGAAGTTGATGTCAAAGAGGTTACTCACAATCATTGGTTTAGTTTATCAGAAGCCGAAAAAAAATCCTTAGTAGATGCAGCTATACTGAAGGAGCTAAAGAAGACTAATTAGTTCTTACACTCGGCCTAAATAACGCATGAATTCGCCATGAACCCGCTTTCTTGGTCAATAGCTTCGCAATGGCAAATTTAATCGGCCTAAACGCATTTGCCATTTCACGCTCACACTCTATCCTCAAGTAAAAAAACTTTAAGGACATCCATTTTACAACAATGAATGCCCTAAAGTTCCTTATTTTTGCTATTAAGATTTTGGTTTTAAGTATGTGCTAACGCGATCTGCTGTTTCGCTCATGAGCATGGTAGCAGAGGCGACTCGGCTCATTCGCCAAAAACTTCCTTTATAAAGCCCCGCAATGCCTTCTTGCTTCAGTTTCTGTTTAGCAAGCTCCCAGCAGGATAAATTGGAACCAGTTTGTTGCGCAGTTTTTAACGAGTCCCAAGGTTGCGACAAGGCTGCAACGCCTACTCCTGCTGTAGCGCCTCCTGCCACGCTTGCTTGGCCTTCAGACATTATTTCGGCAAATCGTTCTTTCAGGTAGGGGCCTGCAAAACCATAACCAACAGTAAATTTTGCGTCACGCACTGCTGTGCCAAACATACCCCTGGTCAAGCCTTGTACGCCTTGCGTTTGATAAATATGTTTTAAAGTCGCAATGAAACCGCGATCTGAAGTTTGTTGTGCCATGACTAGTTCAGTTGGACTACTCATAATGGCAGAAAATGCGCCTCCGGTCGCGTTATAGGCGATAGCCTTAATCTTTGAAAGGGGCGTTCCATCATTTGAAAACCAGCTTTTTAAGGCTTCTGCCGTACCTACTTGCACCGCTGTGATCGGCACCATCGACAGCATGTTGGGGATCCATCCTCGATATAATATCCGTGGATCAAATGTTAGCTTTTGATTTTTGGGGATACTATCATCTTGATAACGCGTCTTTAACCTCCATAACGGGTGATCGACTCCAACCTCAACAGCTCCCGCGATGCCGCCTGTGACGATAGATTTGCCAATATCCTGAGATGGGCTCGATTTCGCTTCTTCTTTAGGACCTTTATGCATGAGAACACTCCTACAAATTATTTTGATTCGTATTCGAAAGATAGAAATAGCAAAGTAGTATTATTAAAATACAGTTCAGCTATTCAGGGTTTTTATCTGTATTGTGATCTGGCCTAACGAGGCACAGATTTTTATCTCGATAGGCCAAAGGCAGAGGTGATGAAAATCACCAGGGAAATGACAGCAAAAATAGCAAACACAGCAAGATCTACTGTGTTGATGAGGCTATTAATGCTGATTTTTTTCATAAGATACTTGAACTCTTGGTATTGAATTTAGAACCTATCATACTCATTTCAATTTAACAAGAAGAAAATAAGAGTAAGAAGCTATAAACTTACAACATAATAAACAGAATTTAAACAGATCTTTATGCTGGTTCTGTTAATTTGTATGTTTCATGGGTGTAAGCAGTTAATTTGACTAATTTATCAATAATAGGTTGCCATTCAAGATGGTCGTTGGGAAATTCGATAGCTATTGCTTGAAAGGAGGATTGATCGGCTTCTCTTAAATTTTGGTACAATACCTTTGCATACTCAGTGTGCAGCGACGGCATTTTTTGATAATGAGCATTTTGATATTCATCCATTTCCTTTATATGCAAAACATATACTGAGTTATTAAATATTTGGAAAATACGATTGAGCTCACTATGATTGTGAAATAATAAACTTGGTTTATTAGGTGCGTAGTGATATTTTAAATTACCTGACACGCGTTGGTTTTGTGAAAAACGTGTTCTAATCTCAGTCTCGCCAATGGTAGCCTGGATTTCATTCAAAGAGATCATCCCTGGTCTTAACAGCATACAAAAATCATGATGGGTTACATCTAAAATGGTCGACTCTAAGCCTATTTTACATTTACCACCATCGAGAACTTTTACTGTAGATCCAAAATCATTAATAACATGCTGTGCCTCAGTTGGGCTAATTTTGCCAAATTTATTTGCTGAAGGTGCAGCTAATCCACAATTCACTTGTTCTAATAATGCTAAAGTAACAGGATGATTGGGGATGCGTATTCCTACCGTCTCCTGATTGCCTGTAATATAATTTTCTATGAAATCAGATTTATTGCATACCAAGGTTAAAGGACCAGGCCAAAATTTTTCTGCTAATTTCATCGCATATGCTGGTAAATTTTTGGAGTAAAGTAAAAATTTATCAATATCTGCAACATGAACAATGAGGGGATGATTCAGGGGGCGATTTTTTAATTCAAATATCTTTTGAACTGCAGCTTTATTATCAATAATAGCAGCTAAGCCATATACTGTTTCAGTCGGTATGGCAATGACCTCGCCAGCTAGTAAAGAAGACGCGATTACTTGGATATCATCTGGATAAAATATATTTGTCATAAGAACCTAGGAACTAAATATTTCTAAATTTGGATGTGTACGAACATAATCATAAAATTTTTGAGCAATGATTGGTAATTTTTTCCCTTTGCTTTTTACAAGATGCCATTTATGCTGAACCGGAAATTCTGCTGCATTTAGTACTTTAATAAGACCAGCTTTTTGTTCAATTTCAATACTTTGATGAGATAAAATTGAAATGCCAATGTTACCAATTATTGCCTGCTTAATCGATTCGTTATTATCAATTTCCATTTGAATATTGGGTTTTATTCGGTATTTTTTAAAAATGCTCTCCATGGCCATGCGGGTACCGGAACCCGATTCTCGTATCAGCCACGGCTCATTCACTAGCATTTTTAAACTAAGCTTCTTTTGAGCGCACTTCGAATGTTGATAGCTTGCTGCTACAACAAGTTTATCTTCAAAAAAATCGTGATGCTCAATAGAGATATTGTCAGGCAGCTGGCTCATTATTACGAAATCATCTAAATTTAATCGAAGACGTTCTATTATCTCATGTCGATTTTTAACCTTAAGTTCAATATGAACATCAGGATATTCGGATTTAAAAGCGCCCAATAATCTAGGGACAAAGTATTTGGCGGTAGAGACCGTGGCAATTTTGATAGTACCCACCATTTTGTCTTTTAAAAGATTAAGCTGAGTTTTCGTATCATGTAGCTGAGCTTCAATTTGCTCAAAAGCCCTGATTAATACTTTGCCAGCCTCAGTAACGTAAAGCTTTTTGTGAAGTATTTCAATCACCGGCGTTTCAACTTGTCTTTCTAGTGCACGAATGAGATTTGAAACTGCAGGTTGTGTCATGTGTAGTTGCAAGGCCGCTTTAGTAACGCTTTTTGATTTGGCAACCTGGTAAAAAACGCGTAGTTGGTGAAGGGTAATATTCATAATTTTAAAGTGATGTATTTTATAAAAAATATAAATTATACATTATGCCTTATTTTCACCATACTTCAAGCACCTGAATGATGTCAAAGGGATGCTCATGCGTGATACTCCATTTTTTAGCCTAAAATCCCCATCGCTTGTAATTACAGCGTTGGGATTGGGTCTTATCGCATTAACTTACAGAGTTTCACCCACAATCCATTTGCCGGCCTCAGAACAAATTTTAAAGATTGGTCTCAAGGTAGATCCTTTAGCTAGCGTTATGCTGGTGGTGGTTGCGTTACTAGCCACAGTGGTACTGTGTTACTCAAAGAGATATTTATTATCAGACGTAACAAGAACTAGATTTATATGCCAAATGCTTGCGACGGTTATGTCGGTAGTCTTCTTTACGTTAGCAAGCAATTTATTTACTGCATTCATAGCTTGGCAGTGGATAGGGTTTAACCTCTATTTATTACTGAATCATTATCACTATCAATCTCAAGCAAACAGAGCGGCTAAAAAGAAATTTATCGTTAACCGAATTGGCGATATGAGCTTTTTGCTCGCTGTCATTTTATGCTATCAGTTTTATGGGACATCAGAATACCATGAATTGGCAGCAATTACTTCTACGCAGCTAAGCCTATTCAGTTTCACCCTAGACGTGCATAGTGTGATTTTAGGACTTGTGTTTGTTGCAATCATGACGAAATCGGCGCAATTTCCTTTCCATTTCTGGTTGCCAGACACCATGCAGGCACCCACGCCAGTTTCAGCACTCATGCATGCGGGGGTAATCAATGCTGGCGGCATTTTGCTTGCACGATTATCCTTTGTTTTTACGCAAACTGGTACAATTGCTTACATCATTTTATGTGTTGGAATGATTTCAATGATAGTAGGGGGCTTTCTTAAGCAAGTGCAACCAGATGTTAAGAAGAAGCTCGCATATTCAACCATGAGCCAAATGGGCTATATGCTCATGCAAAGTAGTTTAGGCTGTTTTGCTGCAGCAGTGTTCCATCTCATCGCCCATGGGTTTTATAAAGCAGCTTTGTTTTTGAATGCAGGGAATGATTTATTCAAAAATACAAAAAACAAAATGATTATTTCTAACCCATTGAGTTTATTTACTCAGGGGGTAGTTTTAACGCTCGCCATGCTATGGATAGCAAATGAGATTTCGCATCAAACACAATCTAGCTTGTTAATTCTAACTTTTATTGGAATAACCTTACATCAAATAATAATGACCACACTTCAAAGTGCTCAATTCGTTTTGAGGGTATTGGTATTGGCAGCTTTGCAGATAATTTTAGTGGGTTACTTGTGGATGCTAAACGCATTTGAATCCTGGATAGAGATCCCCAAGCTGATACTAATTAATCAAACTATTGAATATGTCCTTTGCACTCTCGTCCTGCTGTGGTATCTCGCCTCTTCTTTGATCACAATCAAAGGTATGAAAAAAAGGCAATGGTTGATAGCGTGTCACTTTAAGCTAGCAAAATTATTGCAAGTAGAAGACTATTTCAGAGGTTACTTTTTAAATCCTTTACGACGCTTGGGTGATTGGTTAAATCAGAATTTATTCGATACCTCAACAAAAAGAGCCATTTTTATAATTGTTTCATTTTTAATATCGATTTTGACATGTATAGAGAATTGTTTTTATGTTCACTATATGTTTTGCATGGATCATTTATTAATAACAGCTCTTGTACTAAGTCTGTTGATGGCAAATAGGGCTCAAAATCTATTTCAACTGGGCATATTATTGTGTATAGCGCATATATGTCTATTGACTTTAGATTTTACATATATAAAAGCATTTAACCTAAAAATGGCACTATCTTCTTCAATGATCATCTTTGGACTGGGTTGGCTTATAAGTCAAACTAATCATTCTAGTCATAAACGTCTCGCTGTATCCGAAAACCGTTTAACTTTGTGGGGTTTTTATTTGTCAGTTTCTTTATTTTTGCTAATTGGTATTCCAGGAACAGCTAGCTTTATATTTTGGTTTAATTTAATAACTCACGCAACTACAAATTATTTTATTGCTTTAGGATTAATGACTGCAAATATCCTGCTTTCTGTTGTCGTGCTACATGCTTTGCAAGACTATGTCTTTAAATTGCATGGATCTCACGAAATCGCAGAAAACAAAAAAATTCATACTCACATTATTTTTGCAAGTATTATTGTATGCAATTTATATTTTGGCATGTTTTAGCCATAAATTAGGTGCTAATATGACTCAAGTAATTACTATTGATATGATTGAAAAATCAATTAATGAGGCAACTCAAATTTTACCAATTATTTGGCCATTAAAAGCATCAATAGCAATTAACCCTTTGTGGGACTTAACCGATAAGCCATTTGATGAAGCTTTGGATCATATACGTAACTATTTACCTGTTAATGGGTGCCTTACTCATGATGAGTATTTGGAACTTTATAAATCTGGAAAGATTTCAAAATCAGCACTTAAAAATGCTTTGCTTGCAAATAAAAAGTTCTCAAATGATGAAGAAGATATTATATCAACATTGTTAACATTAAAGCATAAACAAGAAACTGATTATTCTTCAAATGATTATAGCGCCTGGTTTCCTAAACATATCAAAGAGGAAATTTCAATTTTTATCAGTCGTTACTTTGATGAAGCCCAGGTAAAAGCTTGCGCAAAAAATGTCGATTTTTCTCTTTGGCAAGAATGGAAGCAGCAGAAATTATTTGAGACTAAAAGGGATGATTTTTTAATCGAGTTGCCATTAGATCCATTACATGCGCTACATAATTTGCTCAATAAAATGCAGATAAGCGAAGAAAGGTTAACCATTTTTTTTAAATGCATATTTTCTCAATTAATTGGTTGGCATGGATTTATTAAATGGTTAGAATCAAGAAAAAACAACCCCTTAATACGAGAAAAGGCTAGTTTAGTTGAGATTTTACTTATTTGGTGTTGTTGTTTGTATATGGAAAAGGTAAAACTTGACGAGAAAAGCTTACCATTTTATGCAAAACATCTGTCTAATTTTTGTAATCAAAATCAAATTTTACTCATATGGCAGCATGCTTATGAATTAACATATAAAGAATCGCTGCTGGCTAAATTAAAAACGAGTAGTTTTACTGAAAGCATACCAATCGCACAGTTTGTTTTTTGCATCGATGTACGTTCAGAACCAATCCGACGTCATTTGGAATCGGTTAATCGTTATGAGACATTTGGTTACGCAGGCTTTTTTGGGTCGATTTTCACTTTAGAAGAGTCAACCAATACGTCTACTTTACAAGCGCCGGCACTTGTTGAGCCGAATATGAGCGTGCATAAAAAAGCACCGTCTTTATTTCGTTCAAAATTAATTTCTGATTTGAACACAATAGTGAATCAAGCCAAAAATAAAAATTTTAGTGCATTTGCATTTTTCGAGATGGTTGGCGCATTGTTGCTATTTCCATTATTGCAGAAAACTTTTTTTGCCAAGCAAAGCGAGGCGGATCAAGAGCCAGCACTTGTTTGTTCGAACCCTTTTTTAGCAGCGGGAAATATCAAACAAACGCTTAAAAATATGTGCTCTTTTCTTAAAACGATTGGGTTAACCAAAAAATTCGCACCGGTGGTTGTCATCTGCGGGCACCAGGCGAAAACGACCAATAATCCTTTTCATGCTTCTTTTGAGTGTGGTGCGTGTGGAGGCAATTCAGGTTTTATCAATGCAAAAATTACATGCGAAATTTTAAATAATAGTGAAATAAGAAAGATGCTCATTTCTGAAGGAATTGATATTCCTCAAGAAACTATATTTGTTGCTGCTTATCATGAAACAACAACTGACAAATTAAAACTAGTACCAGATGAAGATCCTCATCCCGACATTCTAAGGCAGATTGAAAGTGATGTTGAACAAGCCATTACAAAGCTGAAAAAAGAAAGGGAAGCAAGCTTTATAGGTTGCAATGGTTATCATGACAAAGCATATCATTATGCTGAACTTATTCCTGAGTGGGGTTTAGCCAATAATGCAGCAATCATTATTGGGCCAAGAAGCCTTACTGCAAACACCAATTTAAATAGTAGAGTATTCTTACACTCATATGAGCCTGAAGAAGATGATGATGCAAGCATTTTAGAGGGAATACTCATGGCGCCCATGATAGTTGCCCATTGGATTAATGCCCAATATTACTTTAGCGCTACCGATCCTCACGTTTATGGTGCTGGAAATAAAGCGCTTCATAACGTCGTTAGTAAAATTGGTGTTATGGAGGGTAACCAGAGTGATTTGAAAATTGGTCTGCCTTTGCAATCTATGTTCTTTAAAAACCAGCGCGTTCATGAGCCTCTCAAGCTTCTTGTTGTTATCTATGCTTTTGCTTCTCAAATTAATGAAGTTTTTAGACGTCAACCGCATATTAAGGCTTTGTTTGATTATAAATGGATAAATTTGCACGTTATCAGTCCAAGGAAAAATAATTATGTTACAGGGTAGGGAGATCCTCTTAGCTACGATGCATCGAAAGGAATTTGCTATCAAACAAGCGATGGAAGAAACTTTCGGATGTAAGATTGTTGTGCCAAAAAATTATGACACTGATCAATTTGGAACTTTTTGTGGAGAGAAAGAGCGCTTTATGAGTGCAAAGAAAATGGTTGTCCACAAGGCAAAAGTAGCCATGGAACAATTTTCTTATGAACTTGGCATGGCAACTGAAGGAAGTTTTGGTCCACATCCACTGATGCCATTTGCTGCCTTACATGAAGAATTATTAAGTTTTGTTGATGTCTCAAATCAAGTTGAAATTGTCGTCATAAAGAGGACAAATAAAACTAACTATGCTATGGCTGAATTTTCTTATAAACAATCTTTTGATGATTTTCTATCAACCTATCTTTTTCCTTCACACGCAATCATTGTTCGGGAAATGGCTACCAACCAAGTGATTGCTAAAGGGATCCAAACACGTACTGATTTGGAAATGGCTGTAGAAAAAGCGTTTAAAATTTCCAAAAAAATTAGATTAGAAACAGACATGAGGGCCATGTTTAATCCCACCCGAATGCAGATAATTCAAGATCTAACTTTAGATTTAATCAAAAGGATCCAATCTATATGTGCAAAATGTAACACATATGGATTTGGAGAAATGCAAGTGGCAGGTAATCTTCCTTGTTCTTCTTGTCATTCAGATACACAATTATTCAAAAATATAATTGAGAAATGCATTCGCTGTGATTATCAAGTTATTAAGCCCAGAGCTGATAATTTATATCAGGCTGATCCTTCCTATTGTCATTATTGTAATCCATAACAAAGGTGTCTAATGAATAAAAAACTTGTCGCAGTTATATATGGTTCTTTATCAGATTGGGAAATAATGAAGCACTCAGTCGAGATCCTTCAGAGACTTGAGATCCCTTATCATACTCAAGTTGTTTCTGCGCATAGAACACCTCATCTATTATTTCAATTTGCAGAAAGTGCAAAAGAAAATGGATTTGAAGTGGTTATTGCTGGAGCAGGTGGAGCCGCTCATTTACCAGGAATGATATCTTCTCTAACAACATTACCTGTACTAGGCGTGCCTATTCCTTCATCCAAATTAGAAGGCATGGATGCATTGCTTTCCATTGCTCAAATGCCTGGTGGGATCCCTGTCGGTACATTGGCTATAGGCAAAAGTGGCGCCATTAATGCTGCATTATTAGCCGCATCGATTCTTGCTAATAAATATGAAAATATAGATCAGTCGCTTCAACATTTTCGAAAGTCGCAAACTGATGATGTACTAAATAAGCTATACCCGGAGTTATGATGAAAATAGGTATTATAGGTGCAGGACAGCTAAGCCGTATGCTAGCACTTTCTGCCATATATATGGGATTTGAATTTGTCTTTTATGATCAAAAGCAAACCAAATCAATAACTAACCTTGGCGATTTTATGAATGGTTCATATTCTGATCTTGAATCATTAGCTCACTTTGCAAACACATGTGATGTGATTACCTTTGAGAACGAAAATATCCCTTATGAGTCAATAGAATTTCTTGAATCGTTGAAACCAGTTTATCCTAATTCGAAATCGTTAAAGTATACTCAGGATAAAATGTTGGAAAAAAAATTATTTGATAAATTAGCAATCCCAACTCCATCATATCAAATCATCAATACAGTAAGTGATGCTGTTCAATTTGCTAAAAAATATGGATACCCTTTTTTGATAAAAAAGCGAAAAAATGGCTATGATGGTAAAGGATTGACAAAAGTAAATACAGAAGATCAGCTTTTAACAATTAGCGACGATGTATTCTGTGAATCGATTTGCGAGCAATATGTTAAATTTGATAGGGAAATTTCTATTATTGCAGTTAACACCATGTCCGGCGAACGTAGATATTATGACATTTGTGAAAACTCACACAAAGAGGGTATTCTTATTAAAACGTCTAATAAGCCTGAGGATTCTAATTTCTCAAAGGCTAAAGAATATATTGATTTGGTAATTGACGACCTTGGATATGTAGGCTGCATATCGTTCGAATTTTTCCAAAAGGGTAATTTGTTATTGGCAAATGAAATTGCGCCGCGAGTACATAATAGTGGCCATTGGACGATTGAAGGAGCCTTTACTAGCCAATTTGAAAATCATATTAGAGCTATTGCGGGTTTACCATTAGGCAATACTGCCAGCAGGGGCAATGCAACAATGTTTAATATCATTGGAGAGATGGTAGATATGAATGAAGCATTGAATAAAGATTTGTCTTACTTCCATGACTATAAAAAGGAATCGATGCCTGGAAGAAAACTCGGCCATATCACTATGTTAGAATAATTGATTCTGTTGATTAATAAGTGTAGATATATGGAGAAGAATGAAAAATGTATGCAGTAAAATAGAAATTAATAAATCATAGCATAGCCAAACTACTAAAAGTGGTTTGTCCTAAACATACAATTGTTGTATTAACAGTCGCTCCATTGGACTCAGGTGAGGTAAGTGCCGCAAGTAAGCATTATTCAAGGAATGCTGCAGATTGATCCGAAATTGCAATAATTATAAGCTGACAATAATTTGCATTTTCTTGAAAAAATTCAGGATAATAGATGGAGATGAAAGCGGCATTTATATGTGATAGTAATAATACCTATTAATTCACTTGAAATAATAAGCAGAGATTGTGATGAAAAATAACTTATGGGTTAGTTGTTTAAAGGGTGCAGTTTTTTGCTTAATATCTGGGATACTGGCTGGTGTATTAAGTGGTAGCGGGAATTCGCTGTGGTATCAAAATTTAATTAAACCTTCATTTAATCCACCAAGCTGGGTATTTGCGCCAACCTGGACTGTTCTCTATATAATGATGGGAATCGCGCTTGGGATAATATGGAACCAGCCTAAACAATACCGCAGATTACTTATTCTATTCGGATTACAGTTGGCATTAAACTTAGCTTGGTCACCTTTATTCTTTTTATTTCATCGAATTGATCTTGCGCTTTATGATCTTATCTTATTATTAATAACAATAGTAATTATTTTATATCATGCTAGAAAATTACATTCAGTATTTTTACTGTTTATACCATATACTTTATGGGTTAGTTTTGCGTTTATACTTAATCTTAATATTTATATATTAAATAAGTAGTTTTATAGAGGATCTCCCTCTTCAAGTTTGTGAAGGATAGACTGTGCATGATTAACTATTTGATTTTTCTTCTCATCTGAAAAACGATTTAAAGATTGATAGATAACCCTCATGCGTTGATTTTTGCTTAATTTATCCCTGTGTGTGATTAAAAAATACCAATATAGTGCATTATATGGGCAAGCTTTTTCACCGATTAGCTCTTCAGGATTGTAGTAACATCCCTTACAAAAATTACTCATGCGTTTAATATATTTGCCACTGGCGCAATAAGGCTTGCTTGCCAGCAACCCTCCATCGCCATAAAGAGCCATCCCCAGTGTATTGGGTAATTCTACCCAATCAAAAGCATCTGCATAGACGGACAAATACCATTGATGAACCGCCAAAGGATCAAAGCCAGCTAATAAGGCAAAATTGCCTGTAACCATTAATCTTTGTATATGGTGTGAATAAGCATGTGCTTTGGTTTGTTTTACAACTTCTTTTATACACCCCATATTTGTATCTCCCCCCCAGTAACTCCAAGGTAAGGGGCGTTGTGCATTAAGATAATTTTTAGATGTATATTCAGGCATCATTAGCCAATAGATGCCTCTTACATATTCCCTCCAACCTAATATTTGTCTAATAAAGCCTTCAGCACAGTTAAGAGGTACTTGATCTTGCTGATATGCTTTTTGTGCCATAAGGCATAATTCAAGCGGTAACAATAATCCTACATTTATATAGGCCGATAGAAGGGAATGATAAAGATAAGCCTCATTGCGGATCATGACATCTTGATAATCACCAAATTTTGATAATATTTCATTGATGAATTGATGTGCTTCTTCAAGTGCTTGCTGTCTGTCAATTGCAAAATAAAATGGTTCTAAATCACCGAAGTTGTTTTTAAAATTATTTTTTACTGTTTCAATAACTTTCTTGGTTATTTCATCTTTTTTATGACTTTTTCGAGGCGGTGAGCTTAAAGACTTAGGTGGGCTTTTACGATTTTCAATATCATAATTCCATTTACCTCCAATAGGAGTTTTGTCCTCATTTAGCAAAATATTGTATTTTACCCGCATCATGCGATAGAAATATTCCATGCGTAACTGTTTTTTGCCTTTTGCCCATTCACAAAACAGCTCTTTTGAACACAAAAAACGATTATCCGGGAATATTTGAAATTTAATCTTTTTGTTCTGAGACGCAAATACATTTAATTTTTCTTGTATATGAAATTCGCTTGGCTCTGTGTAAGCCACTAAGGAAGGTTTAAATTTTAAAATAGCATTTTCGATTTCTTGGGTTAATTCACCATGTTGAGGATCATTATCGTATTGCACATAATGTACTTGAAAGCCCGATTGTGAGAGTTCATTAGCAAAGTGACGCATCGAGGATAAGATAAAGGCCAACTTTTTCGGATGATGCGGAATATAATTCATCTGTTCTCGACATTCGCAAAAAAAGATAATATCGTCAGATTTTGCTTGAACAAGAATGGGCAACGAATGGGTAAGTTGATCCCATAATATAATTCTTAATGTGCCCATAAGATCCTATATTCCTTAGAGTTCCGGCCCAAATGAGGCATGGATCCGCCAAGAATCTGCCGTCTTGGTCAGCGGCTTTGCAATAGCAAATTTAACTGGGCCTAATCGTGTTTGCCATTCCACGCCGACACCAGTACCCATTGCTATTTCATTACCAGATTGCCGAAAAGCATTGCCGGCATCAAAGAAGGTAAACACGCCAAATGGTTTTTTGATAGTTTTAACCAGCTCAACACTACCTACCGCTAAATAAGAGCCGCCAACTGGGTGGCGAATGCCATTTTTATCAATTTCGTTAGGCAAAGAACGATAACCATAACCGCGTAGGCTTAAGTCACCGCCGGCGAAGAAGCGTTGGCTAAGCGGTAAGCGTTCACTATCATTAGGGATAGTAAAACCAAGATCGTACCGGGTTAATAGCTTTAACGAATCACTGTAGGCATGGAGCCATTTTAATTGCAAATAGGTTTGTAAAAAGGTGGTATCACTGAATAATGCGTCAATAGAGCCACGCATGGTTAATTCAATACGTCTACCGCTATTAGGGGTCGCAGAATCATTACGTTTAACTTGGATAAATGTGATGCTGGGCAAAATCAGTTTAGATTCCACCGTATCATTAGTGATAAAAGCATTAAATCGTTCATGGTGGTATGTTAAGGATAAATTTCTTTGCCAGCCATGGATTTCCCGCTCCTCTATAATACCTGTTTCATAAATATGAGAAGGTTTTTCACTAAATTCATCTTCGAAGAATCCAGCTTGCAGTTTGGTTTGATCGGTTTCAGGATGTTTTCCTGGAATAATATATTCTACATGGACTTTATTGTATATTTCAGCGATTTGCGCTTGCGCTGAAAATCGATGTCCTAAAGAATTTAAGCGTCTACGTGTCCAACCGAGCTTGCCCCTCATGCCCGTATCAGTACCATAGCCTGCACCAACAATGTATTGATTCGGCTTGGCGTCTTCAAGCTCTACCAGAATAGGCACGTAAGGTGAATTTTCTTCAGATTGTGCTTTTACATTCACTTGTGAAAAATAATCACTTTGATTCAAATAGCTTTGTAATTTGACTACTTTTTCAGGGGAATATACTTCGCCTTCGTGGAATGGTAAATAACGTCTAAGTAATTTTTCAGATAGAACCGTATCACTAAAGGTAACAGGACCAAAGTAGTGACGAGGTCCCGTTGCTAAGGTTAAATATATTTCACTTGAGTGGGTATCAGGATAAACATCCACCCGGTGTTCGCTAAAGATAGCAGCGAGATAACCACTTTGAATGGCTTTAGAGAGCAAGGCTTTTTTACCTTGCTCATATTGTTCATGAATAAAAGTATCGCCAATTTTCGGGGGAAAATAAGCTAACATTCCTTGTAAAGTGGGATCTTTCTCACCTTCACCTGTTACATTAAAATGAATGGCTCGTACAATAACAGGTTGGCCGAGTGTGATATGAAAAGTAAATTGCCATATATCCTTTTCCTGGTGAGCTTCTGTTGTGACTTTGGCCTCATAAAATCCATGCGGCTGCAAAGCAATTAAAATTTCTTGTTCTGCCCGCTGTTCCAGCTGTTTAGGATCGGAAATGCCTTCTTCGGCATATTCTTGTAGAATGCTTAAATTGCTACGAATGCCTTCTTCCATTTCTTTATTGACACCCGTAATTTTGACCTTCACTTCATTTTCTTTTGCATAAGAAAATGAGCAAAGGCAGAATATCAATAAAGCAGTGCTTATTTTATTTAGGATTTTCAAGGCTTAAGATCCCTGAGTCGTAATCATAAGCAAATATTTCTGCATAACGACCCCAGTCAATCATGACGGTGAGTACACGTTCTGCTTCGCCTTCAGTCAGGTGCTCTTCTAGTTCTCTTAAGAAATAATCCTCACTTTCACGATGGGAAGGGCGATTATCTAAGGTATCACGGATGTGTTTGGCTAAAGGTACTCTTTTCTCGAGTTGTGCGGCAAAAAGCTTTTTCCGTTCCAGAATAGTTGCATTCGCAAAGGCGATGCCTTCTGCGGTGAGTGTGATATCCCCCTTAGAAACGGTGGCAAAGTTTAAAATTTCCAATGCTTCAGTCAACGGGAATAAGCTGTCGGCCTCTAAATGCAAACTTTCTGCTAGCAAAGGCAAATCAACGGGGCCTGTTTTTTCTTCCGAGGCGAGCGCATCGACAAAACCGGTGAGCTCTGAGATCTCAGCATCAGGTAGTCTGTAACCCAAGCCCATTTTTTGAAAATCTGAGCCTGCATCTTCTAATCTCACGCGTTTCCTTTCACTGGTAGTCATCAGTGTGTAAATATCGTCGACTAATTTACGAAAATGCGGATCTTGCGGGTTGCGCGGTAAAGGAGAGCCCACAGTCAGCTCTGCACGGATGCGGCCAGGATCGCTTGCGAAGATAATAATGCGATCGGCCATTAACGCAGCTTCTTCGATGTTATGAGTAACGAATAAAATACCTTTGGTTCGAGTACGCTTGGTAAGCCATAGATCGAGCAAGTCGCCCTTTAAGCTTTCTGCGGTTAACACATCAAGCGCAGAGAAAGGCTCATCCATAAGCAATAATTCAGGATCAACCACCAGCGCGCGAGCAAATCCAACCCGCTGACGCATGCCGCCTGAAAGCTCTTTAGGATAAGCTGATTCAAAACCATCTAAACCGATAGTGTCGATGGCATTTAAAGCACGTTTTCGTCGTTGCTGTCTTTCTACCCCTAACGCTTCTAAGCCTAATTCTACATTTTGTAATACCGTTAACCAGGGTAAAAGTGCAAAATTTTGAAATACCATGGCAATACCTTGAACTGGCTCTGTAACAGGTTGCCCATGGTAAAGTACTTGTCCATTTGACGGTTTAATGAGACCGGCAATAATTCGAAGCAGCGTGGATTTACCTGAGCCAGATTTACCAAGCAAGGCGACGATTTCATTTTCGTACATGGTAAAATTAACATCTTCCAGTACGACTAATTCCTGACCTTCAGCTGAACGAAAGGTCTTTTGCAGATCTTTTACGGTAAAAATAGCTTTCTTTTCAGTTTCAATCGTCATATTTAACCTATATGGTATCGTTCTTCGGCAATTTCATAGAGCTTATGCCAAACGAATCGATTAATCACAATTACGTACAAACTCATTACTGCGATGCCTAAACCAATGCGAGCAAAATCCCCGGTCATTGTCTGTTCAGTAATGTAGCTGCCAAGACCAACCGCGTGTAAAGTTTTTCCGCCCCAATTAACAACCTCAGCAACCACGGTCGCGTTCCAGCTGCCGCCCGCAGCTGTCATGGCACCTGTGACATAGAAAGGGAAAATGCCGGGTAAAATAAGCTTACGCCACCATAGCCATCCTCTTAGTCCGTAATTTTGCGCAACAAGATGTAACTCTTGCGGCAAACTACTGGCCCCGGCGATGACGTTAAATAAAATGTACCACTGCGTTCCCAATATGATGAGTGGAGCACTCCATACATTAACGTTGAGCTGATATTTGACAATCAGCATGTAGATGACGGGATATACAAGATTAGCGGGGAATGCGGCACAAAATTGAGCAATAGGTTGGATGATACTTGCCACTCTTGGCTTTAAGCCAATCCATACCCCGATGGGAACCCATATAATGGAGCTAATGATAATTAAAATGCCTACCTTCAATGCCGTGATCATTCCTAACCAAAATACATGTAGGACTTCTGAAAAGGTCACTTCAGTGTAAATGTAACGGCCCAGCGTAAAACAAGAAGCCAGGATGGCAATTAATAAGGCACTATTCCAAAAAGTAATCGCAGTCCAAGATAATGCTTGTCTAACTCGCGGCGGCAGTTCACGATGCTGACGCTTAGGGAATAAAGGCGTCGTCATAAGCTCTCTGAGCCGCTTTAACATAGCAAGAAAATAGTGCGTTAACTGCGCTCTTTGTAATAAGTTTAGAAACCAAGTTTCTGTATAAGTGTCTGGATTCGATTCAAGTTTAAATTTTTCTGACCATGCAACTAAGGGACGAAATAGCAGCTGATCGTAAATGGTGATGACAATGAACATGGTCAGGATGACATAACCAATAGCTTTGTAATCAGATTGAGCGGTTGCCAAATAGATATAAGAGCCTATGCCAGGTAAGGTGATATTTTGGTTATTGACTGAAATGGCTTCAGAGGCAACCACAAAAAACCATCCCGCTGAGAGGGACATCATCATATTCCAAATCAAGCTAGGTGTAGCAAAAGGCACTTCAAGCCGCCAAAAACGTTGCCAAGGACTTAAGTGAAACATGGCTGCTGCTTCATTGAGTTCTTTAGGCACAGTACGCAGTGATTGATAGAAGCTTAATGCCATATTCCAAACCTGAGAAGTAAAAATCGCAAAAATAGCGGCGCACTCAGGTCCTAACTGGCTTCCAGGAAATAAATAGATAAAGGCCAAGATAGTAATAGATAAAAAACCCAAGATGGGAACAGATTGCATAATGTCTATGAATGGAATGATGAATCGCTCTGCCCGAGGACTTTTGGCTGCTAAGGTCGCGACCGTAAAGGTAAATAGCAACGAAAACAAAAGGGCAATCGCCATCCGAATGACCGTGCTAATGGCATAGCGTGGCAACATGCTGGGATCAAGAGAAATAGGAATGTGCGAACCTAGTTGATAGGGAGCGCTCATTTGTTGAGCTCCCCACACCAAGGCGGCTAGCAAACCAAAAAAAAGGACAAGGATGATAAGATCCCACTGATTGAGCAGTAGTCCCGATTTTCCTTGCGGTTTAGCGTAATATGAATTGTTAGACATGTGACTTTTAACGCAGCAAGTAACTTATATTATGAGTCATTATAAACATCATCAAGCTTTGAACATACTCTTCTCATTTTAAATTTAGGCTGGGTGGTCACTTCAAAAGTTATTTTACATACTTTGTTTGAGTTTCTATCTTCTCTTTGCTAGCATGCGGATCTTCTTCCTATAGGAATAGCTAAATAATGACGCAGTTGGAATGGGTTAAAGATCCTTTGCAGCTTGAAGTGTCGCCCTCATCGCTGATATTGGAATGGTTAACAAAGCCTTATATGCTAAGTAAGGCATTAAAGCGTGTTTGCCAGTCATTCTCTGTCCAAGTTCTTGAGCAATGTTTCTTACCAGCCTTTGAGGATGAAATTATCGCTCTACAAATCGATAGTGCTCATTTACCCTTTGTCCGCCAAGTTTTTTTGCAAGGAGATGGGGTTTCTCTTATTCAGGGGCGCGTCGTGATCCCCAAGATAACCTATCAGCATTACTTTAAGCAATTTGCTTCTCTAAGTGATAATCCGATTGGCGAGACAATGCTTTATCACAACCCGGATGTAAGCAGAGATGCATTTGAATATGCACATGTGCGAGCTTCTCATCCTTTTGCGCATCAAACGAGAAACGCTTTATTGGCACAAGGGAACATGACAGAGGATCTGTGGGCAAGGCGCTCTATTTTTTGGCTTAAATCCTATCCATTGTTGGTCTCAGAAATATTTTTCCCAACGTTGCCGCCCTATTGTCCATAAGGTTCAAGCATGCAAAATCCTCATTTCCCACTTGTAAAAGAAATTGTTTGCCCTGAACCACAAATGCTTTTTGCCCACTTACCCAAAGAAGGAGCTATTTTTTTAGATAGCGCAAGGCAAGATGATAAACAAGGAAGATATAGTTTTATCGCACTAGCACCTTTTCAAATCGTTATTTGTAAAAAGGGGCGGATCCAAATTGGAAATAAGGAATATGAAGGTGATCCTTTTGAACTGCTAGAGGAAGAACTCAATAATTATGTATTAGCGCCTATCGCTGGCTGCCCCCCTTTTCAGGGAGGGATGGCAGGGATCCTCGGTTATGAACTAGGAACATACTTAGAAAAACTCCCCTATGATCAAAAAGATGATTTAGCCTTTCCCGATCTTTTAATGGGATTTTATGATTTAGTGATTGCTTGGGATCACCACCTTGCTAAAACATGGGTATTTTCAAGTGGCTTTCCTGAAAAAGACCCTAATAGTCGAATGAAGCGTGCAACACAGCGTTTGGATTGGTTATTAGCACAAATACCCTCTGTTGTACCTGATGTAGAAGTCTCAGGTTGTACAATAGAAGAAGACAGGATCGATTCAACTTTTAATAACGATACCTATCAAGTCGCAGTAGAAAAAGCGATTGAATATATTCGGGCCGGAGACATTTTTGAAGTAAATATTTCTCAACGGTTCTCAGCCACGTTACCTTCAGGACTTGCACCTTTTGATCTTTATTGTAAGTTACGTCGAAACAATCCGGCGCCTTTTGCTGCTTTTATGCAGTATGGAGATCATGCTCTCGTTTCTGCTTCTCCTGAACGATTTTTACAATTGTTAAATGGCAAAGTGCAAGCTCGCCCCATTAAGGGGACACGTCCACGTCATGCTGATCCTGTCTTAGATAGAGCATTAGCTCAGGAACTTGAGGCAAGTGAAAAAGATAGAGCAGAGAATGTGATGATTGTTGATCTCATGCGCAATGATCTGTCACGCGTTTGTTTACCCCATACTATTGTTGTGCCTAAGTTGTGCGGTCTAGAATCTTTTGCAACAGTTCACCATTTAGTTTCTGTGGTTGAGGGAATTTTGGCGCCTTCGCAAAATGCGATTAGCTTATTGAAAGCCTCTTTTCCTGGAGGATCAATCACCGGCGCTCCAAAGATCCGTGCAATGGAAATTATTGCCGAGCTTGAGCCCACGGTTCGTGGACCTTATTGCGGTAGTGTAGGCTATATTGGGTTTAATGGTGATATGGATCTGTCTATTACCATTAGAACGTTTGTGCTGAATAAAAGCTTTGTCACTTTTCAAACAGGGGGAGCAGTGACGGTTGATTCTGATCCTTTGCAAGAATACGAAGAAACCTTAACCAAAGCAAAAGCATTGCGAAAAACCCTGATAGAACCTTAATTATTTACATTAATTAATAAATTTTTATGCTAAATAATATTTCCTTTTTACTATTCACCCTTCACAACAGTCCTATATATTGTATACACTCCTGAAAGCTTTGTTGCCAAATACCTGTTAACTGAGAAGATTATACAAAGTTGGTAAACTTAATGGAAAGAGTATAAATACCCATGACTAAGTTATTAGAGATTGGTTGGGAAGAATGGATTGCTTTACCGGAGCTTAAGTTACCGGCTATTCGCGCAAAAGTAGATACAGGTGCGAAGACTTCAGCATTGCACGCCTTCATGGTTGAAAAAATTGTTGAGGACGGGCAAACGAAAGTACATTTTGGGATCCATCCTATCCCACAACGTCCTGAGGTAGAAGTCTATTGTAAAGCGCCTCTTGTCGATGAGCGAGAAATTATAAGTTCAAATGGACAATCAGAATTACGTTATGTGATTCAAACGGTAGCGCAGTTTGGCAAGAAGAAATGGCCGATTGAAATCACTTTAACCGATAGAGAAACGATGGCTTATCGGATGTTAATTGGTCGTTCGGCAATGAAAGGCAAATTATTGGTTGTGCCTGAAAAGTCATTCACCTTGGGGGCATTAAGCCATTCTGTTTATGATGACGCGCCAAAGCGTCACAAAAAATCGCTCAAAATTTGTATTTTGAGCACGGCAAAGCATAGTTATACCAAAGAAAGATTAGCGGGTGTAGCCGAGAGCCGTGGACATAAGGTCGAAGTGATTAATACCCTTCGTTGCTACGTAGACATTAGCTCAAACAAACCTACTATCCATTATCAAGGGAAGCCGCTGAAGCGATTTGATACTATTATTCCCCGCATCAGTGAATCTATCACTTTTTATGGTGTCGCTATTTTAAGACAATTTGAAACATTGGGTGTATTTTCTTTAAATAGCTCTGCTGCCATTTCGCATTCGAGAGATAGATTATTAGCTCACCAATTATTGGGCCGCGCGGGGATAACTATGCCTACCACGGCCTTCGCTCATTATCCCGGCGACACCAAAGATATGATTAAAATTGTGGGAGGAACGCCATTAGTTATTAAGCTATTGGACGGCCAAGGACAGGGCGTGGTATTAGCGGAAACCCATAAAGCGGCAGAAGCGGTGATCCAAGCCTTTCGTGGGTTAAGAGCAAATTTTATTGCGCAAGAATATGTTAAAGAAAGTAATAGTAAGGATATTCGCTGTATTGTGGTAGGGAATAAAGTGGTCGCTTCTGTTCAAAAGACCTATAGCGAGCACGACTTAGGTTCTGCTGAAAAGTTAAAAGTGGTGAAAACAACATTGGTAGAAAAGAAGCTAGCGATTAAAGCGGCTCGGGTTTTAGGCTTAAAATTTGCTGCAGTGAATTTTTTAAGAACCAAAGAAGGTCCCATTCTTATTGATGTGAAGGCTTCGCCAGGGTTACGTGCAATCGAGCTAGCAACAGGCTTAGATATTGCGACGATGGTAATTGAGTATCTTGAAGGGCATGCTAGGCCGAGGTTGCCCAAACGAATCATTGGCTACCACATTTAGAAGCTGTTTTAGATCCCGGAATCATAATTTTATAGTCATAGCACATGCGTTTTCGGGTAGGCGTCGAGGCAACACCCTCGAAAATGCATGTGCGAAGACTATGAGAGTGTTCAGATATGAATGAAGTATATTTAAACCTATTAAAAGCTGGCATGACCATTATTTTTGTGGTGATGATTGATGTTATTTTTGAGTTTTTAATCAAACGAAAAATTAAAGATAAGAAAAAAAGTTTCAAATGGCGAGTTGCAACACGCTATGTTTTATTCTTCTGCTTGCTATTTTTTATGGCCAAAATATGGGTCGAAGGGTTTGGCTATTTATTGACGGTTATTGGTGTTGTCTCGGCTGCCTTAACTATTACGCAAAAAGAATACCTCATGAATTTTTTTGGCTGGCTTATCATCATGTGGCGAGATCTGTTTGTTGAAGGGGATTATATTGAGGTTGGAAAATATATTGGCTATGTTAAAAAAATAGGTCCTTTATATTTTTCCATGGAAGAGGGGAGCGAGGTATGTTGGGGGGATAAAACTGGGCGTATCGTTAAAGTACCAAATAGCTTAATTGCAACTAATCCTGTTGTTAATTTTTCTGTAGACAAAACATTTTTTGAAGGAAAAATATTACTGACTTTTTCTTTTAAATCTCCAATTGAAAAGCTTCAAGCTTTAATTTCTACTCTGGAAAACGAAATTGACGTGTTGCTTCATCAACAGCAGGCGCATTGGAGTCAACGCCAACAAAAGGAATTTAACAATCTTAAAAAGCATTCTTTATATAAACCCAAATTTTCCTTGCGGGTTAATCAAGATCGTCCTTTAGGGATCCAGTTGAGAATCAAATACCTCGCTTTAAAACAAGATCAAAAGCTTATTGAAGATGCGGTTTTTAATAGGGTAATGTCTACTTTGCAGGCGGATCCTGAACTAGAGTTGAGCCACCTTAGTTAACCTCTAGAAACAACAACATCTTTGTTATCTACCCCTAGGATTCTTAGTTCGATTTTGATTGCGCTGCTCGTCTAATGGGGGCGTTGTTGGTGTTTGATAAGGATGCTGCTCTTCAATCTGATCAAGCGTTCTTTTAGAGGATCTTCTGAATGCAGTTAAGATGCCCTGATCAACAGGTTGGAACTCATTTTGTGAGTTTATACTAAACTGAGGATATCCTGCTTGTTGTGTGCTAGCAAAATTTTGAGCAACAGTAGCGAAACTTGAATGGCGTGCTGCCTGAATAAGATCTTCTAATATCGCTTTATCTTTTTTATAAGTGCGAGGCATTTTTAATGTCAGATAAGGACAGAAATTACCTAGGTTAGGTCGTTCAAACATTTTTTGGAAGGCGGGGGAGGTCTGATATATTAAATTGAATATCTGATTAATAGTTTCATAATATTCGAATTTATTGTATTCATTTGTCAAACGTAAACGCAGGCGGTTATCAAGAGAAGCATTCACGCTATGAATGAGTTTTCCTTGGATTAAATCATTCAATATCATTTGGGTAGCAATAGGGATGGTCTGGTGCTGGTTAGGAGCATCATTTAAAGGCGCTTGATTAAATAGTGTTTGCTCTTGTCTATTTTCCTCAATACGCGTGGGTGCAAATGCATACTGCGTACCATCAGTTTGTTGATTTTGTGTTTGTTCATGTGCTTCATCTATGGATAGTAATTCAGCAAGAGGCGATTTGTCTATCTCAGTGTATTCTGATGGCTGATGCGCTAATGGTTCTGCGAGAAATGGAATACTTTGCCAAGTCTCTTCTTGAGGAGGATAATACTCTTCAGAAAAGGTATCTGAAGTGAATTCTGATGACAACTTTGTCTTTTCTTGTTCAGTAGTGAAGAGCTCTGGTAATAAATATGCGATATTGTATTCTGAGGCTTCTTGTTGAGGGGCCAAATTTTCAACGCTGGTAGCCTCAAACTGTAATGTCGTTTGTGAATAAGTATCTTCTTGTGCGTTTAATTCCTCTTCCTGTTCTTCATCTATGGGTAGCCATTCAACAGAGGATGGTAAAACATTTTCTGTCTCAGTGTATTCTGATGGCTGATGCGTTAATGGTTCTGCGAGAAAAGGAATATTTTGCCAAGTCTCTTCTTGAGGAGAGTGATATTCTTCAGAAAGCGTATCTTCTGTGAATCCTGGTGACCACATTATCTTTTCTTGTTCTGTAGTGAAGAGCTCTGGCGGTAAATATAGATTGAATTCTGACGTTTCTTGTTGAGGAGCCAAATCTTCAACGCTGGTAGCCCCACTAAAACCCGAAAACTGTAATGTCGTTTGTGAATGAGTATTTTCTTGTGCGTCATCTGCCGCGAACTCAGTCTGTGAAGATGAAGAGAATATGCTGACTGCGGCTGTTTCTTCTGTGGTGGGTTCAACTGCTTCTGCTAACTCTTCTTCATTGTATGTAGTTAAATAGGGGGTACTGTGCTGAGTGGTGCTCAGATTATCTACAAATGTATTGGATCCAGATAAAGATAACGGCCACGGATTTAAACTAACATTATCTTGAGCGTTTTGATTCAAGGGGGATGATTCTTGAGCAAGGCTATCAAGTGTTTCTGAAATAGGTTGAAAAGATGTAGAATCAATTTCATCATCGATTTTAATATTATCAGCTTTAATTGAATTGATAATATTGTCAAGTGTAACAAGTGCGCGTTGCAGGTTATGATTTTTTTTCAATTCTAAGAAAGGCTTGCGAACGCCTTTTCTAGGGGTTATAAAATCTAGCCCAAATGCTGCTGATCCTTTATATTTTTCTCTTAAGAGGTTATTGATTGATCTATAGAATATTTTATTATTAAATTTCAGACATAAAGTAAGTGTTACATAGTTTTTATTACATGTAAAACTAGAGATGACATTACTAGATGAATCAGAGATTATTGAGCTTTGAAGGCTATTAGAGGTTTCAGTGTGGGATGGAAGATGAATGGTACTGAATCCACTTGATTTTTCGCTAAAAATTCTGTTGAGCAGTATTATCAGCTCATTTTTACTTTTGCCTTGATATTCTCGTTTTAGTGTTAAAATTGCTGTGAATTCATTTATGTTAGGGCGATGAAAGAATTTACTAAATTCTGATGAAGATTCGTGTAGATGAAATAAGTTTCTATTGATAGTCAAATAGCGTTCTTTAGTAATATATTTTTCAGGAAAAAAGAGCTCTATGATGCTTTTGTTAAGGATTTTAATATCTGATATGACTTGATCATTTCTAAGCGGCAAAGTGCTGGTTGAAAAATCAATGAGCGATTGCTGTATATCACCGCCGTCTTTATATCCATGCCCCTCTTTTAAGGTTAAATAAGGTTTAAAATTACCAAAATAAGTTTGTTCAAATTTTTCTTGAAAATCTGGGCATCTTTTGTATATTTGGCATAACCAATTATTGATAGCTTTATGATATTCTAAGGTGTTATATTTTTCGTTTAAATGTAAAATAACATTGTTATCTTGGATCTCAATAGAGGAAAAAAGTTGATTGTCGTTGACAAGTTGTATTATAGCGTTAAGAGTGATCATGTGGTGCCTTTTATTTCTACTGTAAATGTGTCTCAAAAATGCTATTAGATAAAACAATAATGTCCTTGTTATCCGGTTTTAAGATTACACCTTGTTAAATGCTCGTTCGATTTCGCTTGCGCTGATCATCTAATGGGAGTGTTGTTTGTGGTTGATAAGCACTTTGATCGTCAATCTGGCCTTGTTTTCTTTTAGTCGATCCGCTGAATGCATCTAAGATACTACTTTCAACAGATTGGAACGAATTTTCTGAGTTTGCATTAAACTGAGGAAATTCTGTTTGTTGTATACTTTGGCTAAGAGCAGCAAAGTGTGAAGTGAGCGCTGTGCGAATAAGGCCTTTTAATACCCCTTTTTTATAAGTACGTGGCGTTTTTAATATCAGATAAGGGTGGTGATTATCTTGATTAGGTTGTTCAAACATCTTTTGGAAGTCGATGGAGATCTGATAGATTAAATTAAAGGCTCGATTAATAGCATAATAATATTCATTTTTGTCGTATTCACATGTCAAATGTAAACTCAGGCGATTATCACGATGGGCTGTAACGCCCTGAAGAAGTTTTCCCTGCATTAAACCATTTAGAATCATCTTTTGGATAGCAAAAGGGATAGGCTGATTAGAGGCGTTATGTAAAGATGTTTGATAAAATGGCATTTGACCTTGCCTATTTTCCTCAATAAGCGAGGGTGTTAATGCATACTGCGTATTATTAGTTTGTTGATTTTGTGTTTGCTCAAGTTCTTCATCTATGGGTAGCAATTCAAATGTCGTTTGTGAGTGAGTATCTTCTTGTGCGTTATCTGCCGCGAACTCAGCTTGTGATGAGAATATGCTGACTGAGGCTGCTTCTCTTGAGATTGGTTCCAGTGCTTCAGCTAATTCCTCTTCATTATATGTCGGTAAATAAGGTGTGCCCTGCTGAGCGACTCTCAGGTTGTCTACAAATGTATTGAATCCAGATAAAGATAACGGCCATGGATTTGAACTGGCATTATCTTGAGAGTCTTGATTTAAGGCGGCGGTTGATTCTTGAGCGCGACTATCAAGTGTTTCTGGAATAAGAAGAGGAATCGCATCAACTTCATCATCGAATTTAATATTATCGGCTTTAATGGACGTGATAATATTGTTAAGTGTAATAAATGCGCGTTGCATTTGATGATTTTTTTTCAATATTAAGTAAGGCCTGTGATTACCTCGCCCAGGAGCTCTAAAATCGAGTCTAAATTCTGCTGATTCTTTATATTTTTCTAAGAGGTTATTGATTGGCCTAAAGAATATTTTGTTATTAAATTGATCGCATAAAATAAGATTTACTACGTTTTTATTAGGGTCATGCGTAAAACTGGATATGACACTAACGGATCTGTCAGCGGTTGTTGAGATTTGAGCAGGGCTGTAGGTTTCGGTGTGGGGTCGAAGAGGAATGGCACTCATTCCACTTGAACTTCCATTAAAAATGTAGTTGAGCAACGTAATGAGCTCATCTTTACTTTTGTCTTCATATTCTGACTTTAGGGTTAAAATGGGTTTAGAGTCATTAATTTTAGGGCGAAGAAAAAATGTATTAAATGGTGATAAAGATTTATGTAAATTATTTAAGCTTCTATTGATGACTAAATAGAGTTCTTTATTATCGTATTTTTTATCTAAAATGAGTTCTATGTGTTTTTTGTTAAGAATTTTAATATCGGATATAACTTCGCCTCTTGCAATCAATTCTAAAATTTTAATTTTAGGCGCCAAAGCGATAGTTGAAAAATCAATGAGCGATTGCTGTATGTCTCCGCCGTCTTTATATCCGTGCCCTTCTTTTAAGGTTAAATAGGGTTTAAAGGTGCCCAAATAGGTTTTTTCAAATTTTTCATGGAAATCTTCGCAATTTTTGTATATTTGACATAACCAATTATTGATAGCGCCATGATATTCATACGTATCGTATTTTTCGTTTAAATGTAAAATAACATTGTTATCTTGGATCTCAATAGAAGAAAAGAGCTGATTATTGACGACAAGTTGCATTATATCTTTTGGCGTGATCATATTATGCCTTTGTGTGCCTGTGAATGTATCTCTCGTTTGAGATCAATGGTGTTATTAAAAGTAGAGAGTTCAACCCTTAATTATTCAAATGGCTTATTTTATTTAGTAAATAAGGATTTGTATGCCGGAGAATTCAATGAATATTGATTCATGAGACGAAAGGCTAAATAGGCGCGATGAGGTGATATGCGTGAGTTAAGATGCATGAAAGCTCAACTACACGAAGAAAGGAAATGGGAATGCTTTGCAAGGGGGAATTTCTAACCCCCTTCAATGGAATGAAAAAAATCTCTTAGAAAAAAATAAAAAAATCGCATTAAAACAGCAAAAAAGAAAAGAGGAGAGAAAGAAAAGGAGAAGGAAAAAGAAAAAGAGAAACCTCCCGTAACACAAGCTGGTGATTATTTTTCTCGCCTTAATTCTTTGTTAAAAGAGAAACAACAAGCTCTGATGGCGTCATTTGAAAAGCCTGAAATTTAAAGAAGCTTGTCTATATAAACTTAACGGCGCAATTGGCATTTTTGTTGCCTACAACCGGAACGTTTTATTTGAACAACCCAAAAAGCTAGATAAGAAAGTTGAAAGCGATTTATTGATCTTATTCAAGATCCTTGGAAGGCGAGTGCGAATAATTGCAATGGGTTCAAATGGACGTCTAATGATAAAGGTACTTGTTTGGTTGGAAAATTAACGAGACAGCCATTTCGTTTATTTCCCACAGTTTCTGAAGTTAATCAGTGTGGTGAAACAGCCTTCTTTGATGGAGAAATCAGAAATAGTAAAAACGGTAAATGAGCAATCGATATTCATCATTAGCACATGTTGGGTGAAAAAACTGGCATAATTATAAGACGCATAGAGATTGTTGGCATGAGGTGATATCATTTCGCTTTTTCTTTGATAAGGAGAAGCGATGTTAAGTTCAATTACGAAGACCCAAAAACCATCATTTAATGATAAAGAAATTCTTTCTAAAACCAAAGTGACTATAGAAAAAATTGGCGCAGCAATCAGCATCATTGCTGAAACTCCCCGAATTATCATTAGACCGGTGATTCCTGAAGATGTGCCGTTCTATCAGAATCTTTTATGGGGCAGCGAAAGAGTGATGGAGAAATTTGCTGATAGTGCAACCAGGCTATACAAGGATGAAGATTCTAAACAAAAAGGGATCGTTGACTATGCGCAGAATCGAATAGTTGATGCAGAAGATAGTTGGTGTGCTCGTTGGCAAAGTGGCAATCCTTGGAGCGGAATGACTGTTATTGATAAAAAAACGAATAATCCAATCGGTCATGTTGTTATTGGTGGTGGTGAACTTGCCTATCTTTTTATTCCTGAGGCATGGGGTAAACGTTTTGGAAGTGAATCTGTTACCGTTTTAACCAAAGCTATTTTACCTTGTTTGGTCATGTCTGGGTATGCTCAAAGATTACCCGAAGTGATTGAAGCTACAACAAGAACTGATCATGTTGCATCTCAAACTGTTCTTGCGCGTGCTGATTTAGCAAGTGATGGCCAAATTAATAAACGTAAATTTGGTGACAAAGAATTTGAGAGATTTATATTTAAAGCACCAGTTGCTGAGCTTGTGCGAAAATATAAAGATATTAAGCATGAAGAAAGGCAGCGCAAAAATAATAAAGCCCCTCAATTTTCCTTACCTCTTTATCGTTTAAAATCATCATCGAAAGCTGGAAAAATTGATGAAGTAAATATTGGCGGACATTCTTTAAGAGCAACTAAAAAAAGAAGAAAAATTTTTAGTTAGAAATTCTTATTTTGAAAGTCGTAGGCTATCTATTGTGGGGTTAAAATAAACGGATTTGTTGTTCTAAGAGATAGCGGCAAGAGAGTTCTTGCCGCTATAAGAGAATTAATCATCCCAGCTTAATGTACCGCCAGTTTGATATTCAGTGACGCGGGTTTCAAAGAAATTTTTCTCTTTCTTTAAATCAATCATTTCACTCATCCAAGGGAAAGGATTTGCTGCACCAGGATATTGTTCAGCTAAGCCAATTTGAGCACATCGGCGATTAGCCACATATTCCAAATATTCTCTGAACATTTGTGCATTTAGACCTAAAATACCGCGTGGCATTGTATCAATTGCATATTGGTATTCTAAATCCACACCATCACGAATGAGTTCAATCATTTCTTGTTGGAAAGCGTTTGTCCAGAGATCAGGGTTCTCAATTCTAATTTGGTTGATGACGTCAATACCAAAATTTAAATGCATTGATTCATCTCGCAGAATGTATTGGAACTGCTCTGCTGTGCCGACCATTTTATTGCGTCGACCTAATGAAAGTACTTGGGTAAACCCAACGTAGAAGAAAATACCTTCGAATACAACATAAAAAGCAATCAAGTCTCTTAATAAGCGTTGATTGGATTCGAATGTACCCGTATAGAAAGTAGGATCGCCTAAACTTTGAGTAAAAGGCAGTGCCCAGGCAGCTTTCTTGGAAACTGCAGGAATTTCTCTATACATATTAAAAATGCGGGCTTCATCCATCCCTAAGCTTTCAATCACATATTGATAAGCATGGGTATGTAGCGCTTCTTCAAATGCTTGGCGTAGCAAGTATTGACGGCATTCTGGGTTGGTAATGTGCCGATAAACGGCTAATACCAAGTTGTTAGCCACAAGGGAATCTGCGGTAGAGAAGAACCCTAAATTACGCTCGATAATCATTCTTTCATCAGGCGTTAATCCATCGGTGCTTTTCCACAGCGCAACGTCAGCAGACATGTTAATTTCTGTGGGCATCCAATGGTTTGCACAAGCAACTAAGTACTTATCCCAAGCCCATTCATATTTGAAAGGAACTAATTGGTTAAGATCTGCTCGGCAATTGATAATTTTCTTATCATCTACGCGAATGCGAGCTGCGCCTAATTCTAGGGCTTCTAATCCTGTCGCGCCCGCCACTTTGGCGGTCGCGTTTTGTTTATTGACATGAGGTGTCGCTATGGACATTTTTTAGTTACTCCTCGGTTTACTGGCATGCTTCACAGGTTGGATCATCTATTGGGCAAACTTGTGGGGCCGTGATGGCAACTTCATCTAAGTTTGCTTTTACAGCATTTAAAGTACTTCTAGAAATAGTGGATTTCTCTGCATCCGATGCGCCCAGCGTTCTGGCGTAATAAGTGGTTTTTAGACCTCTTATCCAAGCCAGTTTATACACCGCATCTATCTTCTTACCAGAGGGTTTATCTATATAGATGTTGAGAGATTGGCTCTGATCAATCCATTTTTGTCGACGCGCACCCGCTTCAATTAACCATTGTGGGTCAATTTCAAAAACCGTCGCATATTTAGCTTTTAATTCAGCGGGAATGCGATCAATTTGCTGCACACTACCATTAAAATACTTCAGATCGTTAACTAGAACTTCGTCCCATATCTTCAGTTTCTTTAAATCTTTGACCAGGTAAGGATTCACTACAGTGAATTCGCCTGAAAGATTAGATTTCACATAAAGATTTTGGTAAGTCGGTTCAATTGATTGGCCAATACCACAAATATTAGAAATCGTTGCAGTGGGCGCAATTGCCATTACGTTGGAGTTACGAATACCCACGGTTTTGACACGCTCACGTAAACTTTTCCAATCTAATGTTTGACTGGTATCGAGCTCTAGATATTTTCCACGATATTTTGCTAATAAAGCAATTGAATCGATAGGGAGGATCCCTTTGCTCCATAAAGAGCCTTCAAAAGTAGCATAAGCGCCTCTTTCTTCAGCTAAATCAGTAGAAGCTTTAATCGCATAATAGCTAATCGCTTCCATGGTTTTATCTGCAAACTCAACTGCTTGCATGGAGCAATAAGGGATATCTAATTTATACAATGCATCTTGGAATCCCATTAAGCCTAACCCAACTGGACGGTGCTTAAGATTAGAACGTCGTGCTTGGGGTACGGAGTAATAGTTAATGTCGATGACATTATCCAGCATGCGTACTGCAGTTTGAATAGTTTTTTGTAATTTGGTCAGATCCAGCCCTTTTTCAGTTACGTGCTGAGCCAGGTTAATACTGCCTAAGTTACAAACCGCTATTTCGTCTACAGAAGTATTTAGCGTGATTTCTGTGCAAAGATTAGAACTATGGATCACACCTGCGTGTTGCTGAGGTGAACGTAAGTTGCAAGGATCTTTAAAAGTCACCCAGGGGTGGCCTGTTTCAAAAATCAAACCTAACATTTTACGCCATAGGTTAACGGCGGGAATTTGCTTGTAATTACGAAGAAGGCCAGCTTGTGCTTTTTCTTCGTAGGTATGATAAGCCTGTTCAAAAGCTTCTCCATAGAGATCATGTAGATCAGGCGTTTCATCAGGTGAGAAAAGCGTCCACTCTTTATTTTCCATGACGCGTTTCATGAATAAATCAGGGATCCAATTCGCTGTGTTCATGTCATGGGTACGGCGTCTGTCATCGCCGGTGTTTTTACGCAATTCTAGAAACTCTTCAATATCCAAATGCCAAGTTTCTAGGTAAGCGCACATAGCCCCTTTACGTTTACCGCCTTGATTGACGGCAACGGCAGTGTCATTAGCCACCTTTAAGAAGGGGACTACACCTTGTGATTTGCCGTTGGTACCCTTAATGTGTGCACCCATGGCTCGGATGTAGGTCCAATCGTTACCTAGACCGCCAGCAAATTTAGAAAGCAAAGCATTGTCTTTTAGAGCGCTATAAATGCCTTCTAGATCATCTGGCACGGTTGTCAAGAAGCAGCTGGATAGCTGTGGTCGTGTTGTGCCAGAGTTAAAGAGTGTTGGGGTTGAGCTCATATAATCAAAGGAAGACAACAAATTATAAAACTCAATGGCGCGAGCATTTTTATCTGCTTCTTTGCCAGCTAAGCCCATAGCAACGCGCATAAAGAAAATTTGCGGCAATTCAAAACGCACCCCATTATGATGCAAGAAATAGCGATCATAGAGGGTTTGTAGGCCTAAATAGGTAAATTGGTGATCTTGAGAAGGTTGAAGCGCTTGACCCAACTGATCTAAATCAAAATCACGTAATTCTGGGCTTAAGAGTTCCAGCTCAATGCCTTTATGTATAAATTGTTTGAAAATTTGCGGATAAAGTGTCACTTTTTCTTGTTCGTTTTCAGGAACAGGGAAAGCGAGAAATTTAAGCGCTTCGTTATGCAAATCATCAAGAAGCAGACGAGCTGCTACATAGGAATAATTAGGTTCAAACTCAATTTTTGTCCGAGCACTCATAATAAGTGCTTTACGCAAATCACTTGCTTTAATACCGTCAAAAATATTGCGTTTTGTTTCGGTAATAATGATTTCTGCGTCTACATCATCTAGTGTTTGGCAGGCCGCATCAACAATCTTTCTGAGGCGTTGTTCGTCTAAAGGTACACGTTGCCCATTATCAAGCGTGACATGCAAAGCATCGGCATTAGCATTTTGAACTGTTTGGTTTGATTCACGTGCTTGGCGTCTTTCTTCTCGATAGAGAATGTAGGTTCTGGCTACTTTATGTAAGCCTGCACGCATCAAGGCAAGCTCAACCTGATCTTGCACTTCTTCTACCCGCACAATACCGCCAGAGCTAAGATGGCGGGAAACTGCTTTTGTCACTTGCGCTGTTAAGTCTTCGACGACTTCATGGACACGTCGAGAAGCAGCTGCATTACCACCCTCTACTGCCAAATAGGCTTTAGTGAGTGCAATCTGAATTTTATCTGTGTTAAAGGGAACCAGGGTACGATTATCACGTCGCATGACATGTAATTGACCTGGTTTAGGCGTAACGGCAAAACCGGTGAAACTCTCACCGTGAGCCTGCATATAGTCATTATTTTTAGCAGTCGGGTTTTCTGTGTGCATGGTGGCTCCTCCAGCGTGGAAGATTAAAAAGTCAAAAAGATCTCGTCGCCAACTATTTAAAGTGGCAAAGTCGATAAACTTACTCTTGGTGAATCAATTTGGGGAAATACCTTTTGAACCCCAACATATAGAACGTACAAAACATCTACATACAAGATAGTGCGGTTCGCAGGTGAATGCAAGTGAAGAACCTGGGGGTAAGTTGTGGAAAAGCTGTGAGAGAAATAGAGATGGGGAGCTGCTTTTGGGTTAAAACAGCCACAAGCCCTTGTCATTCCTTTGTTCTTAAAATTTCCAGATAGTAGAAAAAAAAATTAGAAGCAGAGTGCAAAATTTTAAAATGCTGCTATGTCTTTTTTCTTGCAGGCAAAAGAAATATTTGGCGCAGCATAACACGAAAAATTAAAAATGAATAACAGCAATATTACTAAATTAATTGTTGGACACCCAGTTTAGATCTGCAGGACATCCATACTTCATAGGACACCCAGTTTAGATCTGCAGGACATCCATGTTTCATAGGACACCCAGTTTAGATCTGCAGGACATCCATGTTTCATAGGACACCCAATTCAAGATCTGCAGGACATCCATATTTCATAGGACACCCAATTCAAGGTTTGCAGGACATTCAATCATTTGAAAGCCAATTCAAAGTGTATATGCGCAATTAACAGAAAATGAATGAATAAAAAAAAACGCCTCACCCAGAAGGGAAAGGCGTTTCGAGAGGAGAGAAATAAGAGAGAACTTAGATAGCTTCAAGCCATTGATCTAAGTATTGTCCTTGTCTAGCCACGTATTGGGGATCTTTGAAAGTAAGGGTAATTAAGCTGATCCCTTGAAGGCTAGCAACTAAGTTAAGTGCTAACTTTGAAGAGTCGTCGTCTGATTTTCCCAATGCTTTAAATTGCTTTTCACACCAGTGAATAATTTCATTCATTAACTGAGAGGTAGCTTGGCCAATGGTGCCACCTTGTTTACCCAATTCTTGGCATAAGCTTCCTAATGAATCACCGAATTTCGCAGATTCATCAGCCAATGTACCAACATATTCCACCAACCCTTTGAGGCGGCTTTTGATGTTTTCGCGGTTGTTCCATTCAGAGAACAAGCTGGATAATTGTCTTTTACGTCTATCGATAACCGCTAAGATAATGGAATCTTTAGATTTAAAGTAATAGTAAACGTTCCCTAATGGGACGTCAGCTAAAGTCGCGATATTGGCAAGCGTTGTATTACTAACGCCTTGCTGATGAAACAGTGTGTCAGCAGCTTCAATTAATCGTTCACGTTTATCGTTGCGTCGAGCCATGGTATGTTTCCTATTCTGCTTAATACCCGAAAATGTTTAAGAAGCAAGCTAGAACCTTAAGTGTCGTCAGTTTGCTAAGTTTCAGGGGTCATTATACATAATAGTTTTGCTAGTTCAATAGTTAACTGGAGAAAAATTGCATTTAAAGTCAAGAAAAACAGGACAAGCCGGCCTAAAGTTGGCGATAAACGACATAGATGACAATAAACAGCTTAACTTCTTATATATACGTGGCTTTTTAGCTACCAAAAGTGGTAAGTACACGCATCAGGATTGCAGTTTTATTTTAAGGAAGATCACAATGAATCCGACGCTCAACCCTTTAAATGCCATTGGCTATGGTATTGATGACTACGTCAAGATGTTTGCTTTGACTGAAAATGAGCTAGAAATGAACATTGTAGATTGTTACTCCGGAGCGAGTTGTTTTGCAAAAGAAATGACGAGTAAGAAGCGTAATGTTATCGCGTGCGATCCACTTTATAAGAAAAGTATTGATGAAATACAATTAACCATAGAAAAAGCGCAAAAAACGCTATTATCTGATATCAAAGCTCATCCGGAATGGTTTGTATTTACAGAAAAGCAAGCAGGACAATTTATTGCAGATCATACGGGGAAAGTTGAGGCATTTATTGAGGATCTGAAACAGGGGCTCACTGAAAAACGTTATATCCACGATGCTTTAGATCACTTTAGCTTCAAAGAAGAGCAATTTGACTTGGCTTTGATGAGCCATTATTTGTTTACTTATAGCGATGAATTTTCAGTTGATTTTCATGTAAAAACTATCCAAGAGCTGACACGTATTGCCAATGAAGTACGTATATTTCCATTAGTGACAAGGGAGAGCCATCTCTCACCTTATGTGGGTGAAGTTGCTGCTATGCTGCAAATGATGGGATTAGGAGTTGAGATCCGTGGTGTTCCGTTTGAAATTCAAAAGAATGGCAACGCCATGATGCGAGTATGGTCGGCAAGTTGTTCTGTATCAGCGCATCAAAAAGTCTAGATATAGTCTTCGCACTTGAATTTTCGGCGTTGTTGTCGTAGCTCGTCTCGCAAAAGTCATGTATTTTGTATACACTCCTTTTGGTCGAGAGCTCGACGCCTAGCCGAAAAATCATCTGCTGTGACTATATTGAATAAAGAGAATTAAATGCAAATAACTGATCCTATTATTCCACGCCATATTGTTTGGGCAGATCCTGAAAGATTTTTGGTCAAATTAAGCCCTGATGCAAAATATATCAGTTACTTGGCCCCTTTTGAGGACAATTTAAATCTTTGGGTGGCGCCTCTAGGGGGAAGCCAAATGGCAACGCCTGTCACAATCAGCCAACATCCCTTGAAAGAATATTGGTGGGCAACAGATAGTAGCTATCTTCTCTATATACATGACCATTATGGTGATGAAAATTGGCAATTACATGGTTTTTCGCTTACCACAGGAAAAACCATCACCTATACCAAGCCAGGAACGCAAGTTAGGGTGTTGCATTTTAGCGCATCAAAACCTAATAAAATATTGATTGGATTAAATGAAAGAGATAAACGTTTTCATGATCCTTATCTTTTAGATATTCAAACGGGTCAACTGGAATGCTTGTTTGAAAATCGTGAATACTGGGATTTTTTCGCCGATGATGATCTCAATTTGCGTTTGGGAATTAAAGTGAATGGTAAAGGTGGAGAATATATCGACATTGCTTCGCCAAGCAAAACCTGCTTAAGTCAGGTTTCATTACATGATTTATTCGGATTATATTATTACCCCAGATTACGCTTAGGATTGGCCACTAATAATAAATTATATTTAACACAAAGTATTAATAATAATACATCGATGCTAATTTCTGTTGATATGAGCAATCAAAGTGTTGAAACGTTAGGAAAAAATAATGATGCGGATGTTTGTGATGTGCTGCTCAACCCACAAAATAAGGTGCCATTAGCATTTGCCGTGAATTATGAGCGGAAAAAATGGCAAAGTTTAGATGATGCCACTGGCGTTGATTTTACTTATTTGCAAAGCATTGATGATGGTGATATCGATATTTTAAGTCAAAGTACGGATAACGAGCATTGGTTGGTAGGGTTTTATCGGGATAATGGTCCTACAGCCTATTATCATTATGATCGTCAGCAGCATCAAGCACACTATCTATTTGATAGCCATAGTGATTTTAAACATTATCCTTTCACTAAGATGCATCCTCGGGTCATTACCATGCGTGATGGTTTATCATGCGTTTGCTATTTATCGCTACCACGTCAGAGTGATATCAATGAAAAAGGGATCCCTTCTCAACCTTTACCTCTAGTTTTGATGGTGCATGGAGGCCCAAATTATCGCGATATTTGGTGCTTTAACCCTACGCATCAATGGTTAGCTAATCGTGGTTATGCGGTTCTTAGCGTCAATTATAGGGCATCGACTGGGTTTGGTAAGGCGCATTTGGCAGCAGGTCATGGTGAATGGGGAGGTAAGATCCAGCTAGATCTTTTGGATGCAGTAGAATGGGCAATTTCTCAAGGCATTACGACCAGAGATAAGGTTGCCATTATGGGACGTAGCTTTGGCGGTTATGCAACTTTGGTGGGGTTATCGATGACCCCAGATGTATTTTGCTGTGGTGTTGATATTGTGGGACCATCTAATCTAGAAACGATGGCAAAGCATTTCCCGCCCTATTGGCGAGCCATGCAAGGCGCTATCCAGGAAATGCTAGGATGTGATCCCGATACACCAGAAGGTAATGCATATTTAAAAGAAAGATCGCCACTTTTTTATGCTAAGCAAATTAAAAAACCGTTACTCATTGGCCATGGCGCTAATGATGTTAGAGTAATGCAATCAGAATCAGATCAAATGGTTGCTTCGCTGAAAGAAAATCATATTCCTGTGACGTATGCTATTTTCCCTGATGAAGGGCATCAATTCCTCCACCCTGGTAACCGGATGGCGTTTTACGCGCTTGCTGAAGCCTTTTTGGCCAAAATCTTAAAAGGGCAGGTAGAGCCTTATGATGAGCATGTTCATACTTCGATGATTGTGAAAGAAGATGATTTTAAGCTCCATGTTTGATTGAAGAGTGAGCATGCATTTATATCACGATTACCTATCTTTTTAATGAAAATTTCATAAAGTGCATTAATCAACTATTTATCTTTATCATATACGCCCACTTTAGATGAACTTTTTGACAATCTTATAAATCTCATCTACCAGAGAATGATGAATAATCAGTCTAGATTAGAGAAATAAGTGCTTATTCACATATACAAACCTACATTATCTTGAAATAAAGCAAATGAAGGTTGTGTTATGTGGATGAGCTTTCATACATGGGTAAGCCCCCCAAAAGACAAGAATATTCCTAAGGGCTAGGGAGTTTGATAAATGAGCACTACGGGTACTAAAAGAAATATCTTAGAAGAAATGGCCAGTCATGTTGATCAGAGCAATGAAACTGGACAGTGTAGATACATCGCAAAAAAAATGTCATCCTTACCTTTACCTGAAAGAATTAGTTTGGCTGGCGAATTAGCCGCTAACCGATTTGCTCAACAAAGTGCTACAAATCCGCCAGAAAAGTGCGTAGGTCTTGTTTATCGTAATTCGAATGTTTTAGTGAACGGATTGATGAATTCAATTTTTGAGGAGCTCAAATTTCCTGTTCCTAGAGACGAAATGAAGGATTTTTATCAACTGGTGAAGCAATCTAGATCTAAAAATGATCAAGAACGTAGCCAAGCATTAGCAAAAATTAAGCGTTATTTTGATAATCCTTCTCCGCAAGTGATCCAGGCAGTGCTACCATTTTACCGCGCTTATATTCAAGCAATTGAAAAAGAAAATGGTGATCTTAAAAAAGCCCAAAGAGATTTTATAGGACAAATATCATTTCCATTTATTGAAATGCCAGCAACGTTATTAGATGATCGAGAGTTGCGTAGTGTCAATCTCTCAGAACAAGACAGAGAAAATTTAAAACAAAGCGGTAACGATGTTACTAAGAAATCTGCAGAAAAATATAATGCAGATAGAAAATTTACAGATCAACAATTATTACAATTTGGTGTTCAGGATCTTCGTATTAATGAAGGGATCATGAATACTATGATCACTAAACTTGAAGAAGCAAGAAAAACACCAACGCCACCAGTATCATTTGAAGAACAAAATCTTACAACAATGCTGGATGACGCTAAAAAAGAATATAAAGAGCAAAGTAAAAAATCTGCGCAAGTGTATAAAGAAGCTAAAGAAAAAGGGTTAGCTCTTGGAAGTATTTGCCGTGCTTTAAAGACGGCGTATCCAGAAGAAAATAAAATACACAAGCAATTGGAGCAATATAGGGCAGCATTTGACAATGTTGCTGAAAATCTAAAAAATAAATATGTTCTTCAAGGGGTTACTATAACCCAAAAGCATATTGATGATCATATCAAAAATCTTGTTAATCAGAAAATTGAAGGAAGAACTTTATTAGATATTGCGGCGGAACAAGGTAATGTTGATGCTTTAAAAGCCTTCATGGAAGAAGGCGCAGATCCTTTGGCTGTTAACAAAGAGGGAAAAACGGCTTTGGAAGTGATAGAAGAAAAGATAAATCCAGAGCAAATGAAAGAGTTGGTTGAACTTGCGAATAAGAAAAATCAGACATTTGATATCAACGATCCTGTGCAATATCAAATTGCCAAAGAACATGCAGAAAAAGGATTTAAAAATGAATATTTTGTATTTCATGAAAGCTTAAAAAGTCTGGAAGAAACGTTAACTAAATATAATGAAAATCCAGCAGAAAATGAAGAAAGATTGAGTGCTGAGGTGAAAGAATTATTTAAAGCTCACTATATTGATGGTCAAGACTATACATTAAACATGACCGGTAGTGGCACGCCCGCTGAAATAGTTTCTTTAAGCAGAAAACTTCAAGAGTACAAAAAGGCTGTTACCAGCAATAATAAGTTGAGCGTGGAACAATGTAAGGAAATTATTAATCTTTCCAGAGAAACTGATACTCGATACTGTAATTACCTTTATTCAAGCTATTCTGCAACAGGATTAGGCTCCGGTTATGTAAATGAAGTTTCGCGTCAAATTATTGCGAATCGTTGTCCTTTGCATGAATTTTTGCAACGAGAGTATCCTTCCGATCAAGTCAAAGAACGTAAAGATGTATTAGATAGTTTGTTAAAAAATGCAGATGTCAATCAGAAAAATCCAGAAGGTGTTACTCCCTTACAGCTCGCAACCCTAAAAGGAAATAAGAGCATTGTAAGCGAATTAATTACAAAAGGAGCAGATCCCACGCTCACCACTACAGTTTACCCACGTTCAGGCTGGCAACGTTTTGCCGACACAGTATCAGGCTTAGTTTCTGGCAATGGACTTAAATCTTGGAATAATCCTCCTCCACGTACAGCAAGCCAGATTGCAGGGATCTCAGGTAATGGCGTACTTGAGCAACAACTAAAACAAGCTGAAAAGACCTATATACCAAAAGTCGATACAACGAAAAGAATAGATGAAAAGAAAGTTGATGAGCCAGAAGTAAAAGCGACGATTGTGCCAATAAGTACCGCAGTTGAGAAAAAAGTAGATGAACCAGTTCCTACAACATTCCACACTCCTTCACAAGAAACCCACTCTGAAAATCGTGCTCGCTCTCATCGTGCTTTTACACCAGGTCTGCATGCGAAGCAACAACGTCCGATAGGACAACAGTTTGCTCCTTTATCTTTAGCTGCTACGCAGGAATCAAAACAAACTGCAGTGATAGGAAAACCTGAAGAGGAAGTTAATTTTTCTAGAGCATGGATAGATAAACTAAGTGAAGAACAAAAGCATGATGAGCTTAATCCCACTGATAAAGAAGTATTGAAGGAAATTGCGGGTTTATTAGAACCCATAGCAGTGCGTGCTGAGAAAAACCCAGATCTGGATGGTCGTCCTAATGATCTTCTCTTCGCGCAGCAGTTTGAAGAAATTATAAATAAAAAGGGAATAGAGGCATTAAGCGACCGAGGTAGAAATCTTGTTTTTGCGATAAAAGATGGAAAAGAGGCTTCAGAAACAGAGAAAAAAGCAATTCGCAAGAGCAATTAAAATTTTCTAGCCTTATTTACCCATAAGGATTAAAATGCTTATCGCAACATGATAATCGTGATGTCATGTCGAGTGAGGATATAGTCTTCGCACATGAGATTTCGGGGGTGTTGCCTTCGCCGTCTCGCAATCCTCATGTACTTTTATGTACACTCCGGTTGCAAGATAGCTTGATGCCTACCCGAAATCTCATGTGCTGTGACTATGATTATCACCTCAATAGGGAAGTGAGAAAAACAACATAATGCTTCTCAAAGCATGAAGGGATTTCGAAAAGTGACAAATCGCGCAATACCCGTTTTACTAGGGTGCTTACTTAAAACAAGTTTTCCTGCATATGCCACAGAGCACCCCCTACTAACGCCTACTGAAGCTTACAATTGGTCAGAAATTATGAATGTTCCAGCAAATTCCACGCTGGAAGGCAACCAAGTGCTTCATCTCAACGGCAAGAACAAATATTATAAAACTGATCCTAAAGCCGTAAATATTGTGAATCATTATTTTAAAAATGCAAAAGCTTTAGATTCAGATGCTGATGTCCTTCATTACGCTTCTGCTGCTGTCACTATCAAAAGTGGATATTATCTTGAGATGGGAGTTGGCACTGGGAGTACGGCTAATTTTCTGGCAACCTTAAATCCCACAAGAAAGGTGTATGGATTTGATTCTTTTGAGGGCTTACCTACAGATTGGGATACTGGTGACAATGTTTTAAAGGCGGGCACTTTTGGCTTAAAACGCAAAGAAGCGAAGATCCCTGTTTTAAAAAATGTTGTCGTTTATAAGGGGTTTTTTAAAGAAGTTCTCCCCACTTTTAAGCAGCAAGTGCTAAAAGATAATCCTATTGCACTTTTACATATTGATAGTGATACCTATGATTCAGCAAAGGATGCTTTGACCATTTTGGAAAAAAACATCAAGCCTGGAACGGTAATTGTTTTTGACGAATTTTACAATTATCCCAATTTTGATCAGCACGAATGGAAGGCTTTTCAAGAGTTTATTGCTGAGCACCACCTTCAGGTAGAATACATTGCCTATAATAAAATGCATGAGCAGGCAGTGGTTAAGATCCTCTAGGCCTGTTTTCTAACGTTTGACATAGATGGCAATTGCAGCCAAGCATCTTAAATGAATATCAAAGACATTTTTTTTGTCATTAGGAGCGTTAGCGAAGCAATTCAGAAGTGATGGTATGGATTGCTTCGGCACTGCGTGCTCCGCAATGACGAGTTCAAATTAAAGAAAGGGGAAACCCCTTTCTTTTCTCTGCATCATAGCTCTGCAAATGCATCAACAACATGACCTAATTTTTCGCTTATCATCGCTACCTCGTGTGATTGGATCACAAGAGGAGGTAATAAGCGGATCACATTCTGGTTGGCAATATTAACCAAAAGACCTTTTTCTAAGGCAATTTTAGCGATAGCTTTGCAAGGCTTATGCATCTCGATCCCCAGCATCAGGCCTTGTCCGCGCACAGATTTAACAGCTTTATGATGAGCAAATTGTTCCGTTAAAGCGGCAAGCAAATTTTGGCCTTGTTGTCTTGCATTTGCTACCAAATTTAAGCCTTCAACTATTTCTAAGGTTTTGTTGGCAACAGCGCATACAAAGGGATTTCCTCCTTGGGTGGAGCCATGTTTTTCTGGCGTAAAGAGATCATTCGCTACGCCTTTGGTTAAACAAGCACCAATTGGGATCCCATTTCCTAGCGCTTTGGCTAATGTCACAATATCCGCTTCAATTTGATAATGGTGTAAAGTGAGAAATTCTCCGGTTCGTTCGACGCCGGTTTGAACTTCATCTGAAATCATGAGCCATTGATGTTTGTCACATAAAGCTCGGATTTCTTTGAGGAATGCAGGGCTTGCTAGGTTAATGCCACCAGCACCTTGAATGGGTTCAAACATAACAGCGACAACATCGCTACGGTTATCGGCAATATGCTTTAGCGCATTAATATCGTCAAAAGGAGCTCTTAGAAAGCCACTCGCAAGTGGTTCAAAGCCGGCCTGCATATGACGTAGGCCACTTGCTGTAAGGGTAGCAATGGTTCTACCGTGAAAGGCACCATCAAAAACAACAATAGTTGGTTCATTAATCCCTTTTTGATGACCATACAGCCTGGCTAATTTGATAGCACATTCATTCGCTTCAGAGCCGCTATTAGTAAAGAAAACCTTATCCATGCCTGTTTTAGCGCATACTCTTTCGGCTAATTCATCTCTTTCAGGGATGAGATACATATTGGAGACATGAATAAGGCGACTGGATTGTTGCTGAACGAAGTTTATCCATTCAGTATTACCATATCCTAATATATTCACGCCAAAACCACTGATGCTATCAAGATAACGATTGCCTTCTTTATCCCATATCCAAGCGCCTTCGCCGTGAGAAAATGAAATAGGTAAGGGATCATAAGTGGAAAGTAATCGATGGGGCATATATCACTCCTCATAACAGCAGAAGTAAAAAACAGGCTATCTGCCTTAGCCATTCGATTAGCTGGACAGATAGCTGTTGCTGAATTGTCTTGTGTTATTTAGAGAAATTGGCGGCCACAAAATCCCAATTTACTAATTCCCAGAAATGTTCTACATATTTGGGACGGGCATTGCGGTAGTCAATGTAATACGCGTGCTCCCAGACGTCGCATGTTAGCAAAGCGGTTTGTTGGGAAGTCATTGGAGTTTGCGCGTTGCTTGTGCTCACAATTTCTAAAGAACCATCAGCTTTTTTGACCAACCAGCCCCAACCAGAGCCAAAGGTACCAACGCTTGCTTTGGTAAAAAGTTCTTTAAATTGAGCGAAAGAACCAAATGCTTTTTCAATAGCTTTTGCTAATTCACCTTTGGGTTCACCACCACCGTTGGGAGATAAACAATGCCAGTAAAAGGTATGGTTCCAGATCTGAGCTGCATTGTTAAAAATGCCGCCACTAGAATGCATAATGATATGCTCTAAGCTTTGCCCGGCAAATTCAGTGTTAGTGATGAGATTATTCAGATTATCCACGTAGGCTTTATGATGTTTTCCATAGTGGTACTCTAAAGTTTCGCGAGAAATATGGGGTGCTAAAGCGTCCATTTCATAAGGAAGCGCAGGTAATTCTATAGCCATTTTTTTGCTCCTAGCATGATTATAGCGTGCTTGAAGATCAGCAATTTGCCAGCTTCTTACACGTCGCCAAAGTAATAAAACTTACTTTTAGGCATCGTTTTTGGGATAACTGGCACAGTCTATTGGCCAAAATTGATGATGGCAAGCTGCTTGGCAATGATTCTTCGAGCAAAATACTTTAAAATGAAAAGTTTATACTCGCCATAAATTAGAATGTGGCAGTGAAGAGGGGGATGTCCCTTAGATGCAATTTGATCAAGCAGGAAACGATATGGATACCTTAGAACGTATTAAACGCCAAATAGCAAATCACTCATTATTGCTTTACATGAAAGGAACGCCTCAGTTCCCACAGTGCGGCTTTTCTGGTCAAGTCGTGCATATACTCAAATTATGTAAGGCGAAATATGCCTATGTGAACATATTAGAAAACCTCGATATTCGCCAAACCTTACCTCACTATGCCAACTGGCCTACTTTTCCACAATTGTATTTAAACGGCGAGTTAATTGGTGGTTGTGACATCGTGACGGAGCTTTTTGAGCAAGGTGAACTGCAAAATCAGCTTAATGCTGCTGGTGTGACGAGCGACGCGATGGAAGCTATCGCAGCAGAAGAATAAAAACAAAATGGTGAAGCATAATCAGTTTGTTTATAGGCGAGGCGGCAAGCTAAGAGCAGAAAGAGTGCATGAATATGACTGCTGCGAAGAGCGCTGCCAACAAAGCCTAAAAACAAAATGGGAAGAATATTAAGGTGTAGGTGCTTTTTGTATGACCTACCATCAGGTTCATCAAAAAATGCTTTACAAGAGAATGAGAATCATTGTCAAATAAGAATGTTGTGCGTTTGTGGGTAAAGGGGAACCATGCTACGATGGTTCGCCCTGCAAAGCCCCGAAGTATTTACGTAGAAAGGAGAGAGACATGAGCGTATTGGTTGGCCGTAAAGCGCCAGATTTTACTTGTGCTGCTGTTTTAGGTAACGGCGAAATTACCAGCAAATTTAAACTTTCGGAAGCTCTTAATGGTAAATACGGACTCGTATTCTTTTACCCATTAGACTTTACCTTTGTTTGCCCTTCAGAATTAATTGCTTTAAACAAACGAATGAAGCAATTTAAAGAACGTGGTGTAGAAGTTATTGCAGTATCTATCGACTCACAATTTAGCCATAATGCTTGGCGTAATACCCCCATCAATGAAGGTGGTATTGAAAACGTAAGCTATACGATGGCAGCTGACGTGCATCACCGCATTTGCCAAGCTTATGGGGTAGAGCATCCTGAAGCAGGCGTTGCTTTTCGCGCGGCATTTGTCATTGATAAAAATGGTGTTGTACGTTCACAAATCGTTAACGATTTACCTATCGGTCGTAATATTGATGAAATTTTACGTATCGTTGATGCTGTACAATACAATGAAGCGCATGGTGAAGTATGTCCCGCTGGATGGAAAAAAGGCGAAGCAGGCATGAAGCCTTCCACCGACGGTGTGGCGACTTATTTAGCAAGCAATGCTGAACAGCTATAAGATCCTTGATTAATTTTTGATTTTCTTTTCTTGTCCCTTCTCCCGCTAGCGGGAGAAGGTGGCGCAAAGCGCCGGATGAGGGAGTTAGGATTAACTCACCCTCACCCTAGCCCTCTTCCGCTAGCGGGAGAGGGGATAAGAAACTCGGAACGGAAGCCATGCAACAAAACCCCTATCCTCATCTTCTTTCTTCTTTAGATTTGCAATTTACTACCCTTAAAAATCGCGTTGTCATGGGCTCAATGCATACCGGATTAGAAGAAACCCCCGGTGGTTTTGAAAAGCTGGCAGAATTTTATGCAACACGTGCAAGGGGTGGGGTAGGGCTCATTGTTACCGGCGGGATTGCGCCTAATCGCGCAGGGTGGGTTGCTCCTTTTTCTGCGCGTTTAACAAGCGCCAAGCATGTGAAAGAACATCAAGTCATTACCCAAGCAGTTCATCAGGGCAGTGGCAAAATCGTCATGCAAATATTGCATGCAGGCCGCTATGGTTATCATCCTTTAGCTGTTGCGCCTTCTCGGATTAAATCTCCCATCAGCCCTTTTACTCCTTGGCGACTTACACAGCGTGGGATCAATAATACTATTGATGACTATGCTCACTGTGCCGCTCTTGCCCAGGAAGCAGGGTATGATGGTGTGGAAATCATGGGTTCAGAAGGGTATTTAATTAATGAGTTTCTAGCCTCGCGTACCAATCATCGCGAAGATGGATGGGGAGGCAGTTATGCAAATCGGATGCGTTTTCCTATCGAAATAGTCAAGCGCACGCGACAGGCTGTTGGTAAGAATTTCATTATTATTTATCGTTTATCGATGTTGGATTTAGTGAAAGATGGAAGTCAGTGGCAAGAAATTGTGCAATTAGCCAAAGCTGTGGAATCTGAAGGGGCAACCATCATTAATACAGGAATTGGCTGGCATGAGGTTCGCATTCCTACTATTGCAACGAAAGTACCAAGAGCGGCATTTACCTGGGTGACACATAAGCTACGTGGCGAAGTGAAGATCCCATTGATGACAAGTAATCGCATCAATAAACCTGAGGTAGCTGAGGACATTTTATCAAAGCAGCATGCAGATTTGGTTTCAATGGCCAGACCCTTATTAGCGGATCCTGAGTTTGTTAATAAAGCAGCAGAAGATAAAGCACAAGCAATCAATACATGCATTGCTTGTAATCAAGCTTGTTTGGATTATGTATTCCAGAAAAAATTGGCGACTTGCCTTGTTAATCCGGTAGCTTGTCATGAAACAGAATTAAAATATTTTCCAGCCAAGAGCAAAAAACGTATTGCTGTCATAGGAGCAGGTCCTGCAGGACTTTCTTTTGCAACACAAGCGGCAAAACGAGGACATCAGATTACACTTTTTGAAAATCAAAGTGAAATTGGTGGACAATTTAATTTCGCTAAAAAAATCCCAGGGAAAGAAGAATTCTATGAAACCTTAAGATATTTTAATCATGCGTTACAATTAGCGGGTGTAGAGATTAAATTAAATTGTCATGCAACTGTTGATATGCTAAATGGACAGTTTGATCATGTTGTTTTAGCAACTGGGATCAAACCTCGAGTGCCGAATATTCCAGGAATAGATCATCCTAAGGTACTATCTTATATTGATGTAATTTCAGGCAATAAAAACGTGGGGCATCGCGTTGCTATTGTAGGGGCCGGTGGAATTGGATTTGATACAGCAGAATTTTTATCCCATCATCAACATATTCATCCAAGTGTCAATATAGAAGACTTTTTGCATTATTGGGGAATAGATCCCACTAATGAGGCACGTGGTGGCGTCGCTGGCGTCTTACCTTTGGAAATTATTTCACCAAGAGAAATATTTTTATTGCAACGTAAAAAAGAAAAATTAGGCAAAAATTTAGGCAAAACGACAGGATGGATCCATCGTACTGAATTAAAGCGCAAAAAAGTTCATATGATTTCTGGCGTCAATTACGTCAAGATAGACGATGTGGGATTGCATATTCAAAAAGATGACAAGCCAGAAGTCTTAGCGGTCGATAATATTGTGATCTGCGCTGGTCAATTGCCATTGCGCGAATTATGGGAACCTTTGCAACAAGCAGGTATTGCCGTTTCATTAATAGGTGGTGCGGATAAAGCCTTAGAGTTAGATGCAACACGTGCTATTCGCCAAGGTGCAGAGCTCGCCGCAGAAATTTAGTTTTCTAAGTATTTGTTGCGTTCTCCTTTTCGCTTGCCAAGGAGCGCTTTTTACTTTGTAATGAAATAGTCTTCGCACATAACATCAGGGGTATTGCCTATGAAAGGGCACTCCATACAAACTGTGTATTGATGCAGCTGTATTGTAAGCAAGGATTGCTAACAGCATGAGAATTCAAAAATCATTTCTGCTTAAAGCCGTGCTAGCCTCGACGGTATTTTGTTTATTTCCTTTTCATGTTGCTATTGCCGCTAATTTAGATGCAGGTGCCAATAATTCTAATTCAGGTAACCCGCTATATCCGCCCAATAACGGATACGATTTTGTTGCTTCTAATGTCACTTTCACTATTTTAAATGGAACTGCAATTGGGCAATTAGTCGGTGGGGCTTCCATTGATAACACATCAGGCAGCGCAAATGATGTTATCAATTTTGCTGGCAACAGTAATGTATTAGGGACTATCACGCCGACGAATGCAATTTCAGCCATTAATCTTCAAGGCAATGGAACTACAGTTACATTTAATGGAGATCTGAGCAAAGGCACGCCCGTTATTTTTACTGGTGATGGTACTTTGAGCTTGGCCAATACTGTTGATGTATTTGGAGTTGATAACAACACAGGCAGCACAGCGGGTACCCTGATTATTCAAGGAAGTAGCACCATTCAGAGTGTTGGTGCAACTAATCCATTAAAGCTTATTACAGTAAATGCAAATAATCTTGCGAATACAACAACTACTTTTGACGGAAATGTTTTAAATGCACAAACAGTCAATATAGTAGGTGGTGGTGGACAAACTAAAATTCAGCTGGCTCCACTAGCTGGCTCTATGGTTGCTAACACTAATTTTACGACTAACAACAATAATCTTGATCTCTTGCTGCTCAATAAAGCGACGACTCTCAACGGAAATGTTGGGAGCGAAACCAATCCATTTGCTGGATTTAATGTTAATGCAAATTCTACGTTGAATGGAGAAGTATTTGCACAATCGACAGTGCTAGTGCCTGGGGTTTCTTTAACATTAACTTCTGGTAGTCAGATCCATGGTTTGATTCAAAGTACCGTTGCTGGGCAAGGAACACTTATTTTTCAGGGTAATTCTACTGTTGATTCTGCAATTGGTACTAATGCGCTTGGTTTGGTTAATATACATGGCCCTGCTGGCACTAATGTTAATTTTAATGCAAATGTCGCTGCGACCAATGTCACGGTTGACAATGGCGGTACCTTAACACTCAATGGTGCGAACACTATCACTGGAAATTTAGCGCTTTCTAATGCCTCCATTTTAAATTTACCGCAGCATGTGTCTCCGACGGTGACAGGCACCTTTAATTTACCGGCAGGTACGAAGATACAAGTGGATATGGGAGGCAATTTAACAAGTACCGGTAAAATTACTTCAAATGGTCTTTCAACTATCAATCCGGGTGCAAGTTTAATTGTATTAAATCCAGGTTACTCGCTTGGGAAAACGACGACTATCCCTATCGTCAATAGTATTGGTGGGAACGCCGGCTTAAATACAATACCGGTGGTTGTAGATAGCCTATTATCACAATTTTCCACACAAGTGACGGGTAATTTTCTTAATTTAGTTGTTACTTCACAACCTGTTTCGGCATTTGCTGATCAAGGTAATACAATTGGTGTCGCGAGTGCATTGGATAATATTACTCGCTCTGGTTTTTCGCCTGCGTTTGGCGCGATGCATGATCTTTTAGCGCAATTGGGTTCTTTCACCAGCGAAGAAGAATTAAATGAAGCTTTAGCCACTTTAGCACCTATTGTTGATGGGGCGCTCTTGAATGAAAGCTTTGCCATGCAAAAATCGGTATTTGGCAGCATAGGTGAGCGCATGGATAGAGTCAGCTTCTGGCAAAAACATTTGCGTCAATCTAATACTTTCCCGGCAGGGATAGCAAGTGGGGATGAAGAGAAAGTAGGCTTTGGTGATTTTGGTAGCAGTATTTGGGCAAAAACCTTTCGCCAACATGCTAATCAAAGTAGACATAAAGGCATAGAAGGTTATTCTGATACAACATGGGGCGTGGTTGCAGGATATGACAGGCTATTTGATGATAATTATTTATTAGGGGGAACCTTAAGTGTTTCTCAACTAAAAGCCCATCATCACGTTTCTTCTCATTCTCAAACCAAGGGAAATAGTTATCAGGCAACGCTATATGGCGATATGAATATTGAATGCCCTTTATTTGTTAGTCCTTTATTTATCAATGCCTTGGTTGGGATAGCTTATAATGATTATTCAACCCATCGTAATATTTTCTTTGGCGATCTCTTCTTAAGCCCTTCTGCAGATTACAGTGGGTGGCAAACAGGCGCAGAATTTGAAGCAGGATATATTTTTAGCAAAGATAACCGTCATATCATTCCAACCGCATCATTATTTTATTCTTATTTGGATCTAACAGGATATGATGAAACAGGTGCAGGGACGGTAAATCAAACCGTTTCAGCTTCACATTTTGATACGTTGATAGGTAGCTTAGGCAGCAAGTTAATTTATGATTATGCTTGCAGGAAGTTCCTTTATCAGCCTGAAGTGCACGCTAATATCAATTATGCATTCCTTAATAGCAGAATGGAAACGACGTCACAGTTTATAGGTGCAGGACCTGGTTTTGTGACACGCGGGGCTAAACCTGAACGGCTTGGTTTTAATTTAGGCACAAGTATCACTTTATTCACTCACAGCGGATTCACCTTTATGGCGAATTACGATTATGAATTCAAAACCAATTATCATGCTAATGCTGCCTTTATACGCACACGCTATGAGTTGTTATAAAACTAACATTTAGATCCCAACCTTAATCTCATAATCTTTTGAAACTCCCTTATAAAGCATTGCTATGCCTATTGCCAAAGTGTGCGTTTTACTTTGTAATTGGAAGAAGTCCGGTGTTTTTTTGGACTGTATGCCTTTACAGTTTTCTATGCACAAAGGCATTCAACATTTATGTCAGGGAAGGACTGAATGAAAGATAAAAAAACATTTCTAGCTCGCTCAGTTTTGGCCTCGACTATATTTTGTCTTTTTCCTTTAAATGCTACCGCTTTTACAGTTGTGATAGGTTCACAGCAAACACCTCAAACTTGTGCTGGTGGAACAGGCCTTAATCCAAGCACAGGTTTTTTATTATTTGGCGGCTCTGTTTTGACAGTTTGCTCACCAACCACAATAGGTACCACGATAGGGGATTCTATCGATAATGATATTCTAAATAGTGGTTCTGTTATCTTCCAAGACTCAGCAACAGTGCAAGGCGTGGTTGGGGGAAATGTTTCTGGTGGCGGTCCCATCAACACTATGTCAATAAGTGGTGGTGCTGGCACTACTGTTTTATTTCAATCTACCGTCAATGCGAATAGCGTGCCTTTTATTGCTGGCGCAACAGCTACAACGAATATAGAAGTGGCTTCAGGACAAACCTTTACAGGAAGCGTTGATAACGCTACGGGCACCGCCAATATTGGTAACCTTATTTTAGATGGCAGTAATACGGTTATCGGTGTTATTGGTAATACTTTGCCCATTAATCAAGTAATTATTGCCGGCGGTGGAGAGACAGATTTAACGTTAAATGTAACAGCAAGTAAAATTCTTTTTACTGCACCTGGCGCGACGGTGAATTTTAGCCCAGGCATGACTTACACAGCAAACATTGATAGTACGAATGCAGGTAGTACGAACGTTGTTAACTTTGATGGTAGTGTTATTTTTAAAGGCAATGTAGGTCTTACTAATCCTATAGGTACGCTCAATATTCGGGGAGGAGCGGGTGATTTCGTCGAGTTTTCCTTAACCGGTGCTACTATTAATCCTGGCACGGGTGGTATTAATTTTGATGGAGCAAATCCCACTGCAGCAACTGAGTTAATTTTTGATTCTAATATAACCATCAATGGCAATGTCGGTAATACAACCGGAAATCCAGATATTGGTACTCTTTTTGCAGAAAATGGTGTGACCTTTAATGGTGCAATAGGGGGAGCAGCAGCAAATCAAACTATTCACCAAATTTCATTATTGAATGCAAATGCTAAAGTTTCTTTTAACGGTAATATTAATGTTGGGACAGGAAATTTAGTCTTTTTGGCTGATAATCAAACGGCCTCATTTGCGAATGGTACGACAATTACTATTACCGGCAATATTGATAATCCTGGACCTAATGTAAATGATATTGTTCAGTTTCTCGGCAACGCCACGGTCAATGGAATAATAGGCTCCACTAATCCAGTTTCTGCAGTAACGCTTGAAAGTGCGGGTAGCACTGTTACTTTTGGCAATACGGTTAATGCCGACATAGTTAATTTTGCAGGCGCAGCGTCTGCAACCTCTACATTTGATATTAAAGATAGTGTTGCCATCAATAGCAAAATTGATAACCTCACTGGCACAGCCGGTATTGGTACGGTCATTTTTGAAGGCAGTAATAATTTTGTAAATACCATTGGGCAAACGAACCCTGTTTTTGCAGTAACCACAACAGGTTCGCCTGGCGTTGTCACCTTTCAAGATGTGATTAAAGCAACGAATATTAATATTAATGGCGCAGCAAATGATGTGACGTTTAAAAATGATGCTATTGCTACCAATGTCAATGTTAATGGCAGCAATAGTAAAGCTACTTTCGAGGATATTGTTACCGCAACAACGATTAATGTAAGCGGCACTTCCAGCACAGCAGACTTTCAGAAGGTTACTACCGCAACGACGATCAATGTCAGCGGGGATAGCAGCACGGCGACTTTTGATGACAATGTCACCGCCACGACATTGAATGTGTCAGGCCCCAGTGCTTCTGCTATTTTCAAGCAAAATATTCTTACTATTCCTACCTTCAATTTTTCAGGTGCGGCAAATGCGGCATCGACGATGGAATTTTTCAATGGCGTGGATGTGAATGGTAGCATTAACAATATAACTGGTGCGACAGATATTGGCACCGTTATTTTTGATGGTGCAAGCATCGTCTCAGGCACAATTGGCATCACAAACAATGCCGTCCATCAAATTCAATTGAGGGGTCCTGGTGATGATGTCAATTTTCAACAAAATGTTTCCGTTGGCGCTGGTAATTTTTTATTTACGGCTACGGCAAATAATCTTTCAACAGCAACATTAAATAATAATGTGACAATTTTTGGAAATGTTGATAGTCAAGTTCCAGCGAATGGTGCAGGGAAGTTAATTTTCACAGGAAGTGGGGGCGTCACGGGGACCATTGGTGCAAACAATGGCTTGACAGAAATAGATTTAAATCAGGCCGGCAGCACAGTGTCTTTTGGTGGCAGTATTTTTAACAAAACCCCAGTTTATTTCAATGCCAATGCTACTGCAAATTTTTCTGGGGGATTCATTGATGGCAATATTGATAATAAAACAGGTGGCACTACCGGCACGGTGCAATTTTTGGCAAATTCCATTGTGAATGGACAGATTGGCGCCACGAATGGTTTTAACACTATTAATATATTGGGTACAGGCGATCTCGTTGTCTTCAATAACGATATCTTTAATAATACGCCGATTAATTTTTTAGTAGATGCTTCTGTTGCTATTGGTGATGGTAAAAGCATCTTTGATGTTGATAATAAAACGGGGATGATTGCAGATCAGTTAATTCTTGTCGGCGATGCAACAGTGCAAAATGTCGGTATGACAACACCCTTAAGATTAGTTTCTGTGAATACAGGCGGTGGCATTAAAACCGCGAATTTTATTGGAAGCCAATTGAATGCCGATACCATTAATATTGTAGGGGCTGGCGGAACAACTATTAATCTTAACAACCCCGCAGGTGGCGTGAGCGTTTTTGGTAATTTCACAACGAATAACAATGGTATCGATGTTTTAAATATCGAGCCAAATGGAAATGCTTTGATTGACGGTAGTATTGGCGCACCCGCTAACCGATATGCGCAGGTGAACATAAATAAGGCGGGGATCACGGCCGAAGTAATAGGCGATATTTATGCCAATAACATTCAATTTCAACAAGCTGGAACCACGCTTAAAATAGGCGATGGATTTTCTGCTATTGGTCCCATTTCGACAGCTATACCTGGAGAAGGAGGCGTTACTTTCCTTGGGAGCTCTACTATTGGCTTTAATATTGGTCAGGCGGGGATCCCCATCGATAATGTAACCGTGAATGGTCCTGCTGGTACAACCGTAAACTTAAACGCCAATGTTTTTGCAGACACCTTTGATGTGAATAATGGTGGTACTTTATCAGTGGGTGGCTCTCCCACTATTACAGCAAATGTCGATGTTTCAAATGGGGTATTAAGTTTAGTACCAAATAGCACATTGAATGTTAATGGTGATTTTACGCTAAATACAGCAAATGCCACCTTAAAATTGGATATGGCGCATAATTTAACCTCGACAGGACATGTTGTTGCTACAGGGCAAGCATTTGTAGCTGCACCAGGAAATCTTAGCATTGTTAATGCAGGCTTCTCTCCCAATCAGGCAACCGTTATTCCGATTGTGAATGGGGGCGCTGGGAGCGTATTAGCCCCACTTAATATTGTGACCCCTAATTCATTTTTGACCACTTTTACCACGCAAGTGAATCCAGTTAACCCAAATGAATTAGATTTAATCATTACCTCGAAATCTTTGGCAAATGTGGCTGATCAAAGCAATACCATCGGGGTGGGTGGTGCCTTAGATGAAATTGCCCTATCTGGTGTGCCACTTACAGGCACTTTAGAGAATATCATTGAACAATTAAATACTTTCCCTGATGCAGCTTCTTTGAATTTTGCTTTAAGTACTTTAGCACCATTAGTTGATGGCGCAGTGACACAAGAAAGTTTTATGGCACAAAGAATGGTTTATGATTCAATTGCTGAGAGAATAGATCGCGAACATTTTTGGAGTAGGCATAAAGCCCTGAAAGAAAATGCTAAAGGAATCGCTTTCGGAGATTCTGAATATCCTGACTCAAGTGGCTGGGTAAGAGCATTTCACTTGCATGCAAATCAGCAAAAACGTCAAAAAATTGCAGGGTATAAAGATGATATGTGGGGGCTTGTGGTAGGTGGCGATACCATGCTCACAGATGAATATATGGTTGGGGCAGCGCTAAGTTGGGCGAACTTAGATTTACAACATGATCTTTTGCCTTGGATGAAAACGCGGGTCAATAGCTATCAAGCAACTGTATATGGCAGTCTTGAATGGGAGTGTCCTTGGTTCTTTAATGGTTCTGCTTCTATAGCTTATAACGATTACGAAACACAGCGACATATTACCTTTGGTAGTGTCAGCGTTTTCCCTGTAGGTGATTACCATGGATGGCAAGGTGGCTTTGCAGGTGAAGCAGGTTACATCTTTGGTCAAGGAAATTTCCATGCTATCCCTCTAGCCAACCTATTTTATTCTCACCTTCGTTTAAGCAGTTATCAAGAAAAGGGCGCAGATACGGCAGATCAAATCATTCAAAGTAGCCAATTCAATTCTTTGCTAGGCGGAATAGGGTTCAAACTTGTAGAAGACTATGATGCTAATTATCAGCGCGTGTTCCAAAGTGAAGGTCATGCAATGGTTTACTATGCGTTTATAAATGACAGAATGGAAACTACTTCACAGTTTGTAGGTGCAGGTCCTGATTTCAAAACCTTAGGATTTAAACCTGCTCGTCTAAGCTACAATTTGGGCGCAAGTTTATCACTATTTAGCAAAGCAAATTGGACATTTAAGGCAGGATATGATTTCGATATCAAAGAAAATTATACGGCGCATGCAGGTCAGATAAGAGCACGGTATGATTGGTAAAACAACGACAGTGCAGTCACACAAGGAAAGTAAAGTGCAAAGAAAAGGCAAAACCAGCTCTAATAAGTCGTTTCTTGTGCGTAGTGTGCTTGCTTCAACTTTGTTTGCAGCATTTCATCCCTTAGCTTTTGCTACAGTTAACTTAGATGCTGGTGCAAATGGTCAAACATCTGCTACTGCGCCTTATTTTCCTGGCAGCGGATACAATTTTACAGCGTCAAATGTTAACTTTTTCATTACGCCAGCCACCACTATTGGCAATACAGGTGGTATCTCCATCGATAATACAGGCAACAATGCCTTTGATGTTATTTTTTTCGAAGGAGCAGCGACGGTTACTGGTAGGATTTGTCCCACCTTTGGGATCTTAGGAATTGGATTAGAAGGCACCACAGCTGACACAGTTTATTTTCAAGCCGATCTTGTTCAAGCGACGCCGGTGGTATTTTTTACCGATACCATGTTGAAAGTAGCGAATGGGGTTAATATTAATGTTAATACAGGGGTTGGATTAGATGGCGCAAATGGAATAGCGGGTACGGTTATTTTTGAAGGCGCAAGCACTGTGACAGGTAATATTGGTCAAGGCAATCCGCTTAAATTGATTTCGGTAAATACGTTGGGGGGAAATAATACCCTTACCTTACCAAGCCCAGTAGTTCAAGCAAATACAATCAATGTTGTGGGAGTGGGTGGAACCACCATTAAACTAGATTCACCGGGGGCTGCATTAGTCAATGCTAATTTTACGACTAATAACAATAATGTAGATATTTTAGATATTAATAACGCTGGTAATACTACGTTGAATGGTAGCATTGGTAGCCAAACCCATTTTTTTAATGCCGTTAATTTATCTTCAGCCACAACCACCACTATCAATGGAGATATTTTTGCCAACAATATTGAATTTCAAGCATTAGGCACGCTACAACTAACAAGTGGTAGTGTCGCTTATGGCCCAATCACTACTGCGGTTGCTAATAATACTGGAACAGTACAATTTTTAGGGAATTCTGATATTTTGTTTCCCATAGGTGATCCGGGCAATGCAATCAACTTAGTGAATATTCATGGTGCTGCCGGTACTAATGTTAATTTGATAGCAGATATTGTTGCTAATACGATGACAGTGGATAACGGTGGAACTTTAACTGTTGTTGATACTCCAACCGTGACGGCGAATAATGTCACCATTTCTAATGGTACTTTGTTTTTAACGAATCAGTCACAGCTTAATATTGTTGGACCTTTTACAATGAACACCGCCAATACCAACATTGCTGTGGATATGGCGGGGAATTTACGCTCTACAGGAGATGTGGTTGCTTCTGGCGCTGCAACAGTTGCTCCACCGACGACTCTAACAGTGCTTCGCCCAGGATTTTCTCCTGGTATAGCAACTGTTATTCCCGTTGTCACAGGTGGTGCAGGTAGTGCGCTTGCCGTTATTCCTGTGACTAATCAGGACACGTTTTTAACGAATTTTGAAACAAAAATTAATCCAGGCAATCCAAATGAATTGGATTTAGTGATCACATCGCAACCCTTGACCAGCGTTGCAACCCCGCCTAATCAGGGAGTAGCAGGGGCTTTAGATTCAATAGCATTAGGTGGTGCTACCTTTGACGCTTTGGAAGATCTTATTGAGGAATTATCATTATTTACCGATGCAGATTCGCTCAATTATGCTTTATCAACTTTAGCACCGATTGTTGACGGTGCTATTGTTTATGAAGGTTTTATGAACCAGAAGCAGATTTTTGGCTCGCTTAATGACAGAATGCAGCGGGTGAATTTTTGGCGGATCCATTTGAATATGCCCAAAATGCAAAGTGGTCAATCAAGTGGTGACTTAGATGATAGAGATTATGGGGGATGGGTAAAAGTTTTTCGTCAACATGCCAATCAAAAACGACGTCAAGGAGTTGATGGTTATCGTAATGATAGTTGGGGTGTCATCCTGGGTGGGGATACCATGTTGACAGATAATTCCTTAATAGGATGGTCATTAAGTTGGTCCACCCTAGATGTGCATGACAATGTATCGCTGTCTAAAACTTTAGCGAATAGTTATCAAGGGACAGTTTATAGTACGATAGATTTTGATTGTCCTTTCTTTTTCAATTTAGCTGTAGGCGCTGCCTACAATAATTATCTAATTAATCGAAATATTTTCTTTGGACGGATCAATTCCTATCCTAGAGCACGTTTTCATGGTATTCAAACCGGTGCAATTGCAGAAGCAGGTTATGTCTATGGTATGAAAATGCTGCATGCAATCCCATTTGCGTCTTTATATTATTCTAATTTGAATTTACGTGCTTATGAAGAAAAGAGATCGCAAGCTGCAAATCAAATGGTTGATGGTGCAGATTATAATATGTTACAAGCAGGTCTTGGTTTAAGATTGATAGATGATTATGTGATTAACGAAAAAATGCTATTCCAGGGAGAATTTCATCTCCAAGCCCTTTACGATTTTATTGGCGATAGAATGCAAACCACCTCCCAATTCGTTGGAGCAGGCCCTAGTTTCATTACGCCAGGATTTTCTCCGGTTCAAGATAGTTACAATATTGGTTTAAGTGGCACCATATACGGTATTAATGCTGTTATTTTTACTGCTAATTACGATTTTGATTATAAGAAAGATTATACCTCACACGCAGGATATTTGCGTGCAAGGTACGAGTGGTAGATTTGTTAGCAATTGACACCTTAAGAAGATGATTATTCTGTGGGGAGCGCAAGAGGCCAACCCCCCAATGCTTGCCAACGATTCACAATAGCACAAAATAACTCAGCTGTATGTTTAGCATCATAAAGGGCTGAGTGCGCCTCATCAATATTAAAGGGAATTTTCGCTAATTCTAGTGCGCGTGAAAGAACTGTTTGTCCATATGCAAGCGCACTCAACGTTGCCGTGTCAAGACTGGTAAAGCGATGATAGGGGTTATGAGAAAGCTTGCAACGATCAACGGCAGCATTGATAAATTGTTGATCAAACCAAGCATTATGCCCAACAATTACTGCGCGACTGCAATTTTTTTGTTTGCATTCTTTTGAGGTTGCGCTAAATAGTTCTTTTAATGCTTGCATTTCTGGAACAGCAAAACGAAAAGGATGAAAAGGATCAATTTTATTAAATGCAAGAGCTGCCGGATCAAGGTTGGCACCTTCAAAAGGTATCACATGATAGTGGTAAATTTGATCGGGGTGAATTAAACCTTGTTCATCCATTGAAATGCTAATCGCAGCGATTTCAAGCAATCCATCTTTAGCAGGATTGACGCCACCTGTTTCAACATCAATAACAATTGGCAAAAAGCCTCTGAAGCGGCTGGCAAGATCTTTATTCATGATATTTGCTGCCAATTCAATGTTTTAGCCGCAAGAAAGGGAATAAGCGTGTCATTGCCAAAGACAAGTTTCTCAGGCACGTCCCAATTTTGTTTGCGTAAAATGAGTTTTTCCTTATTGTAGGGTAATCCATAAAAATCAGGTCCAAATTTGCTGGCAAATCCTTCAAACAGAGGTAACGCGTTTTCTTGCTCAAATATATGCGCATACATTTCCATTGCCGCATGGTGGCTAAAGATCCCCGCACATCCACAAGCAGATTCTTTTTGTGCCTGAGGATGAGGTGCGCTATCTGTCCCTAGAAAGAATTTAGGATTGCCGCTGGTTGCGGCTTGTATTAAAGCTTGTTGATGAATTTTTCTTTTTAAAACGGGCAAACAGTAATGGTGTGGTTGGATCCCACCGCTAAATAAGGCGTTTCTATTGAGCCAGAGGTGTTGTGGTGTTATCGTTGCCGCAACATTGTTAGCACTTTCTTTGATAAACTGAACAGCATCCTGCGTAGTGATATGTTCAAGTACTATTTTTAAAGTGGGAAATTCTTTTAATAGAGTGGTAAGGTGTTTTTCAATGAAAATACGTTCGCGATCAAAAATGTCCACTTCGGGATCATTCACCTCTCCGTGAATAAGCAGTGGAACTTGAAGTGTTGCCATTGTTTCTAGCGCAGGAAATAGCTTTTCTAGCTGTGTAACCCCTGCTTGAGAATGTGTTGTTACACCTGCTGGGTACAATTTGCAGCCAAAAAGAAGCCCTTCTTGTTTTGCTTCTTTAATTATCTCAGGGGTCGTACTATCTTTTAAATACAATGTCATCAAGGGCGTAAATGAATTGCCTGTTGGCACATGCTCCATGATTCGCTGATGGTATTGCCTAACCAGCTCTGCGGTTGTAACCGGAGGGTTTAAATTGGGCATTACTATGGCGCGCTTGAATTGTTTTGCCACCATAGGGACGGTCGTTGCTAAGTAAGCACCATCTCGAAGATGACAGTGCCAGTCATCTGGATAAATTATCTCTATCTGTTCCATAAAGCTCTTTATATTTTTGGTCGATGAATGGATGGCGAGTCCCAGTTCACAAGGATCATCTCGATCGATGTCGCACACAGTTTTGCGTATTGTAACGTTTTCTGCTCTGCTTAGCCTAGTGCAATCCGTATTTGCTGAGAGCTTTGATGCGCCTATGGCGCATTCATCTTGGAAAACAAGTGGTTCAAAGCTAGAGTGCACCTTAAGCCACACTATTCCTGGATATGGTTCTGCGACGTTTAGTCAATCTTCGGGAGGGCATCAAAGCTTTATTTTGCAGTCCATTTTAGGGCGGCTGCAACCTGGATACGCCAAGATCATCGTTTCATTACCTAGGTGGCAGTATAATAATCAATCCCTTTTATTGGGGAAGATCCCCGTATCCCTGGGACAAACTCCCATCAAACTATCGAGCATTACGGTTTATCAATTGTTGGAAAGCTTAGCACGTGGAAGAACCCCAGCTTTTGTTATGACGCCTGCCAATACGGCAGGTAATTTACGTAGCCTGTCGCAAGATAAAATTGTGTTATCTGCCATTGGATTTCAAAAACCCTACAAAGAATATTTAAATTGTATTTCAGAGATGATTACACATCCCTTCTCGAATTTAAAAGAGTCTGTGCTGTATTTTGAAAGTGGAAGTAGTATTTTAAGTAATGAAAATGAGGCGCGCTTAAAAGAGCTTGCAGATTTTATTCGAACAGATGGTAAAATTCGAAAAATTTCCCTTGAAGGTTATTCCGATTCCAAGGGAAATTATCAGGCAAATGTTCAACTTTCTTATGAAAGAATGTGGGCGGTAAAAGATTTCATGGTCATGCATTATGGCATTTCTCCAAAGATGGTCAATATGAAAGACTTCGCTGATAAAGGCCCAGTTGCAACCAATAAAACAGCTGAAGGACGAGCCAAAAATCGTCGTGTCGTGATAAAACTTTATCGTTAAACTGCCTTTCAAGATCAGCGTGTTCATTCTGTAATTATAACCATTATGCGCTTTCAATATTCATATTAGTGATGAAGAATCTTTAAGGTATTTTTCATGAACTGTGTGGCCACACGAAAAAAATAGAGAGTCCAGTTGTTTTTATAGCATTGAAATAGATTAGACTATATAGATATCAAAAATTGTTGTTTCGTGAAATGGTTACAAATACGACATTATCAAAAAATGAATCTTTGGATTTTAAAACGCTTTTTGATGCTGTTCCAGCACAATGCCTTATATTATCTCCAGATTTTGTAATAGTTGCAGTTACAAATGAGTATCTACGTGCGACAATGACTCAACGAGAAGAAATAATCGGGAGAAAACTGTTCGATGTTTTTCCAGATAATCCCACTGATGAAAATAGTACAGGTGTTTACAATCTCAATGCTTCTCTCCAAAAGGTCTTAGAAAAAAAGATCCCGGATTCAATGCCAATCCAAAAGTATGATATTCGTCGCCCCTCATATCAAGGCGGGGAATTCGAAATTCGCTACTGGTTTCCTACTAATTTACCTATTTTAGATGAAAATGATGAAATTAGATATATCATTCACCGAGTGGAAGATGTGACTGATTTTGTTTTATTGAAACGAAAGACTAAACTACCAAAACCAATCGCTGATGAATTTAGCAATGAAGAAAAAATGCAGGCACATCTGTTTTCAATCGAAGAGTCACAATTGATAGCGGAAAATAAATTTAGGAAAAGCCAGCATCAAATTCAGGATTTTTATAATCTTTTGAAAGGAATTATCGAAGGAGCTAAAGACATTATTGCTGCTTTCGATATTAATTTAAATGTAATTTATTTCAATTCTTCATGCGCAAGAGAATATAAGATTATCTATCATAAAGATATTAAAGTCGGAGATAATATCCTTAATTATTTAGCACATTTTCCAGGTGATCAAGCGATGATGAATGCTTGCTTAACTAAAGCGCTCGAAAATAATGAATTCAAAACAATAGCTGAACTTGGCGGGCCAGAAAAAAGTCATCATTATGAGGTAAATTATTATCCATTAAAAGATAAAAATAATCGTATTGTTGGTGTTTTTTATGTTAGCCAAAATATCACTGAGCGCATTCGTGCAGAAAATAAAATTAAAGAAAATGAAGCTGCATTATTACAGGCCAATCAAGAATTAGAAGCATTTAGCTATTCTGTTTCGCATGATTTAAGAGCACCCTTACGCGCTATCGGTGGTTTTAGTCATATCCTAGAAGAAAAATACGCTAAGACATTGCCTGATGAAGCAAAGCATTTTATTTCTCGCATTAGTGAAAGTGCTTTAGAAATGGGCAATTTGATTGATGCGATTTTGAAATTTTCGAGATTTAGCAGGCAATCAATAAAAAAACAAAATGTTTCAATGTATCTCTTGAGCAAAACGATAGCAGAAAAGATTCTAAATGAAAATTCAGATAAAAAAATTAATGTTAGTATCAATCCAGAACTACCGTCTTGTCAAGCTGATGAAAGCTTATTAAAACAAGTTATGATTAATCTGATATCTAATGCAATAAAATATACTGGCAAAATTGAAAATCCACACATTCAAATAGATTTTAAGCAAGAAAATAACGAAATAATCTATTTTATCAAAGATAACGGCGTTGGTTTTGATATGCGCTATGTAGATAAATTGTTTAAAGTCTTTCAAAGACTGCAAAGAGCGGAAGACTATGAAGGAACCGGGGTTGGTTTAGCAATTGTGGAGAGAGTCATTCACCGTCATGGCGGTAGAATATGGGCAGAAGGGAAAGTAGGAGAAGGCGCTGCTTTTTATTTTACCATTGGAGGTGAGGATGAGTATTGAAATTAATGAAAATAAACCAGTTGAAATTCTTCTCGTTGAAGACAATCCTAAAGATTTAGAGCTCACGCTTTATGCGTTAAAGAATAACAATTTATCGAATCATATCGAAGTTGTCAGAGATGGGGAAGAAGCTTTAGATTTTATTTTTTGTAAGAATGCCTATGCAAAACGATCTCTAAATAATCAACCCAAAGTTATATTACTTGATTTAAAATTACCAAAAATAGATGGACTTGAAGTGATTAATATCATTAAAAAAAGTCCAGAAACAAGAAGTATACCGATTGTTGTATTGACCTCTTCACGGGAAGAGAAAGATTTAGTCGAAAGCTATAAGTTAGGGGTCAATAGTTACATGGTTAAGCCAATAGATTTTAACCAATTTACCCAAGCTGTACGCGAAATTGGCTACTATTGGTTATTACAAAATATAACAGCAAGATAAAAGCAAATAGGTGAGATATGCAATTTCCTATCCGCTTACTTATCGTTGAAGATAGGCCTGAAGATGCTGAAATATTAACCTATATCTTGCAGGAGTCTGGTTTTAGGCTTGAGTGTTCGCTGGTTGATAATGAAAGTGATTATCTTGTAGAGCTTGATAAAATGCCAGATGCCATCATTTCTGATTTTTCTTTACCCCTATTTGACGGATTAAGCGCACTCAAGATACTAAAAGAGCGTAAATTAGACATTCCATTTATCATTGTTTCTGGGACAATTGGCGAAGAAATTGCTGTAGAGGCAATGAAGCTTGGGGCAAACGATTATATTATGAAGGATAAATTAAGCCGTTTGCCTTTAGCTTTAGAGCGAGAATTAAAGGAAAAGAAAAATAGACAAGAATTGACGGAAGTAGATCAACGTTATAAGAATTTAGTTGAGCTATCACCAGATGTTATATTGATACATTGTCAAGAAAAACTTGTTTTTTTAAACTTTGCTGGCGCGGCAGCTTTTGGCGTTGAAGAACCTCAAACTTTGTTTGGGGAATCCATTTATAAATTTATTCATCCAGATTTTCATCAGGCTTATCGTGATGAAATTGCACAGATGGAAAAAGGACATCTCCTGTCATCTTTGATAGATTTGGTATTGGTAAGTCCTGATGGAAAAGAATTGGAAACAGAAGTGATTGCTGTTCCCATAAAATACAAAGAAATGCCAGCCATTCAAGTTCGAGCACGTGATACATCTATCCAAAGAAAAATTTCAAAAAAAATGAAAACGCAAAATACGCAATTGAAAAAATACATTGCTAAAAACAAAAAACTTAAATATGCCGACTTAATGAAATCAAAGTTTATTGCTACAATGTCGCATGAACTTCGTACGCCATTAAATGGAATCATTGGCTTCTCGGAAGTATTAAAAGATGGATTGCTAGGGCCTTTAAACGAGAAACAGAGAGAATATTGCAGTGATATTTATAATAGCGGTCAATTTTTGCTAGAGCTTATTAATGATATTCTTGATCTTTCTAAAGTGGAAGCTGGTAAAATGGAGTTAGAAATTGAACCTTTTGATTTAAAACAGCTTTTAGAACAATCGCTAACCATTATAAAAACTAAAGCCGCGCAATACCATATTGATTTAGAGTTAGAGATTGAAGACTTGATCAATCTATGTACTTATGACCCAAGAAAATTAAAACAAATTATTTATAACTTACTTTCAAATGCAGTTAAATTTGCGCCTAATGATAGTATCGTGAAAGTGCATGCTTATTTAAAAAATAAGTATACATTAGTTATCGCCGTGACAGATACAGGGATTGGGATTGCAAAAGAAGATTTGAAACGATTATTCAGACCTTTTGAGCAAATTCATAGTGCTGCAAAGACACGTGAAAAAGGAACAGGCTTGGGTTTAGTCATTGCGCGTCATTTGGCAGAGCTTCATGGTGGAACAGTCAATGTAGCAAGCATTGAGGGTAAAGGTAGCACTTTTACCATTGAATTGCCATATTTTCCATATAAAACACAAGATGAAACAATTTTCTCTAAAACGACTGATACTAAATCTCAACATTATGCTCTTGTGGTCGAGGATGATCCGATTGCCGCAGATTTATTTGGTATGCAACTCAAAGAACTGGGTTTTGAGGTATTATGGAAATCCACTGCTGAAGACGTGCTTACTCATCAATATACAGCTGTGCCAGATATTATTATTCTCGATATCTTTCTTCCCAGAATGAGTGGCATCGAACTGATGGCTGAGCTAAAAAAACACAAAATATTAGCGAATGTACCTACTATTGTGGTTTCAGTTGCTGCAAATGAAAATAGAGGCGCAATAGTCGGTGCTGTTGATATCCTGCAAAAGCCGATTGGTCGAAATCAGCTCACAGATTCTATTTTAAATTATGTCCGAAAAAGTAATTTAAAAAAAAATATTCATGTGTTGGTCGTTGATGATGATCGTAACTCTACAGCGCTGATAGAGGAAACATTAAAGGAAATGCCGTGTAAAGTTTCCTGTATACATGATGGTGCGCAAGCTTTAGACTTTGTTAATCATCATCACCCTGATGTGATGATTTTAGATTTAGTCATGCCCAAAATAGATGGTTTTGCTGTTCTTGAAGAGTTAAAAAGACATCCAGAAACTTCAGATATTTCTATTATTATCTTAACTTCTAAATCCCTTACGCAAGAAGAACAAAATTTATTAAAGAAGCATAGTGCCAATATATTTCGCAAGGAAAGTTTTATGAGAGAAGTATTTAAGCGTGAAGTAAAAAAAGTGTTGCTGGGTTAAGAATATAGAATTATTTTTAAAAATCATATACAAGGACTGAAAGATGGTCGAGCACAGATTACTCATTGTAGACGATGATCTTGCCATTCATCGATTGTTTAGTGATATTGCGCAAAATTGTGGTTATCTTGTTAACACAGCCGATGATATTTTATCAGTTTCTACTGTATATAAAAAATTTCAACCCACGCTTATTTTTTTGGATTTGTCCTTAACTGAAGGTGATGGCGTTGAAGTTTTACGCCTTTTATCAGAACATGGATGCAAGAGTCCAATTGTTGTTATTAGCTCTCATGATGATAAAGTACGTGCAACAACCGTACGTTTAGGTGAAAGTCGTGGTTTAATGATGGCAGGAACTTTTCAGAAGCCAATTGATATAAAAACACTGACGGTTATTTTAAATAAGTATAAAAACTATGGGTTCAATTTTAACGAACAAGATATAGAACGAGCAATCAAAAATCATGAATTTATTTTGCATTATCAACCTAAAGTTCTGATAAAAACCAAAGAAATTATTGGCGCGGAAGCACTTGTTCGGTGGCAAGTTCCTTCTCAAAAAAATCTTATTTACCCTGATGCATTCATTCCTTTTTCTGAAAAGACAGGCTCAATTAGCAATCTTTCTCGTTATATTATCCAACAGGCTATAAAACAAATTCATGAGCATCAAATAGATTTTCAATTATCGATTAATCTTTCGGGAAGAGATTTAACTGATCTTAGCCTCCCGGACGAAATAGTGAGCTATGTAAAAAAATATCGTATTGATCCGGCAAAAATTTGTTTTGAAATCACAGAAACCTCAGTGATGAGTCAGCCAACAGTGGCAATGGATATCCTAACCAGATTGCGGATCCACGGGTTTGAATTATCAATGGATGATTTTGGTATCGGGTATTCCTCCTTAATTGAGTTACATCGCATGCCTTTTAGCGAACTAAAAATCGATAAATCATTTATTAAGAACTTAAGCATTTCTTCTGACACTCTTCCTATTGTTCGATGTATTATTAATTTAGGGAAAGGCCTAAGCCTAAAAGTAGTGGCAGAAGGGGTTGAAACGCAAGAAGCGTGGAATATTCTTGAAAAAGAAGAGTGTCATTATGCGCAAGGCTATTTCATTAGCCAACCATTAGATATCTCTTCTTTTCTTGATTTTGTTAAAAAAAATAAATCATCTACCTCCTCTTGAGCATATATAATTTATAGTAATCGTCTAATGGCTTCCAAATATCGTTTTTCATTGACTGAATTAGATTGCTGAAAACTATCTACTAAGATCCGTGCTAAACATTCCATCATTTTATGTTCGGCTTGGTTTTGATCGCCATATTTTTTCAACAAACGTTGATAAAGAGGACGGATCCCTAAAGGTCTATTGGCGCCTACTTGTTCTGCAATGGTGACATGTAACCCTAAATGAAAGAACGGATTATGATCTAATGCAAATTTTTCATTTTGTAAGTCGTTAAAATTTTCTGGATCAGAAAAAATGGGTTGATACTCAGGGTGACGTTTAATAATGTCAGAAATGATGGCTTCCATTGGGGTTAATGGTAGATTTTGCAATGTTTTTTGCCATGCATCGAAATATACTTTTCGTAAAGCAGTAGGATCTTGATCAACCATATTTTACCTTAATCAAAAACTTTGTCTGGATATTCGCATAAATCTTGAATAATGCACGCAGAACATTTAGGCCGTCTGGCAATGCAGGTATAACGCCCATGCAAAATCAGCCAGTGGTGTGCATCATGCAAATACTGTTTGGGCACCACTTTTAATAATTGTTTTTCTACCTCAAGCGGTGTTTTACCTTTAGCGAGACCTATGCGGTTGGCCACCCTAAAAATATGAGTGTCAACCGCAATTGTTGGCTCGCCAAAAGCTGTATTTAAGATAACATTAGCCGTCTTCCTGCCAACTCCTGGTAAAGCCTCTAATGCTTCACGTGTACGAGGTACATGCGAATGGTGTTGTTCGACTAAGATTTGGCAGGTTTTGATAATATTTTTTGCTTTAGTATGATAGAGACCAATCGATTTAATATATTCTTTTAGTCCCTCTTCACCAAGGGCTGCCATCTTTTTAGGCGTGTTTGCGGCTTTAAAAAGAAGCGGAGTCGCTTTATTAACACTGACATCAGTTGCTTGCGCCGATAAAATAACGGCTATCAGCAACTCAAATTCATTTTTATATTGGAGCTCAGTTGTCGGTGCAGGATTATTTTTAGCAAAGCGCTTAAAGATTTCTTCTCGCTGCTCTTTATTCATCGTCCGCACCCCATTGACGCGGTTTGTTTTTTTGTTGCGCTCTTGCAAGTGAGCTTGCGATGAGATCTTTCAGGTTAGTGTTTATCACTTGATCATCTGCTGCGCGTTTTTGAGCTTCTAGCTGTTGCAAGCGCAATTTTCTCGCCTGGTGACGATTTTTAGCAGTTTTTGCCTGTTGACGTCGCATTTCCGGTGAAACCTCCATAGGCTGCACCGTAATGCAATTGACAGGGCAGGGAGGTAAACATAGCCCGCATCCTATGCAATATTCTGTTAATACCTGGTGCATTTGCTTTGATGCACCAATGATGGCATCTACAGGACAGGCTTGTATGCACTTGGTACAACCTATACACGCTGCCTCATCAATTTCTACTACCTGGTATGCTCTTTCCATTTTGAATTTATGCTTTGTTGTCATCACTCTCTCACCCCAGTTGCGTACCAAAGCGTACGCGCCTGGGGCTTCGCTCGCTCGACGCCTCGCCAAAATTCAAACTGGTTCGAGCAAATATTCTTTCCATTTTGAATTTATGCTTTGTTGTCATCACTCTCTCACCCCAGTTGCGTACCAAAGCGTACGCGCCTGGGGCTTCGCTCGCTCGACGCCTCGCCAAAATTCAAACTGGTTCGAGCAAATATTCTTTCCATTTTGAATTTATGCTTTGTTGTCATCACTCTCTCACCCCAGTTGCGTACCAAAGCGTACGCGCCTGGTGGGGCTTCGTTGCCATCTGATATTTATTTAACCTTCATACCAGGCTGTGCCCCTTGGTGAGGTTCTAATATCCAGAGATCTTTGCCGCCAGGTCCTGCTGCTAAGACCATGCCTTCTGATAATCCAAAACGCATTTGTCTAGGTGCAAGATTGGCAACCATGACGGTTAATTTACCAATCAAATCTTCAGGTTGGTAAGCAGACTTGATACCTGCAAATACTTGACGGTCTTCTTCACCAATATTTAATGTCAGTTTGAGCAATTTATCAGCGCCCTCAACGTGTTCGGCGTTTACAATTTTGGCAATACGTAAATCAACTTTGGCAAAATCATCATAAGTAATGACAGGGGCGATATCTGAGGCTTTTTTCTCTGTTTTTTCTACGGGTTGTTCTGGCGAAGCTTCAGTCATAGATACTTTTCCTTTTTCAAGCAAACTTTTTACTTGGAGTGGATCAATGCGTTGCATTAAAGGTTGATAAGGATTAATGGTATGGTTTAGCAAGGGCGCAGAAATATCTTCCCACTTGAAAGCAGGGACATTTAAAAAGCTTTCTACGTTGGTGACAACTTGTGGCAATACGGCTTTAAGTTGAATGCTGAGAATGCGGAACAGGTTTAAGCCCATGGTGCAAACTTGTTGCACTTTTTCAGCATTCTCTGGATTTTTCACCAATTCCCAAGGTTTATTTTCATCAATAAATTGGTTTGCAAGATCAGCCAGTCCCATAATATCTCGGATAGCACGATGATATTGTCTTGAATTAAAATCATCTCGGATTTGGCTGCTTGCTTCAACAAAGCGTTGATAAAGTGCTTCGTTATATAATGTACCTGATAGTTTTCCTTGGAAATTTTTAGTAATAAAACCAGCGCAACGGCTAGCAATATTCACGAATTTACCGATAAGATCAGCATTGACTCGCGTAATAAAATCTTCCAGGTTTAAATCCAGATCATCAATACCATCGTTTAATTTTGCAGCGAGATAGTAACGTAGATATTCGGGTGCTAAATGATCTAAATAATTTCGCGCAGTGATGAATGTGCCGCGTGATTTTGACATTTTTTGACCGTTGACGGTTAAAAATCCGTGCGCAAAGATAGCACTTGGGGTACGAAAATCGCTGCCAGCTAACATTGCAGGCCAAAACAGGGCATGAAAATAAACAATATCTTTACCAATGAAGTGATACAGTTCGTAGGTACTGTTTTTCCCCCAATAGGCGTCGAAAGAAACATCTTGGTGGCGTTCGCAGTAGTTTTTAAAACTTGCCATATAACCAATGGGTGCGTCTAACCAGACGTAAAAATATTTGTTTTCAGTATTAGGAATAGCAAATCCAAAATAAGGACCATCACGGGAAATATCCCACTGACGAAGACCTGCATCAAACCATTCATTTAATTTATTGGTAATTTGAGGCTGCAAATGGCCTTGGTGCGTCCAGGTTTTCAACAGTTCTGCGTAATTTTCTAATTTAAAAAAGTAGTGTTCAGAATCTTTTTCTATAGGTGGAACACCTGAAACAACTGAAATCGGGTTCTTCAATTCAGTTGGGCTATACGTTGCTCCGCAGACTTCGCAACTATCACCATATTGATCTTTGGCGCCGCATTTAGGGCATTCTCCCTTGACGTACCGATCGGGTAAAAACATATTCTTCACCGGATCGTAACTTTGCGTAATATTTCTTGCGACGATATCGCCTTTTGCGTATAGCCTTGAGTAGACAAGTTCAGTCAAGGTTTGGTTTTCTGGAGAGTGCGTCGTGTAAAAATTATCAAAGTCGATGAGAAAGGCAGCAAAGTCATTTTTGTGTTCGGTGTTTATTTTGCCAACGAGCTGTTCAGGGCTTAGTCCCTGTTTTTCAGCTTCTAGCATGATGGGGGTTCCATGCGCATCTGAACCACATACATGAATACAATGATGCCCCTGATGCTTCTGAAACCGTACCCAGATATCGCTTTGAATCGTTTCTAAAATATGGCCAAGATGTAAAGGACCATTGGCATAATATAGCGCACTGGTGACCAGAATATGTCGTGGACTTGCTTTGGTTGTCATTGTGTTCCTCAAGATCTGAACCCTGCTCTGGAAGAGGGGGACTGTCGTATCGGCAAATTATGGTCAAAGCAGATGAGTTTTCGGCGAGAAGCAAGCTCCGAGCTACCGGAATATGTGAAAATACATCAGGATAGCGAGGCAGCAACGCCAAAAACTTATCTGCGAAGACTAAAGTGCCAAGAGTATAACTACTTATATATATAAGTTCCATTTTCTCATGTAAAACGTGGTAAAATGCCCCCCAGAATTTATGTTCCTGCCACTTGAGTGAGATAGTGTTATGGTTGCCCCTATCCCATCCCAGATCACCAATATTCTGGGTACTATTGTCGATCCTTATTTGAATAAGGACTTAGTCAGCGCAAAGCTTATTCACGAAATTGCTATCCACGAGAACAAGATTGCGATTCGATTACAATACCCCTATCCCTTGCATAAAATTTCTGAGTTAAAACAAAGAATTAGCTTAGCAATTCAAACAGACTGGCCAGGCTATGAGATTTTGCTGAATATTCGTTGGAAAGTACGTCATCATGCCGTTCAGAAAGGTTTGAAACCAAAGTCAGCTATCAAAAATATTATTGCTGTCGCTTCAGGAAAAGGTGGGGTTGGAAAATCAACGGTTGCTGTCAACCTTGCTCTGGCATTGCGAGGGTTGGGGGCTAGTGTGGCCTTATTAGACGCCGATATCTACGGTCCGAGCCAACCCCGCATGCTGGGTAAACAAGGTCTTCGGGCAACCACACAGCACAAGAAGCTACAACCCATTGAAAGCATGGGCGTGCAATCCATTTCAATTGGTTATCTCATTGAAGAAGAGAACCCCATGATATGGCGCGGTCCTATGGTAAGCAGCGCCTTACAACAGCTTATTAATGAAACGGCATGGGCAGAGTGCGATTATATGATTATCGATTTACCGCCTGGCACCGGCGATATTCAGCTCACCTTAGCGCAAAAAATTCCCATTAGTGGTGCAGTTGTTGTCACAACGCCACAAGATATTTCGTTGCTTGATGCGCGAAAGGCTTGCAAAATGTTTGAAAAAGTTGAAGTGCCGGTCTTAGGGATTGTAGAGAATATGAGCTGGCATGTTTGCTCACAGTGCTCTCACCAAGAGCCTATTTTTGGGCTAGAAGGTGGCCAGAGAATGGCGAACGAGTTCAACTTGCCGTTATTAGCACAGTTACCATTGGTTGCAAAGGTGCGAGAATTGTGTGACGCAGGAACTCCTGTCGTCGCCGCAGAACCGCATAGCCCACTTGCGGAGCCCTATTGGGAAATGGCGCAGCAGGTCGCGGCAAAATTAAGCTTGCGAGCAGTGGATTATACTGCTGCAATGCCAGAAATTGTGGTGGAAAATTAAAGATTTAAGACCCTTACCCTTTCCCGCGAAGCGGGAGAGGGAACCTGAAAAGAATTCGCTATTCTTTCCCTTCGCCCGCTTGAAGGTGACGCGAAGCGCCGGATGAGGGTCTTAAGAAAACAGAACAAATATATAGAAAAGGAAATAACAATAATGACAATTAAATCTGACAAATGGATAAAACGCATGGCAAAAGAGCACGGTTTAATTGAGCCTTTTGTCAGTACTCAAGTGCGATACGTTGCAGGAGAAAAAGTCGTTTCTTATGGTACCTCTAGCTATGGTTATGATGTTCGTTGTGCCAATGAGTTTAAAATATTTACGAATATCCGCTCCAGTATTGTTGATCCTAAGAATTTTGATGAAAACAGTTTTGTTGATGTGGTAGGGGATACGTGTATCATTCCACCCAATTCTTTTGTACTGGCTAGAACAGTAGAATATTTTCGGATCCCTCGTAATATTTTGACTATTTGTCTAGGAAAATCCACTTATGCGCGTTGTGGCATTATCGTTAATGTGACGCCATTAGAGCCTGAATGGGAAGGTCATGTGACATTAGAATTTTCTAATACAACTCCGTTGCCTGCGAAAATTTATGCCAACGAAGGCGTTGCTCAAATGTTATTTTTAGAATCAGATGAAGTCTGCGAAGTTTCTTACGGCGATAGAGGCGGTAAGTATCAAGGGCAAAAAGGGGTGACGCTGCCAATAGCGTAGTATGTTTCTTCTTTCTCTGCTATTGATTTGGGCTCGAGCGTTAGCGAAGCAATCCTTGAGAGATGATAAGAATGGATTGCTTCTCGCAATAACAAAACGAGGGTTAAAACTTTCTAAAAGAATCAAACGAGCTGCATCTATTTATGCAGACTTTTCTTCCCATTGCACAAGTCCGATCCCGCCAACGATAATTGCACTGACGAAAGCGGTAGGGATGCTGCAAGCAGCAAAGAATTTTAGCCCAGCGGTCAAAGATAATGACTCAAAAGCTTCAAAAACGCCAAAAGCAAAGCCAGAAGATAATCCCGCAATGGTGATCACCGCCCACTCTTCATAGGCTCCCGCATGAATAGATTCAATTTCTTGACGCGTTAAGTTGCGCATAAATACGTCCTTGTTTTTTGTTTTAGCTTTTTAAGGGGGCGAAGGAAACGATTTCTCCGCCCGCAACTTGTTTTCCACGACGTGTTTGGATCATTTTGACAGGTAAGTAATCTAATTTTTTAGCAAACCACATGACCGTGCGATGTCCTTTGCGGGAGACATGCTCTAGTTTAATGGTTTCAAAAGTCCCAATATTGGTTTGTAATCGTTCTTCGCCCAAAACGGTAAAAGAGTAATTTTTGAGCTTGTCTTCTTCGGCGACCATGTAGGTTAAATCAGATTTTCCAGCTATGAGCGCTTGGCGCAAGCTCAATGTTTGTGTGAGCTTATCTTGAATATCGCCTTCAGGAATAGTGGCTTCCCACGGCGTGCGAATTTGTGCATTTTTGATGGTATTGTTTTTCCAATCAAAAGATACATTTCCCTTTTTATGTCGTTTACCTTCTTGAATATTGTAATAGTAGTTTTGTGGTAAAATTTTGCCAGCTTGCCAAATAAAATCGCTGCTTTCGACGTAATGAAAAGGGAGGAAACGCAAACGGGGCTCTGTACGCGTTTCAAAATGATAATCACCATTTTTACTGCGTTGAAGTTTATGAACTGACTCCCCGCTATAGAGACCTAGCCAGTTAACATTATAATGTGCTTCGAAGGCTTTTAATGGGAAAGCTGTAATTTCATCTTTGACATAGCCTTTAACACTAGGGCTTGCCATCCAGATCAAAATTGCCATTAATGTGCTAAAAAAAAGAAAATTGAGTTGGGAGATTGGGTTTCTCAATTTATAGCTCTTCCTATAAGTTTGCGTTGGAGCGAACTGTTGGTAAGGTTAACTGCAGACCCAGCGGCCCAAGCCGCTCGCCGTCTAATGTAACAATATTTTCGACACATTTTAAGCGTTTTTGCGCATACCACTCCACAACTTGAGGATAAAGCCAGTGTTCAGCCGTAAAAACACGATCCTTTAAGGTATCCACTTCATCATCAGGGAGCACGGGGACTTTGATTTGAGCAATTATGGGTCCGCCATCTAACTCTTTAGTGACATAATGAACGCTGACACCATGTTCTGTTTCGCCTGCTTCTAAGGCACGTTGGTGAGTATGTAACCCTCTGAATTTAGGTAATAGCGAGGGATGAATGTTGAGTATTTGCGTAGGAAATTGATCAACAAATTCTGCTGTCAAAATACGCATAAACCCAGCCATCACAATTAAGGTTGGCGAGTAAGCTTTAACTGCATCGAGTAAAGCACTTTCAAATGCTTGCGCATCGTATTGCCGATGATCGACAACGGTTGTTGCGATTGAAGCGTTTTGGGCACGTATTAGCCCATAGGCATCGGGACGATGACTGATAACGCCAACAATGGAATAAGATCGATTGTGTTGGCGAGTATCATCGATTAAAGCTTGTAAGTTACTGCCATTACCACCGATAAGGACAACAACTCGGCAAGCAGAATTAGTTTCCATCAGAAAACTCCACACCGATTTCTGGGTGATTGCGTGTAATCACTTCTCCGATGACCCAAGCGGTTTCTCCTTGGGCTTTGAGTAATGAAAGAGCTTGCTCTGTCTGAGATTGAGAGACACAAACAATCATACCGACGCCACAATTGAAGGTTCGGCGTAATTCTTGATGGCTAATTTGTCCTGTAGTTTGAAGCCATTCGAAGATGGCGGGTAACTTCCAAGATTGGCAATCAATAAATGCAGCGCAATTATCAGGTAGAATGCGTGGAATATTCTCAGTAAAGCCGCCACCTGTGATATGTGCGGCGCCTTTGAGAAGCTTATTTTTAGCCAATGCCAACACAGATTTAACATAAATACGGGTAGGCTCAAGTAAGGTTTGACCCAACGATTTACCTTCAATGGATTCTTCTAACGCCACTTTTTTGTTTTGAATAATATGACGGATAAGTGAATAGCCATTGGAATGAGGACCACTGGAGCCCAAGGCAATTAAAGTGTCGCCTGGTGTAATGTGTCGCCCATCAATGATTTCATCTTTTTCAACAATGCCAACACAGAATCCGGCAAGATCGTAATCTTTGGCAGCGTACATGCCTGGCATTTCTGCTGTTTCGCCACCTATCAGCGCACAGTGTGCTTCGGTGCAGCCTTTAGCGATCCCAGAGATAACTTTTTCAGCTACATCCACGTCAAGCTTTCCGGTTGCAAAATAATCCAGAAAAAAGAGAGGCTCTGCGCCCATGACAACGAGATCGTTTGCGCACATTGCGACAAGATCAATACCAATTGTGCTATGGTAGCCACTTTCAATGGCTAGACGTAGTTTTGTGCCTACGCCATCGGTAGAAGAAACTAATACAGGATTTTTGTAATGAAATTGTGAGAGATCAAAACAACCGCCAAAACCTCCGATCCCGCCAAGTACGCCTGGACGGTGTGTCGTTGTAACGATTTTTTTTATTTTGTTTACCAACTCATTTCCGGCATCAATATCAACGCCAGCATCGCGATAGGTGAATTGCTCAGACATCCCCAACAACCTAAAATGGTGAATAGAATCGCTTATTCTACCAACCAACGCTGGTGAAAGCGACTATACTCTTCCCAGTTTGAATTTGTGCTTTGTTGCCGTCGCTCTCTTACCCCGGTTACGTACCGAAGCGTACGCGCCTGGGGCTTCCTTTGCTTGGTGCCTCGCCTAAATTCAAACTGGTTCGAGTATACTCTCCCATTTTGCTTTCGTTTAGGGGGATCTCGAGCAAATTGTTTGAGTATAGTGGGGTTCGGTATGTTGTTTAACTCTGATATACTCAACCCACAGTTCTTCGGCATTGTGAGCTAAGCTGAGAAGGGCTCTAAAATGATCCCATTTTTGATGACAAGAGGAATAACCATGGTAAAACTTGCCAAATGGTTCTTTGCCGCGTTGCTGATGCTCTTGGTGACAGGGCGCTTAGTCTATGCTGCCGTTAATAATTATGACGTAACATTAGCAAGCCAATCGCAAAGTAAAGAAGAATGGCAAAATTTGGTCAGAGATGGTTTAGCGCAGATCATTGAGCGCGCCAGCGGCGATCCTAGCATTCAAAGTAATCCCCAAGTCAGACGTGCTTTGGAAAATTCGGCCGATTTTGTTGAGCAATATGCTTATGAAGGGAATACGCTCACAGTAAAATATAGCGCCGATCTCGTTAACCAACTCATTCATAAAATGGGGCGCACAATATTAAAGCAAAAACCCGCGAATGTGGTGCTATGGTTAGCAATTGAAGATCAACTTCAGCGACGCTTAGTTGGCATAGAATCTGATCCCGCTTTGCAAAGTCATCTTACGCAGCTTGCCGAACAAAAAGGGATCCCTTTAGTTCTCCCTTTAATGGATTTAGAAGATATTTCCGCTGTAACAGTAACTGATGTATGGGGCCAATTTCCTACTGTTTTACAGCATGCTTCCGCGCGCTACAGTGCACAATCCATTTTAGTGGGACGAGTGATGCACCACAAAGATACAAATGGTTGGGAAGGTAATTGGGAATTAATTGGTCAAAGCGATATTCCTGCCTGGAAAGCAGAAGGGCAAACCTTAGAAGAGGTATTAGCGCGGGGCCTTACCATTGCATCTCAGCACTTAAAAGGAAATGCTCCAAAAACAGCGAGAAACTTCGGCGCGCAAAAAGGAAAACCTTTTCATATCGCAGTAGAGGATATTCAATCTTCAGCTGATTTCAACAAAGTGGAAGCTTATTTAAGAAGCCTCGATCCCGTCGTTGATGTGAATGTATCCCAAGTCTTGGGGACAGTGGCCATTTTTGAAATTACGCCACGTGGGGAAAATGGTCGGCAATTTTTGATGCAAGCAATCAATACAGATCATCAATTGATTGCATTGGGGAATCGGATGCAGAGTTTACCTGAAGTAGAAATGACCTACCGATGGGGTTTGGCATCTGAACCACAACAAATAATGCACCCTACAACACAAGATTCGCTGTTGCCGCAAAATTTGTCTTTGCCCAATGATGTTCTGCCAGAGGATCCTGTTGAGGTAGATTAACCATGAACCCGTTACAACAATCCCTATTATTTGTCGCAATCCTTTTTGGTATAGGGCTTTTAGGTGCCTTTATTTATCACTTAGCGCCCGTATTAACCCCTTTTGCGATTGCAGCTTTGATTGCCTACTTAACTGATCCTTTAGTTGAGCGTTTAAATAAAGGGAAATGGAAAATACCACGCACTGTTTCTGTTGTAGGCGTTTTTGTAATCGTTATTTTAGTGTTAGTTTTTGTGATGTTATTTTTGGTTCCCGCCTTACAGCAACAAATCACAACTTTGTTGAGCAAATTGCCTGGGGTGATTGATTGGGTACAAACGGATATTGTTCCGCAATTGATTACTTATGGAATTGTTCCTGAAGATTTAGGATTGGACACGCTTAAATCCACCTTAAAAGAACATATGACACAAGCGACAGAAGTAGCAAAATGGGTGTGGACAACGCTTTTCCATTCAGGACTGGCTATCATGGAATGGGGGATGCGTATTGTCATTATTTTTGTTGCTGCGTTTTACTTACTTCGTGATTGGCAAAATATTTTAACGGCTATTAAGCAGTTATTACCTGCTAATTATGCCCCTACTATCATTCGTATTACACGCCAATGTGATACGGTACTTGGAACCTTTGTACGTGGGCAGCTTACAGTAATGATAGCTTTAGGGGGTTTTTACGGAGTAGGATTAGCCATTATTGGCGTCAATTTTTCTTTATTATTGGGTATGCTGGCAGGACTTCTTAGTATTGTACCTTATCTTGGCAGTATAGTTGGTTTAGGGGCAGCATTAGGCGTTGCTTATGTACAATTTCCTACTTTATTACCCGTAGTTGCGGTATTAGTTTTGTTTGGCATTGGGCATGTGCTAGAAGGCGTGGTGTTAACACCTTTACTCATTGGCGATAAATTAGGACTTCATCCTGTTGCTGTTATCTTTGCTGTGTTAGCAGGAGGGCATTTGTTAGGGTTTGTTGGGGTAATTATTGCCTTACCTTTAACTGCTATTTTGGTTGTGATTATTCGTGAATTATTGCACAAGCTCCCTAATACATCTCCACCTATGTTGGATATGCGTAAAGGATCCTAATCGGTGAATAAAGATCTTATTCCCAAGCAGCTCCCCTTAAGTATTGACTTAAGAGACGATTGCACGCTCGAAACATTTTATGCTGGGAGCAATCATCAAGTTTTAGATCAAATTAAACTGAGCGCACAAGGTATAGGTGAGCAGTTTATCTTTTTGTGGGGGAGAGAAGGCGTAGGGCGAAGCCACTTATTACAAGGCGCTTGCCACTTCGCAGGACGCCAAGGTATTACCGCTGTGTATTTACCATTATTGGATTTATTACAGCGAGAGCCTACTAAATTAGTCGAAGGGTTAGAGCGGCTTGGGCTCGTTTGTATTGACGACATTGATGCAATTTGCGGTCAACCAATCTGGGAAGAGGCATTATTTTATTTATTTAACCGCTTACGCACCGCTAACCATCGACTTATTATTGCTGCCAATGTCCCACCTAAATCGTTGCCTTTAAAATTGGCTGATTTGCAGTCGCGCTTCTCTTGGGGAGTGACTTATCAAATACAACCTCTAGATGATGAACAATTGATAGCTGCACTTCAATTGCGGGCTAAACAACGTGGCTTGGAATTATCCAAAGACGTGGGTGCTTTTCTTATTCGTCGTTTTGCACGTGACATGCCTCACTTATATGCATTGCTTGATCAGCTTGATAAAGCTTCTTTAGCTGCACAGCGACGTTTAACCATTCCATTCGTAAAATCTGTTTTGTCGTTATAAATTAAAAAGTTAATCAACTAAGTTATTTTTGTGCAAGTTTAACTTGAGCAGTTGACATAAGTTATCACGCAAAATAGAATCACATCTCCTTAGATATCAAACTTATTTACATTATTTCTAGAGGTATTGTATGGCACGTAAGCAAAGAAAGGTTCAAATCGAAGAATTAAATACAAAAGAAGGCAAAAGACTTCACGACCTTCGTAAAAATCTGAAAGAAAAAGGTGCAAAACCTTCACCTAAAAGAACTGATGGTGAAAATCCTCTGCGACGTTTTTATGCTAAATACGCGCCTTCATTCAATCTTTCCAGCTTGAACAATAAGTGGGTGATTGGTGCGGCTGCTACAGTAGCGTTAAGTGCTGTTTCCTTAGGCACAGGTGCTCCAGCAATTACATTAACGCATGCTGCTTTAACAACGGCTATTTCAGGTGCAATGGTTGCAACTGCTTATGTTGCTTCAAAAGGCGTTATGGCTGCATGGAATTATGGCGCTTCATTCTTTGCTAAGAAAGAAGACACCACTAAGCCAAAGAAAGGGAAGAAGCCTGCAGCTGAAGAGAATACTTCTACATTAAATTCAGTTCGCTCGACTGTATCAAATGGCTTGCATACCGTATCTAGCGGCTTACATACCGCTTATGACTACACAATTGGTGCTACCATTGGTGCAGGTACAAAGTTTGTAGGTAGTTTATTCCACCGTCATCAAGAAGCACAAAAGCCTGCTGGTCGTGGAAGCCGCGCATTTTCAGGTATGGACAGCAAAAATATCATTGATGGACCACGTACACGTAATCGCGCTAAATAAGCCAAATTTGAATACTCGACCAAGTTGCTTTTAGGCGAAGCGGCTCGCGTGGGAATAGTAGAGTGTATGCACAAATACATGATCTGCTAAGACGCGAAACTAACAATCCGCCTATACCTTTATAGTGAAGGTGGGAGCCTAAAAGCAAAATGGGAAGCGTACTGGGCCGTTAAGGCCCATTTTTTTGCCTTCCATCCGGATCCCTCTCCCCATGACCCCGAAAAATCATTAGTCTGGTTTGTAACTTAGATAAACAAGATGAATACTGCACGGGGAAATACAACATGCTTGGCAATAACACTGTGGATTTTAATGCTCTTGCAAATACACTAAAAGCTTTAAAAAAGACTGCAAACGTAGAAGCTAACAAAGTTAAAGGAACCCAGCAAACACAATTACAAGGCATGAGAGATAGGCTGCAACATTTAGAAAAGAATTTTGCTGCACTTCACGAACTGTTTGCACATGATTATAACCACCCAGAAATGCGAAATGCTGCGTTTAAAGCAGCTACTTTTGCTAATCATTTTCTCTTCCCTTATGTTGGAAGACCTGAATCAGATCCAGCCTTAATTGCCGCGCTAAACGATGAAAATTTTAACAATAATTTGAATTTTCTACTGCAAATAACAGAAGCGTTTAAGCGTAATCAAGAGCTAAAATTAAAATTTTTAGAACAGCTACGACAAGAAGACGATACAACAGAGGCTTTTCGACAAAAGAGAGAAGCTTTAATAGCGTTATTGGAAGAGGAAGAGGCTTTAATGATGAGCATTAATCCTTCCAACATTGCGCCAACACAAACATTAGCAGATATTAATCGTAAATGGGCTGAGCTTTTACATCGCGTCTTTAACATTAAAGGTTTGGCAGAATTACAAGAAAAAGCACAAACGACAGCAACCCAGAAGCCAAAAAATGCAACTGCGCAATGGGGACAAAATTTCTTTGCTGCGATTTCTGGTTTATTCAAAGCATTGAATGATCCTACTCAAGATTCAAAAGCGGCTACGATGAATTTTATGGGAACAATGATTCAATTAGTTGTAGGCTTATTTGCTAATATGTTTAAATCCTTTTTAGGTAAAAATGCAGCCCCACAAGTTGAAGAATTGACGCAAAATGTGTCAGGTTATTTCACGAACGTATTAAGCGAAGCTTATGCAAGAGAAGATGCGAAGGAAAAAAATGCAAAACAGGCGCAAAAGAAAAGCAAAACTGATTTCACGCCTGGATTTACAAAACATAAAGGTAAATCTACGGCTTCACATCGCAAAGCTAGCACGAAACCTACTTTTTCTGATGAGCCGAATTATTCTTCCGGTTACTCAAGTAGTTCGGAAGATGAAAGTGAGTATCATAGCGATGGACTTGAGTATGATGAACTTTTTGGACCAACAACCACGGAAAAGGATAAATCAGAACCAAAGAAAAAGAGCTGGTCATTCTGGTAGACAATCTCTAGATTAAAGTTAGTATTCCCCCACTTGCGAGTCTTCGGACTCGCTTTTTTTTGTGTGTAAAATTAAAAAACATCTCTGTCTTAAATTACAAATCATCCTCTTAAACAAGAGCTCATTTTTGTTTGTTAGCGCATTAATTTGACAACCTCACGCATTACATTTTAAGCTCAGCTTTCATTTCATTATCACGGAAGTAAAAAGATGTTAGATTTTGCTTATCAGGCTTGGCAGCAACCACAAAGAAGATATGCTATTTTGGTTGCTGCCTTATCGGCAGGATACTGTGTAAACGTAATGAGTTGGGGGCTATTATTATCAAGCTCTATTGTTTTAGCATCCGCTTTGGTTACTTATATTGCCGTTGCTATGTTTCTGAGTGTGCAAGCAGAGCTTAGAAATCTTTCGAGCATTATTGCTGAAACCAAAGAAACCGTTAGCGAAATCAATAAAGTAGTTAAAAATATTAACGAAAAGAGCGCACCCAAATTAGATAAAATTTTGGACGAAACACAAAAAGCAATTCCTCGTATGGGTAAGGCAATCCAAGATCTGCAAAAGACGGTAGACTATGTTAATGGCGGGGCGCAGACTGCGAGCACTTTATTTACCCCTATCAGCGGTGCTGCGAAGATATTTCACTCGATTGGTAAACAGTTCACTGCGCCAGATAGTGATAACGAGAACGAAGAATCCTCTGATGAAAGCGAAATAAAGGTTTCAGAAACAAAGCAGAGAAAGCGAAAAGTAGTACACAAATTAAAGTAATTAGTTAATTTAGCTAATTAACTAAATTAATCCTTTTTAAGCACAATTAGTTATTAACTTGACAACGTCATCGCAAGAATGTAAGCTGAGCGTCTATTCACTTATAGCTCAAAGAACTTTGGGGCGCTTATGCAGTTTAAAGACGTTTCAGAATTTATTTACAATCAATGGCAACAACCCGAGAAAAAATACCCCCTATTAGCAGCAGCACTTGCTGGCGCAGTGGTTACTTATGGGACAAGCTTAGCTTTATTGCCAGCTGTTGCCGCAGTGGTAGGTACAGTTGTCGCAACTTACGCAACGGTTCTCATTGGAAGATATTTAATTGATCTTTTCTCTCATATCAAAAATATTGCTGCACATTTAGATGAAACAGTGCAAAACGTTAATGCTCGCGTCACTGAAGCAAAAACAACACTGAAAGAAGTCAACGCACGTGTCGTAGAAGCAAAAACAACATTGAAAGAAGTCAATGATGTTGTTAAAAAAACAGGAAAAACGGTTGCAACCGTAGAGGGACAAATCAAGCCTTTGACCAAAGAAGTGAATAGCACACTCAAACGCGCACAAGAAGTATTGGGATCTACCAAAGACACGATGGATAAAGCCAATGAAGAAGTAGGTTCTTTATCCGAAAAAATACAAGAAGCTGTCAATAGCGCTAATACGGCAATAGAAAATATTGGCACGCGTACGGATAAAACGTTGAAGGAATTACAAGAGACAGTAAAGCGTGTTAAAGACACCACTTTGCCTAAAGTAGATGAAGTGCTAGAGGGCGTAAAAGATAAAATTGCTGAGATTGCAGATGAATCTCGTCGAACCCTGGCTGGATTGACAAAAGAAGTTCAAGCTGCTGTCAAAGAAGCGACCAAAACCATATCCAATCTTAATGACGAAACTGTCCCTGCCGTGGTAGAGCAAGTTGGTAAAGTGCTAGAGGGTGTTACTGAAACAGTAAAACAAACCCAAAAATCTGTTGCCGAACTTTCAAAATCATTTGATGAGACTATCAATAATATTGATAAAAAAGCTGTTCCAGCTTTAATGGAGCAGGTGTCGAAAGTGATTTCGCAAACCACTAAAACGATTGCGACTACAGAAGAATCAATAGCAAAATTATCAGGTAAATTAGAAAAAACCTTGGGTGATATTAATGATACCCATTTGCCAGCGGTACTGAAGAGTGTTCAAGAAACTATCGTCAATGCTAATAAATCCATTGATACTTTAAATAAATCAATGGCTGATATCAGTGAACAAGCTAAAGACGCTGTTAAAGAAGCTAAAGATAAACATATTCCTGAAGCTGTCAGTGGGTTGAAAGAAGTATTAGCTGGCGCAAATGTTTTGTTGGCTGAAACGCAAAAAACAGTTAAAGATACTAACGAAAAATTGCAAACTTTGATGCAGTCAGTACAAGAAACAGTGATCAGTGTAAATGCTAGCCATTTACCACAATTTATGAAAATGTTTGAGCAAACATTGACAGGGCTTTCCAAAGACGTACAGGGTGCCGTCAATGCTGCTACAGCAACGGTTAAGAAACTGGATGAAGAGCATCTGCCCACATTGCTTGGCCAGGTGGGTAAAACAATGGAAGGTGTACAGGCGACTGTGCAGGAAACAAAGTCCTCCATTGAAACTATTACGAAGTCGCTCAATGAAACAGTCGATGGCGTGAATAAAAAATATATTCCTGAGTTAATCAAGCAAGTTACTGAAACTATCGCAAAATCAACTGACACCTTAGGTATGGTTGAGAAATCAGTGGAGACCTTAACGCAAAGCTTAAATGGAACACTCAAAGATGTGAACGAAAAGCATTTTCCAGCTGTATTAAAAGATGTTCATGAAACTGTAGCAGAGGCTAGAGAATCGCTGAAAATGCTCACTGAATCTTTGAGTGAAGTGACTAAAGGTGCTGAGCAACTGATTCAAGGCGTCGATAAGAAGCATCTCCCTGAAGCTGTGGGCAAACTTTCCAACGTGTTAGACGGTGCAAAGGGCGTGATAGTTGAAACCCAAAAAACAATTGCTGAAACGAATGAAAAAGTGAAAGCGATTGCTGATAGCACACAAAAAACAGTAGATAGCATCAATGAGCAATACCTAAAATCGCTGATTGAGAAGTTTAATGCCACTTTAGATACCGCAGATACACTGGTTAAATCTATGGACGCTGAACTAAAAGGGATCAGTACAAATACGCAGAAGGTATTAGAAGGTGCGCAAAAAACTCTGAAAACAGTTGACGAAGAAACGTTGAAAGAAGCTAAAGAAGCATTAAGTAATATTACTAAGAATGTAGAGCGAAATTTAACGCAAGTGGAAAAAACACTAGAAGAATTGACGGAACAATCAGCCAGCATTTTGAAGAAGGTGGATACAACAGTCGACATCGTTAATAAAGAAACATTAACGAAATTACATGCGGCTGTTGAAAGTACCACACTGCAACTCTCCGAAGTGGTTAAAACCGCTAAGGGAGCGACAGAGAAGCTTTCTAGTGAATCAGCTGATTTAGTGCATGAAACACGTGGCATGATGAAAACAGTTCATGAGAAAACACTGCCAGAACTGACGCAGCACCTAAATGAAATTTTAGCCAGCACTAAAGATACGGTGGTAACTGGTAAAGAAACGATTGTTGCGTTAGGACCGCAAGTGCAAGGAACGTTAGGGCGTATTGATAAAGCCGTTGATGGCGTCAATGGCGCAATGCAAACGACAAGTACTTTGGCAACGCCTGTGACTTTAACTGCGCGTGGATTAAGTGCAACTGGCAATGGTATCAAAGCGATGGGAACAGGTCTTTATAACATGTTACCAAACTTTAGAGGTAATAAAGGTACTCCGACCCCAATAGAAGAGGGTCATGGAGAAAATCCGGAATTAGATGGTACTGAAGTAGTGGATAATCCAGTTATTCCAGAAAACAGTCCGACCAATACCGGACATCGGCAAGCTGAAGAGCGAGAAAAGGTACAAAGACTTACAACTAAATCATAAAAAAAGGAGAGCATAGCTCTCCTTTTTTCTTTTATTTTATCAATTTTACACTGATTTCTGCCACGCGTTTACCTAATGCTTTGCAGAGCGCCTTTTCATGTTCACTTAATGCTAAATTGCTCTCTAGTCCTGCCACATGGCTGGGGCCATAGGGGGTTCCACCAGTTTGTGTTTCATTTAAGGCTGATTCACTATAAGGGACGCCGACGATTAAGGCGCCATGGTGTAACAAAGGTAGCATCATGCTAAGCAATGTTGCTTCTTGCCCACCATGAAGTGAAGAGGTCGAAGTGAAAACGCCTGCGGGGATCCCAATCAGTTTGCCTGAAAGCCATAGAGTGAGAGTTGAATCTAAAAAGTATTTTAAGGGTGCAGCCATATTCCCAAAGCGCGTAGGGCTACCCAAAATTAAACCAGAACAATGTTCTACATCTGATAAGGTGACATAAGGCGCGCCTTTATCAGGCACTGGAGGCTGGGTTGCTTCCGTGACGGGCGAAACCGCTGGCACAGTGCGAATTTTAGCGCTTATCCCTGAAATGCTTTCTATACCGCGTGCGACTAAGTCTGCCATCTGAGCTGTAGCGCCATGGCGGCTATAATAAACAACTAATACGTAAGGTTGAGAGTCATGCATGGTAGAATTCTCAAAAAATGAAATCATACCAGCAATAGGAGTGAGGATGAAAATTTGTAAACGTGCTGTTGTATCAGGCAGAGTGCAAGGCGTTTTTTTTCGACATGCTACACAACAACAAGCATTGGCATTAGGGATAAAGGGTTGGGTACGTAACCTACCTAGCGGTGAGGTCGAGTGCTTACTTTGTGGCGAAGAAGAAATGGTGGAAAAACTTTGTGCTTGGTTGCACCAAGGGCCACCCGCAGCTAATGTGGCACAAGTGAAAATTGAAAGTACTGCATGGGAAGAGCATGAGGATTTTACGATATTGCGTTGACTGAAGTCTTTTTTGATGAAAAGTCTTCGTTTTGCTTTCTTGAGAGCGCTGTTTAAAAACAAAAATGATGAAAGGTGAGCGAAGAGAATAAATTTCCCGCTTTGCAAAGGGGGAAGCGCGCAGCCAAAGGCAAGCGCGGGGGGATTTTTAGTCGTATGAAGAAGATAAATCCCCCGCTCAAGAGAAAATGAAGTAAACTTCTTTCTCTCTTTTCGCCGCCCCCTTTACGAAAGTGGGCGGGTTGTTGCGCTTCGCGCGTTATACTACTGCTTTCTCTTCGGTAACATAGATGACCGCGCGACGATTTTTTGCATGTGCATTTAAGGTGTAAGCTTCGTCAATTAATTTATCTTTTCCGTAGCTATTTACTTCAATTCTTTCAGCAGGAACGCCTTTAGCTTGAAGATATTCTGCAACAGCTTCAGCTCGGCGTAGCCCTAAATTTAAATTATAGTTATAGGGACCTTGAGCATCGGTGTAACCATCAACATGTGCTTTCATGCTTGGATTAGCATGCAAAAAAGTAGCAAATTCATTTAAGGCTGGCATATCTTGCTCAGATAGCTCAGATCTATCAAATGCAAAATGATAAATTGCATTCATTTCTTTATTTTCTACAGAATATTTAGCAGGCGTAGGCGCATCTTCTTTTAATAGGTGGCAGCAACCTGATAAGGCAATATTGCAGCTCAATACGAGTAAGGTTGTACGTATAATGGAGGTTATGTTCATGGCTTTTCTTCTTATCATTTAAATGGAACAGAGAATGGCGCAAAAAATACCTGGATTTCATTTTGAAAGCAAGCAAAGAAAAGGAAATCTTTTTGCCGTTGTGCGTAGAGAGAGGATCTTTCTGTCGGTCTGCGAAGCAGACAAATTCCCCTATCCCGCTTCGCGGGATAGGGGAAAATGGGCAAAATGTGCTACGGGAGAGCTGAGAGTCATAAGACCCTCACCCTAACCCTCTCCCGTTTACGGGAGAGGGGATCAGAATAAAGATCTGTTTCGCGGGAGAGAAGATTGGAAAGAGATTTTCGGATCTTGCGAAGCAGTCACTTGAGAAGTTAATTTACCTTGATTCGTTGCTTACAAATGTCAACAATCTCAGCAAGTGGTAAATGTTCAACTTGACCGGTTTTGCGGCTCTTATATTCAACGGTTCCGGTATCAAGTCCACGTTCTCCAATCACAAGACGATGTGGGATCCCTATCAATTCACTTTCTGCAAACATGACACCAGGACGTTCATCGCGATCATCTAGCAAGACTTCAAAACCAGCTGCTTGTAATTGTTGATAAAGTGTATCCGTTGCTTCACGAACGCGGTGAGATTTCACTCTATTCATGGGGATCAAGACAATATGAAATGGTGCTAAGGCATCAGGCCAGATAATGCCCTGTTCATCGTGATGTTGTTCAATAGCTGCTGCGACAATACGCGAGACGCCTATCCCATAACAACCCATTTCTAAAACTACTTGGCGTCCTTGATCATTTAAAACAGTCGCCTTCATTGCGGTACTATATTTAGTGCCTAATTGGAAAATATGTCCAACTTCAATACCACGACAAATTTGTAGTTCTCCTTTCCCATCAGGAGAAGGATCGCCCGCTTTAACTTTTCGCAGATCAGCTACTTTTGCAGGTAAGGGCAAATCGCGTTCCCAGTTCACACCCACATAATGTTTATCTTCTTGGTTGGCGCCACAGGAGAAATTCGCCATGGCTATAACATGGTGATCAGCAATAATAGGGATATTGAGATCTTTGGGACCAACGAATCCAGGGCCACATTTTGCTAAAGCCCTTAATGAGGCTTCATCTATCATGGTCAAAGGTGAAGCGACCTCAGGAAGTTTCTCTGCTTTGATAGGATTAAGTTCGTGATCGCCTCGTAAAAGGAGGGCAACTGCAGGTACTTCTTTGCCTTTTACTAATAGAGTTTTCAAAATATCTTTTGTTTCAAGGCCCATAAAAGCAGCTTGTTCTGCTACAGTTCGAATATTAGGCGTTTCTTTCAGATCAAATGCCTGAGAAGGTGTTGAACGTTGTGGTGCAGGAATTTGGGAAGTTGCTAATTCAACATTCGCTGCATAGCCGCTTTCAGGAGAAAATGCGAGCGTATCTTCGCCTGAATCAGCCAAAACATGAAACTCATGGGATTGACTGCCACCAATCGCTCCGGTGTCTGCAAGCACAACACGAAATTCTAGCCCTAAACGAGTAAAAATTTTGCTATAGGCTTGGTACATGTCATCATAGGTTTGTTGCAGTGAATCTTTATCTAAATGAAAAGAATAAGCATCTTTCATTAAGAATTCTCTTGCTCGCATTACGCCAAAACGAGGACGAATTTCATCTCTAAACTTTGTTTGAATTTGATAAAAGCAGGTAGGGACTTGCTTATAAGAGCGCAATTCATTACGAACGAGATCGGTTATCACTTCTTCATGAGTAGGACCGAAACAATATTCACGTTCATTCCTATCTTTCATGCATAAAAGTTGTGGACCGAATTCTTCCCAACGGTTGGTTTCTTGCCACAATTCTGCAGGTTGCACGGCAGGCATCAAAACCTCTTGTGCATGAATATTATTCATTTCTTGGCGCACAATATTGATGACTTTTTGTAGTACGCGAAAACCGAGAGGGAGCCAAGTATATAAGCCCGCTCCTAACTTACGGATCATGCCTGCACGTAACATCAATTGATGGCTGACAAGCTCTGCGTCAGCCGGGGTTTCTTTTAGTGTTGCTAATAGTAATTGAGAAGTCCGCATCCTACTTATCCTTAACCCAGTTTTTCAAGGTAAATTGAGTCAGGATAATTCAGCGCTAAAACACGCTGACTATCATCAGCAAGTTCATATAATTCAAGCTTACGATAAGATTTTACCATGATATATAAAGCTTCAGACATGCTAGGAGAACGATCATATTGCGAAATAACATTACTTGCTCGATTGGCTGCAGCTAAATAAGCTCCTTTTTTAAAGTAGAATCTAGCAGCAACTAATTCACTTTTGGCGAGTAAATTGCGTAAATAAACCATTCGTTGTTTTGCATCTGGTGTATAGATGCTATCAGGGTAATTTACGGTAAGATAATGGAAAGCTTGAATACCCTTTTTAGCAAAAGTAGTATCACGCTCATCGCGTTCCATCGGCATATACTTTGTTAAAAAGCCATGCGCTTCAGAATAATGGCATAGCCCTTTCATGTAGTAGGCATAATCGACATTAGGATGCCTTGGGTACATGCGAATAAAGCGCTCTACTGCGGGAAGTGCTGCGGTATAGTCTTCGTTTTCATAGTAGGCATAAATTGCCCCTAATTGTGCTTTATCAGCATATTCACCAAAAGGATAACGAGATTCTAAGGCTTCAAAATCTTCTACTGCCTCAGCATAATTTTTCTTTTTGACATGCTTAGTGCCCAGCTCATAAATTTCATTAGGGCTCATGTTGTTATAACGTTCGTCCTTTGAGGTAGAATGGCACCCAACAAGAACGAGGGTAGAAGATAAAAGTAATAAGGATAACTTTTTCATATGAATGCTACTTAGATTTGTAACTTATGTTATTTGTAGTCAATGACTTAAAACTCACGCGCAGAGCGTATAGCTTGGTAGATATAGCCAGCGCTTAGATTTGTGGCAAGTGGGAGGTGTTTTAAGCGATAGGAGGCGATAAAATACCGCACTATTGCAATAACACGTCGCCAACAAAGCCGAAAATGCACTGCGAAGACTATATATTGGGACGGAGTCTATCGTAGCAGGCAACAGGTTGCAATTTTTATCCTCTTACCAAGAAATATGTTAGAATAATTTCTTGATAATTTTGTATCAGAATCCAAAAATATAGGGTATTTTCCGAATGCTTGAATCTCAAGAAATTTCATTAAGCACAACCATTCCTGAAGAGTTCAAAGGGATGCGCTTAGATCAGGCTTTAGCAAAATGTTTTCCTGAACATTCTCGCACCCGGATTACACAATGGATAAAACAAGGACAAGTAAGCCTGAATGGGCAAGTATTGGAGCCCAAAGTTAAGGTAATTGGCGGAGAATCTGTTTGTGTTGCAGCGGTTGTGAATCCTGCACAGGACGATCCTGCTCAATCTATTCCCATTGATATTGTCTATGAAGATGATGACATTTTAGTTTTAAATAAACCTGCAGGCCTTGTTGTTCATCCTGCCGCAGGGAATTTGCAAGGAACTTTACTTAACGCGTTACTATATCATGCTCCCCAACTTAAGTTGTTACCGCGAGCAGGGATTGTGCATCGTCTTGATAAGGATACGACTGGTTTAATGGTCGTGGCAAAAACGTTGTCAGCACATACGGCGTTGGTTGATGCATTACAAAAACGAGAGATCCAGCGCGAGTATGTGGCGCTTGTTGGAGCAGAAGTGATAGCTGGTGCTTCGATTGATGAACCTATTGGTCGGCATCCGCACCAGCGCACGAAGATGGCAGTAACACATTCAGGTAAACCTGCTCGTACTCACTTTCGCTGTAAAAGACGTTATCATGGTTTTACTTTACTAGATGTAAAATTAGAAACAGGGCGCACTCATCAAATTCGTGTGCATTTGTCGCATATCGGTTATCCCATTGTAGGGGATGCAACCTATGGTTGGCGTTACAAGATACCAGCCAAATCTACTCCAGAGCTGCAGCAAATGTTGATGGCTTTTCGTCGACAAGCCTTGCATGCTATTTCATTAAGCCTGAGCCATCCCGTGAGTGGCCAAGAGATGTCATGGAAGGCCCCAATGCCTGATGATTTTTCAGCCTTAATTAAATTATTAATACCAAAAGAGGAATACCACCATGGTTAAAGGGATTGAACCTAATTGGCCAGCACCAAGTTGGGTCCGCGCCGTCACGACGACACGTGAAGGTGGGGTAAGTCAAGGCGCGTATCAAAGCCTCAATTTGGCACTACATGTAAATGATAATCCTGAAAAAGTCGTTTTAAATCGTTTAAAATTAAACCAAAGATATAATTTACAGCATGAGCCCGCTTGGTTGGAACAAACCCATAGTACGCGTGTAGTAGAAATCAAAGGAGATGAAGCGAAAAGCACATTGGGCATTGATGCCGATGGTGCATGGACAAAATGCTTAAATGTACCTTGCGTTGTTTTAACCGCAGATTGCTTACCTTTGCTACTTTGCGATACCAAGGGAACAGTCGTTTCTGCTGTTCATTGCGGTTGGCGCGGTATTTTAAATGGGATCATCGAAAACGCGGTACAAGCGATAAAACCACATACTCAAGGCGAGATAATCGCTTGGTTAGGACCTGCAATTGGTCCAGACAGTTTTGAAGTGGGTGAAGAAGTCCGTCAACAATTTATGCAGCATGACAGATATGCGCAACAGGCTTTTAAACCAAAATCATCAGGCAAGTGGCTAGGGGATATGTATCAACTGGCTAAAAATCGTTTACATCAATCTGATATAAAAGCCATCTATGGCGGAGATTTTTGCACTTACACGGACGCAGAGCGCTTTTATTCTTTTAGACGAGACAAAGATACTGGTAGGATGGCCACATTGATTTGGTTAGCGCATCCTTAAGCTGGATTACTAAACAGAAAAAAGCCCCATTATGGGGCTTTTTTTGTTGTCAAGGTTATCAAGCGTTTGTGCCAAAATGACTATCCTAAGAACTATATTTATCTAATTCGTCTTGAGAATTTCCAGGTTATCCCCATTTAATGGGAAGAGGCAATAAAAGGAAATGATGGATGAGCATTGAAAAATTTACCAGCAAGTTTCAAGAAGCGATAGGACAAGCGCAATCGATGGCTTTGGGAAGAATGAACCCCACTATCGAACCTGAGCATGTTTTAATGGCGATGATCGATCAAGAAGGTTCAACGGTTCGCCCGCTTTTAAAACAAGCTGGTGTGAATTTACCGCAACTACGATCGAGTCTAAATGAATCTATTGAACGCCTTCCTAGACTTGGAAGAGCAACTGGGGATATTCGACCTTCGGACAGTTTAATTCGTCTTTTAAATTTGACAGACAAACTCGCACAAGATCGCAAAGATAAATTTATTTCTAGCGAATTATTTTTATTAGCACTTATCGATGATGAAGGAGAAGCTGCAAAAACTTTGCGAGCAAGCGGTGCTAACAAAAAGAAACTGGATGAAGCGATTAATAAGATCCGTGGGGGTGAAAGCGTTCAAGATGAAAATGCCGAAGAAAGCAGGCAAGCATTAGAAAAATATACGATTGATCTCACCGCTAGAGCTGAACAAGGGAAGCTCGATCCTGTTGTGGGACGCGATGAGGAAATACGTCGTACTATTCAAGTGTTGCAAAGACGTACCAAGAATAATCCTGTTCTCATTGGTGAACCTGGCGTAGGTAAAACAGCGATAGTTGAAGGATTAGCGCAGCGTATCGTTAATGATGAGGTGCCTGAAGGTCTCAAAGGCAAACGAGTTTTAGGGTTAGATCTTGGTGCTTTGATTGCGGGAGCAAAATTCAGGGGAGAATTTGAAGAGCGCCTGAAATCTGTATTAAAAGATTTGGCAAAACAAGAAGGCGAAATTATTTTATTTATTGATGAAATTCACACTATGGTGGGTGCAGGTAAAGCTGATGGTGCCATGGATGCAGGTAACATGCTAAAGCCGGCATTAGCCCGAGGTGAACTACATTGTGTTGGCGCAACCACCTTAGATGAATATCGTCAATATATTGAGAAAGATGCAGCGTTAGAGCGAAGATTTCAAAAGGTATTGGTAGATGAACCTTCTGTCGAAGATACTATTGCCATTTTACGTGGTTTGAAAGAACGTTATGAGATCCACCATGGTGTAGAAATTACTGATCCTGCTATTGTTGCGGCGGCAAATTTGTCACACCGTTACATCACTGATCGGATGTTACCAGATAAAGCAATTGACTTGATAGATGAGGCAGCTAGCCGTATTCGTATGGCGATTGATTCCAAACCGGAACCTTTGGATATTCTTGAACGCAAATTGATTCAATATAAAATTGAGCGTGAAGCTTTACGTAAGGAAAAGGATCCGCTTTCTAAACAACGGTTGGATAAGCTTGAAACCGAAATTGAAAAAAATGAACGTGAATATGCTGATCTAGAGGAAGTATGGAAAGCCGAAAAATCCACTTTACATGGTGCACAACACATTAAAGAAGAATTGGAACGCGCTCGTACCGCATTTGAAGCTGCTAGGCGAGCGGGTGATTTAGGGCGTATGTCTGAATTGCAATATGGAAAAATTCCAGAGCTTGAAAAACAGCTTGCAGCTGCCTCAGAGGTAGAAAGTAAACAAATGACTTTGATCCGCAATAAGGTGGATGAAGAGGAAATTGCTGAAGTGGTTGCAAAATGGACAGGGATCCCGGTGAGCAAAATGCTTGAGGGTGAGAAAGAAAAACTCCTTAAGATGGAGGAAGCCTTGTCGCATACCGTTGTGGGACAGATTGATGCGCTTAAAGCGGTGGCAAATGCTATTAGGCGCTCACGGGCGGGCTTAGCCGATCCAACTAAGCCGGTTGGAAGTTTTCTATTTTTAGGTCCGACAGGGGTAGGAAAAACAGCTTTATGTAAAGCATTAGCAGAATTTTTGTTTGATACACCTGCTGCTATGGTTCGAATTGATATGTCTGAGTTTATGGAAAAACATGCTGTTGCGCGTTTAATTGGTGCGCCACCTGGATATGTTGGTTATGAAGAAGGTGGCTATCTAACAGAGGCCGTGCGAAGACGTCCTTACAGTATTGTCTTATTAGATGAAATTGAAAAAGCACACCATGATGTGTTTAACATTCTTTTACAACTAATGGATGAAGGGCGCCTAACAGATAGTCAAGGTAGAACTGTTGATTTTAAAAACTGTATTATTGTGATGACATCGAATATTGGGGCACAAAAAATCCAAGAAATGACAGGGAAGCCTTATGATGAGATGAAAGATGTAGTCATTGAAATGCTAACAGATTACTTTAGACCCGAGTTTATCAATCGAATTGATGAAACAGTTGTATTTCACGCACTTTCACAAGATAACATTCGAGCCATTGCGGAAATTCAAATCCATGAAATCCAAAATAGGTTGCGTGATCAAGGTTTACAGTTGCACATTACTTCTGAAGCGCTTGATAAATTAGCACGTTTAGGTTTTGATCCTGTTTATGGTGCAAGGCCATTGCGACGTGCATTAAGACAAGAATTAGAAAATTCGTTATCAGAAGCGTTGCTAAGAGGTGATTTTGTGCCAGGTGATGTTATTGATGTAAAAGTAAAAGACGAAAAATTTGTTTTTTCCAAGGGTTAAAAAGAACTAATGTTATGGATGATGGGGTTATTTAGAAAGTAATCCCATCATCATATTGATTGATTGAAATGAGTAAGTTTTCAATTTCCTCATTAAATTCATCAATAACTTCTTTTTCATCTTGATAATGGATAGCAAAATCATTTAAAGTTTTAATTGCGTCAGCAACTTGAATTTTGTCCTTGAATATCTTTTTTAATTCATCCTTATTAATTTCCTGTGCGTACTCATTCAGAACACTATTTAAATAATCTTGCTGTTCAGGTGTATATTCAGGTGTTCCAATCGTAATGAAAGCCTGACCCACCTCTTCAATTTCATAAGCTTGCGGATGCATAACTCTCTTCCTTTTTTTTCCTTCTGCAGAAAAGACTGCCAACGAAGGTAATAAGTTCCCTGTACATAAAAGTACATTAAAAACTGAACTTTGTTTGTTTTAAGCCTTCTAAAGGAATAGAGAGCCTATAAAAGGGGAAGGTACATGATGAAGGGTGGTCAGGGCCGTAAAAAAATTAATATACAGTCAAATTTATCCACTTCAGTAAAAAAATCTTTTACGACAGATTATGATGAAGCCTTCAATGAAGGGAATGTTGAAATGATGTTGAAGTTGCTTGCAGGCTTTCCATCGACTCCCCAACAAATACCTCAGCCGCCTTTGTCATGCTTGTCTTTGCAAGGGGGGGGAGCAAAAGGGGCGACCTACCCTGGTTGTGCTGAAGCATTAGAGGAAAACGGTTATTTTGAAGAAATTAAAGTGGTGGCTGGCGCTTCAGCAGGCGCGATATCAGCCTTTATTGTAGGATTGGGATTCAGTGCAGAACAATTTAAATACTTATCAGGAAAAGTTAATTTCTTAGATTATACCGACTTAGAATCAGAAGGTTGGGGAGCCTTTTTTAATGGCCACAAAGTAGGCGTGGGATTAGATCTCTTGCACTATGGTGCAGCATTCAAAGGCGTGGGATTCCATCATTTTGCCACTTCAATGGTAGAGCAAATTCTGGGCGATCCCAATGCGACTTTTGCTGATTTACACGAAATGATGAAATATGATCCGACCTTAAAAGATATGGTATTTAAGGCCACCCGATATAATGCGAAATCGGGAGATAGAATTGAGCAAACCTTTTCCTTTGAAGAAACTCCCAATATCAGAATTGCCGATGCAGTGAGAGCTTCGATGGCCTTTCCAGGTGCTTTTGCCCCGTGGCCTGTAAAGGATAAACAAGGAAATTTATTTGGTGTCTTTGCTGATGGCGGGATTTTAAATAATAACCCAGTCGATGTTTTTAATGAACGGGCTTATTATGATTCCAAATATAAACCTAAAGAGAAAAAAGATCATCGTGGCGTACCGCATCAAATTAATCCTTGTTCAGTTGGCTTGTCTTTAACACCGCTTGAAGATTTGGATGAGGAAATTACACCTTTTACTTCACGGATCCGCGTTAAAAAATCGCAACAAAAATTTGATGAAAAAAAGAATGGTAAAATAAAACATAATGAAGCACAAAAGATCAATGGCGAATGGCGCTTTAATGATATATTAAACGCAGTACTATGGAACACAATTGGCGTGCCAATCAAGGAAGAAATGCAGGCAAAACATGCTTTATATAACGAGCAAACTGTACAAGTTTGGCCAGAAGATGTTGATACATTAGAGTTTGATGCATCTCCTGCAAAACTTGAAAGATTATTTAATAGTGGAAAAAATGCAATGCAATTATGGCTGGAAAAATTTCGTGATCCTTCCAGTCCCTATGAATATCCAGAATTCTTTGATGATAGTCCCTCTAAAGAGGAGAGGTTGTTAAGAAAGCAAGATCCAGATGCATTTTATCATCAGAAATTTGTTGAGTATTTCTCTGCATTTCAAGCTGAAATGAAAAAGGCAAAGACTCAGGAGAGAAATGATAATGAAGCATTATATAAAAATGTAAAATTACGTTATCTTTCTTATAAAATCGATGAGCTGAAACAAAAAATGGAGAAAAATCAATCGTTAAAAAAAGCGCCTGACGAGATCCTTGAAACTGCTTTTAAAAGGGCATGTCAGAATATGAAAGATAAAGAGGAACTTGTCGAGAAGAAAAGAAAAGAACGTTGGAATTTGATTAGAGATGATGACTTAATTGCGCATATAGCGGAGAAACTAGTGAAATGTCGTAAGGAAAAAACCGCGGCATCTCAAGATGAAGTGCTACGACTGATGCGTGGTCAATTATCTAATATTATTCCACTTATCCGCGCAAAGAAGGGCGGGAATTTATTAAGCTTATTGCTGCAAACAGATAACCCTGAATTGACCCGAGAAGCATTCAATATCATCAATCAAGCTTTAGCGCAATGTTATTATCAAGGCAGAAAAGAGGACATTAAATTTTCCTTAGAACAAATGCTCAATGAACTGACCCAACCTTCAGTTCCTGTTGTTATGGGAATGTTACATTCTCCTCAAATGGTAAAAGTGCTGATGGATTATGGTGCGAATCCTTTGCTAGTTGATAAACAGACTGGACGTAATATGTTTCAGGAAATGATAGTCCAAGAAAATTATGTTGGTTTTAAAGCTCTCGTTGAATATTGCGCCAAAAAGAAAATCAATATTCGCAATTTACAATTTGGCAACCAAAGTTTAGGTCACTACCTCATTAACAAAGCATCGCATCATTTTCTTGAGAAATTAAGAGATGATCCCCATATCATGAAAGAGATCTTCAATTTTAAAACTAAAAATGCCAGCCAAAATAATCTTATTCAAGAAGCTGCCAGAGTGGCTTCTTCTGCTGATGATTTGCGTTGGCATTTGATTCTTAAACAATCTAATCGTGGGAAACTTAATTTTTTCAGAATTAAAAAGCACGCAACAGAAAATCACAATGCGCAGAGTTCTAAATGGATATTAGCGCGAAAAGGTCTTAAGGCCGTTTTGAGCGCACCTCGTCCCGATGTCGTAATAAAAGATCTTAAATCAGAAGTTTGCTTTAATATTCTTAATTTATTTTCACCACAAATAAGTAGTATTAAACTTATTGAATTAGCTCAAGATCCTACTAAAGCAGATGTATTGATAGAACTATGCGAAAAGGCTTATTCGAGCCCTAAAACCTCCAAACAGTTACAAGCGTTGTTACAACAAAAAATCAATGGAAAAACTGTTCTATATTACGCTGCTGAAAGTGGGAACGTAAAATTAATAAATTATTTGCGTAAATCGAAATATGATCTCGATGTCAATCATGCAGGACCTTTAAATGCGCCGTGTGCCATATTGCATGCAGCTAAACGTGGGCAATCAACAGCTGTGCTTGCCTTAATGAAATCGAGTTCTTGGGGATTTCGTCTGGGATATCACCCGATCAGTCGTCGAGCGACAGATGATCCAGAAAAAAGAACAGCATTGCATTATTTAGCCATGACAGGCACACCTTCAGCATTTTGCGCAGTACTTTTGGGAGCAAGGGGGAAAAGCTCTCCTACGAAAGTAACTACGATGAAGGATAAATTTGGAAAAACACCGCTGAGCTACATTATCGAGCATAATCGGATGGATATCCTGCAAGCAATACTTGAAAGTACAAAAGGGAAAAAACGGGGATACGTATTCAGTTCTGATTGTTATTTCGATGATATATTTGGTTGGCAAGAAAATGATTTAGCAGGATATCCTGATTTGGAACTTGCCAAGCGTATGAACCCTGAAATGTATGATTTCATTTGTGAGAATTTGAGTGCGGATAAAAGGAAAGCAGCTAATATTGTGAATCATGTTGAAACTAAAATTACTTCACAATTGAAACGAGAAAATGAGCAAACATTAAGTCAAGCTGAGGAAATTGCAAAGTTTGAACTTTCGCTTATAGGCGAAAGTATTTACGATGATTGGACTTTAATGCCGGAAGAGAGCAGCTTGAATGGGAAGAAACTCCCACTTGCTCAACGAGAATCTGAACGCCGGGAGAAAAGGCCTCAGCATTTTACCATCAAACATGGTACTGAACCTAAAAAAGTAAAAACTTTAGAAACACAACCTCAAGCGGAGCATAAAGAAGCAAAGGTGAGCGAAAGCAGCAAAAAAACGCTATAGTCTGCGCCGCTGAGTTTTCGTCTTTGTTGGCTGTGCACTTTCACCCTAGCCATGTATTTTGTATACACTCTATGGTTCAAATGATTGCCGCCTTGTCAAAAAATCATCTGCTACGACCAGAGGGGTGTGCTTTCAAGGTAAAATCTTGTAAAATAGCTGTTTACCTCATTTTACGATAGAAACTGTGCCGCCCCTCTTTGCCAATGCCCATCAACTTTTGTTATCCACGTCACCCCAAGAAAAGCTAGAGGGAGTCTCCTCATTGTATGAAGCTTTTCTCGATCAACAACTTATCTTTGATGATAAAACCCCAGTGAAAGAGGAAGTGTTTGCAGGTTTGCCGCCACAATTGTCATTAGTCGCGCCAAGAATGCTAAAACGTCGCAGAATTCATTCACTGGAGGGGCGTGCAAGTATGTTACATGCCATTATCCATATTGAATTTAACGCGATTAATATTGCTTTAGATGCGGTTTATCGTTTTAGAGGAATGCCGTTGGCCTACTATGCAGATTGGTTAAGAGTGGCACGAGAAGAAGCTTATCATTTTCATCTTTTGGTACAACATTTACAGCATCTTGGTTATCAATATGGCGATTTTCCAGCGCATCTGGGGTTATGGGAAATGGTGCAAAAAACAGGATACGATGTATTAGCGCGGATGGCATTAGTGCCAAGATTGCTTGAAGCCAGAGGGTTGGATGTTACCCCAGATATCATTCAACGTTTGTTAAAAGTGGATGATACAGTCGCTGCCGAAATTTTAAGTATCATTTACCATGATGAAATAGGGCACGTTAGAGTTGGAAACTATTGGTACCATTATTTGTGTCAGGAGCGGCAGGTTGATCCTATAGAGACCTTTGTTGGCTTATTGGAGCAGCATGCGCCTGACTACTTAAGAGGCCCTTTGCGTGTAGAGAGTAGGCGCAAAGCTGGTTTTAAAGAAGTAGAGCTCGATTTACTTTTGGGAATGGTGCTAAAACGCGCAGCTGATGTTTAAGTTGCTGTTAGTCCCAGCTAGGCGTTTTCCAGGTAGAGCCGGGCTATGAGCACAGCCGGAGTGTATATAAAAGTAATGAGGATTACGAGATGGCGAACTCGAAGCTCATTTACCTAGACTATAAGAAGTCTTTATTTTTATACCGGTTGCAGGAGTATAGGTTGCTAAACTAGTTTCGGTTGGCGTACTAATCAGTAAACTAGCCTCTGTATGCCAATCACCCATAACTAATCGTTTTCCCTTCGCACCTTCAAGTTTGACATCATGAATATTGGGACGGTGAACATGGCCATGAATAAGTTGAGGAACTTTATAGCGTTTCATACATGTTTCAACCGCATCTAGGGATACATCTAGAATTTGGATATCCTGCGTTTGTTGATATTGTCGGCTTTTTTGGCGTAATTTTTGCCCTATATTTTGACGCATTCGCCTAGGTAAGCTTAGAAAAAGAAATCGGGTAAAGGGATTTTGCGCAATACGTCGGTAACGCTGATAGGCAATATCTTGTGTGCATAATCTATCACCATGGGTCAACAAAGTCGGTATACCGTGGAGCTGAATGATTGTCGGATCAGAAATGCGTTTGATGCCGGCTTCTTTTAAGAATGAATGTTGGATCAGAAAATCACGATTTCCTGCCATAAAAAATAATTTAATTCCCTTTTCAGATAAGTTTTTTAGCGCACCTTTGATGAATTCTTGAAAATCTTTATTAACATCTTTACCGACCCATGCATCAAAAAGATCGCCCAAGATAAAAATACGTTCTGCAAAAAGCGCGGGGCCTTGCAAGAAATCTAAAAAGAGTTCTTGCAAGGCTGGATTGGCATCACTTAAATGAATGTCAGAGATAAAAAGGGTGGTGTTAGGAACCAACAACGACTTCTACCTTTTCAATGATAACATCTTCAACAGGTACATCATCGTGGCCTGCGCGCGAGGTTGTTTTTACCTTGGCAATTTTATTCACCACATCCATGCCATCAGTCACTTGGCCAAAAGCGCAATAACCCCAACCTTGTGGTGTGGGTGATTTATGATCAAGGAATAAGTTGTCTGCCACATTGATGAAAAACTGAGAGCTCGCTGAATGAGGATCACTGGTACGAGCCATAGAAATCGTGCCAATCTTATTGCTAAGACCAGTATTGGCTTCATTTTGGATAGGGGATAAGCCTTTTTTATTATTCATTTTTGGCTCAAAGCCGCCGCCTTGGATCATAAAGCCATCAATAACACGATGAAATATGGTGTTTTCATAGAACCCTTGGTTCACGTACTCCAGAAAGTTTTCTACGGTTTTGGGCGCTTTACTTGCATCTAATTCTATCGTGATAGGGCCAAAATTTGTGTGTAGTACTACTGATTGCATCTCTTGTCTCACTCTCGCAGTCAATTAGGTGGTTAGGGTATCATGTAAGACCATTAACAGCTAGAAAATATTCTATTTGAATAACTAACACAGATAAGAGCGTTCGATTATGACAACCAAGGTATCGGTTAAAACTCGATTTTGCCCAAGCCCAACGGGTCTAATGCATTTGGGTAACTTACGTACGGCTTTATTTAATGTGCTCTTGGCGAAGGCGTATCAGGCAAAGCAGGAATCTGCTGGCTTTTTACTGCGGATCGAAGATACCGATATGGCGCGCTCTGAGAATGAATTTAGCGAAAAATTAATGAGCGATTTAGAATGGTTAGATTTGCATTGGCAAGAAGGGCCAAAGCATTCTGGTCTTCATGAACCTTATTATCAATCACAGCGTACTGGTATTTATGAAAAATTCTATCAGCAACTGCTTGAGAATAAGCAGGCCTATTGGTGTTTTTGTACCGATACGGAGTTGACCATTACGCGACGAACGCAGGTGCAGGCGGGAATGCCCCCCCGATATGCTGGAACTTGCCGCCATTTAACCGACGAGCAAATTGCAGATAGAAGAGCAAAAGGGTTAATACCTGCCTTGCGATTTCGGATCCCAGATGGCGAACATATTCACTTTGATGATTTTATTCAAGGACCAAAAAACTTTGCCACAGATGATATTGGTGATTTTATTATCAAAAAGGCAGATGGTTCGGCCTCTTTTATGTTTTGCAATGCGGTTGATGATGCGTTAATGGAAGTCACGCATGTGATGCGAGGGGAAGATCATTTAACCAATACTCCAAGACAGTTATTAGTTCTAAAATCGTTAGGATTAAAAGCACCATCTTATGGTCACATGCCATTAATTTTAGGATTTGATGGGAAACCGCTTTCAAAGCGAAATGGAAGCCAATCAGTCGAAAGTTTGAGAGAACAAGGTTATTTTCCTTTAGCGATTGTGAATTATCTTTCACGTCTAGGACATCATTTTGAAGCGGAAACCTTGTTATCTTTAGATGAATTAGGGCGTCATTTTTCTGTGACCCATATTGGGCGATCTCCTGCGCGTTTTGATCTTGCGCAATTAAAACATTGGCAAAAAGAAACCATTCTTCAAAAAAATGAAGATGAATTTTTAAGTTGGATAAAACCTTTTGTGGAACAATTTGTCTCCCAAGATAAACTCACATTATTTGTTCAAACGATTAAACAAAATGTCGTTTTACCTGCAGACGCCGTTGAGTGGGCAAAACAATTTTTAACCAGTGAATGTCATTGGGATAGTGATGCGATGGCCAGTCTTACCTCTGATGCGGGTAAAAAAATACTCGAGGCGCTTGAAGAAGCGATACGTGTTGAGGGGGATGATTACGCAAAGGTGGTAAGCAAAATTACTGCTGAGACAGAACAAAAAGGTAAACAATTATTTCTACCCCTAAGATCGGCTATAACAGGTCGAGTGTTTGGTCCTGAGCTTGCAAAAATATTTTTACTCATGGGTAAAGATGCCTTGCTTAAACGTGCGCAAAAGGCAAAGGAAGTCGCATTTTCGGGTGTGAATGCGTAAAACTGATTAATGGTTGGAAATTTTATGTTGCAGATCCATAATACGTTTACTCATAAAAAAGAGCCTTTCAAACCTTTAGTGCCTGGGCATATTTCCTTGTATGTTTGTGGCATTACCGTTTATGACTATTGTCACATTGGGCATGCTCGTGTTTTTGTTGCATTTGATGTGATTGTACGTTTTTTGCGTGCAAGCGGATGGAAAGTGAAGTATGTGCGCAATATTACAGATATTGATGATAAAATTATTAAGCGTGCACAAGAAAATAATGAATCCATAGAAATTCTCACGGCACGTTTTATCCAAGCAATGCATGAGGACGCTAATGCGCTCAATGTGTTGAGTCCAGATGAAGAACCACGTGCGACTCACCATATTGGCACGATAATCTCTATGGTCGAAAAACTCCAAACAAATGGGGTCGCCTATGTAGCAGACAATGGAGATGTATACTTTCAGGTAGATAGATATAAACCTTATGGTGAGTTAGCGCATAAGGATTTAGAACAACTACAGGCAGGAGCCAGGGTAGAGGTTGTTTCTCAAAAGCATTCAAATTTAGATTTTGTACTTTGGAAAATGGCTAAACCTGGCGAACCAGCATGGGATTCACCGTGGGGACGAGGACGCCCCGGTTGGCACATTGAATGCTCTGCTATGTCCACTGATTGCTTAGGAGACACTTTTGACATTCATGGTGGTGGTTCTGATCTCGTGTTTCCTCATCATGAAAATGAACGTGCACAATCTGAATGTGCAACAGGTAAAACTTTTGTTAATACTTGGATGCATGTAGGGTTTGTGCAAGTTGATAAAGAGAAAATGTCTAAATCTCTTAATAACTTTTTCACAATTCGTGACGTACTAAAAGAATATGATCCAGAAGTCATACGTTACTTTTTAATTGCTAGCCATTATCGAAGCCCTGTGAACTATTCCAAGGAGTTGTTAGAGCAAGCAAAAAATGCTTTGGAAAGGCTATATACGGCTTTGCGTGGATTAGATCTTTCTAAAGCGGTGAATGATAAGCAGGCATCTACTGCAATATTTCGAGAACGTTTTTTTGAGGCAATGAATGATGATTTTAATACGCCGATAGCTTTATCAGTGATATTTGATCTTGTGCATGCAGTCAATACCGCGCGCGAGAAAAATGCGCCAGAGTTAATTGGATTGGGCCTATTGCTAAAGTCGCTCGGAAATATTTTAGGTCTATTGGAACGTGATCCTCAAGCTTATTTGCAAGGGAAATCTGAGGATAAGGCTGAAATAGAGCTTTTAATTGCCGAAAGAGAAGAAGCAAGAACTACCAAAAATTGGGCGCGAGCGGATGAACTTCGTAAACAACTTGCAGCGATGGGTGTTGTGCTTGAGGATACCGCACAAGGAACTATTTGGCGAAAAGGTTAAGCAATATTGCGTCTGGTATGCTGCAAAGCATACCAGACAATAAGTGGTTTCTAGATGTTGTTTGTAAAATGTTCTTTTGCGTGGATCTGATTGTGCCTTTTTGCTTTATTTAATATGCTCTACTTTCTTGAATCAGTAATCTTCTGAGCGCATTAAATCACTATTTTTTCACGTTCTGTTTGATAGATAAAAAGCAAGTGCTTAAACTATTTAAAACTCTTCTTCCTTCCAAACGTAAACAGGTAGAGAAACCGTCTTCGCTGTCTCATGGCAAAAATGCTGAAAAATCTAAATCTGTTAATTTCCCTAAAACATTTTCTTTTAATGATATTTGTGTATGTGCTTACCTTGGGCAAAAAAGAGAAATTGACTGCTTTTTGAAAAAAAATAGGTCATTACTGAATAAGCAAGATAAAGATGGATTAACCTTGCTTCACTATGCTGTTTTGGGTAAAAAAATACGTATGATACGTTATCTTATTGGGCAAGGGGCAAATCTTAATGTTAGTGATTATGATGGGTTTTTGCCTATTTTTTATGCAGGTAAACACTCGATTATTAAGGATATTTTACGCAAAAATGGCTCATTTAAGCACGATGATTCTATGGCAGAAATTCATCATGTTGTCAGAGAAGGCAACCTGAAACGTTTGCAAACCATTTTAGAAAAGAAACCAGGTGAAATTGAGATAAAAGATAGCTCAGGATGGAGCCCCTTATTTTATGCAGTGATGGCCCAGTCGATACCAGCGATTAAATTTCTGGTAAAAAAAGGGGCAAATGTAGATTTAACAGACGATCTTCAATGTAATCTTATTGATTATGCAAAGGAAAATAGAAAGCATAATGATTTGTCAAAATTTTTAAAAAAAATGATGGGGCTAGATCCTCAGAAATTAATACTTTTTAAAAAGTCGTGTCAAGAATATCTTGAAGAAGAATTAAAGTGTGCTCGAGCATTAAATAAAAAAATTCTCATTGTTCTTGGGGAGTCTCATGGTGATTTTAAAGTATATCAACTGCAAAAAATCATTATAACCCTTGCCAAGTTATATGGTATTGAATGGGCATATACTGAAAATAAAAAGAAAAGACCTTGTGAGTTTCCGATTGATTTTTTTGCAAGGGATAATCTAAGTATGTTTGTGGTTGGAGTCGATAATCCTTCAAACCGGAAAAATGCAACGATGGAAGAAAGAAACGAGGTTATTTCCAAAGCAATTTCTGATATCGATAAAGCAGGCGTCTTATTGGTGGGGAGCCGTCACTTGTATGGTTTGCTTAAAGAGAAATCATCACAAATAGATAAAAACAAATTTCATGTAGTGGCTTTCAATTTAGCCTCGATTATAAAAGATAGTCAGTATGATGAGTGTTTTGATTCTGTTTTTGCATATCATGACAAAAGTGTTATTCAGGTAAAAGAAACTTCTCAAGCTATAGTACTTATTACATCGGAGGACATCCATCCCGTTACATCGGAGGACATCCATCCCGTTACATCGGAGGACATCCATCCCGTTACATCGGAGGACATCCATCCCGTTACATCGAAGGACATCCATCCCGTTACATCGGAGGACATCCATCCCGTTACATCGGAGGACATCCATCCCGTTACATCGGAGGACATCCATCCCAAGGCAAACAAAAATAAAAATTCTACTCCACGACGTTATATTTAAAGGTCATCTAACTCAAACATAAATCTATTACATCTTAAGGACATCCATCATGTCAGAGATCCACGGTGCTCATTATTGTGAAATGCTATGTTTGTTAATTTATTAACTTTTTTAAGCAAAAATCATTTACTGTATCGTGTTTTTTAGTTAACATGCTGGATTCTGGATGTAGGTAAAAACACTGAGCGTCAATGTCGCAATCCTGTCAGGATTTTAAGTACCAACTTATATTTTTGATGAAGATAATACTAAGGTTGATATCATCAGCGCCTATCTCATCGCATTTTTTATCTTTTTCTACACTTAATTTTCCCATTCAAAAATTTGCAGGTTATAGCTGAGTTAATTTTTTCGACGGTATGAAGAATATCGTTTTAATTAGCAAAAGTTTGCTGCAGTTCGTTGTTTGAATTTTCTTATTTCATTGAGTGTGTAAAAAAATGTTGAATCCCCAGAAATTAAGCTCTACTACAAATTCGAAGACTATCCAAGATGATAAACCATCGGAGGCAATGAATCCCCGTGATTTGATATCTAACAAAGATGTACTAGATAATTGGATTCGACGCGGCAATTTTCTGTCTCGTCGCTTTCAGCTTTTGGCAAGTTTAAAATTTAAGCATGGTGAAATTACAAAGCCTCCTTCAAACGTTATTGCATGTAATGCTAAAAATTATCCAGGTTATCCCGTTATTGAATTTCCTCTTATGTTTGGCCAAAATCTCGAGATGATAATGGTCTATCATCTTTCAAAAATCGGAAGTGGGTCGTTTGGTGAAGTCTATCTTGGTTATAATCTTGATAGAAGTGAACTTTGCGTGATAAAACGGCATTTTATGACTGCTCCCATAATGAAAAAAATAACGGCAAATGAGATAGATAAATTGAATAAGATAGGTAGACTTATTGATTTAGTTGAAGAAAAAGAAGAGTATTATTCTGTTCAACCTCTAGCAAAGGGGTATGATTTATTTGATTTTTTAATAAATGGTGTGATGTTTCAAGATGATAGAAAAAATTCTGTAGTAAATTCTTTAGAAATTCCTCTATCTTATGGTTTGGAGATGGCGATTAAATATTTTGAAGCGCTTAATTCTCTTCATAATGTAAATAAAATCGTTCATCGAGATCTAAAATTAGAAAATATTATGTGGGATCCCGAAAAAAGAAAAATCACTATTCTTGATTTTGGTCTTTCAGCAGATATGCAATTTAATGAATTTCGTCCTGAAGGATTCTATGAAGATACTCAACGTCTTGGAACGCCGGCCTATGTAGCGCCAGAAATTTTAGATATGTTTTTCGATGAAACAGAATATTCACCTAAAACAGATCTTTATGCAAGTGGTATTGTTTTAGCGTTTATGGTCTTAAATAAGGCAATAACCACAGCAATGACCACAATTGGTGATTTTAATTCTTTAGGCAAAAGAGATTTATTAATTTCTGCATTTAAAACACAAACAGATGCTATGACAGATGAATTTGGTATTAAAGGATCATTAGTTGCGCTTGTTTTAGATTTGTTAAGTGAAAATCCAACTCATCGCTCAAGCTGTGAAAAGGTATTAGGAAATTTAAGAAATCTTAAGCAGATTGTCGAACTTCATGAACGGAATACTACTAGAACTAGCAATAAAATGAGTTTTCTACCTGCATTTAACAAGGGTAGAGTTTTATCTGCTCCAAGTCTACAAAGAAAATTCGGCAACTGTCCGTCATCTAGTAATAGTTCATCTCGTACAGTTAAAAAAGTAGTATAATGCTTGAGGACATCCATTTGATAAAATCTATATGGATGTCCTTTTACCATAGCTGCAAGTCATAGACATCTTTAGTTAAAGCCAATCAAAACGAGATATCAATTTAGAGTGGAGTAAAATGAAGCTTAGATATAATCCAGTAACACTAGAATGTGTTTAAGACAAATAGTATGTTATATTTCATGCCGCATTAGAATAAATCTGCTTTGCTTTAAATACTCCTTTTGGTGAACGCTCAGCATATCGTGCCCCAAAAGCAATCAGCAAAGTTTCTTCCCCCACCGCATGAGAAAAATGTTCTTCTAAATGTTTCACCA
>Ga0209935_1000389_pt1 | contig 118498 bp, 145 predicted proteins | sample ThiBio_1000_plan_2_FD_183958 | JGI IMG/M metagenome (GOLD analysis project Ga0209935, IMG submission 183958) | Wastewater bioreactor microbial communities from Cape Town, South Africa - Thiocy_cont_1000_plan (SPAdes) | ecosystem: Engineered > Bioreactor > Thiocyanate-remediating >... | reverse complement strand
GATAATCGAATGTGATGGTCTAGGATATCGACGTCATTTTTCGACTTAATTCTCATTCCTTTCTTTTATTCCGACAAAACGATAAATAATACAATGTCTTTCAGATAGAAAATACAAACTAATGCCAGTAAAAGAAGTTTCAAATGGAGGCTTGAAAGGCGAACTTCAACGATCAGGAGATAAATTAGTTCTTGTCGATTTCTTTGCAACATGGTAAATCATCTTTTCCAATGATCAAATAAAAAGAATAACAATTTGTCTAGGTGTGGCCCTTGCAAAATGGTTGCGCCTGCAATCGAAAAACTAAGCATGTCTTATCCAAATGCCGTTTTTCTCAAAGTTGATGTTGATCGTTGTGAAGTCTCTATAAAAACGAAATCTTTAATTTCAATTTAAAATCCACGAATTGATATTTAGACTGAAGCTCAGGATTATCGAATCGAAGCAATGCCTACGTTCGTGTTCATTCGTCAATCGAAAGAACTCGAACGTATCCGTGGTGCTGACACCCATGCTATCGAATCGGCTCTAACGAAATACTACAAACAAGCGTCCGTATTCAGTGGCGAAGGTCATTCAATGTTGGCTTCGAATTCGAAAGCAGCCAGTTCATCAACTAATCTCGATAGTGATCGAACTCGTTTTGAACAACTTGCTCAACAACGTTTCGGCAATTCGACTGAAGGTCAAACAATGACAACTATTCGTCTTCGTTTGCCTGATACGGCTAGTCCAGTTAGTCTACGTTTGAGCACCGATCGAACATTGAATGACGTTCGTCAATTACTCTGTGAAACAATTTCGACGTTGAAAACAAATTCATTCGAATTTATCGAACCACCAGCAATGAAAATTCCTTTGGCCGATGAAAAGAAAACAATTCAAGATGCGAAATTAACAAACGCTGTTTTAACTGTTAAAAAAATCTAGAATCTGCATTCTTTTTTTAAATTATTCAAATCGAAAATGAAATAAATATATATTCAACCTTTCCTTTGTTTTTTTTGGTGATATCTCTTTTTCGAAAGAAACACCCTCGATACGTCAGATCATAACGGACACATGCATGTGTTTTTTCATTTATCTTCAAATAGAAAGAGAAAAAAAAACATTTTTCTTGTTTTAGTATTATTTCGTAATAAATTTCAAAGGAATCTAGATTTTCTCATGGAAGATTCGACAAAAAAATCTCGTCAAGATTCGGAAAATGATGATTCAACAAGTTCGGCATCATCCGTTCATGATGTTTCTGTAAATCAATGTCAAGAGACTTCATCATCATCATCATCAAATTTAAATACCAGTGATACAACAAATCCAAATAGTTTAAATGAACTTGTTGTTCTACCTGAAGTGACATATAACATTCGAATTCAATCGCCTGGTCTCGAAATATTCGAACTACCAGTAACAACAAGTGAACTTGTTCAAGAAATTCATCAAGTTCTCATGGATAAAGAAGAAACTTGTCATCGAACTTGTTTTTCTTTGCAACTCGATGGAACTATTCTCGATAATTTCACTGAATTAAAAAATATCGAAGGTTTAAAAGAAGGAAGTTTACTAAAAGTGATCGAAGGTTAATTTGATCTTTCCAAAAAAATTCTTTTTCCCAATCGAAAATCTCGATTTAGAACCATATACTGTTCGTGAAGTGCGAATACATGTCAAACATATCAATGAATTAATTCATTCGTGCGATTTCAATGATTTTTATACCGGCACGAATGGTTATTCATTGTGTCTTGTTAATGATTTAACGAATGATGAAACCCCGTCATCAGCTACTTCGGATCGAAGAAAAACCGGTGATACAAATAGCAATGATTTTATCGTTCCCGAATATCTTCTACCGAATCAACAAGATATTCTACTAACACCTCTGTTTACTACAAATACTAAAATTCAAGTAAATAGAAAAACTCGATTCGAATCAATTGCATATCGGCTTTTGTTTCTAGTCGTTACAATGCTTGAAAAACTTATCGTACAGCGGATGGAACCCACCGAATGGTTCTCGAAAACTACACGGTTTGTGATCGGTGGATTGCAAAAGCAAGATTAACTTTTTTTTGAATGCTAGGTGATCTTATGTATTTACAAGTGACAACCTGTGAAGAGAAATCATTTCATATAACAGCTGGTACAAAAGGCTTCTACGTTAGTCAGTAAGTTTGAAGAAAAAACTCGAAAATTCAAATTTTTGTTTGTTTTTTTTTCTATGAAACTTTAAGATCAACTGATGAGAAATTCTCTCCGAAACCGGCGCAACCAAAAGCAATTTGTCATTCACTTGTTGATTTATTAAGTCACGTAAATAAAACAAAATGAATCTATGAGAAGAAAAGATTAAATTTTAGATAAGTCCAATGTTTAAAAAACGATTCATAGCTGTTCAACGTAAACGTTGTACGAAACATCCGTTTGAACGTATTCAAATTCCCTTTCAAATTCATCCTTGGTTGTCACCACGATTTGATCATACAGTTGATTTCTTTCGAGCTGAAGATGGTACTTTCTTAAAAAAACTGAACATCTTCTTTGACAGAATTTGAGTTTCACTTTAGCAAATATAAATAAACTCGGTCATGAAGATCATATACCAGGTCAAGTACGAGATTGGAACGAAGAATTACAAATAACCAAAGAATTACCCAAAAAAACTCTTCCAGAACGGTTAATTCGTGAACGTGCAATGTTCAAAGTCTCAGCTCTCTTCAAAAATCTTTTCTCCCTTCAAAAAATCTTCTTTTACAGGTTCACAGTGATTTCGTCTCGGCAGCAATTCGCGGTTGCCAAGCTGTTGTCGATGGTAACATCATGGCAATCAATCCCGGCGAAGAGTCCAAGTAAAACCGATTCTCAAACTCAAAACAATTCTCTCGATTGTCTTCTCGTAGAGTTCATATGTACATTTGGAATAACATGTTCTTCAGTCTCGGTTTCGATGTCAAAGAACATTACAAAGATTTCGGTGGCGATGCCGCCGCTCATGTTGCTCCGACGAACGATCTTCAAGGCGTTCGAACGCTGACAACACTCGATTTCGACGGTCTACACACATTAGGAACTGTCGTTGTCGATTATCGCGGCATGCGTGTCACTGCACAATCGATTGTTCCCGGTAAGTTGTTGTTGTTTTTCTTCTTCTCTTCCTGCACACACACACACACGTGTGTATATATACGTACATAAAATGAAAAAAAAAACAAGAGATATGTATTTCTTTCGTCGACGGACGCGTTTGATACTTTTCCTATTGATATTTGTCGTGTTCGTTGCGTTTTTGACGAGAAAATCACTGATTTTAACTGATGAACATCGAATTTACACATCGTTGATCATTGAATTGCCTAAACTCGAACGATTGATTCGTTCGAAACAGAAGAATCTTTCAACGATACAAATACGAGTGAATAAACTCGAGAAAACTTTGAATAAATACACGTGGCATTTGAAACGTTTATTGAAAACATTGAATTCAACGCGAACTAATCGACGTCAATTTCATTGGCAATTCTTTTCTCCGGAATTGAATCGAAATTCGAAATCATTTCGATTTTATCTTCATTGGAAAAATCTTTCGACTGATCTCGATTATTCGGTTTGGCAGAAATTCGATTCGAATTTCTCTCGAACTTGGTCGACAACTGACGCCTATTTACATCTCATTTACCTCCCAATTCGTTCGAATAATCAGCAAATTTGCTATAAAAACCTCATCGATGAACATTTCTTTGTTATCTACGAATTTCTCGACGACAAAATTTCGAATATTAATCAAACTTGTTTTCAAGCCCAACATTTCCTACCAGTGAAATTCTTTCATCGATTTGAAATCAACAGACAAAATCTGATTTCGAAATCTTTCTGGAAAGACGAACAACAGCAAATAGCTGTTATCTATCTGCAGACAAATTGTACGTATGGCCAATTGAAATGTTTACAGATTACTTAGTTGAGATTTACATTTTGAATTTCAGCAAAATTTGCACAAAATGAAATCGAACAAATTCGACAAACTTACGAAATTGCTCACGAATGTTCTCATTCATCATGTTTAACAAATATTCTCGAGAAAAATCTCACACAAATCTCGATCATCTGCTCTCGAAATTCATCAATTTCAATTCAATTCGAATTTCTCGAACTATTCTTTCATTGTCTCGCCTACGGCATTCATCCATTGCTATTCAATTGTCAAGCCTATCTTCCCTATTCCGATGCCATCGATTGGCTTCATCCATCAGTCTCATTCTCATGGTTATATTCGATCTATTTTCAAACAATTCAACAACGTTTTCAAACGCTCATCGCCTATCTACGAACGAAATCTCGTTTGCCAACAAATGAAAATCAAATCTATTCTCTCAATCCGCAAAATCAATTCATCAAAACAGATCATTTCTACTATCTCATCCATTCGCCAGTGATTAATTTCACTCGAATGCCATTCGGTATATTCGATCGAATTGATTTTGAATTCAATCCACAACCGAATATACAAATCGAAGCCACATTCTACGAGCAATGGAATCGTTTATATCGACCATTCGATCGAATGAACACTCTAACTCATCCATTCGAACATCGATTGATTGCAAACGAGAAGTATTCCATCGTTATTCTCACGCATCGAACACGATTCTATCAATTAAATCGTTTGTTATTACATTTAAACGGGTTAATTCATCTCGATCGTATCTTAGTTCTTTTCAATCAAGTCGAACAACTCGCCAATCGAAAGACGAATTATACATTAGAAGATTTTCTTCATGAATATTCGATTCATTTGCCATCGATTCATGTCGAAATCATTTATTTATTCACTCAAATCAACGATTTAAATATACGTTTTCATCCTTGGAGTGAATTTCTTCGTACGGACGCGATTCTCTCGCTTGATGATGATAGTTTCCTTCGACACGATGAAATCGAATACGCATTTCGTATTTGGAAAGAAAATCGAGCGCGTCTCGTTGGTTTCATCTCTCGTTCGCATCATTTTCAAACATTCGAATATAACGCCACATCGTCATGTTCATATTCGATGATACTCACTGGTGCGACGTTTATTCATCGATGGTATTTCGAATACTATACCAAGTATATGCCGAAATCGATACGTGATTATGTGAAAACCAAAATGAATTGTGAAGATATTGCTATGAATTTTCTCGTTAGTTTTCTAACGAAACAAAGTCCGATGAAAATCGGCGATCGACAGACATTCTACTGTTCGACTTGTAAAGAAAGTCTATCGGCAAATGTCAATCATTATCAACAACGAACTGAATGTTTGAAAGATTTCGCCAACATCTATCGTTCGATGCCTTTGAGATATTCGATCTATCATATTGACAATTATTTAAATATTTCTACTTGTTTTTTTTGATAAAATGTTTAAAACAAAAAAACATAAAATGTAAATTAATTGAATCTTCTTCTTTTTTTTCAGGTATTCTCGAAAAAGAACAAGAACAAAGTGTAGTCTATGGCTCGACAGATTTCGGTAAAACCTGTCGAACCAATGACAAATATCGAGAGCTTTTGGAAAAAGTCTCGTCGATGTTAAAAATCAAACCACACGCGATTAAAACCGAAAATAACGAACGAATTGAATTGCTAAGCGCTGTCGAATGTAAAGGCATTGTTGGCAATGATGGTCGACATTATCTCTTGGATTTATTACGAATGACACCGCCAGATTTGAATTACCTTCCAGTCGATGTCGAACATTTATCACCAACAATGAAACAACTCGAATATCCGAAAGTTTATAAACATCGATTAGCTTGTCTAAGACAGGAATTAATCGATGCTTTTATTGAACAAAAATATGTGGATTTCTATCGATCAATTGCTTTGAATCTTTCGAAATTACGATCGAATGAAGCAGCAGCAGCAAATGAACAAGCGAATGTTGAAGAAGCCAAACGTATTGTCAGTGAAATAACTGTCGAAGATAACAGTCGAGAGATCATTCAATCGGCTTGTCGTGCCATCGGTTCGATAAAAGACAACGAATTCGATGTTCGATTCAATCCAGATTTATTCCAACCGCATGTTACACTCGATCAGACACCTGAAGAAACAATTGCTGATATAAAATTATTGAAAGAAGCAGCGGAGTATTTAGTTCTCAAACAAATTCCTTTGATGATACAAGACTTTCTCGATCATTCATCGGTACCAATCGATGGCGAAAGTCTTTCCGAAGCTATGCATTCACGGTAAATCGAATCGAAAAAGGATTTTTGATTGAAAAATGTTCAATTTCAGAGGCATAAACATTCGTTATCTCGGTCGAGTTGCTCAACTTCTTACTCAACAATCATCTCTTACTTATCTCTATGTAAATTCTATTCTGATGAAATTATAAGAAAAATATTCGACTTTTCTCGATTAGGAAATTGTCGTCACTGAAATTCTCTGTCGAAGTGCTAAACATGTCTTTCGTCAATATTTGCAAAGTGTACCTGCGCATCTCGTTGCTTGTTCGATCAGTCATTTTCTCAATTGTCTTCTCACAGATCTCTCATCGAATTTATCCGAACAAACAGTCGATGAGTTTCCAACGTTGAAATCAAATAATAAAAAGAAAAACAAGAAACAACAACAACAACAGAGAAAGAACAATCCGATGATGAAAAATGGTAAAACAAAAAACCATCAATTTCGAAATATTTGAAAGTATTTTTCGTTCAGAATCATTGGAATTCACTTTGATAACATCGAAATCACTTTGGATTCAATTGACAGCTGAAGCCAAATCTCGATATGATTTCGATTTGAATAGCGACGATATTGATTCGTTCATTGACAACTATTCAATTCGTCACACATGTATTCTCCGTTCATTTTGCCGTAAAACTGGTCTTCAACTGCATCTACGTGAATATCAATTTGATTCATCGAATAAAAACACTGACGGTTTCAACGATGATGATATTCTCAATATCTATCCAATCATCAAACAAGTACCACCTAAACCAAGTGATGCCTATCAGTTTTTCACCAGTGGCCAACAGAAAATTCAACAGGGTTTATTACGTGAAGGTTTTGAATTGATTTCCGAAGCGCATAATCTTTTGAATAATGTCTACGGACCAATGCACCCGGAAATAAGCATGTGCTTGCGTTTACTTGCTCGATTGAATTATATTATGGGAGATTATCAGGAAGCATTGTTTACTCAACATAAAGCTGTGATGATGTCAGAGAGAGTCTTAGGTGTCGATCATCCACAAACAGCAACTGAATATGTAAGACAAACTTGAATTGATTGATGAATGAATGAATGAGGGAATTTAGATTCATATGGCTTTGTATTCGTTTGCAAATGGTTTATCATTGAATGCATCGAAATTACTTTGTCGAGCGAGATATATTGTTTTAACTTGTTGTGGAGAAAATCATCCGCAGATCAGTTTAATCGATGTAAGAATGAAATTTAAGAATTATTGATCATTGCTCTCTGTTATAGAGCAATCTCGGTTTGATTTTACAATCCTATGGTGATTATGAAAATGCATTGAAATTTATGGAGAAATCTTTAGAATTAAATAAAACGTTGGATTTGATTTGATTGTTTTCTTTTTGACGGACTTTGTGTTTTTAGTTTCTACGGAACGAGAAGTTTGAAAGTAGCGCTTTCACATCATTTATGCGCTCGTATTCAATCGTGCCGAGGTGATTTTCGATCGGCATTGAATAGCGAACGTGAAGCATATCAAATCTATAAATTACAAGTAACAAATCTAATTCCGAATGATGTTTTTCAAAAATTCAAATTCATTCTACGTAGTTGGGCGATGAACACGAACGAACACGAGAAAGTGCACAAGTACTCAAACATTTAACTGAACAAGCTGTCGTTCTTCAAAAACGAATCAATGATGTTGTTAAAGGACAGTTACTTGTCATTCCAAGTTTAACAGTAAATTAATTTCTTTTTGCGTTTGTTTTTCTTCTAAAAATTCAATCTTAATGACAATAGATTCAACAACCAAGTTTTCAAAATGTCCTCGAAATGTTAAATGTTGTTAATGGCATTTTATTTATTCAAATTCGAGAAAAAGATTTAGATCTAATTCGAGATGAAATGTCCAAACAATCATCACCACCGCCGCCGCCAACGACAACAACATCGAGTTCGACTGCTGCCGAACAAGCAGCTGCTTTGATGAACAATGAAGTCGATTGAAAGCAACCTCATTCTTCCAGTCTGATATTTCATTTAAAACGAAACAGACTTCATCATAGATCCGTTCTTTTTTTCTAACTCGTTCACAGTGTGATCTTGTTTTTTTGTTTCTTGTTTGTCTACGTTCAGTTCGATTATATTAGGTCAAATGTGTTATATATTCTGTTTGTTCGAGCAGGTAAAACCTTGTTTTGTTTATCATTGTCCTTTGTTTGCGATGAAAATAAAAAAAAACAGCGAAAAAGCTCATCTTTTTCTACGTAGTTCATTCAATTTAATAATAATAATAATCTTTTCGAAAAGAAAGAAAAACAATCGAAATTTCTGAATTAAATTATATCGATAGAGAAACACACATGTACAGTATTAAAAAAAAATTAACACAAGAGAAACAAGAGCATAGAGAGTAAATGTAAAACCAATATCGATTAAATATAAAAGACGATGAGCTCGATATTCAGCTTTTGTACTGAAGAAAACATAATTCCAACCGTTAAACTAAAATGATATATCGATAGAGATTTCTTTGTTTTGAAAAGAACTTACGGCATAAAACCCAGAGAGAATTGCTGATGTTAAAATAGCACCAATCCATTGTTGTCTTCGAATATCAAATGCAATTAAAAGAATATGCAAAAGAAATGCATTGGCTAGAGTGCCGATATTCGACATAAGAATAGCATTGTTCGTACATGGAATGTCATCTTTGATTCCTTTGGCTTGTTTCCATTGTTTTTGAAAACAACTTGGTGAATACCAGATATAACCAAGAAGCATATTAGTTCCAATAATTAAGATAATTTTTATTAATGATTCAAATGTAACCGATACTGGTACGAGTTCGAGCATGTTTATTCTTCTTCGTTCTATGAATACGATCTATTCTTTTTGTTATTATTGCAATTGTTTCTTGTCGTCGATCGATTTATATATGTAGTAGAAGAATTACGTCATTTATTATTCTGATCTTTGTTATTTTTGGCCTCTCTTCAGCCATAAGATGTCATCATTTACTGATCATATTTGTGAAAATTCGATTATTTCAATACATATACATATAGTAAAATGTGTCTATGAATGAAAACCCTCAAATTTCCTAAAAATTTCGCCACACTCTCAGACAATTTTAGTTATTTCTCGATTTGATTTGGAAATATCGAAAATACGACGTGTCTATGCTCGATGATGATGATCCAATACTCTGAAAACAAATATTTTACACGTTTTTCTTTTAAAAAGAAAAAAAATATGTGTGACAAACATTTGTATGGTATATATAGAATATTGTGCATGACTTCTACATTATGGTGAAAGAGAAGAAAAGCAAAAAGTAAATATATTCTTATTATTCATCTGTTGATAAAGGTGATAAGAAGAAAATATGCAGCAGTTACATTTAGTTATTTTCATCATAAGACTTTTCATAGAGAGATGCCACTGTTAAATGGATTTGTTGATTCAATAGCTTGTGTAGGTTTTCAATCGGAATTCGGTCTTGCAACTGAACGACAAGTCGAAGATAATGTTAATCCAATTTTATCATATCTTCAACCGTATGTTCTCGCTATTCTAACTGCTGATTATGGAATCTATCCTGAAACTAAAGGAAAATTCACAGTCGATCCATCCTATCCATTCATAACTCCAATCAAAAGTCCACCAACAACAAATTCAAAAATTCTAAAAAAACAATCCGTAAACAATATGATCAACAATCTCTCAATATTTTGCTCGCTAGATGGTGTTAAACTATCTCCTCTACCTATTGAAACTCGTATACATCATGTTGTATTCACACAAGAAGATGGTAAACATAGTTATGCTGTTGTATTAACACTTAAAGAGAAATTCTTACTGAAAAATGAAACACCCGATGCGGATGGAAACTATCAAATCGAATCCGTACCTATCTATACAACACCAGCAGCAAAAAAAGGATCTCGAGCTCGACCGTCAGCCTATCGTCATACGACAGGTAATGCACTAGGAAATATGCAAGTTGCGCATTCATCGAGCAATCTACGAAGAGGGCATTATGGTTCATCAACAAGTCTCGATACTGACGGCAGAAAGTAATTGCAAATCATTCAATTAATTTGTTTGTATTCGATTGATTGTTTTTTTTAGTCCGGATGCACCTGAACCATTGACTCGTAAAAATTCAACTTCAAACCTCGCTAATCAATCTCGAATGTTTTCGGGTTCGAATCTATCATTATCAAGTAAACTAAGTCGTTCAACAACTTCGTTAGTTTTCGATACAAGTGAACCATTCTATGTGCCACATTTTCTCGTACTTACATCGTCACATCCCTATTGGACAGCTATGCACGAACTTATATCACGAATTTACCATGAAATTTGTCGCGAAAAAATCGAACTCTATTCGGATACATATAAAGAATTAATTCGAAAATATGCATTCTTTGCTTGTTATACACCGATACCACCGATTGCTTGGGATCGACTTTCATTTTCATTTAATCTAACCAATGATCGTTCATTTTTAACATTAGATCCACCGATTCATACGAATCGTACTGTACTTGATCTTGATCTTTCAATTCTTCTACTAACACTCAACATTGGCAAACTAATCGATACTGTATCAGCAATCTTAACTCAACAGCCAATTGTTTTCTTCAGTACTGATTATTCGAAATTAGTTACTTCATTAGAATGTCTAATCTATTTAATCTATCCGTTAAAATGGATTCATACATATATTCCAATTGTTCCGCATAGTCTTCGTGATTATTGTCTTCAAGGTCCGCCCGGTTCGTACATCATGGGCTTGAATTCTCGATATCAAGCCTATGCCGAAGAAATGGACGCCAGTTTCCTCTGCAATTTAGACGATGATAAACCGATTCATATTCTTGAGGACATGGAATTCGTTCGTGTACCACCGGGTAAACTTCGTCGATTTACCGGTCCAATAACAACATTTGTCGAGAAACTTAAAGTCGAACGATCAATAGAAAAAATCAATCAACCAACAAGCTTTCGTATGAATGAAAAAAGCGAAGACGAACGACAGCAACGTTTGAAAACAAACAATCGTATTCTCGAAATATTTCTCGATCTAATGGTCGATCTTTGCGATGACGCATTGAAACCTATCTATTGGAAAGTTGAACATCAACAAACAAGTCCAAGTAACACACTTCAACGTGAACGAAAAAATTCAACGATAAATAAACCAACAACATTTAGTAAAGAAAAATTTCTCCTATCGAAACCTGAAGGTCCCGAACGAGATTTCTATCGTGTCTTTATCTCGACAACAGCATTCGAACTGTTCATTGAAGATGAAAAAAATGCCACAACACCAACAGAATTTCGAAAGATTTGTCAATTACATTCACAAGTTTACAATGATCAACCAAATCATTTCAGTACACTATCATCCACAAGCACGAAAAGAACGCAAAGTTTAATCGAAATTCCAATAACAGTATCATTGCCCGATTGGCCATTGGATGTATCGATACATTATCTCGATCTTTGCATCGACGCATTTACACAGGAACTTGAACAAGCTCAACAAGAACGTTCATCACCGTCGATTAATATCTACGCGTATCTTCGAGGTTGTGCATTTATCGCACGAGGAGAATATCTCAAAGGTCTCGAAGATTTTTATTTAATCGGAAATGCGAATCTATTTCCAAAGACTTATATTCAAACAACCGTCGTACCGTTACTATCCGAGTTGAATCTTTTGGAAAAATTCGAAAAACAAAAATTCTATCAAACATCATCCGAATGGAAAAAACTCGGCGAAGAAGAACTGAACGAAACTCGACGAATATCAATGATTGCAGCCGAGAATACTCTACTGCCAACATTTCAAGGCGACCTAACATTCGATCAATTTCACGACTATGTTCAACGTTCGAGCATCGTCAATACTAAAGAATTAGCCGAGATTCTTTTTCATGCGCTTTCACATTGGATTGTCAAAACATCCGATGGAGGTAAAGCAGGAGGAGGAGGAGGACGTCGACGATGGTCAATAACTGGCAACGCACAAAAAGATTCGTCGACTCCGGCACCGTTGACGGCTAAAGCAAGTCAAGCAGTATATATCTCATCGGACGCGGTTATTCCGAGTAAATTCTTTGAATTATTTCTCGAAACATGGCAACGAACAAATGCTGACAAAGAACGAATGCTCTGTTTCCTTCCGAAAGACCGACAAAATCAAGAATCAATTCTAATGGTAAAATCGATTGAAGACAAACTTTCCAAGTTTTCTTTCTTCTAGATTTCATCCTATGAAATTCAATCGAAAAACAACATTCGAGGCAAACTTATTCTCACTCAACGTGGAATTTATCTTCTGCCCAATGGTAATCAATCGGCTCAACTCGTCTGTGATCTTCTGAATATCGTCAAAGTTGACTCGTGCGCATATCGAACGATATTTTCTTCGTCCAAACCAGCTATTCAAATCTTTGGATTGAAATCTTCATGTTCAACGAACACCGCTGCACCAACAAGCGATTCGGAACCATTAGATATGCTTCTCTTTCGAGATAGTAACGACCGTAATTTTTGGCATAAAATCCTCGAAGAACTACGGGCAGGCACATTCATAGCGCAAGCTGAATACGATACAAGTGTTCTATCGAGTCTATCGAGAAATATCGCACTTATCGATACATTAGTCAATATCGATATCAATGATTTAAAAAATGACAAGAAAATGAAACTTGAAAATCATCAAGTAATGAATGAATTTACTTATGAATTAGATTTTATGATGTGTTTTTTTAATTTCGTAGGCATGCGTAGATTCAGCGATTTATGGCCTGTCGATCTTTACGCGAATGGAAACGAACGGAACGTTTAAACGTTTGACAGCTGAAACACTCAAAGCACTGTCCGATCGTTTTTCACTATCGATCGATGAAGACGAACGACATTCTGTTCGCTGTTTAGTTCTAACTGGACACCGAGAAAGTAATAATCATTTACTTTGGTGTGCCTATGGAAATAAATTGAAGATTTTCAATACGAAAACATGGATTTGTGATCCGAATGTTTTATCATTTTCATCGGATATCGTATGTATGTGTTTGGATTCATCGAATAAACTTTGGATTGGTTGTATCGATGGTCGAGTTTTTCTCGTTGATACAATTCAACGAATTTGTGGAACACAATTGGCTCTTGTTGACGGTATTCATGGATGTCAATCGATGGCATTCGATAATCTGAGAAATCAAATGTTAATCGCTAATCAAGAAAGTCAAATACAAATTTGGAATACAATTACGAAACAATTTGTAACTAAAGTCAATATCAATGAAATGTACGAGAATAATAAGAAAATTAAAAAGAAAATTCAGGACGCGGAAATGGTATCGAAATTTGGAAATCAGATGCAAAATCCAAGTACACAAATTTGTCTTTTTTTCTTCTTCTAATAATTCTCTCGCTCCTACGTAGATATTCCAACATTCAATGCACCTGTTGACAATACTCCTCAAACTCCCAATCTACTTCAATCAATTGAAATTCATGGCGATCTTCTCTTTGCACGTTATCGTGATGATTACGTTCTCATACTTTCCATGGACAATTCGAATAGTTTCATTTATGATCAATCAATTTCAATCAAATATAAAAATTCGTCCATACCCATCGATTCTATTCTTATCTACAATCAACAACTATGGATATGTGCTGGTTACATCATCAGTATCTATGATATTCATAAACAATCGAAGAAAACAACATTCGATCTTGCCATGAGAAAACATTTTGAAGGTGATCAAATTTTAACAATGTTAGGCATGACGAATTATGTTTGGGCAGGATCATCATGCGGAAATATCTATATCTTTCGAATGGATAATTATGAATTGTTTGAAACATTCAATGGGCATAAAGATGGTGTTTGTTGTTTTTGTCCGATGTTCGATACACAAGTGATTAGTGGCTCGAAAAAAAATGATACATCGATTATCATTTGGAAGAACATTGATACGGGAAATTTTATAGAAAATACTCGATTGTGATGATAGATTTTTATTAAAGAAATGAAGATAAAAGACATCATAATTGTTTATTGAAAGTTCTTTTCTATTAACACATTCGAAAACTAATCTATTAGTAGATTTCAAAAAAACAAAAGAAACAAACAAACAATAACAGGGTCACATGGAAGGATTTTGTTTTTGTTAATCGTTTAATTATAAAGGTGAACAAACAGGTCGATAAATTGTACGGTTTTTTTTCCACTCTTAAAATTCAAAACAGATCATGACTAGTCAAAGATTATCAGACAGAGATTCGTATCATGATGAATTTGCACGACGTGTTGTATTATTCTTTCCGTAAATGATTTCTAAATAATCAATAAAAGCTTGAGTCATGGTTTTAAATGTAAGAAAATCAGCTGTTGCATGTCGTAACTCGGTATTTTGAATGAAATACGGTATGGAGACAATTGTGAGAATTAAATTTTCATTAGCAAGTGGCTCACGAGTTGCTGACAGAAGCCATTTCTCCAGATTAGCATCGTATTCTAGACCGGCATAGGATATAAACATTCCGGTATTGATATTCATCAAACCACGATTTAAAGCCTTGACAAGTATTAACCCATTAACACGTAAAGAAATAATATTCGTTGGAAATGGTAAACAACGTAGAATATCATATTCTGTTATTGTGCCCATTAGTTGATCATCAAGACGAATGGCACCGGCGTTGAATACGCAAATCGTCGTGTTAGTTACATTCATCATGGCATTGCAAAGAGCACGCGTCAAATATGTTTGCTGAGAACGAATGACAGCTGAACGACCGTCGAAATTCAGACCGACGGGTAACACGCAAATAATACGTTCGGGTACATAACCTTTGAAGAAAATATCGAAATCGATCGAGAAAGTTTTGCTATGTTTACCTTGATCTCGATAGGCTTGTAGGCCGGCTTCGTAGTAATAATTGGCGATCTTAGCTGTTTCGGGTTCGTCGGGAAATTTTCGTGAAACTTGAGTTAATTTCGAGAAAATTAACAATTGTTTTTTCTCGGTATGATAAGCAAATCGATGGATGAACACGGAAAACGCATTGTCATCGGCTTTATAAATCGGCGTATGTCGAACACCTCGTTGTAAATAATAATTTTCATGTTCATGTCCGCCTAAAATCACGTCGATATCAAGATTTCGTTCGGCTATTTCAATATCATTTTGCATATTCAAATGTGTCAAACAAACGAGTACATTCCATTTTAATTTCAAATTCTCTCGAAGGTATTTTATATAATTAGCTGTAAAATCCGGTAATGATCGTTGAGATGTTATTGTAACATATGCACCCGATGAGGGCGGACCTAGATTATCGTCAATCGTTAATCCAATTAGAAGTATTCGAATATTTCCTATTGACAGAATTTTATACGGAAGAACATTGTGAAATGGTTGAGTTGAATTTCGTTCGTAAACATTCGATGCAATCCATTGAAACTGAGATTCATTCAATCGACGACGTAATGAACTTTCTTTGAGATCGAATTCATGATTGCCTAATGTCGCATAATCAACTCCGAGTACATTCATTGTTGCTATCATTTGTTTACCATTTAACATTGAACCATTGACAATACTGTTACCTAGAGAAGAATTAATTATACTACGTATATTATTGATTTATTCTGACAAACGATAAGACATCTGTCATATTCAGATGTTACAAGAATTTATATCTTGTTTATTCTTCTTTCGAAAATCTCGAGCACGTAATAAGCTTTGTTTAGTTTCTCATTAATATACCTAGAGCTGATGGACTCACAACGTCACCGGATAGGATGGTTATTGTATGAGAATTTTCTTCTAAAAGTAATTTACGTATGGTTGCAACACGTGCTAGACCGCCTTTTTTGCCTCCACTCAATGGAATTAATTCGTAAACATCGTTCATTTGAAGTATTGTCCATTGAATATATTTATCCGGTTGATTTAATCTCGGAGGTGAACCAATTTCATCGAGATACGGTAAAGTTTGTCCATGTGTAAAAAATCTTGATGTACTTCGACTCTTTGATTGACTGGATGACAATCGACCGTATATAACAGGATCAATCGTACGAAACCAACCAAATAAAGCCAAACAAATGCAAATAACCGACAATGATATTAGAAATATGAGTTGAAATCTTGATAATTCAATTTTCTTCTGACAATAACTCATTGAATTCGAATTTTCTTTTGTGCAAAAAATAATTTCAATCGAAATCTGTCTTTTCTCTTTTTTTTCGTTTTTTTCTTCTTATCTTAATATCGATAAACGATTCATGTTATTACGAATAATAAAAATCAACATTCCATTAACATGTGTCTCTTACGAAAAAAGAAAATCATTGGTTTTTTTTTTCAAGTTCTATGTAAATCACATGCAAATCAACACTTACTCAACAAATTTGAATATTAAAAAAGACCAACAAAAAAAATCAATCCGTTTCTCTTGACTTTGTCGATCTCGGGAAAATCCAGGACGAATGAAGACGAAGAATAACAAACACAACAACAAAAAAAAGAATATATTTATATCCGATGATGATGTCACATATAGAAAAGAAACTGATACATTCGACATCTTGCAGTAGTAACAGAAAACGAATGAGTCGTTTTCAAGTAAAATTATCGATGATAGGAAACTAAACAGATCTATTACTCGTTTGAAAGCTTATCTATCATTGTCATGATGAGTTTATTTTCTTTTGCAGCTTAGAAGTTTATTTAGTATTTCTGATTAACGAGCAAAAAACGGAAATAAATGCAAAAAGGAAAAAACTCTTTTAATTTTGATTGCATTGATGTTGACCTTCCAAACAAAAAGACTTATTGTGATTCGCATAAAAGAGAAGAAGAAGAAGAAGAAGAACATAAGATAAGAGATACAACATAATAACAAACCAAAGTCTTTCGATTTTTATCTTATTTATTTTGAAAATACAAACGCCAATGGAACGAGTGTTAACTATTGACGAACTTATTCAAGAATTCGATGAACCGAAATTAAATGGTTGGAAAATCTTTGCTCAAACATCAGATGTCAAAGTCTATCGACGAGCTGAAGAGAATAATGTTAAATATGCAAATGATTATTAATTTATTCGAAAATTCTTTTTCCTTTTTTTTTACTCTTTTCGTTTAGAAATTATCGTTCTATAAATGTTATTCGCATATTCGTGATATATCACCGGAAATCTACTATAAAGTTTCTTTGGACTATGAATACCGTCTAGTTTGGGATGAATATCTCAAAGGTAATTGAGTAAAATCTTCGATTTTGGCATTTAAACAACGAGTCTTTGAATTACAGAAGCAAAAGAAATTAAAGATGACGACGGTAAAACGGGAGTTTATTGGCAAATTAAAATGCCATTATTTATCGATAATCGAGACGTAATATATTCAGATGTTGCTTTGTTTTTTTTTTAAATTTTCGTTCTTCTTCTTCTTCTTCGTTAGTATACATTCGTTCGTGAATTTGGCGAATATGATATTGGCGATCGACATTTTTACTATGCTCTAACGCGTAGTGAACCATTTAAAAGTGTACCACCGAGAAAAAAAGTTGTTCGAATTGAAAGTTATATTTCTCAGACGATAATTTGTTCAGATGGAAACAAAGGTCTTCGATGTAAGATGAAATTCAATTTCAAAACAAAAACAAACGAAAACATATTTCTTTGCTTGATCGTAGCATTTTTTATTTATTACGAAGATCCACGTGGTAATCTGCCGAAAGCTGTTTGGAATTGGGCAGCTAAAGTTCGTTAAAACAGCTGCATTTATTTTTTTTTAATCGATTTTTACTTCTAGTTTGGCGTGCCTATGTACGCAAAATTGACTCACAATGCGTGTGTTGCCTATCCCGAATGGATTAAAGATAAAAAGGCTAAACTACCGAATATTATTGACGATGAAATAAAAAATGCAGCTGCTGCAGCTGCAGCAATATCACAGGACGAATCAATCGAAACTGAAGATACGTAAACAGACTCTATTTGTGTTCTTTTTTTTTTATTCGAATATTTTCTTTAATTTGAAACGCATTTCGGGAAATAAAACGTCCGTACTATCAGTAAAAAGATCCGTACTACCGATTTTCGGTAGTTGTTCAATGAACGAATTTTGTATTTTTGAAAAAATCATCGCGCCAATCGATCCACCGTTGATAACTTGAAATGGTCGATTATGAAATAGACTTGTTGAAGTTACTAAATCACCTTGACCATCGAATAGAATCTCTTTTGTTAGAATAGCTAATTGTTCGTAAACGAAATTAAACGATTTCTCGCGTTCTTGCCATGTACTTGCTAATTGAATTTGTCGAAGATAGGACTCAAGTTTTGGACCATTGTTTGTCCATTTTCGAAATGCTGTACCAAACCATTTCGCATATGGATAGTATTGTCTTTCCAAAAGAAAAACTAATCGCATTATATCACGAACAAGACGATTAGCAATTAATGTCGAACCTAATTCATCATTAGCTTGTCCAGCTCGGCCCATCAGATGTTCTTCTTGTCCGATACGTTGCCAAAGACAGCCGATTAGATAAAACCAAACATCATTCGGATAGAAATTCAACCGAATTCGAATATGTTCGAGATCAATTTGCTTTGTTTGATAGAAAACTCGACCTCGAACAATAGTTGCTAAATGTTGACTTGGAAATGTTAACCAATCTTCAATTGTTGGCTCGTTTTCATCAATTGACCAGTTAAGATATTGATGAAAAAAAGTTTTTATTGTCATTAAACGAATAGCATGACTCGTATTCTCTTGATGATCATTGGGAAGAACATTAATAAAAACATTTTGTCCGTTAGGTTCGCCGAATATTTCGAATTGAGTTGAATAACCATCGATTGTTTTATTTCGAAGATGTTCCTGTAAAAATAAATTCAATTCTTCGATTAAACTTTCATCATTCATTAGAAGATCAAATTTCGGTCCCCAGTCATGATCTCGTGATTGTTCACTATCGAATCCCAATACATCCGAACCAGGACCTAAACGACAAGCTGCATACTCTAACAATGGATAGTATTCATCCAATAATGGTTTAACGATTTCGAAAAAAAATCGTTCACATAAATCTAAGCCATGAATAAAATCGACCTTGTCGGTGTACGACATTTATTTAATAAAAAAATATCGAATGACTCATCATATCTTTCTCGTCTTGTTTTTACCATTTTAAAAATCCACAAGATGACGATGATGAGTGTAATCATATTGTTAAATATTTCCTAAATTATTTCGTGATACAATCTTTTAATCATGAAAAGCAATCAGGCATATTTTCAAGTGTGTTCACCGTTTATCATTTTTTAATAAGCAAAAACTGAGAGAAAGGTCATTTGATTGGCTTCGTCATGCTCTTATCAGCATGGTATCAACAGTTTTTTTTCTTTCGAGAACAATGCTTCATTAAATGAACTGCAAAAATGGCAGATAAAATTGTCTATTCTTCTCTCTTGCTTGGCGTCATGATTTATTTTTGAGTTTGGAATTCTATTTTGAGAATTAATCGTCAATCGATTGACCACAGTTAATGATGACGCCAAGAAGAGCATTAACACTACTAAATTCAATTTTCGATACACAGCAAGAGACACGAGGAGAGAAACAACAAAAACATTAACGATGAGAATATATTTAAACTAATCTGATCAGCAAATCATTGGTGTTCAATAAATATGAATTAAAAGCATGTTATCTATTTGTGATTATCGTGTTCTCTCAATATTCATTCAGGCATAGATTTCAATTAGTTGTTCAGTTTTGTTTTAGCTTGTTCTCTCGATAACTTGTCATCATCATCATCTGGATTGAATATCTCGGTCTCTCTCGCTGTATGTTCATTCATTCGGCTCATTACTTCCATTGAAAGATTAGTGAAACACTCTCTCTCTCTTTCTCTTGACAATAAAATGTTTTTTTGAAAATTAAGCTACATCAAAGGGGGAGAAAAGGACGGATTTTATTGATAATTATTGACGTTATTTCAACGTATTAGACAGAAATCTTGTTTTTTTTCGCCTACGATAATGATAGGATAACATGTTCGTTTGTTTATTTTAATTAATATTTATTTAAGGTATAGTTTCTTTTGAAAATTTCAAGAAACAAATTGATAAGTAGGTCGATACGATTGTCGATTGCATGTTCACTTTCACACAATACGAAAACACAAAATATTCCTCGAATTCGTAGCCACTTACTGAGTTCAAAAGAGTGAAATTCGTGTTGTCTTTAATCATTTCTTATTATCACTTGTCTCGACAAGATCGTGTAATGAAGGCAAAAAAAAGTGTCTTGCACATTGAATATTCCCATCCGTTTGATGATCAGTCGTTGCCTATTTTACAACAAATAAAACACCTGCTAATTGTCATCGATCGGCACAAAAAAAACACAAAAGAAAAGATGTTCGTACACTGATCAGTTGATAAACTGACCTAATTCTCTTTTGACAGTTGAATTAATTGCATTTTGACATGGCTTTTTAAGATGCTAACTATGTCGGATTTATTAATGTCGAATGACAATCTCATTGTCCCTCGGGACGAAAAGCTACTCGCGCAATCGATAGGTGAAGACACTCAATGTCGAGATTAGAAATTCTAGTGAATCAAATCCTATTAATGCATATATCTATATTTGCCTCGACAGAAATACATTATCATATGACAAAAAAAAACTTCGAAGAAGAACAATTTCAAATCCCTTGACGATGAAATCAATGCAAAAGCAAAAGTTACTAATAAACATATTCAAATAGATAAGAGAATCAATTTTCTCCGATCATTATTTATGAAGAGTTCGCTTGAGCTTGTAAAAAGAGCGTGACGAATTGAAGTTAGTAAATTGATTTAATTGAGCTTTCTATCTCTCTCTCTCTCGTTTTTTTCTTGTTTCTCTTCATCATTTAGTCGATTATCACCTTAGGAAGCTAAGAGCATGCACATCAAATCCATTTCCTGCTCCATTTGACAACGTCAGTTTCATTTCTTTTCTCTTGTTGCTGCTCATATTAGTTCTTTTTTTTCTTCTCTTCTAAAAAAGAAATTGTCGCCGATTGGCCGATTGAGAAACGATTATTAGCCAAAGACATTCGTTTTTCCATTGGCTCTTCGTCTTGATTGGCGAAAGAGAAAAATTGAGAGAGAGAGAAAGAGAGAATGTAGAGCAAAAAATCTACGAAGAAACTTCGAGTCAACTTAATTTCCGTTAGACATAAATCAAACAATTTAAATGAAAGACGAACAAGAATCGAGCATACAAAAAAAGCTCAGTTTTTCGATCGATACAATTCTCGACAAGCCCGAACCATTATTTTTAAAAATCAAACATCATCATTTACTTATCGATGAAACGAAAAGTAACAATTCTAAACAATTACATTTAATTCATGCCGACGATGATCGACATGGTACGAGTAGTAGTAATTGTTCGGCTATATCGACAAGTGACGACGAAGATGAAGAAGAAAACTATTCCGAAGATGGAATTCTCAATCAATATAGTCAACAGGATATTATTCATCGAAAGAAGAAAACACGAACGGTTTTTTCACGTTCACAAATCTATCAATTAGAAACAACATTCGATAGAAAACGATATTTATCAAGTGCAGATCGAGCTAATTTAGCACAAGATTTACGATTAACCGAACAACAAGTCAAAGTAAAAATACAAAATCTCCTTCGAATTATTGATCTTCTGTTTCTTTATTTAGATTTGGTTTCAAAATCGAAGAAATAAGTAAGTCAAATCACTACAATTTTCCGTTAATCATGAGCTCATTTTTTGTTTTGCAGACTTAAACGTCAAATTTTCGAAGCGAGTCAATCGATTAATTCAGTTGTTGCTTCTCTTCAACCTTCATCAACATCATCAACAAGTTCTCTAATCAAACATCCACTCGCTCTACCCAGTGATTTCACTTCGTCATCAGCATCGAAAACGCATCATCGTTTCGATCCAGCATCATTCTACGAATTAGCGACTCTCGCTGCTGCACATGCTGCTGCAGCATTTCATAATAATAATAACGCTAAAACCCAAAACAATTCGACATTCCAAGATTTCGCCAATTCACTTGCAACACAAGCAGCTGTTTAAGTGCTTTTCGTTTTCTTTTTCTCTTGTTTTTATGCCTGAACAAAATCCTCAACAAAAAACAAACAAACAAACATTCTTTTTCTTTTTTTTTGTCTTTTCATTTGTATGTCTATTTGTATGTGTGTATGGTGAACAAAGAAAAATGAGCTTCGTTTTCTTTCTCTTTTTTTTCCAAGTAATTGAAGCGTTTCATTTGTGATGTTATTCGATCCGGAGCTAAGCAAATGACAAGTATTCCGAATGCATATGGAAGAATGAAGAGAACGCCCATTTTTCTTTTGCCATACTTATCAATGACAATAACTATTCGAATGGATTTAATCAATGAGCAGAAGGTGATTATGATTAGTCTTTTGACGCCAATGATTGAATCATCAAGATATTGTCAAAATAGAATATTTGCCTCGAGGAAATCCTAATCGAAAGGATTAACCAAAAAAAAAGAGAGAGAAAAGAGAAGAAAATTAGATGAATACTAATAAATAGATCTGACAAGAAGAAATCAAAGCCATAGAAAAAGAAATAGTTGTCTATTACAATCAATGATTAACTTGGTAATTCGATCTTAATGATTATCTATTCATTTTTATTTTGTTTCTTGAATAATAATAAATCAACAGATCGAATTGATTTACATATGAAAGAGAAACAAAAATGTTCGAACTTGACTAAAATCTTTCGAGAAAATCGTATTTTAATATAGAAAAGAAAAAGAAAAGAAAAGAGAAACTGGCTTTTCATAGATTCGATATAAACGCGTGTCATCGAGGGCATTTCATTTCAATAAATTTCGTCTAGGCAGTCACATATCATCTTTCACTATCAAACAAAATAATGATGAAATTCGTGTTCATCCCATTATTCTTGGCTTTAATCATCAGTATTTCATCGGCTCCAGTACCAAATACTGAATTAACTACAAATAATACTGTAGAAATCGAAATACCTTCAACAACAGATTCAATTACATATGATGACGATGATATTTCAATCGAATCTGAAGAACTTTTCAATGAAACATCAACTGTTGTGACTCTCGAAACAACAACAACTGTTGAAGATCTTACAACCGTTGAAGATCTCACAAGTGCTGAAGATTTTACAACAACTGAAGATCTTGAAACAACAACAACAACGGTCATCGTTGACGATCTTGAAACAACAACAACAACGGTCATCGTTGACGATCTCGAAACGACTACTGGCAAGGTTCAAACAACAGTCGTTCCATTCGATATCGATGAAGTTATTCGAATGGCTAATTTAATCTTTGCTGGAAAATATGAACCATTAGCTACAACAAGCGAGAGTTCATAAGAGACCGTTCGTTTCTTCTTCTTTAGTTTTTTTTTCTTCTTTTTTGTTTTGCCTTATGAAAGTGAATAAACAGTTCTCTCGTTTTTCAAAAATCATTTGCTTTTTATTTCATACAAATACAGAGAAACTTTATTTACAAACAGTAAATTTGATAGAATCACATTATTTGATTAAGAATTCTAACTACAACAAACAACACCAACAACAAAAATATTTGATACCAAGGCGAAACTCATCACCGGATACTCGAAAGAGAGAGAGAGAGAGAGAGAACAGTTAGTCAGGCTCTGATAATGACATCAGACTTTGGTCGAGTCGTGAATTTTTCTCATTTGTTTGACTATTTGCTAGTAATTTATTCATATGAATTGATTCGAATTTTTTCAAACCAATTGATGTTGGTACATCGAGAATAGTATCATTGGTTGGCACTGTCGTCGATGGACGTGGACCAAATTTAAATTGATTGTTAAAATAAAGCGATATAAACGGACATTGTGTTAAGAAAATCTCGCATAGATCACGTCGAAGACCAAACCACCCTATCACAAATATAAGATAAGTGAATACGTCTCTCAGAAAACAAATTTTACATGGATTGCTATCGGTAGCTCCAAATGAGAATATAAGCCAAGAAATAAGAGTGATCCATAGTGGAACCGCTATCACAGTGAATGAGATTTTCTCAGTTTCATACATTCTTTCTTGATCAAGTCGATCAACAAGCAGAATCTTGAGAAAAACAAACGAAAAACAAATCCGACATGTTTTCAGTTTTTTTTTGAATTCTTACAGCAAAAATAGTAAATGGAACAAACATGAACGCATAAAGAATGGCTTCAACGATCGTCGTTGATTCACGTTGATTAACTGCTAAACGTCGCGAACAATGATGAAGAATCGCAAGAATTAGTTTCGATATAACGAATAGCAAAGCAATACACAATGAAATCCACAATGGAATAAATACAACAACATATCTCCATGTAATTGATCTGTCTAATCGTAAGGCAAAAAACAGAAAGAATAATCCATTGGCTGAAATAAACGCTTGAATCTAAACGATTTTTTTTTCTTATTCAAACAAACTCGAACTTCATTATTAAGAAATAAACATACGAGAAAATTTCTTTGTACTTTCAAAGACCATAAACATGACAAGAACGAAAACAACGTACAAATAAATAACGGAATAAAACACACGAGCCAACTATGATTCGCATGATTTTCTAGTTTGTCACATGTTAAAATTTCGAATGTAAATATAAGTATATGTAAAAGAAAATAGATAATCAACGCTCGACAATCGTTGTCCGGCGAACGAATTATTCGTTCGTGATCACCGTTTTTACACCAGAGAAATACGCCCGTACAAGCGCCGAACACGACTAACATTTTCCATATGAATAATGGCAAAAAAATGAGCCAATAGTTAATATAAATATACTCATCGAGTTGTAAGGCAAAGAGAATCGAAAAGATCAATAACGAACATGTTATAACAAACCGTCTGAAAAAACAAAAACATCGAAATCAATCGTTGTTTGTACGCGGCAAAGACTTACGCTGGATTACACGACTGAATATATCGTGAAGTATCCATCCATTAGATGTTCTTCGCCTTTGTTTTTTTCTCGATCTGAAATCAAAAAAAAAGAGAAGAAGAAAAACAAAACATTGATTTTTTAGTATTATTATTTTCTTTAATCTGGTTCGTGTAGTTTGAGAATATTCAATGGTAAATGAATGACATTAGTGAGTAGTTCATTTTCGCATTGATCAAGTTTTATCTGTTCGCAAAAAAGAGACGAAGATTTTTGACGAAAAAAATATCGACGTGGAGTTCGATGTGTTGACAAATGCGGAGAATTGTCGGCGGGAAAATGATATTCTATATTTGCATATGTTTCAAATATCGGACAAAGGTGTAACAACCAACTGCAGACGTCTTGTCGAAGACCAAACCACCCTAGAGAAGAAGAAATTTGTTTTTTTTTGTTGTTGTTTCGTCTTTTATTTGCTGAAATTTACAATGATTAGCAGGCACTCGACTATTGAATGACATGTAAATAAGAAGAATGAATGCGATATATAATGGCAAACAAACAAGAATAAATGAAACAATAAACGTGTGTTCCAAATAGAAGACTAATAGAATCTAAATTACGAATCATAGGAATGAGTAAATCGAAGAATTTCGATTGAGCTACTTGAAAAACAAGTAAAAACAAGAGTATACACATGTGTCCAATCGCTGGACTTGTAAGTATTTGACAAAATCTTTGTTGATTAATAGAAGTATGATTCGTTTCCGTTCGATGATAATGAACGATTGTCCAAATAATTCGACCAAGACAGAATATAATTGAAATACTCATAACAATCCATAATGGAATGAAAACAGCCTGAGAAAAGAAAAATACAACTACTCGAATTCGAAACTCTTTCTCAACGAACCGCGTAATGCCATGTAATTATACTATTATCTAGTTTAAGAGCAAAGAAAATAAATTGAAGAATATTAACAACGAACAATGCTTGAATCTATTCATCGAAAAGAAAATCGTTCCTTTCTTTTTCGCTTTGAAATCTTTTCTACCTCCCAAGATCGACCATGTCTCAACAACCAAACATAAGTAAAAACCGAAATGATCGAAAGGAGGATCAATGGCAAAAAACAAACAATCCATGTCAAACGCTCAATCGAACCGAATGGTTGTTCGAGATTGTAACAAACGAGAATTTCGAAGCAAAGCAAAAGAATTGTTTCGATCAGATTCAAAAACAACGCTCGACATTGAATTGGTGAATGACGATCACGACTAAATTTTTGAGAAATATTCGATTTAATTTCGTTTATTTTCATTTTACTTTCTCGGTCGGATCCAACAATAGGTTAGTATTCCGACGATTGCGCCTACGATTGCCAAAAATTTCCAAATAAATAACGGTAAAAAGATGAGCCAATACGGCCAACGAACGAAATGCTCCTCACGACACGCATACAGAATACTGAAGATCAATAAGCAAAATGAAACAAGAAATTGACTAAAAAAAATAATAAATAAATAAATAAATAAATCAGCTAACGATCGGAAAAGATCCTACCATGCATTAAATTCTTGCCAAATCGAAACCCTGTTCATCGAATCATATTCTGCGAAGGTTTGATTTTGAAAAGAAGTTTCGGTTTTGTCTCTCTTTTAATCTACAAAAGACGATTTAATAAGAAATCGAAGAGCATATTTTTCTTTCTTGTTGTTGTTCTATTAATTTAATCAGCCATGTAGGTCTTTTTTTACCAAACAGAAATGAGAAATGATTTCTCTCGCAACTAGATGGCGCTATGAATCAAGTCGATTTAAAAATCGTCTTTCGAGCCTGTTCATCGGATATCGATGCGAATTTGTTTAGTTTGGCTTTTAATTTTCTCAAACGATAGTTCAACAATGGATACCATTGATACATTGGGATTGTGATGTTTAAATTCGGCAAATGTACGGGCATTCTTGTACGTTCACCGTCGGCATCAAAGAAATCTTTTCCATTCGGCAGTAATTCTCTTAGAATTCGATGACGTTCAATTTGTTTCTCGAGAAATTCGATGCCACCTTCGAGAATATCGAGACCCTGTTCAGCAGAACTGGCGTCTCGTATTCGACTGATTTGCATGTTTAATAATCGGCCAAGAAACGGCGATAAATAGAAACAGAGAAGACCGTTAAACAAAAGAAAATGGAAGAACATGAAACGTTTGAAACGCGTTGGAAATTGATGACGTAGACGTGTGTAGAGAGTGAATGGAAGGAAAAATGAACCGGCAATGACAAACCATGGGATCATGTGCCATGGTCCTGATGCGATTTCGAATTGATCGGTGATGATATATTTTTTTGCTTCATCCGAGAGGAAAAATGTGTCGATCAGACGATCGATTAATAGTAATTCACCTTGAGAAAAATGATAAAGTTGTTTGTTGAATGAAAATGAAAAGGAAAACAAAGTTTGTTATTACGTGTAAGTTGAACAGGTGGTTGAGAAAGAGGAGTTTCGACAGTTGGCGGAGCAGGAGAAGGAGAACTGCTTGACCATCCGCTGAACCATGATTTGGATTGATTTACTGGTGGAGTTATTTGTTCTATTGGTTTTACTGATTCATCGGGAATATTGAAAAGTCGTTTTAATTTCTTTTGATCTAATTTGCTAAAATCAATTCTCGAAAAATCGATCACATGACCGGATATATCAATTTTGACTTTTTTCAAATCGTCTATTGTCGATATATTTGCCCATTGTGGTACCATTAAATAAGCTATTCCATCGAACATCGGTGTAAAATGTCCGTTGATATCAAAATCAAGACCCGTATGAACCGCTGAACGTATGTCAAACTGTGGCGTACGTCTCATTTGATCGGGCAAACGCATTCGATAGGCAATCTAAATTCGAGCTTTGAGAAAAAAATTCTTTATCTTTTCTATTTTACTTCAGTAGCTAATCGATTATATGACGAATTGACTTTTTCATTCATTAGTCGATTGAAACGATATTTAAGTGTCTCTTCTGGTTTAGCCATTGTGAGCATATAAGGACCGATAATAACGCCTAGCGAAGATCAATACAAAATTCTAGATTTTTAGTATTTATGTTGTACCTGAGCATGCTATTGCTCGTAGCAATTTCATAACTTGTGTTGTCTGTGCTTGACTCGACATCTAGAAGAAGAAGAAGAAGATATTTACAAACACATCGAACAAAGTCGTATGAAATTTATTTGAAAAGAAAAACAAACAGAGAAATTGTCATTCAAGATTTTCGTATTCGTTTGATATCCGTACATCCAACGCGAAGTGGCGGATGATTCTGTCGTTTTCGTGATTCGTTCGCGTCGTTGACGGACGAACGAGTTTGTGTTGGCGTTTTTTGATTATTTCGATGTTGAGGAAATGAAGGCATCAGATCAGTTTCGCACGGCAATGGCGCTTCTTTGAAATACGAACTTCGTAAGCATTCTTCTGCCGTTGCACTTCAAATTCAATCAATTGAATTAGCTAATTGATTCATTCATTTATTTCGTTTCTTACCGTTTACTAGGATTATACATAAACATAAAATTTAACAGACGAATGCCAGCATTCGATAGCCAAGGAAATGTTTGTTTGATATTATTGTACGGTTGTTGTTTTAATGTGAAGTTTTTCAAAGCTGGTAGTTCAGTTAAACCGGGCCAGATTTTGTCTGTCGGTGTGCCGAACATGTCAATAATCAAGTCAATTTGTTGAATCTCCGATCGACCTGGTAGCAGCGGCCGATGATTGAGCAATTCGCCTAGGACACAACCTGTCGACCAAATATCAATTGCCGTTGTCTGATATTTCGAACCAAAGAGAAGTTCAGGTGCTCGATACCACAATGTGACAACCATTGGTGTCATCGTTCCATTTGGCAGCGTAAATTCTCTGGCTAAACCAAAATCTGCTATTTTCAAACAACCACTATCAGTTAACAGAAGATTCGACACTTTAATATCTCGATGCACGATAAAACGCTTGTGAATATAGTTCAATCCTCGAAATAATTGCAATGCAATACATTTGACTTGTGCTTCAGTAAATGGCTGTGGCATATGATCGAGTAGAGAGGCAAGATCTTGTTCACAATAGGTCATCACAAGAAACATCGAACGTAGAGATTTGCCAACGGCTATTTCACGTAATTCAACAATATTTTCATGACGAAGATTAAGTAAAAGATTGATTTCACGCATTGAACTTATTGGGAGGCCCCATTGTTCATTTTCCATGCGGACTTTTTTCAAAGCAACTATTTCTTGACTGATTTTATCTCGTCCACGATAGACAACGCCATATGTACCTTTGCCAATGCAGTTCAATTTTTCAAAATCCGACACAGGTCTAAATAGAATCAATGGGTTCATTGATCGACTCGAGCAGCAAGAATCTCACCGACAAATGCCAAACAAACAAGAGTCCGGAATTGTTATAGGCTGATCTGTAAGCATCGAGTAAATCGCTGGTTTAGTCTCTTCAGTATTACTACTCGTTGTCGACATCTAGATAAAAAGCTTTTGTATTTTGTATTCCGTGAGAAGAAAAACGAGAAAATGTTTTTTTTTTCAAATTTTTCCGTTGGTCAGCTGTTTTCATCTGAAACCAACATTCGCAATGGGTCGGTTTTATTCCGAAGAACGAAAAAAAAAATACAGCCATCACACACATAGTTATATCTGTCTAATACTACATAAATATCTTTGTTTTTGTTTCTTTCCGGGCTGGCTCGAACAGTAACACATATATGGAAAAAAAATGAGAGAAGTTAGTTAGCACAATGAATAGAGAGAGAGAGAGAAAAAGATGTTCGTTTTTTTTTTGTTTTGTTTTTTTTGTGAAAGAGCCAAACAAACAATAAAGAAAGAACATACGCTCACTCACATATAATAAAGAAAGAGACACGTGGAAAATGCCAATCTATTTACAAGATGAACAAGTCGAACGTTCAGAGAAAACTGATATGTTTTAGAGATTTATTGCACACAGGGTCAAAATCGAATAGATGTTCTCTCTAAGTAGTTCGTAGGTTCACTGAAAAAAATACTAAAATAAAGAAAGAAATGACGCACGCAAAAAAGAGAAATTACTGAGATTTTTTTATACGTGTTTACAAAGAAAAATGTCTTTTTTTTTATCATTTTTTTTGTGAAGTTTTTTTTTGTTTTTTTTTTGGAATTTTTTTTGTTGGATTTTGTTTTTGTTTCGTAGAAAGGAAAAAGAAAGAAATGAGTAAGAAGAAAGACATAAGTAACACGTTGCTGAGCCGAAAAAGTAAGATGAACAAGTTCTAAGGAAAGAAGAAGAAAAGGAAAAAAAATAAATAGAAATGAGAAAAAAGAGAGAGAGAGAGAAAGAAAGACAAAAGGTAAATATTTGACTGGATTTTTTTTCTTTATCAGCACCATCATTTATATCCTAACGTCTATTCTTGCGTTTCCTCGACCGATCTAAAACAAACAAGAATGAAATCGACATTATCGACAATTATTGAAATCCAACAACGGAAAAAACTTTTTCAACCGTTGATGATTCGTTCGTTGGGCTTGCGGTCGATGAAAGACATTGTGTGATGTGTAGAATTGCTGTTGAAATTGTACATGATAGGGATATTTGAGCGAATTTCCACTTGGATATTGTATCAACGGTTTATCCATTGGAGTGTAGCTGAAAGAGAAGAGAGTTTGTGGGAGTTTGACTTGTTGGTTTCAATTCGTACTTCATTCGACCGTGATGAATCTGTCGAACAGTTCGTTGTTCGTTTTGATTGTCACGATAGATCGAACGTAAACGTTTTCGATAGGATAAAGTATTTTCGCTAACAGATAAAATTTTCGAAAGAATTCTGCAAAGAAAAGAAACAAAAAATCGAGAAGTCAACTCGAGTTGATTTAGTTACGAAGGAGCATTTTTTAATGTTGCATTTTGATCTGAAACACTTTGCAATAATTTATCGAACGCTTCTCGAAAAGCTGAATTTAATTTCGGCGTCAACCACGAAGCTTTACTAATATCATTTTCTATGAAACGAAAAAAATTGAATTTGTTTTGTTAGTTTTCAATTTTATCTTCTTCTCACTATCATTAAATGGATCGACAATACATAAATTACTGATAGTTCGATGTCCACAACAGAAATTCTTGAATAATTCTTCTTTATCAATAAAACCAGCCGGTCGATCTGGTTGATCGGGTGTTTGCACTCGAATGCCCAATTTGGCATAATTAAAATAAACACCGTACAATTCAAGAAAACTAATCAACATATGACCGAGATTGGCATGTTCGATGTTATTCGAGTGATTGCTTTGACTGTTCGTTGTTGAACTCGTATTCATATGATTGAAATGTTCATCATCAAGATCACTATTATTATTATTACAACTGTTGTTATCCTCGGATGAAGTACATGAGGCTGATGATGACGATGGATAGGATGTCGATGATGAGCCATCATCAGTTGTACCGATGGTACTCGTTGTTTTCGACGATGTTTTGGTTGTTGATGTCGATGTCGAGGATGTTGATGATGATGATGATGGTAGTGTGGAGAGAAATGTTGACGATAGTGATGATGACCAAAATGAATGTTGATCTTTTTTGTAATAACTCTATTTGAAAGCGAGAAAAGTCCGAGTGAAAATTTTCAATGACAATCGTTGTCGAAGAAATTACTTGAAAAAAACAGACTAACATCAAAATAAGTGAATAACTACTGATTCCACCTGTCCAGACTTCATTGAGATTTAATTGTAATAAATATTGTTTTAAAACATAAACAAGATATTTCAACGATGGATAGACTTCCAAATAATGCTACAAAAGATGAAGTTTGTCTGTCTGGTTTTTGTCTTTCGAAAGATTGTTTTACAAGAATCAATTGTGCACTTCGAACGCCATTATTCATATTGAAACTCATATCAACTTTGACATCAGTTCGTCGATCGGTTAGTTTTATAATCGGTACGGTTGCACCGTTGATTATTTGAATACCTTCTTGTGTACAAACACGATGACGACAGAAGGCATCACGTAAGATCAACATGTAAGCTTCGAGTTCATCGGGTCGCCATGGACGACGATCTTTCGAATGAACAATCAAATCAATATCACTAAAAATTAAAAATGGAAACTTTTAACACCAAAGATTTTCAATTCACCTCGTCGGTAAGTATAAGCCGGTTTTATAACTGCCGTAGACATCAACCTGAAATCGATTTCGAATATTTTCAAGAAGAAAGAAAAACAAAAGTCGAATCTCATACAGAAGCTGTCGGTAAATATTGATTAATAACATTAGTTATACGATTGATCACTTGTTGTCGAACAGCATGTTCTTCTTCTGTTGGAATCATAAATTGATAAAATTGTAAAATTTCAAAATGAAGACGATAGAGACGAACGGACATAAATGGCGGTGCACTACATTCAAATACAAAAATTACACAAAAAACAAACATTTCTCATTCAACGAACGTCATTAGATCGAAAAGTTCAACAGGTATCGGCGTATGTCTCCATGGCGGACATGCAGATCGTTGATCCAATTGCATTGGTGAACGTCGTAGAAGAAAACGATCATGTAAATATACACTTCGATCGTGCATGATGATTTATTCGAAAATTCTCTTGAAAAAATCGATCGAATGACTTGTCACTAGGAAAATAATCGGGGAATAATAAAGAATTAAAAAAAGAAACGACTTGTATTCGATTCTATACCTATTCGTTAGATGATTTAATTCGAATGGTGAGACTAGAAATCGAAAGAAAAGAAATAATAGAGTTTATATATATTTGAAATCGAGGGTACGGAGGACAAACAAGTGAACAAGTTACAGGCAAATCGTCTGTTTTTATACGTATTGTCTTCAGAAAAAAAAATGACATACGAACAGAAAAGAGAGAAAACAACGCGATCGAAATTCACTTCATTCGATCAGTTCGCGAGGAAAAAAAACGGCTTTTCTCGTACACGTGTATGTGTGTATACATGCTTATTAAACGAGTCGATCGATTGGCTCGCATCTCGCCAATGAAAATATCCGAAAGTAAAAAAACAACAAGCAACCAACTATTTTCTTCATCAGAGTTGAAAATGACTTTTTATTGTTTACGAAAAAAAAAAACCAGTACACAGAAAAGACAAAACAGACTAAGTAAGACGAACATCTAACGAGAACGAAAATACGATCGTTGAGACATGACTTCGTTTTCGACATTTTGAAACGCCCATTGATGATCGACAACAAGAAGACCTTCTCGTTCAGCTTTGAATGCTTTCGATGGGTCTTGCGGCATGGAAACGGCAGCCATGTTCATTTGATCTTGCATGATTTTCGTTTGATCAGCTGCATTGTTTTCGCCGAGAAGGAGGTTGTTGATGCCACGTTGACCGAAAATGTTGATCGCATACCACGATACTGATGATAACCTAATGAAAATCGAGAGAAAATGCAAACGAAAAGATAAAAAATGCGGTCGAACGAACCAACTAGCGTCGAGTGTTGCCAATTCGACACCTCGTTGTAACATTGGTTTGAAACGAAATGTTAATGGAAATGGTACTTTTGCTAGAGAACAAACGAGAGTCAGTTTTTATGGAAAAAAAAACTCGAGAAATAGATACTGCAGAGAAAACCGCTGAATGCCCAATTGATCACACCACCGATGACAATCATTGGAACCATATTTGAAATATTATTTTTCAACATTTCTGTCATCATAGTTGGATCTTAAACGAAAGGAAAATATCGAGATTTCGATGAATGAATTGTTTTTTTATCGAACCTGTGATCGGATTTCGAATAGGTTGTTGTCGATTTTGTTCACTTGTTAAATAACCGTCGTTTTCATTGACAAAGAAATGTTTTCGCATAACAAAACCCTAATCAATAAACAGATATGTAATTCTTATCCAATTTCAACGAGAAAACAAACCTCTTTCGGAATATATTTTCCATTTTCACGTAAAAATCGAGTTCGAATAAGCGCTTGACTAAATCAAAACCGAATTATTTCACCGATTCATTCATTTCTCCAGCTCACCTGTCAGCTAATTGTTGTTTATCAACTGGTTTTTCTCCAGCTGTTATAATCGATATGTAATGTCGTAGCATTCCGACGAAAAACGTGATGACAACGATGGGCATGAACACCCAAAAACGAATCGCAGAATCCAATAGCAATTCAGCCATTGTGTTTTGTTCGATCTGAAATAGATTATACACAAGATGAGTAGTTTGGTTGATTTAGTCGTTTTTGTAAGTAAAAGAATCTTCGTCATCGAAATATTTCTCTTCTTCATCGTGTTCGCGCGTTTTCACATCATCGAAACTGTCGTTATTATCAATCGACGTGTAATCGATATTCGTATCTTCACCATTCAGAAATTTCTCTACAAAACAAACACATTTCGAAGTGGAATTTTTATTTTTCTGTTTACCTTTGTGAATCGAGAGGAATTCTTGTCGATACAAGTCTCTTTCTTCATTTGAATAAACATCCTCCTCCTCCTCTTCGTCACTATCGCTTTCATCCATAGACTGTCTTTCATTTTCGAATTCTTCTCCGACTCGTTGTTGATGATTCAACGATTCCAAATGTTGCATATAGAAATCTGTCAATGGTCCATCAGCTGTTTTCTTCACAAGACTTTTGTTTTTCTCATCTTCATATTTGCCGATCAGTTGTTCGTAGAGCAATGGCGATCGTTCTTTCATCGCTTCATCACTAAAATAATTCCCATCGGCAATTAACTGCTGCATATATACATAACGCCGATTGGCAGATAGTTTCTGTCGATTCGAATTTGTTAGTTTTCGAATATAATCTGCAGTGGAATCGAAATGTTCGTTGAGCTCATTATCAGTCAGTAGTGAGCCAAATCGATAGATGAATTTCTCTGGATTATTTGAATATAATTGTTCGAGAACGTCGTGTTTTTGTTCGCGAGTTAGATCGGGTTCATCGCGTTGTTGAGAGACAATTGTCAGGTTACTTGAACAGATTCGATCGAACATCGAATTTCGACTCATCTGAAAAATAAAATGTTTTTTTCATTTTGTTATCACAGATTTTCAATGAATTTTTCAGCATCACGAAGAATATTTATCATATTTTCATATTTCACCAGTTTACAAGCGTCTTGCAAATTCGCCCAACTTAAATCTTGATGTTCATCGGAAAGATTCACTTTTTGTTCAGGATTTTTCAATCGACCGAGATAATAAAACACATCTTTCGGCTTGCCTCGTACTTCGTACGTTGTTTTCACTTCGAAATTCTTATAGAATTCAAAATCATTTCGATCTAAACCCGCTTCTTCTTTAGTTTCTCGTTCAGCTGCTTGCAATGGCGTTTCATCATTGTCCAAATGACCTAATTCAGCAAATTTCAAACAAATTCAGTCGATTTTTTCGCTTACCTTTCGGCGGCGTCCAATGATGTTCGCCATACGATGTTTGCAAGAGCAAATATTCGATAGGTTTCTGTTCGAATCGTCGAAATATAATGAAACCAGCTGCGGCTAAGCTCATGTTTTTGCTCTATCTAAAATGAAAAAAAAACCGCATGATTCCGTTTGAATAAAAACAAAAACAATATTTATTTCTTTTCTTTGTTTTGTTGGTTGAGAATAAGATAAGTTGAACAACTACGAATAAACGAACAATACACACAAAGAGGGAAAAAAAACGAGTTAAACTGAGACGAAAAAAAAATATGTATATGGGCTGTTGTTGTGGTTGTTTTATTAAGAAAATGAACCGAAATACGAATAATATGAATAGATGAACATGTTTAAATAGTTGTACGTTTGCTTTCAAAGGAAGGACTAATGCATTTGTTTTATTCGATTTTAACTGCGCCGTAGATTTTACGGACAAAGATGTACGAAGCTATGAAACCAATTGTGCCCGTGAATGTCCAAAATGTGAAACAGATCAAGAATGTATAACCAAAATAGAGCATTGACGGTACGAATTCCGTGATTTCAAGCTGAAGAAAAAGCGAATTTATCGAAATAGAAAATGAATTTACTTACTTTGGTAGCAAAGTAAAATATCGAATACGCAAAAACGTAGAAAGCTGAACCTCCCGATGCAATAAACGATCGCCACCACCAATGATAATCTTCTCCACATAATTGAAAATAAGTTATAACAATCGAAATTTGCGAACATGATACTAAAACGAAAAATCTCTCGTTGTTTTCCTTTGTTCAGAGATTAGTCTACCTATTATGATTATAAATACAAGGAAAAGAAAACCAAAGAGATAATAATATTGATTTTCCCAAATAGCCGAGAAAATGAAGAATAATTCGATGAACATTGCACCAAACGGGAGAATACCTACGACGAAATCGAGTTTGATAAATCCAAGATAGAAAAATTCTCCTCTTACCAGCTAATAACGTGCTAAAACGAAACAAAAGAAATCGAAATCGATGCGTATTTTTTTTCTCTTTCGATTTACCTTAGAACCGGATGTAAAAACCATTGTTGTTCAGGTACTTGTCGTGGGATTTGGTTGGTTCGTACTGGTTGTTCATACGGCTACACAAGGCAAACAAACAATCGACGTCAAAAGAAAAACTTTTTCATTGAAATTTTACTTGTTTTCGGTAACCGAAATAGAAACCTAAGCAAACCAATGGAAACGATATTCCTAACCACATGACTAAGATTGCGAGCATCGTGGAAAACGGCACAGCTCCCGACGAATGTTTGCCCCAGATGAAAAAATTCAAGAAAAAGCCAATGCTGAATACAACAGACGGATACAACGTTGCTGTCTAAAAAACAAACAAAATTTGTCATCTATCGACGAAGAAAAAGTTCGTACTAAAGCTGCTGTTCGTTTCCAATTGGAACCTTTAATTGTTTTATAAATACGTCCAGCATAAAATCCAGCAACAAGTCTACAAAGAATTGCAAAGATTCAAATGATTCACTTCGCTGGAATTCGCCTACCCCATGAATACATAGAGAAAACACGAGGCGGTAACCAACGCGCCACGTGATGATGGTGAAAGCATACCGAGTGCAGCAAAAACTAGAACGAACAGGTTCATTCTTCGTTCAATATCTCAATCGAAAGATCTACCGATGACAATAAATGACATGAGAAATATCTGAATACCAGAGCCAATTAAAGCAGCGAGGATATTCTTTCGACGTGGTGGTCGAAAAACATCGCCATGTACCCTAAAATTTGCATGCAAACATTCGTCTTTTTGTTCTGCAGTCTTATCTCACAATTTCCATCCGGTTTCTTCGGTAACATCGTCCTAAAAAAAAGCGGAAAATCATTCGTTTCGAGTTCGTTTTTGTTCGGCTAACACAAACCGCGTCTTCTTGATTGTAACGAGCGATATCTCGTCGAAGAGTTTTAACAATAATCATCGACAAAATACCCGCGAGAAAGAAGACAACAATAACAGAATTAACAATCGAAAACCAATGAATTTGCACGTCAGTCATAGCTAAATATGTATCCCAACGACTAGCCCAACGTGTTTCACTTGGCGTCCATTCGACTTCATAGGTCATTACCAAATTATTCTCTTCTTCAAAAGAAATTTCATTTGTTTTTTCTTTGTCTTTCGATTGATCGAAACAAACCTTGACGATTTATTTTTTGTAATTGATCTCCTGCTTTGATCGAACAAGTTCCGTCTTGATTGACAACAATTCGTTGTGAATCGATACTTTTCGGTTCAACTTCAAAGCCAACCACTCGGTAGAATTCACTAATAAAACAACAACAATAACAAATGCTTTGTCAATTATCTCTCGAAGTTCGTGTACTCAGATTCTTTGTGATAAAACAATTTGATGATTAAATGATTGTTGATGAATAAATCCTCGTTTTGTTTCGAATAAATACCAAGACGGTATCCATGCTCGTACATTGTTTCGTGAGTTTCAACATTCTGAAATTTCGTGGCACATGGAAGATTATCAACAAGTCTGAAAAACAACGAGATACTCAATTCTTTCTCAAACAATTCAAATTCGTCATACAAATGAACATAGTAATTATTTCGAATACGTTTGGCTAATGTTGCACTTTGATCTTTGCTTAATTTAACATCATTACAAAGTGTTTGACACGGAACATTCACATCCATTTGAACCTAAACATTCACAAAACTTATCTATCGAAACTAATCGTTCGAATTTACTTTAAAATTTGTGTTAACAATTCGATCACCACGAAGGATCTCGCCTAAATTCTCCGATTTATATTTCGTTCCATTTAATGGTTTACAATGAACTTGAACATCATAATAATCGTAGGGTAATTGAGTTTTCGTACTCGTCATTTTCACTGCCTTAGAAAAAAAAAGCACGTCGAAGCAATAGTTTTGTTTCAATCGAAGAAAGCAGTCGATCATCTACTTTGACTTCAACCGGGTCTCCTTTGTTGAAATCCAGCGGTGCAACACCAGGAATGTAGAATGTGCATGATGAACGAATTAAACAAATTAAACATAACAATTTGAGAACTATTGACGAATTCATCTGAAATCTAATGATGAGTCAACGTCAAATATGAAGAAAAAGAAAATAGTAAATAATCAATAGACAACTATCATGTCTTGCATGCATTCGTTCTATGTGCATGAAAAGCAATAAGAAAAAGCGACAGCAAAAGATATTTATTATTTATTTACAAAAACGAAAAAAAAAATTTACGATGGTTTTTCTTGGTATTGCCTGATTCCATTCGAATTAAATTGATCAGTGTTTTTATTTTATTTGTAGATGTCACTAGTTGACAATCGTTTTAACTTTATCTATCTGCAAACATTTATAAAAATGAGAAGGTGTTCGATGCATGTTTTTATTTCGAAAAAGTATGAATTCACAAAAAAGAAACGAATGTTTTCGTATTGATTATGAGTGTGAATAGATGCCTCGTGTAAGAATGAACTTTTCATGTCTGAAAATCGGAAAGTTAATTATAAACTGATTTTCGAAAGATTTTCTCTGAAATGTTCGTCTAATTTCTTTGGACGAGAATTATTTCGATCAACAAAAACATGTCGAAAACCACCGACAGACGATGCTTTTAATGATTGATCATTGTCAAAGATTCCTATTTGATAATCAACTGATGAATTGCCAATTTTCAATACAAGTAAACCTAAATTGACCTTATTTGGATAAGATATTGGACTGTAATAATGACAATACGATGACACAACAAAACCAATCGAATCGCTTTTCAACGGATTTAACGAACATTTCTCAATTAAATACGAATTCACAATTGAATCGATCCATTCATAATAAACAACATTATTCACATGACCATACATGTCATTATCTCGCCATCTATTTCAAATGCTACCTTGTGTTTCTTTTTTGTCATCAAACGACAATTACCTCGTTTGCATATCCAAAAAGTATTTATACGAACAACGATCTCGATGAATGAGTTCACTTGCATTTCGTTTTGCTAAATAAATTAGCGTCGTTGGACTTCGAACGAACGACCGTAACAACGAAAAAGACAACATTCGAACAAATGAATGAATGAATGAATATATCTATCTTCGTATTTGTCAGTTTCACCAATAAACACAAGGTTTTTCGAATAGATGTCAGTTTCAAAGAGTGTTTACTGCGATATGTCATGATTTATCAACAAGTCTTTTGTATTTCAACGAAATAAAATTATCTCATTACTATAAATTCTCGTAGGAAATTAACTAGCGTTCGTTTTATTTTTGTTCTTTCATGAATTTCTAATAATAAGTAATTTTATTCAATGGAAAGATAATGCCTATTGTAGGAGTATATCCATCTTGTAATTAGATATTTAAGATTACGGAATAACGCCGACTTGATGAGGAGTTATTTTTAACTTTCACAACATTCGCATTTATTCGAAAAAGAGGAAACAAACACACACACACACACACACACATATCATACATATGATTAATAGACGATATAAGAATTTAGTTCGAATGAGAAAGACGTGTTGATGATCTCGGTAATAAACGATGACTGAGATAAATGCTTGTTTGTCGTTCTTGAAGTTTCTTCTGTTTTTGTCTATCGATATAACGTCGAATAGCTGAACAACTAAATAAACGTACGACTTCATTACGAAAACGTTGTCCACATATGGCATAAACGAAAAAATTCATGCAAAACGATGCAAAAAACCACAAACGTGCGATATTAACTGCACTTAACATCCATGATGGCTGTTCTTTAATAAAAAGGAAACAGAATAAGAGTAAATGATAAGGTAAATTGAAAACAAGGAAAACAGTCGATGCAGCCAGAAGCATTTTCGTTGTTTTAGCCGATGCTGTCGTTCGACATTGTGTCGAACGGATGTGTATCGATGATGTTCGCGAATAGAGTTGAGCAGCAGTTTGTCGTTGATGTGTCGGGGGTATCGATGATGGGAACCGATTGTTCAATTGTTTGTATTGATGTGTTGGCCGAACACAAAGTAATGAATGAGTTTCATGTGCTTGTTTTTGTTGTTGAAGACGATGAGATTCCGTTGAATTCGTGTTTACTATTTGAACAGGCTCGTTACCTGACTGACTCGATGAATTTGTCGATGGACAAATAATCGGTGTCGTTGAATTTGATGTCGATGGTTTTTGTCGGTAGGTTAAATTCGTTTGAAGTTTATGTACAATCGCGAGATTCATGAATGTAATCAATGAAAATGGAAGAATAAATGTAAATAATGTGTCGAAGACAAGAAAAGGAAATAATAATGGTTTATTTCGATCCTCCTCACAATAGACAATATTTGTTGAATTCGAACGAAATTTTGTTGTTGTCACAGGAAATGATATTGAATAGAACACGCATGCGAATAGGAATAAAGTCAATGCTAATATTCGATTTGTTCGTTGTTTGAGAAAAGTTGTTGCTTTTATTGGAAATAGAACTGCAATGAGTCGATGAGTCGTGTAAGCCAAGGTAAAATTCGACGATAGAAATGATGCTATATGACTCAAATAGATTGTCAGCATGCAAACGGGTGTTGTCATAACGGGTGCATGTAATTCATCGAGCAATGCAACGACTAAGATTAGAATAAAAACAAGATCTGTAACAGCAAGACATGTAAGAAAAAATGATGAACGTAATGAACGTAAACGTCGTTGAGAAAAAACAATAATTGTTGTTGTATTACCAATTAAACCGGTTAGTGCTATGGCGATATAGTACGTCAATTGAAGTTTGGATGATAGTGGCATAATTACATGAGCAAGTCGAGATGTGAATGATGAGTATAATGATGATGAGGATGGTGACGATGAGATGGAAGGAGATAATGTAGCAGGAGAGAAAACGGATGTCAATGAAATGAATGAATCATTTGATGCATTGAATGTATCGTCAGAACTAAAAAATAGCAAGAGAACCGGAAAATTTCTCTCTTTCATTGAGTATATTCACAGTCATAAGGTAATCATTTTGTCCTTGAATTACCTTTTTTTCATATTTAATTAAATGTGAGAAATGAAACTTGTCTTTTTTTTTCCAAACGTATCCTCTCGTTTGATATCACAACAATAAATTATATTTAAAAAAAAGTGCAAAATTCGTCTACTTTTCTATTGTCAACTAGCTAATTACTGGCCAAGTACATAGTTTTATCACTTACTATCTCGTTTGCATATCTTCGATAATAAATCAAAAACGAAAGAAAAACAAAATTATTTTGCCTATTCTTGCTTTTATATATATTTTTTTTTCTTCATCTCCTCTTTGACTCAATTTTAAAACTCACACAGCTGATTAACATTCTCAGTGTCAACTAGTAGAAGCATACCAAATGAGAAAAGTGACATTCTACCTGAATGAATCTATCTTATTTAAAGGAAATACTCATATTACGATTGAGTCAAATTTGCAATTCAATATATTAGAATTGAATTATCTCGTTGAGGTTCCTTTCTACACTAATTATTCTTCGTTTTTCATTAATGAGTGCAAAAATAAAGACATATTTTACCTGTGTTTATGCGAATACATACATTTAACAATTGATTAATAGTATGAATACCTCATTTCTGTCTTTGATAAATATCTTCTATTAATGATGCGAAAGAAACTAATGACCTTCTTATAATTTCTATGAGACCATTTACTACTTCTCGTTCTTCTCCTTTTTTCTCCCTAGTTGATCTAACTATGCATAAATACCAGGTACACGATAATATTAAAAAAACGTGTACGACAAGCGAAAATCATCAAGTCAAGGATTTTCAATGGTTAAGAAGAGTTAAACAAGAGCAGGAGAAGAAGAAGAAGAAGGAAAAAAAGTAATATTCATTGCTTATATCTTAATTATAAAACTGATACTTAACGTAGATAAAGACAAAAGAGCTGCTTTTCTATTAATAAATAAAAATGTTCTTGTCGATTTATGAGATTTTTTTTAATGAATATCAAATAGAATTTATGCTAATCGTTCTCTCGCAGATTAAAATCCAAATGAATATTTTTCTTGTCGAAAAGAAAAAAGAATCCGTTCAACTAGCAATGTTATTTTTAATAGGCAACTGTCTGTGACATGCTGTGTTCATTAATAAAGCATTCTCATAAGTAGTTCATCATTGAAATAAGGTATAAATAAGCGGAACACTCACGTATCGATATTTCCGCTCGAACGGATGCTTGATAAACCGTATGTATAGAATTGATTTAGTGAAACCAAATGTAGATTGAGAGAAGAAAATAGAAGAAAGAAACACAAGAAAGCACTCATGATTCGCTTGTTGAGACATACACTTCGAATGGATCTTTAAGGCATATTCTCTATATCGAAATGAAAGGCGAGAAGAAAAATAAGACAAATACAGATGATGTATTGAATATGTCAATTGTTGAATCTTCAATTAGTCACACATGACAACGTTGTCTTATCTGATTAATATCATTTCGGCTTGTTGGTTCTTTCTTTCATTCGCTTCCATATTGAATCAATCGATTGGCACAAACTGATATAAACAATAAGATTATATAATAAAACAATTTTATTTTAGTTCCTTTTCGTTCCGTATGTACTTAACGATAAAAATAAGAGAAGAAGAAAAAGAAAAAGCTTCGATCCTTGAGGGAATACTCAATGTCAAAGAGAAATAGCTCATACATCATTTTTGTTTTTCTTGCAACATAAAACCATCAAACAGAAAAACTAAAACTAAAGATGAAGAAAGAAAACAGATCAGATCGGAGTGCATTCGTTTATTCTATTTTGGAAACGTTCATTGAGTACAAAATGACTTTTTCTTATCAATAAGAATAATTGCAGATACTTGAGTGTGATAAACAACCATTGATTTGCTTTTCTTGAAAAGAAAAAGAACATAAAAATGTTCACACGAAATCGTAAACATGCTGTGTAATCAATCGATCAGTCAATCACGTTCGTTTCTTTAATATCAGCAAGTCATTTGACAGTTTCCAACTGAGCAATATTGTTTCAATGCACGAACTTGAATGATATTCGTTCTATTGATGATTATCGTGCTTGGTGATGTTTTGACATCTTAATTAGTTCAATGCACGAGTCCCCCATTGATTTAACTTTCTCGCTTTCCAAATGTTTCCTCGTTTTTTTTCTTCTCATTCTATCCATTTAATGGAATGAAATTCAACTCATTTCTTTTCATTTTCATATGGAAAAAGTGAAAGGCCATCATCATCATCCAACAAAAAAAACCCACAATCAAACTAAGAAATCATCGCCGAATTCTGTACTGAGGAAACAATCGACAGTCAATACATCGTCGGTTGTTCAAGTCGAACGATCACGTCGTGTCGCAGCAAATGCTCGCGAACGTCGTCGTATGAACGGTCTCAATTCAGCATTCGATCGTCTTCGAACTGTTCTCCCATCGTCAATGTTTCAACAACAACGTCGATTTTCGAAATACGAAACTCTACAAATGGCTCAGAGTTACATAGCTGCATTACAATCGATCTTACATTTAAATACATCAACAGATACTGAGCATAGTTTTGCCAACGTAAGCGATACAACTGATGAAGATATCGACCATCAAATTCCTGATTATTGAAACAAACATCTCGATAGTCTCTATTCATGATAATTGTATTTTATCAAAAAAAAAAATAATAATAATAAAGCAAAGCCTGAGACATAGACATCCACGTACACGAACACATATATGTATATACGAAAGGCACATTGGTAAAATCAGAGAGAGAAAACTAAAGTTATAAGCAAAAGAAAAGAAAGAATATTTATTTTAAGAATTTCTAATCTAAACGATTGAGACGTTGACGACGAGAAGGCGATTGAAAACTGTCGAATAGGAGATTTTTATTTGTAGTCGAGTCTTTCAAATGATTTTCCATATTCGAACGAGCTTTTTGCAGAACATCTAAAGTTGGTCGAACTAAAAAACAAAACAAGACAAAATAAATTCAATCGATTCTTTTTCTTTTTCGATTTGGCAAACATGCAAAATTAATCACAAACAATATCTAGGACATTCCAGGGAGTTAACACACACGAACACAACTTACGTAACAATGCCAAATAATCATCCGAGTTCGCTTTTTTATTATTTGCTTTCTGTTTAAAAATATTTTTGTTTCTTTTCTATCCAAAAAAAGGAATAAAAATAAAACACCGAGTGAACTTACAGTTAGTTGAGCGAGCACTTGATCCATGTAAACCGATTGTTCTTTGTAACGTTGTCGGAGAGCTTGTAGTTCTTGAACATATTTCGCTTGCGTTTGTCTTAATTCTCGATTCTAAAATCAAATATGAATTCGTCGATATCTTTTCGTTTTTGTTTTTCTCAATACTTCGGCAACAAGACGAGGATCATTAAACGGATGTTCGTTTAACGAGTTTTTCAAAGGTAAAGTTGCTTTCCAATAGGTGTCAACTAATTGTGATATTTCTTCTAAACGTGTCACGCATAATGTTACAGTTTTCAAACGATGTTCGAGCCATTCGATCGATGGTTCAGTTAATGCTGATGTCTAAAAATGCGAACATTGATTGTAAATGAAAACGATAAAAACATTGAAATTACAAATTTCGAGCGAAGTTTTTCTTTGATTTTCACTTCAAGAGCTTTGATTTCGACTTTCAAATCGTTGATTACACGTCGAACAACTTCATGAGTTTCAATTTCACCGATATAGTACATTTTTGTTGGATAAGTCGATTCGAATTCTAGACGAAAAATCGAAAAATTCTTGAGGAATTTTTCTTTTCTTTGTTTTACCGAGTTCAGTAGTCGATGCTCCAAGAGGTCTCGAACGTTTTTCGTCGACAATCACGATGTTTTCCGCATGAACTAAACCAGTTGTATCGACAAGTCGAAGGTCCGGATAGGAAACACCTCGACCGGAGAATGTGAATTCTCTTGGCGTTCGAGATAATCGAAGATTTTCATCGAGTTTTGCTTGTAATTCTTGTTGTTTGTTGATACTTTGTTGAAGATCGAAACGTAAACGACGCATTTCTTCTAATAATTCTGACATTTCACTTGTTCGAACGGTCATTTCGCCTGTTCCTCGACCTGAAAAATCGTCTCATATCAAATACAAACACTCATTCAAATCGATCTTTTCACCTCGAGCTGAAATTTGTTTTTCCAAGAGAGTAATCTGTTTTTCATAATGTTCAATTAAATCTTGTTTATTCGTAACTTCATTCTGTAATCTATTTCGAACGAAAAACAAAACTCGATACGATTTTCTCGAATCATGACAATTCACCTTTGATTTTGATCTTGCGCTTGTTCGAGTTGAATTTTCGTTGATTTTAGTAAATCAATTTGTAAACGTGCTTGTCGTAGATCATCTTGTTTCGTATCCAAATCTTTGATTAGATCCGTACGGTTCTTTTCCGTTTGCGATCGATATTGATTCACTTCGGTTTCATAAGCACGTTTCATTCTAAAGAAATTAGTTCGTAGTTTTCTTTTTCGTCGATTTTAATCAAAACACAAACTCAGCCATTTGTTTTTTTAATTGTTTGATTTCTTCTTCTTTTTCATTGATTTGCCGTTGAGTTAAAGTGTAACGAGAACTAGAACATTTGATTAACGAAGAAGAAGAAGAAGAATGTGAAATGAATTTACCTTTCGACGACACTTTCAACGCCACTGTCTTTTTTGTTCAATGAAGTTTCTAAACAACCGAAGACAAGATTAGAATTTTGATTTCGAGGAAAAACAAATCGAGATATAAATGTATATAGGTGAAGACAAACGAAATCAAAGTTTGTTAAAGAAGCAATTTCATGTGAAAAAAAGAAAAAAAACATGAAACAAAGGTGATTAGATAATCAATAAGTATACGTATATTCTTTTTCTCTCTCTTCTTTCTCTGTCTATCTAAAGAAAATTGATTTGGTTTGGCAAAATCTGACGAATTTTATCGAGTGACAATACGTACTTTGATCATCGATTATGTTTATATCGAAATTAATAATAAAATCATCGAGATTCGATTTTTGCTCGAGACGTCTTCGATAGGTTTCAATGGTTTCATGAAGTTTGTTGAATTCCTTCTTCGAAATCTAAGAGAGCCGATAATTCATATGAGATGAAAATCGATTGTTTGTTACTTTGATTTCTTCATCAGGTAATTCGTTCGTTTGAAGACGTGTTTGCAATTGTTGAATAACTTTCTTTTGATTGAAAACTATCCCTCGAAGTTCATCGAGAGTTCGGTTTTCAAATTCGTCGGAACTAAATTGTTTTCGTTGAGAAGAAGGATTAGTTAAACCTAAATAAACTCTCAGTATGTCGCTGATCTACGATCGATTTCTATTGAACATTCGAGAAATGCATGCAAAATACGAACCGGCATCGTATTTCAATAGTTTTCGACAGTAAACTTTCGTTTGTTGCAGTTTGATTTGACATTCTAATGATTCACATAGACAGAGAAGAAGAAGAAGGAGAAAAAAAAAGTGTTTTGTGCAAGTGAAAGAAGAAAAAACAAGCGTAAGCATAAATGAGTGACAACAATTGACAGACACCTGATGATGATCTCGATAGATTGGCATGAGCTCGATGCTGTCGAGCAGCTTTTAGTGCTTCGAGTTCCTCATGATAATTGGCTAATTCAATGGCTAATTCAGCTCGTGTATTCGAACCATGTATATCGATTAGTGCGTCAAGTTTTCGCCATAAAACTTGATTGACATACTTCTGTCGAGCTAATTCTTTGCGTAGATCGAGCAATTGATGATGTAATTCAGTTATATTAGGTGTTTTTTCTGTTAATTAGATAGTCAATCATTGTTTTGTCTTTTCGTCAAAGCAAGAAGTTTGACTTGTGATTTTATAATCAAACGAAATCAGCCCCGAAGAGAGAGCGAAAGAGATAGGATAGATGCGAGAACTTACTGGCTAATTGTTGAACTAATCCTTCGTTATCTTGTCGAGCCATTTCGAGTTCGTAGAGAAGTTCTTCGCGATTTAAATGGTCGAATCGTCGGCTATGAGGTCGACCTGAATGACGGGCATTTTCAGTCGAGATTTTGATGTGTCAAAGAAAATCTTACGATCGATTTCGACTAATCGAGCATGTTGAATGCTGGACGAGGTGTCCTAGACGAAATCAGATCGACGTTTTTTTTCTTCAAAATTAAGAAATTAGATTTGTACTCGTCCGCTGGGAGATGATTCTCGTCGAGCTCGTTCTAATTCTCGTTGAAGACGTTCGATTTCCTAAACGATTTTTGTTTTCGCTTTTGTTTTGATTGAATTCGAGTTACTTCGTCTTTCTTTTGAATTTCTAATTTCAATGAAACATTGGTCGGTGCTCGTGCAGCTGAATATTCGCTCTTCGAATCGGGATCTGATTCGCGTGAACGTGATCGTAATTTGCTGATTTCATTCTCACGAGCCGATAGATTCGCACGGAGATTCTATTCGAACAAGAAGAGAAATCAAATTGAACTTGAAACAAATTTGTTTTACATTAATTTCTTCGTCTTTTTCCGAGATTTTATTTCGTAGAGATGCGATTATTCGATCACGATTTTCGATTTCAGTATTCAATTGTGTTCCCATTTGCTAGACAAATAACAACAATCGACTATTTATTCTCAAAGCAAAAGATTCTTTTACAGTTTGTGTTCGATCAGAATCGGCGAGTGTTTGTTGAAGATTCTGTCAAAATAGAAAGATTTTAGTGAGAACAAAAAGCATTTCTAGTGCAAGAATAGTGAACAATCTCTTTCTCTCATTACTCGAAGACTATCAATACGATGTTTGGGAATCTAAATAGTCGTTAGTTAGCAAGGTTAATCATAAATTAAGCGAAGAAGAAGAGAATTCGAATCACCTGAATGGTTTCGTCACGTTGACGAAGTTTGGATTGAAGATCGCTGACAACTTTGTCATCGATAGGCGTGTGTTGATTCTAATCGAGAAAGCAAAACGAATGATAAGAAAATTAAGAGACAAACGAAACTTACTCGGAACATTTCTAATTGTTTTTCAAGGAATTTAATACGCTCTATGTGTACCTGAAAAGTAAAAAAATCGAGAAAAACTTTCGAAAATAATCATCGCGAACTTCGTTTTCTTCGATAACGATATCTAAATTGGTTTTGGTAATATCACTTTTTTGTCTGTAATCGTCGAGTTCACGTTGTTGTATCTAAAACGAGTCGAAATCAATCTTCAACTATCAATCTTCGTCCGAATTTCCTACAGAAAATCTTTGTTCTGATTGTTGATATTTATCATTGACGTCGTTTAAACGACGTTCATAATCCTTAATCGTTCGTTGTAATTCTTCGATTTGCTCCTCTCGATTTCGTAAATCTTCACGTAATACGTCGATAAACTTGATCTTATCTGTATCACCCTGATAATTACAAACAAAAGCAGTGGTAACAAAAAAAAACTATGTTTGACGTAAAATCGAACGAACTTGTTGAATTTCGTCGAGAAGTTTTTCAATTTGCTGTTCTTTTTCTTGAACGGTTTCGCTGTATGTTTTGATGAATTGTTCTTTAGTTTGAACTTCTTGTTGTAGTTGTTCGATACGGATCTACGCATTTGTTTAATTACAAACAGCCTTGAGATAAAAATGAAAAACAAAAATGTACTTCAAGGTCTAATTGAATATCTCGACGTTCGTTTGATTGTCGACGAGCATTTTCAAGATTCTAAAATCGAAGAAAAAGTATACATTGGCTCGAACACGACAAACGGATAGTTGACTTTGATTAGATTGTCTTTGTCTCGTAGTTCGTTCTCAAGTTTATCGATCTAAATAAAGTAGCCAAAAACATTTGTTGTTATTTCAAAAATCGTCCCTGAGAAAGAGCACAAAATCACTCAAGTTAATTTCATTTGAAATTCACGCAACATGATTTTGCATACATCGTCATCAACTAAATGAATATCAACATTTTCCTTAATCGATCACGATAGATCTCGGGCGGTGAAGAAAAAAAAAGAAGGTAGAAGAGTCAAATGAAATTCTGTCGAAACAATTTTCTATGCATACAACAACTCTCTTCATTTTACCTTTTCTTTCTTCTCAAATTGAGTAGTGTTTTCGATGAGAGAGCAAATTTCGTTTGATTCTCAATTACTATTGACTTATTCTTTTCTCAATGTCTATGATTGTTTGATTTCTCCTTACCAAATTCTGTTTGTTTTCAGTTACAAGTCGAACACGTTCTTCAAATGCTGTTAAATTTTTCTACAAAACGAAATTCTTGTTCGTATCGTTCGTTTTTCTTTTTGTTCTATTAAAATACTTCATTGGCATCATCGACATGCCGTTGTAGGACTTCATAATTATTCTCTTGTTCAACTCGATATTGTTCGTATTCATGCTGAATTTGAGTATTATATTCTAAGATTTTCGCTTTTTCTCCACGGAGAATTTCAAGCGTGTGATTGACTTGATTCAATTGATGGTCAAGATTCTAGAAAATCAGAAATCTCAACACACATAGTTGAGAACTGCTTAGATCTTTACTTGTAATCGATCAGTTTTGCTTTTTAATTCTTGTTCAAATGCTCGGGTTATATCGGATTCAATTTGATGATTTCTCTCGTTGCATTCAGCAAGCGCTTGTTTTAAATGAACGATATCCAATCGATAGGCCTGAACAGCAGAAGAAAAAAAAAAGAATGATCATTTAATATGAGCAATAGAACGCACTTCAATTGTTTCGCGGGCTTGTTCTAGATTTCTTTCAAGTGACAGCTAAAACAATCAAATCGATCGACAAAAAAAGAACAATTTGAAAATGTCAGACAGTTACTCGTTCGTCTTGGTCATATTTGAGTTTCTGAAAAAATAAATCATTTTGATTTTATTCCGAGAATTAAAAAAAAGCATATCGGAGTTTTACGTTAGTTTCTTGAAGAATTCGTTGATTGTCCGATTGAATTAAATCGTATTTACGTTTCCATTCCTGAAAATGATTTTTAACGTCGTTTTAGTTTTGAAGAACACTGATTTTACATTGATTTCAAGATTATATTCTTGAATTTCACGTTGTAATTGACTGATTTCATGACGAGTTCGTCGATCGAAATCTTCGTTGTCTTGTAATCGAACTTCATAAACTGATATTTGCGATTTAAACTAATTAAGAAAGATTCGATTTCGAGAAAATATTTTCTAGAGAAAATCCCTATACTTCATTATTATTTCGAGTTAATTCAAACAATTGATTTTCCATATCGCGTAATTGATCACGAAGACGCTAGTTAATCAATCAATTCAAATAGATTTAGAAATATTTTTCTTTCTATTACTTGATTTTCTCGATGTAAATTCTCTAGTTCATCCTTCGATCGATTGAATTGTGTGATTTGAGTTTCATAAACCTACGATTAAAGAAAAATATTTTAATTAAAAACCCAAAAAATACGTTTTGAATTCTACTCGAATTTGTTCTTCATATTTATCTCGTTGGTCATCGATGACGGTTTGTGACTAAAAGAGAAGAAATTCTTTTAAATCGAATTGAAAAATCCGATTTACTCGATTCAAGTCTCGTTCGAGTTCGGCGAGTCGTCTTCGAGTTGTGTTCAGATCGTTTTCGACATCAGTATTCCGTTGTTTCTCGAACTGAAATTTATTTTTATAGATTTTTAATAGACAAACAAAATATTCTCACGTCTCTTTCACGTTCCAATTGTCGTCGTTGCTGAAAAAAAAATCGAAATACTCAAACGAATATTTTCGACAGATTGAAATTACTAATTGAAAATGATCTTCGCCATCGCGTAGTTGTCGATTGAAGTCTTCGATAGAAATTCTCAATTGCTGATTAACAAAAAAAAAATAAACAGAATAATTATTCGAGAGAAAATTCGTTCGATGTTTACCTGAATTTCACCGGCTCGATTTTCTGATAAGACTCGCTTTTAAAAAAGGCACAGAATTTCTGTTTTTTGAAAATCTTGACAAAGACTTCTCCTACGATGTTTTCATATTTTCTTTGCCATTCTTCGCTTCGTTGTCGTTCATCAGCTAACTGCTGTTCGCAATCGGATAAACGTTGATTGCCCATCTAAATTATGATTGTTCTGCAAACTCAAGCAAAGTCTTTTTCGTCCTACTCGAACTTGATTTTGAATTGTATCACGATTTTTTAACTAAAATTTCCAAGAGAATGTTCATCGAGACTTCGAAATTCATTCAATCGAACCTCTTCTTTTAAGTAATAGATTTCCTGTTGAAGTGTCTCGATTTGTCGAGTAAATTGCTGACGAATACGATCGTCAGCCTCTGGCTCGCGTTGTTCCAATTTCTACAATTGAAAATCAATGAATTCGAATGGAAACCTTCAGTACGTTCCCTCGTACTCGAATATGTGCATTTTTCTCTTCGATTTCTTGGTACAAACGATTGATTTTCTCTTGCCACTAGATATACAAAACATGAGATTCAAAAAAAAAAACGGTGAATCGAAGTGATGTACTTCGTCACGATCGCGAAGGATCTGTGCGACACGATTTGTCAACCCGGATACGTTCTCAGCATCGGTTTGTAGTTGTAAAGTGATTTGAACAACTGCTGTTTGAAGATCCTTTTTTGTTTTGAAAGAAAATGAGTTTAGATTCGATTGAAAACGAGATTTTACTTCAAGATGTTCAGTTGGTTCCGTTGGTTCGATTGTTGTCGATTGACGAACTGATAATGAATACTAAAATCAACTCAATCAACCAGGATCGATCGAACTGAGGACACGATTTACCTCCGATGTATTGATTAAATGAGTTAAACTATCAATTTGACTTCGTAGATGTGTTTCACCGCGTCGAAGCTCCAAACATTCAGCTCGCAATTGCTAATCAATCAAAAGAGAACTCGAGCAACAGATGATTTCATTTCTCCCCTACATCAATCGTTTCCAAATGAACTTTCAATTGTCGATTAAATTCTTGAATTAAATTTTCACTTCTCTTTAAAAAAAAACAAAAACGCAGAGATTTTTTGAAAATTTTTCATCGAGAAATTTGTTCGAACTTCATCAGTCCATTGTGTTGTCGATGAATTCGTCGGAAATGTAACAGGAAATGGTGAACGTAAATGAACCGTCATTTCATTGATCGACTCTTCTAATTGCTTTGAAAAGAAAACAAGTTCTCTCTCCTAGAATCGAACGATTTCATTTGAATTTTACGTGAATAATTCGATCTCGATTTTCGATTGCTTGTACATATTCGTCGATGTTCACATTCGGACCGTTCGTTTCTTCTTGCTAAAACAAATCGAAATTCAATTTGATTTTCTTTTGTCATCAAATGACAAACCAATGGATAAGTCAAACGAATGCGAGCAAGTAAAGGCTAGAGGAAAATCAAATGAAATCAAATGAAATCAGCGATGAATACTTCGTGTCGATAAGTTTCGAAATCGGCGAGTTGTTTTTGTTGTTGTTCAACCAAATTCTGGAAGAAAACGATGAGCACTTAGATTATTTGAAAGGTTTTTTGTTTTTTTTTGGCTCACAGCAATTCGTGTCTCGTATTCGACTTGCAGACGATGTAAGACTCGTTCGGCCTTCGATTGTCGTTGCTCATAATTTTGAATATCGATTTCATATTGTTTGATTTTTCGACGCGCACGTTCTAATTCGGCGAGAGTCTAATCAAACAAACGATTTGCAAACTTTAAACTGGGTAAATTCGGATTTTACTTCGTTGGTTAGTCCAATTGATGATTCAAGTTGCTGTGAAAACATTCAAAAAGACTTTAGTTAATGCCGAAAAAACGAATGTCTTGTTTTCTTTCTTTCTTTTTACTTTTTGTAATGAGTTAACATTTTCATCGAGTTTTCGTTCTCGTTCTTTAACTTCATTCAGTTCTGATTGTAATGCGCTTTGACTCAAAAACGTACTCGACATTCCGATTGTGTTGGCGTCGAAACCTGAATCGACGGAAGCTGTGCTTAATTTTGATCGGTCGTCAAAAGAATTCTGCGACGTTTTCCTCAATAAATCGATTTGACGACGGCATTTATCGAGTTCTTCAAGTAACGCACGTCGTTCATCGTTCGAATCAATTTGACTAGGAAAAGAAAAAAAACAGAACCGAACGTGAAATTCTATCATCAACACTTGTCTTTTGTTTGAGAGAGTGAGAAGAAAAACGATTTTTTATAACAGATCTACTCGAAATCGATGTGTTGCATACACATTCAATTACGTTATTCAGTAAGTAAACTAGAACGACCTTGAAAAGAATTGATTTACTTGTTAAATATCAAAAAGGTTTCGATTAGAATATCGTTCGAAAGAAAAGAACGAGACAAACTTGAAAACCTAACAATGTATTATTCATTTCATCTTATTAAACATCGATCAACTTGAGAAAAGCAAACGTTTATGTGTGTGTACATTTGTCTCGTTTTCTTTGCTTCTTATTCAAATAATGACATACCGTCGACGGAGACCTTCGATTTCATTCTGTAATTGTTGAACATACGACTAAATCAAAACATAAGAAAAAAACAACTCGATTGAAACATAAATAACATACAGAAGATGTTGATGTATCACATGTATCGACATGAATTTGACCTTGTTCTTCGAGAAAATAAATTCGTAATTTTAAATTAAAATTTTCACGTTTTAAATCTTGAATTTCCTAGAACAATCAAAAGACCAAAGACGAACATATCCGTATATTCATTTCGTTGTTTTTCAACCAACTTCGTCTGCCATCTTGAATTGTTTTATCTCTCAAGTGTTATACTGCCATATCGAACACATTAAATAGTGTGTCTCTCCTGTCTCTTTTCTCCTTTTTTTTCTCGCGAATAAACGTTCGTATGATACATGATATACTGAAGCCAATAAATGAAAAAAAAAACTATCAAGATGAAGAGCGTAAAAATACCTTTGTTATTCGTTTTTAAAACGAAGAAAACGAGATAGTATAACATACGTATATCAACACCCCGCAATGATCGAAGGAGAGAATAGAATGTGTCAATATTTAAAAGAAAAACGAAATATCTTGCGTAAAATTTTAATCTCTCATTTAGATATGTAAATTTACATGAGACGATGGATTTAAAATTCTAATTCACGAGTCCTTCACTATCAAACGATGAAGTCTTGAATTTGTAACGAAATTTAATAATAGTTACAAATCTTCTGCGGTTTGTATACGAAATCGATTTATTCAAATTTCTTATCATTATTTGTCATAAACTTTCTTCTTTTTTTTTACTTGAAGAATATCATAAAACAAAAAACGTTCGAAGAGAAATTCGAAAATGCTTTCAATTCGAGATATTTAATTATATTCAATTAGGTTTTTATGAGAAAACACGACAAGAATTTATGATTGTCAACGATGTTTTTCAATTCGAATAACTTACTTGATCATAATCACGAATAGTTTTCATTGATAACGAAGCGAGATTATTATCTAGGGATGTATTATAAAACAATTCGAATATATTGAGATGTTTTTTCGATACTCATACCTTCGCATTGGTATGAATCCATATAAAGACACGATAATCGATAGAAAAAGACAGATAATCACTTATCAACTGTTGCTATGATCACCGTTTATTATCATTGTTTTTCAGTTAAATGAAAAACGTGTCTGTCTCTCTCTTTTTTTCTTTAAGAAGACAATAAAACTAGAGGGCGCTCGGATTCAAGTTCGATTTTTATTTCGCGAGAATATTAAATACACGAAGAGAAAACAAAGTTTACTCCGAAAGACCGACGCAATACAATTGATCAAGTGATTTGAATATGACTCGAGTTGTTTGCGCCATTGAATCGACTGCAATCGACCATTGATAGAGCATGAGTTTGACATCTTCAACTGGCTCGATTGTTTCGCTTTTTATTGTGAGTTTTTTCTTGATTTTCTTCTTCTCCTTCTTCTTCGATGATTGAGTGATTTGTTCCTTAAAAATCAACGAACAGAATAAAGTTTTTCTTTTTGAAATCAAATAGGAAATACCATGGCTACACGATTGACATTATTGGCAATAATTTGAATCAATTGATCGAATGTACTCGGTTTGTCTTGCTTAACACCTTGAATAATATGATTCAATGGTGTTATAGCTTGTTGAATAATCATATTGAATAGATAATTATCGAATCGTTCGGTTTTACTTAGGACTTTAACGAATCTTTCGGTTAGATTTCGAATTGTTGAAGAAATCTGTTCGATAGTTTGAACATTCCAATTCGGATTCAAAGTTCGAATAAACCAAATAGGCAAAGTTCCTCGTACGAAAAATTCTTCATGAATCACATCGACTTGCGTTCGATTGATAACATTGCTAAGAAAATGTTCGAAATCGAAATTTTCTTCAATTGCAGACCATAAACCACGAAATAACTTTTCATAATCAATTTCACGTAGAATAAATCGAAGAATCGCATCATGATCGATATTCTTTCGAATTTTATTCATTGTTTCGTTATTTTTCAAGATTAATAAAGCAACATTAGTAAAATTAACATCTTTGACAGTATTCGCTAGTGTTTGTTCGGCAACAGATGCCGATAAACTATTCGAACCGCTTCGAGCAAAGAAACGTTTCTGTCGATGATGTACAGTCGAGTTCATTGTCAATGGTGCATAATAGAATCGCATAGCTAATTGAGCAAATTCAGGCACGATATTCGTCAGACTAGTTGCTGTACGAAGAACTGCACATGAACTCGAAGAAATCTCGGCAAATACATTGCCGTGCAATGAAATAAGACAAACGAAAATAAACGAGATACGAAACATGATTCAACAATGACGAATGAAACACGAATCTCAAGTTGTATTTATACGATAGTTTGTTTGCCAATTATTTCTCGAGTATTTATTCATTTGATTGAAGTAGATGTTACGTTTTATCGATCATATAGACACACCGAATGTTTCACTATTGCTTAGGGGAATTTATTCACTGTCACTATACATGTTTGGCAAGAACAGATTTTGATCTTAGAATCGCCCACGAATCTTTAAGAGATAGTAGAGAGTTCCGGCGAGTGCACCGCCAAGATGTCCGGCCGAGCCGATATTTCCTTGTCGATGCGTGAGAGCTCGATAGAGATCATAGGCAACGAACGCTCCAACACCGAAGATAACCGGCATTGGAATAATAAAAAAAATGAGAACTGGATCAAATGGTCGAAGAATTGCGTAGAGCATTGTCATGCCCATCGTTACGCCTAATCAAAAACGGAATACACTGATTGAGAACTGAAAAGACAACAAATAACAAACCAGATGCGCCAACAGCTGGTAAATTTGGTCTTCGATCATAGAATCTCTGATAGAAAATGTGTCCTAAAGAACAACCAACAGCACTGGCCAAAAATAATTGCACAAATGCTGGCAAACCAATATTTGCGAGAACAGCAGGTCCTAGAAAATAGTTTTCCAAACAATCATCATTTCATCAAAATGTCGATTTACCAAAACTGTATAAAACGAAATTATTGATTAGAAAATGAGCCAAATCAAAATGACTGAAAGCTGACGTTAACAATGTCCATGGACGATGTTCTTTCATAACTCCAGTCCATGAAACCACTAGACAAACAAAACAAAAACATCAAATGAAAACTTTCCTCGTTCTACGCGTACTGAAATTTTTCGACATAAAATTCAACAAAGTTCCATCGTGATTTGTCTGCAGATTTGCATATGAAAATTTCCATAAAACAAAAACAATGCCATTTGCTATAATAACTCCTTTGATAACATTTTTCTCATTGATAAATCCGAATGGTGGCGATTGATTAGAATTATTCGTTTGTCGAGTTGGCGTCGAACGAAAAGCTCGACGTACTCGTTCGCTTGTCAATTGTCGACGACATACAAACATCGATGTTTGCCGACAAAGAGTATGTCGAACGAGAAAATTCATCTTTAGAAAATAAACAAACGAAGATTTTTTTATAATATTCTTATTGTTTTCTAAATGCATTTCAATTGATGATCACGAATAGTATCAAATTTATTTGTTTTGTTGTCTTTGAATTCGAAAAAACAAACAAAAGAATTTCACAGAACACAAATCGGATTGGTTTTCTCAACGACGACGTTCTTGTTTTTGGGCGCGCTGTTGAGCTTTCTTTTTTCGTTCCTCATCTTTTTGTTTTTGATTTTGTGCGTCGACTTTATTTTTCTCTTGTTGTTTTTTATGTGCCTAAACAAAAAGATTTCTCTTCGAACTAGAACAGCGAACAAGATTTTCAATTACTTCCTGTTGTAGTTCGCGTGATTTTCTTTCTCGATCTTCGACATCTTGCGTATTATTATTTTGAAATAGGCCATTACTCGTCGATTGCTGTTGTTGTTCGTCATCATCGTAGTCGAATTCTTCATCGGATACTTGCGAATATTTCGCTAGAATTTGAGATTTGTGTTTTTTCATCGAATCATTTTCAGCTGTCGTATTTGATGATCTCTGATTTTTAGCGTTCGATTGAATTTGATTCATAGCATTGATCAATGCATCATTGATTGCATCATCTTTGCCATTAGCTTCTATTCGAAATGGTTCGTTTCTGTTTTGTTTGATTGTATTTTGTGATTCGTACCATCGATTAAGAATTTGTTCGCTGAGATTGTTGATATTGTGGTCATGCTAAATCGAAAATGTTGAAAGTGTGTGGGTGTTGTTCGAAATTCGAATGGGAATTTTACTTTTAAATCAAGATCCGCGAGTAATTCAGCAATGGCTGTTTGTTTTTCTTCGTCAGTTTCGTTATCACTGGTGACAATGCCAAGTAGATATTGAACAAAATCACTCATATCAGTATCGTTTGATTGTAAATCATTGAGTAACGAGCAAATCCAGTCATCGAATGATGAACTTGATGCTTCAGCCATCGGACACGCGCGTGTCAAGATCTGGAATTCAACGAAAACTTATTGATCAAAGAAGAAAAAATAACAAACAAGTACGTGCGCAGTCTGTTCGAGTTAGTAATCTATTTTTTTTTTCGTGTCTGTTGGAAATTATTTCATTGGATATTATTGAAAATATACACCCGATAGATGACAGACATTTCTCTTTCATGATTATTTTCGATTTTTCGATCGTTTACACAATGGTAAATAATAAAAAAAAACGACAATTTGATAATTATAGCTCGGATTTTGAATAGTTTTCGATATAAACTAAGATTCTGATCATAAAAAGAAGATGTTTTTTTTTTGTTAATTTTTAAGCAATCAACAATAAAAAAAAGGTTATATCGTTTGATTGTACAGGGACATCTGTAGATACAAACGAAGCTCATGAAATATTTTTGCGATATTCTTTCAACAATCACAAAGATAGATGTCTAATGACAAAATATACATATGGCAAAGGTCAACAGAAAAAAAACGATTTGAAATTGTCATCTTAATTTCATAATAATTCGATTCTTTGAAATATCTCATGCGTAATCGAACTGTTGATTCATTTGACCGTTATTCTCTTTCCGTTCAAGTTGACACCCTGTCATATCCAATGTTTGTATAAGCCATTTGGCCCAATCATCATGTGATTGATGACATTGTTGACACATCGAAATAGGAGAATATGCGAACTGAAACAGCTCGAGAATATCATTTCATACGATGAAACTCTATTTGTTAATCTTTGTTGTTTTCTTGTCAACAATCGATTGTATATCAATAAAATATCGTCGTTGGTGTTCGCCATGGAAATTTTGTTCGTTTAAATCATGGAAATCGTGGAGTTCATGCGATCGAACATGTGGAGGCGGTGTACGAACACGTTATCGACAAATGTGTTCGTTGCCTGTCATTGATTTTACTCAGCATGTTGCCATGTGTCATAAGACGTTGAGTGATTTTATTCAATATGAAAATTGTTCACAAACATGTTCACAATATGGAAATTGGTCGAATGAATTGAATCAATGTATTTGTCAAGATGAAAGTGTTACCGATCGATGTTGTTTGACAGGTAGGACAAACAAACGAAAATATTTTCGATCGAAATCGTTTGGTTTCAGATCGAGGTCGATGGTCGGATTGGTCATCATGGTCTCGTTGTGAAGCTAAATGCGGGACCTATGGCGTCAGAAATCGAACGAGAACTTGCCTTTGGAAAGATGATTTAATTGTTAAAGACACAGAAAATACGAATTGTTTTGGCGGACATGTTCAATATGAAAGTTGTCTCAAGGATTGTCACGAGCCAGGTTAAACACAGATTAGTCAAATTCTTTGTTTTCATGCAAAAAACAATATTTCTAGAATATGATGAAGAATTCTTTGCTAAGATGCCAAGTAATTCAACAATTACGTATGGTAAACACGCTCAATTTACTTGTAAACCAAAAATCGGCACGATTAAATGGTAAAACAATGTGATTGAATTCATTTTTATGAACTTGTTTTTAATCAATTGAAATAGGTTTATCAATGATCAAGATGTTTCGATCTTATCGATTCAAAATCCTTCGATAAAAGTTGTTTCAAATGGCACAACTTTATTTATTTATCCGGTAACAAAATTCTTTTCGAATACAACTCGTATAACATGTCAATTAAATCTCTCCAATGACGAATATTTGAATCGTTATGCTTGGATGAATATCAATTCGAACGAAAATGAACTCGAAAATCTTCAAGATCATCAATGTGAACTACTCAAACCTCTCGAATCGATCTATTACGTTCGATTAGGATCGAGTTTTTCGATTCAATGTCAAGCTAAAACTGACAATGCTCGAATATCGTGGCACAAGAATACATCGCCTATTCACGGTCAAGGAGAAGATCATATGCAGATTTTAATCGATTATATGTTATTCATTGAGAAAATCGATTGGAAACATAACACAACATTTTCATGTACAATTCAAACGTCGATTAAATGTAAACAAACGTCCTATTGGAAAATAATTGTCTTTGAAAATACACAAGAAGAAGTTTCGAGACGTTTACAATCGAATCCATTGAATTTCGTTGGAACACACGGAATTGTACTGTCAGGCTCGACACCTTGGCATGTAACGATTTCGTATCGTGATCTATCGGTGAACTTTTATTATGATGCTTTTTGTTCGGGTTTATTGATTGATGAAGATACGGTTCTCAGTGTTTCACAATGTTTTGATCAAACATCATCATTACAAACATTTCTTCAACAACAACAGATCATATTCGATCCAATGAAATTAATTATTTATGTTGCTAAATATGATCGTTTGAGTACGAGTCCGTACGAACGTCAGTCATCCGTTATTCAATTAATCAATTCCACAAATGACTTCATTGTTCTCAAAATTCATTTACTTTTTCTCAGTATTGAATCTCAACCATTGCCATTACCTCGCATGAACGATATGTCAATTTTATTCAATAATATTTCTCTTTATGCAACTGGCTGGGGTCCACTGTCGAGCAATGCTGATAAACCAATGCGTCTCAAATATGTTCAACAACGAATTGTTGATTGTAATAATTCGATTTCATCGCCAAGTACTCTATGTACAACAGCCATAGCTCTTAAACAACCGAATCTTTGCCCGGGTGATGCCGGCGGCATACTTTTTGCTCAAACAAACCAACGCATATTTGCTATTGGTCTTATATCGAAATTTTCGAAGACATTTTGTGATATTCGGTCTCCGCAAATAACAACAATCAATCGTTTAGATATTATTTCGAACTGGTTAAAACAGAATTCACTTGTATAAAAAACGAAAAAGAATTTCACTTTTTAATAAAGGAAAAAGGATTTGGATCCACTTGATACGTGCCTATGTAAATAGAAAATGTACTTGTAAATGCATGCATTGTTGTCAATTAAACTCTCTTAATAAATTTCTCTGTTACCGACATAGACTTTTATATCAATTATTTTGACGGAAGACGTCAGAAGAATTTTTGTTTATATGTCAACACCTAATAGAAAAATTTTTCTTTTGTCCTTGCTCCTTTCAAATACTCGAGGCAAATTAGCCTATTTGATGGGCATTCGCCAAGAACAAAGAATTGTTTTTCTCGAAGTATCTCCTAGACTATAATAGAAACTTCTTATGCTGCCTACAAATTTTCTGCTACGTTTTCCTTTGCTGTTATTGTTATTTTTTTTCTGACATTATTCACACGATTCTTGTTTCTTTTTTGTACGCAAAATTTGTTTAATTTATTTATAGTTTACAGTATTTTCATTTTTCTCACATCATATAACAATAAGGTAAACCGATATGTCTAATTCCACTGCTCGAATATTAATTCCTCATGTAATCAGAAACGGAGAATATTTCAAACGACAGTTTCACGTACATCAATACTAAGCAGATCTACGTATGTCGTAAATTAATTTATTTTCTATAGACAAAACTGAGCACCCGAAACCGTTCTAAAGCATCTTTAATTAAATATTTATACTCTTATGTTTTTTTTCTTTGCCCACGTAAAGATACACCGTCCAATAATCTCGGGCATTCACTGCTCTGTTAGACAGACAAGAACAACCGGAAGAACTCGTTTTAAAAATAGTCTATCGCATTTTCCTAATCGTTATTTCTTTATTATTTTTTTTAGATTGGTTACAATTGAATATTGTGAATAGATTTGCATAGTATGACAGTTCTTTTCTAAGAACATTAATCAATCTACGATAGACATGGGAATATCAGTTCTTTTCTCTTCTTCGATTTATTTTTTGTGTGAATACGACGTTTTTTACGCGTAGGAATTGAACGTGTAAAACGTGTTTCGGTCAAAGACACATTTTAACACGTAATATCGCGTTTTTCTATAGGATTTGTCTGCCTGGATAGGAAAAATTCTGCCATCGAGTATGAAAAAAAGAAATCCAAGGGAGAATTCTTGTATTTTTCACTTGAATGAAAACGGAAATAGGACAGCCTTCGATCTTCCGGTTAGACTGACTTTCAATTGAATTCATTCGTACAATAAATAATATTATTTAGTAAGGAAAGTACTAGTTAACAATCACAGACCCATCATTAACCATTACAAGCTACGTGCTTATTTGTTATGCAAAACAGAGTAGTTTTTCTCATTATATCCGTTGGACTCAGAAAAAAGTAGTACTCCTTTGACACAAAACAGATTGTTAAAAATTTCCTTTTTTTCCTCGTGCGTACGTCTTTTATAATTAATCAGAAGTATTTATTTGGCCTAAGGTTTTTCCTTCTTTCGTTTATTGACGTATCTTAATCATAAACACTTAACTCGCATGAAATAAATCGTCCAACTTTTTATTATTACTATTTTTTTCGAGTGCCATTAATCTGCTCTTTAAAATGGTTAGCTACTCATTCTTCTTTCGAGAGGAAAAAAAAACTTGACGTTAACTTTCTGTTCTTTCAGAAATCTTTTTAATGTTATTGATAATTAGAGTTTTCATTAATATTTTAAAAGAGAATATATCGACGGTTTCAAGGTCGATTGCAACTGCATTATTTTGTGCTGAGATAATTTTAGATTTCGTCGACCTTTGATTGAAAAAGGTATATCACAGTAAGTTTCCTTCCTCTCACGAGAAACAGATAGACAATTTATTCTGTGTGCATGACATTTGCTGCCAACAGAAAAACAAAAAATTTCATCATACTTTCTCTGTCTAATTTACTCATTTCATATCTTATCGAATTGATTTGTCAACTGGTATAAAAATCGAAATAAAATAATTCTGATTCAATGTAAGCTTTTTAGAAAATAGCTTTATCAACTAGTTACGTATACTCACTATTTTCTTTTCTCCGAGGATGTTGAGGGTGTGTTTAGCATTTATTTTAACATGATCCTTTGTTTTCTCAGTATTATTATAGATGCCTGTTAGAAAATGTCAAATTGAAATCTAAAAGATCAAAAAGTATTTTCATTTTAAGTCTATTGTTAAATTTCTAAGTCAATAATTATAGACCAGGATGTATGACTACGTTCAAAGACTACTCTCTTGTTTAATCTATTTTTGTAATCATGAAATTATCTAGATAAATAACAGGCTCATTAGTTTGTGTGATGTATCGATACATTTGTAAGAGAATCACTAATGCGAACAATTTTGTTAAAAAAAAAGATCACTAATTATCTTTTCATTGCGAGCACACCCTCGAATGTTCCGAAAGAAGATCAACAAGTGAATAGAGTTATATCTTTTCATGATAATCATTTTACTGAAAAATTTTTTGATGTATTTTTCCAACAGAGAGAATAAACTCAGAACATTACGGTCTTTTCTCATTAATTCTCTTCGAGACAAAATAATGAATTGCTTTCGAAGAAAAATCTTTCTATTTCTATTGCAGAAAATATTTTAATCGTCTGATACGTGAGTATTAATGCCAGTATAAAGACGATTTTCTAGCACGATAGATTGCTACTATTTTGCGTTTGCACCTGAGGGATCATAGAAGAACTGAGATTTCAACATTCAAGAAAAATGGCCCTCTAGCCCATTAAAGTTCTAGATATATATATATATATATATAGCATCAATTAGTAGCTATGACATTATTTTCCTATATCTCTCAGAACTTTTCAATTCTTAATAAAATGATACCAGCTAATTGTGATGAAAGATTTAACATAATAGACAATAGATTTCAATAATAAGAAAAGTATTTTTTACTTTTTGTAATCATAATTAGTAAAAAATATACATGCGTCATAATATAAAACTATTATTTTGTTTTTCTTTTCAAGACAATCTACATTTTGCACTGATAATGTTCGGTGTATCGTGTGCGTTCATTGCTGTATTCTTATTTATTATTGGTTCATCAGGCAACGGTCTTTGTATCTTAGTATTTCTCCGTAAAAGATTTCGTCATCGAATTATTACACCTTATTTCATCGTTCTTCTCTTTGCTGATTCAATTTATCTATTATTTCGTTTAATTAAACTATTCTACTATTCACAAACGCTATTCAATCGGGGAATAAATTCAGTAGAATCATGTTCCAAAAATCGAATTGCAAGAGCTTATCAACATGCCACTCAAACATGGCCGCAAATACTTGTGCCACTAGTACACTCAGAAACATACATACGTTTTTCCTTAATTCTAATGTGCATGATATCCGTTCAACGGACAACATTTATAACTCGCTCAATCAAACAATTTGTTTTGCCTACCACGTACAATTATATCTATAAACACAAATGGACATTTCTATTTATAATCTTATCGTTTTTACTTGCATATGGATTCGAATTTGTTGGCTTGACTTTATATTGTTCGAAATCGAATAATCGTAATATTTCGTATGAATGGTTTGTTTATATGAGTAGATATATGGAGAACTCGAGTTATTTATTAACAAATACAATCACAGATGAACCTCAAGCATTGAAATGTGTTAATTACTTTCTCGTGAAATATCAATCAAAGAATATCACATTAGAAAATGATGAAAATGAAATTTGTACTCAAGAACAATTAAAAGATATTTTATCGTTTTACTTTGATCAACATCAAAAATCAATTGTAAATTTAATTCAAAAGATTTTATTTAATCAAAATGGTGATCGAATAAGTCGAAATGAAATTCGACGAAAATTTCATTTTCATGAATGTTTATTTCCTCAAGAACCAAGTTTTTTTCATCGTTACTACGATTTTATGTACAGTCGACGATTCGGTTTCAATCGACATTCGTTAGTACTCGGTAGGCAAAACATTTTTGAGATAAAATATCCGGTTGTAAGTAACGGATTCATTTACTTCGAACGGCACGCAAGTGATCGATAAAAGAATAATTAAAAACGTCACAAAAAAAAACTCTGCACTTGCATGATTGCGCAAGATGAGTATCTTTTTCTTTTGGGCTGAATGAACCACCAAGTGCATGCAAACTAATTGATCTACTCGTTTTAATGAGGAAAAGACGATATATTAATTGTTAAGCAATTAAGAAATAGATGCGAAATATATCGAGTAACGCAAATATTCATGTCTTAACATGATGCTACTTAATAGTCTTATGCATCATTGAACTTTTACCTCGATCTGGATAAGGAAACATCTATATTTGACGATATTTTAATTTGAAAAAGCGATAAGTAGCTCGAATCCAATTTTCTTACTTATTCAACTTTAATAAATAAACTCATTCGTATGTCATATTTACGAAATCGGTTATAAATAGTTACCATTTTACACTGTTGAAAAGATCTTTTGTATTATTTCAATACACATAATCAACTGACATTTGACAATGAAGAAAATTAGACTGTTTATTGTATCGAAATAATAATAAATTGTTTTTGTGATATTATAGTATGTGGCAGTGTTTTACCATCGTTAATCACGATTGTTAGTAATGCCTTTTCGATTTATCATGTTCGTCAATTGAATCGATTGACATCGAACTATATAACGCCATGTCGTCGTCGAACAGACGATACACGTCGTGTTCTACTGGTGATTACAGTTGAATGCTTATTTGCCATATTAAATTCTTGGTTCAGTGATATTCTAATATCAGTTGTCTATTGCAAAGGAACTTTGCTTGCTGATGGTGATTGTCCGGGTTATTTGCAAGCTAATTATGATTTATTAGTTATGTTTGACATGTTTAATTCAATTTCGAATATAGTTTTATATTGTTTATGTAGCAAACATTTTCGTTATGAATTATATCGAATGTTCAATTCGATTTATTATATTTGGAAGAGTATATCCAATCATTTTTGTTGTTTTACAATTCAATTTAAATGCCAAAAGAACTTCGAACAATCGACTGTCTGCTATCGTGCATCAGCAAAAAAAATCAAAGAAATCGATCATCCGAGTAGTTCGAGTTCAAGTCGAGTTGTTTTGAAAGTCAACCGACCAGTAAATCAACCACGAAATCCATATTTCGATTGTCGATGGTATTTCAATCATCAGCAATTCACAACTCCCAAAGAATGGCTATCAAAAACGAAAGAATACATATTAAACCAACGTACAACATCACTACCAACGCATCGTGTTGGAATCAGTAGTTCGATGAGAATTTATTTCCCACCAGAGCACGCCGGCCAATTATTATAGAAAAAAAAGAGAACGTCGACTTTCTGTACTATTGCATGTATATCGTTTATACTGGAATAAAATGAAAAACGTCGTACTGCACTTCCGATGAAATTTGTATACATTCGTAATTTTGTTTATTTGCATTTATCTTGCAAAAATAATCTCAAATTGCATGTGTAAAATGTAGTTATTTATTTATGTAATAAATATAAAATAATAATAATAATGATAGTTATATAAAAAAAAAGTGTAGCTTTGTTTTTTTCATCATAGGGAAATAAAAACAGACAACACACTACATTAACTAAATTTTCTAATATTGGCATGTTTTCTTTTTCTTTCTCCTGTCTATTGAAAATATAAATTTTTTATACTGATCAGTTTTTCCATTTTCTTTCATTAACTCGCATATATATTTGCTCTTTTATGAAGTACTTAAAAAGCTCACACTTTTGAAACAAAGATACGAGTTTTTCTTTGATGAATGAATCACTAAGTCAAATTAAGCTCAAAATATTATTATCAAATAATAAGACTTCTTGTATATTCTTAATTCACACCTGATTTAAAATAATACAAAAAAAAAATAAAAGAGGTGAAAATTCGATATACCATTATGATTTTAATTTGCAAGATTCTTTCTTTATTTAAATGGAAAACAGAAAATTTTCTACTTGTTGTTATGTGTCAAATCAATCTGCGAATCATTTGAGCGTATAGTCAGCATAATAAAAGGTTGTTAATTCCATGCAGAAAAAAAATAATATTAATCTGTTTTCATACCAGTAAAAAAAGGACAATCTCAAATGACAAATATCGTCGTAAATATTTAAATAGAATCGATTACCTTGGTTAAAAAGGAGAATTAAGATTATCTTCGAATTTCAAAAATAAACTTCATCAAGCTAGAATTTTTGGATTAAAGTATTTATCATTAAAGTCTCCTAATGATTTAATTATTTATTATTTTCATGCATGTTGTTTCTTTCTCTTTTCAGTTGAATTACATGAAGTATGTCATGTTATGTTATGTGTTTTTCTTTTGTAAATCGTCTAATTCAAAAAGACTTCTTCGTATCAATAGACTGAATATCCATCGCTATTCAAAGAAATGTCAGTTTAGATCATCAACCTCTCGTCTCTGTCTCATCATTTTTTTTTCTTCATTTTTTTTCTCATGCTTTTATTTCCGTTTTCTTTTTCTCCTTTTCTATTTCGTCAGCAACCAGAGAAGAGACAGGGAAAGAAAGTAGCGATGGAAAGTTATTCTCTTGTCTTTCTTTTTTTTTTCCTCGATTAACATCTTTTCAGCCCGATAGATAATTCAAAATGTTCATAAACAAGTGTCTTTAGACTCTTGGAGTGCATCCAGCAATCAATTTTGTTGTAAAAACACTCGATATTTCCCTTTGGATTAGATACATCAAATTATTAAGATTATTCCCAAATCTATTTACAATCGGTACAAAAAGGGTAAACCTACATATAAAAACACCGCCAAAACAAGTGTGGGTTCATATCGACAATGTTCGGTCTTTCGTGTGCATTTATCGGCGTGTTTTTATTCATCATCGGCTCATCTGGTAATGGTCTTTGTATCTTAGTATTTCTTCGTCAAAAATTTCGTCATCGAATTATTACACCTTATTTCATCGTTCTTCTCTTTGCTGATTCAATTTATCTATTATTTCGTTTAATTAAACTATTCTACTATTCACAAACACTTTTTAACCCCAAGTCAAACAAACAAGAATCATGCTCAGACAATCAGATTGCAAGAGCTTATCAGCATGCCACTCAAACATGGCCACAAATACTTGTGCCACTAGTGCACTCAGAAACATACATGCGTTTTTCCTTAATTCTAATGTGCATGATATCCGTTCAACGGACAACATTTATAACTCGCTCAATCAAACGACTTGTTTTGCCAGCCACTTACAATGATACCCATAAACACAAATGGACATTTCTATTTATAATCTTATCGTTTTTACTTGCATATGGATTCGAATTTGTTGGCTTGACTTTATATTGTTCGAAATCGAATAATCGTAATATTTCGTATGAATGGTTTGTTTATATGAGTAGATATATGGAGAACTCGAGTTATTTATTAACAAATACAATCACAGATGAACCTCAAGCATTGAAATGTGTTAATTACTTTCTCGTGAAATATCAATCAAAGAATATCACATTAGAAAATGATGAAAATGAAATTTGTACTCAAGAACAATTAAAAGATATTTTATCGTTTTACTTTGATCAACATCAAAAATCAATTGTAAATTTAATTCAAAAGATTTTATTTAATCAAAATGGTGATCGAATAAGTCGAAATGAAATTCGACGAAAATTTCATTTTCATGAATGTTTATTTCCTCAAGAACCAAGTTTTTTTCATCGTTACTACGATTTTATGTACAGTCGACGATTTGGTTTCAATCGACATTCGTTAGTACTCGGTAAGAAGGAAATTCGTTTTCTGTATGAGCTAGTTGCTTAATTGGTTAGTTCAATTTCTTAAAGAAAAAAAAAAGAGAAAGCAATCAAAGGAAAACCTGTCAGCTACGCTTGACTTATTGAAAATAAGAAAACGCTTTAGAAACTCAAATTGCTTCTTTGATGAAATATTCTCCTAAACAATAGAAAACAAAAGAAACTATTTATTCTATAATGGAATGTAAGGTTTTTTAACGATAGACAATAGACCTTTTAATATTAGTTGATAATGTGAAGATACTTCAGAAATAATTCTCGAATGAAAATGAATAGATTTGTTGTCAGAAATCTACAAGAACAATCTTATGGATAGAGATGCAAAAAAATTCTTTACATTGAAAATAATCAACATGTAAATTCAAAAGGATAGACAACGGTTTTACTCAGTCGAAGACTGGAATATCAAGTGTTGCTATTATCTGGTACTATTGAGGCTTATTTGTAATCAACAGCAAAAATAGATCGTTCTTGACAGATTTATCGCGAAAACAAATCAGCTCATTTTTATTTCTTATTCGAATTGACAATTGCAAGAAAGTAAAGGATTTAGTATCGTGATGTTATTTTATCTAGGCTATTTTCTGAACTTCCGATAATTAGACAAGATATTGTTTAATTTTTTTCTTCTCATCAAGACAAAAAATAAAACTCGAGTATTTTGATTCCAAATAACATGTATAAATGAGCTTCTATATAATTATCAAAGAATAGTTTTCCGATAGACAGAGTAGATGAACGAAATTGTATTCTTGATATTTGAAGACATGAACATGATTAATACTTATGAGATAATTATTAAATAGAAACATAATGAAATAAAGTATTATGATGACGCATTTTTATCACGTGACTTCAACTACTCATATTTTTCATCTGGAAAAAATTGAAATTGTCATGGCATGTTCTCTAAATTCTTCATCGGCAAAAAAACTCACGTACTTTCTAGGGCCTCTTCTAAATCAAAAATTATATTTTTTTTCACAAAAGATACTTTATATTGCTCAACAGAATTGATCCCACCCCTACGTATATTCATTTATTAATTAGAATTTTGACACACATTAAAATAAAACTGTAACTAGGCTCGTATTTAATTGAAAACAGCTCATCTTCGGTTTATACCTATTTCATTGAAATATATTTGTTTGTTTTATGTCAGTATGCAGCAGTGTTTTACCATCGGTAATCACTATTATTAGTAATGTCTTTTCGGTTTATCGTGTTCGTCAATTGAATCGATTGACATCAAATTATATAACACCATGTCGTCGTCGGACAGACGATACACGTCGTGTTCTACTGGTGATTACAGTTGAATGCTTATTTGCCATATTAAATTCTTGGTTCAGTGATATTCTAATATCAGTTGTCTATTGCAAAGGAACTTTGCTTGCTGATGACGATTGTCCAGGCTATTTGAAAGCTAATTATGATTTATTAGTTATGTTTGATATGTTCAATTCAATTTCGAATATAATTCTACATTGTCTATGTGGTAAACATTTTCGTTATGAATTATTTTGCATGTTTCAATCTGTTTATCAATTAATCAAGAATATTCTTAAGCAATGTTGTTGTATACAAATTCAATGTCAAAAAAATTATCGTGAAGCTAGTATATGTTATCATGCATCGATTACAGATAATCAAAGTTCCGATAGTCCAAATTCGAATCATATCTATTTGAAAATTCAACCATCGACGAGTCTTCTACGAAATAAATATTGTGATTGTCGATGTTATTATAGTAAACGTTCGTTCTTTTCATCGAAAGAATGTCTGCAAAAGAAACGTTTTAATACATCGACATCAACTCGTCATGAAATCAATGGTATGACAAAAAGCAGTTCAATGAGACTCTATTTTCCTCAACAACAAACAGAGAAATTGTTAAAATCGAATAAAAACATATTTTCATAAATCATCAAAAAAAAAATTCTTCTTTCTCATTGATAGTTGTCGCTCATGAAAAGGAAAAAGAGGTTTGTTTGTTTGCTTATTGTTAAGAAACCGAAAGAAAATGGAGATGTAAATGGCGCCTTTTCACAAATATGATTTTTTTCTTTTCAATAAAATTAATCTAATGTCAAATAACGAACAATCAATTACATTTCCCAATGGACTTAAAAGTTTATTAACTGATTTTGTTGTTGATGTTCTCCGTAATCGAGTACCATCCGATCAATTGCCATCGTATGCTGCTGAATATTTTTCTCAAAAACAAAATGTTTCGATGCCGGATAATGAACAAACGGGAACATTTTTAAGCAAACAAAATAATGAGAATGTACCCGTGAATGTCAGCGAAGAAACACAACGACGGAAATCTGTTTGGGGTGGTTCACCAGTTTGTGAACAAATTTCGTTCGTCATTTGTTTTTTTGTTTCTATTCGAACTCTTAGGATCCAAATCGAGATTTAACCGATAAGATTGTGATGAAAAAACCCGATGTTTTCGAACGATTATGTCAAATCGTTAAAGATTCGGTGATCTACGTCGGTGATGATCCATCACTCGTCAAGCAATTTGTTAAATATCTTTCGCCGAAATCGGTTATTAAAGACGAGGAAATTATTCGACAAGGTGACGAAGGCGATTACTTCTATTGTATTGAATCCGGAAATTATGATGTTATTGTCAATGAAAGAAAAGTTTCACAATTCGATAATAAAGTATCAAATCAAACGATTACAAATTCTCATTAACACATTTTTTTTCTCATCTATTTTCAGGGGTGTTTCGGTGAACTTGCACTACTTTATAGGTAATAAACATCCGTTTCGATTTTTCCTGATGAATTATGCCCGGATTTCTAGTCAACCTCGAACAGCAACTATCAAAGCAACGACTAATGGTCAATTATGGTCGATCGATCGTGATACATTCAATACTCTAACCGTATCATTTGCTATTAAACAACGTGAAAAATATCTCAGATTCTTACATACAGTTAATTTCATTCAAACGTTTTATTCTCGAGGATGGTTAACTGACAATCGTTTGGAGGATTTAGCCGACGCACTTCGACCACGATATTATCAAGCCAATCAAATGATCATTGAACAAGATGATACCAATGCTTATGAAATGTTTTTTATTGAAACTGGTTCTGTTACAATCACGAGAAAAGAACCCGATAATTCAATACGAGAATTGAAAGTCTTACACGCCGGTCAATATTTCGGTGAATTAGCTTTATTAGAGAAACAAGCACGTTATGCAACAGTCGTAGCACTAGAAAAATCTCGTCTCGCAATATTAGACGCACGATCATTTGAAAATCTTCTTGGAACAGAACTCAAAACTCAATTGAGAGAATTCGTTCAGAAAGAATACGCAATCGAAACATGAGAAAATTCAATAAAATCATCATCATCATCTTCTTTTTCTTCTAGATAGATTCTTCTGCTTTTCTTTCTCTTGAGTAGTTACTGAATAAATGTCAGCAGATCTTAGCAAACGGTAGGTACTCGTTATTTCTGACCGAACAAACATTAATCTTCTGATATTCAGACTTCAAAATGATTTTCTCAATGCTAAAGATGCTGTACTCATCATTGAAAATGCATGGTGTCGGCATCGTGATAGACAAATGTTTCGTTTATTGAAACACGCTGTTTGCGCTGCTGAACACGCACTTTCCAATGATATTCTTCGACGTTTATCACCACGTGAAGCCGAACTTCTACGCGATCCAAGTCTCAACGTAAAAGTCAAATTTCGGTAAGATTCTCGAGAGTATCTATGCATCTATTTTTCCCCACAAATTAGTTTTGGTGGCGTCGAATTTCCTCCGGTGATTTACTTCAAAATCTACGTAAGAAATTTCAATGGTGCTCTTCCGAAATATGTCAACGCTAAAACGATGATTAACTCCGATATGAACGTCAGTCAAACAACATTTTCCAAACTCAAAACAAAACACTGACTCTTTCGTTTTTCAATAGGCTCGGATAGCAGCTTGTAAACAAATGGGACAACGAGTGTTCTATCAACAGATGATATCCGACGGCTTGCACGGTGCCGATGGACGAGCATCGGACGAAATCGATGTTGTCACTTTGAAGGATTATATGCAAGTACGATTGCGAACATTCAATCGATTGAAATGAAAATAACGTTTGTTTTTAGTATTCAAGTTTGCTCGATGAGTTACCATCGCGTCTCGGTGGTCGAGCGAACAATTGGCGACGATTGAATCTCGAAGGTTAGTTCGCTTTTTTCGTTCCTCGGTGTAAGATCATCTTCTTTCTTTTCTCCAAAGATATTCCCAGACATTCGATATTCTATGATATTGTAAGTTACGTCGATTCCGGACATATGACAGCTGATTTACGTGATAAATTGCCTCTTCTTCTCACACGACCTCATGCACCTTCTGTACAATTACAACATATTGAAATACTCAAACAAGCAAAGTAAACATTTGACCAACAAGATTTATTTCAAATTTCTATTTTCTTTCGCATCAGATCAGTGACCACATCTCGAGCTGGTCCATCGTCTCTTTCATATACCAAAAAACCACAATCAACAGCTCGCCGTTCACGTCGTGCACTAGAAAATGCATCGAAAATGCGTCAAGCTTACATCATGACTCGTTCTGAATCGTTGCCCACGACTCTCATTCTTCAATACGAACAAAAAGTCGCTCCTGAACTCATGAATATCGAAGAAACTCATCATCGACAAGACATAACTCCCATGGCCAAAGACGAATTCAACGATGGTGAAGTCGACGCACTCTACGCTTGGACCGAGCAATTAGACTGGAATGATGATTTGTTTAGAACAGATCAAATTTCAACAACATAGAACATAACCAAATAATTTACATTCTTCTCGTTTTTTTTTCTTTTATTTTTCCGTTTTAATTTTATTTGTATATTTAATGCTTCCTATCTGTCTGAAACGAGATCAAAACGAATAGCAGTGTGAGTTGAACGAATGACTGATGAAGCGACGATTGATCTCAAACAGTCTGTCATTTCTCTTTCTCAAACGTGTGATGAGTCAATTAGACGATTAATTACTTCCTCTCGTCGATTGAAATAGGATCAAGTGAAAAATGTTCGTTTAGCCAATCGAACGAGAGAAAGAGAGAAGATGCATTCTGAGTGGATTATTCAAATAGATCAATTCGATTAATGTGTGAAATAACTGTGTAATCTTGATAACACACGATCATTCGAAACATTTGTCCATCGACAGTTAGATGCTTGATTGCGAATATACAAATCGAAAGAAAATGGAAGAACCAACTGGCAAAGTCTTTGCTCGATTACATCATATGAAAAGTTTCCTTTGTCGAACACTCAAAAGTATGATCCGAATGCTGAGAGATAATCTATTATCATTCTTGTTCTTGATTTTATTTCAGAAACACCGAAATTCTGTGGAGGAATTTCAGCTCGTAATGGATCGTATTGTTCTCCAGAAAGTTACTATTCAATGAACAATGACGATTTCGAGAAATTCTCCGATTCAACCGATGCAACTGTTCTTGATGTAAGTTCTGTTTTGTTTTCTCGAATGTGTTAAAATGATTCCATTCTCATTTTGAATAGATCACATCTGATGATACGATCTCATCTATAAGTGGAAATTCAACCGATTCCGGTGTATCAACATTAACTGACTTTTCACACCGTTCATCAGCGTCTTCATCATCATTACATCATCGTACAGCAACAATACCAGCATCATGCCATTTAAGATGTGACCCATCGATCATCAATTACGTACCACACCGTTTATTAGCGAGTCTTCATTCGGATTATTTTCTTAATGATGATTATGAGTTAGTTGAATCTTCAGCTGCGGATTTACCGCTAGCTGAAAGCAGTCGACGAACGGTACATGATCAAACGATTGTTCCTGACGATGATGATGAACCAGTTGGTCCATTGACATCGACACTAGTCGATCGTTGGTATACGATAACGAAAAGTTATGCAGCGACATTTCGTGAAGATCTATCGGTGAGAAAAACCGAAATGGTACAAGTTCTTCGATGTACACATCCGCATTGGATTTGGGTGCGAAATGAAGATAGTCAAGAAGGTTTTATTCCAACGGATTGTTTGACAAATGATGAACTCAATATGTAATCTACGAGAGATTGAATGCATTATTTTTCTTGATTATCAAATTGTTTGTAAATATTTTTTTCGTTTTATTTTGAATTAAAAATCATGACGTTTGAAAAATTGATTTATCTTGAAGAAATTGTCATGACTCATGTGTGTATAGTAATTGCATAAGATAGATGCACGTGTATTTATACGATGTAGAAAAACAAGTGAGACGAAAGGAAGAAAATAATGGCTGACGCTGGCGATGTTGTGAATTTAGAAGTTGAGTGGGAAGGTTTTCTTGAGAAATTCCGAGGGAATAACGAAGAATCAAAGAAACAAATTCAAAAAGTAAATTTATCTTTGTGTTTTTTCGGAGATTTCAATGAAAAATGTTGTGTGAATGTAGGTCGATCTGTTTCCAGAGAAGAAAGAAGTTTGTTTTGTTTTATACAATGTGTTCTCGGCTGAAGAATGTGAATTTCTAATTGATTCAATCGAGAAAATTGGTTTTAATAAAATATTATACGGAGATAATTATCGAACGAATACAAGGTAGTCGAAAGAAATTCGTTTTAAATTGACAAATGTTTTTTTGTTGTTGTGTTTGTAGAACACAAATCAATCAAAAGCATCTCGCTGAAGCATTTCTTCATCGTGTCGAAGATTATTTACCAAAACAATGGCCAGGTTTTTTTAATACATCGCATTGGGAATTATTGGATCTAAACGATCGAATTCGAATCTGTCGATACGAACCAGGACAATTTTTTGCACCACATTACGATGGTGTTTATAAACGAACTTATATGGAACAAAGTCAACTGACAATTATGGCTTATTTAAATGATGAGTTCACTGGTGGCAATACGAATTTTCTCGATGATCAATCGAAACCACATGCGATTACCTATGCACTCAAACCTGAACGAGGCATGGTGTTAATCTTTCAACATGATATGTTTCACGAAGGTGAAGCAATTAGTACCGGAAAGAAATATATTATGCGCAGGTAAGATCAATGATTGGGTTGATGAATTGTTGAGTTTTGTCTGTTAGTGATGTGGTGTATAAACGTGTATTGGCTGAGGAAATGTCGGCGAAAGAATTGGAAGCACGTGAATTAATTCGACAAGCGGAACAACATGAAGATCTATCGAATGCCGACGAAGCAGTCAAATGCTATCGACGAGCGTACAAACTATGGCCTGCATTAGAACAGGAATTCGGCAAATAAAATCATGATTTTCTACTTTTAATAAACGATAACGATATTCATATACTGCTGATTTGAGTTCTTTTTTTACACGTCTACAGTGTTGACTCATCATGACAGTCGTTTTTTACTCACAAACAGAACACGATAGAGAGAACCACCGCATGGTTGAGTCAGAAAGTAATGTCGATGCATGTATATAAAGCCGCCGAGAATATTTCACGATAAACAGAATAAGAAACGCAATGACAACAACTACAACTGTTGCTATTCCAAAGCCGTCCATTGTTCAATTTAACATCGGAGAACAGTGTCCGATTCAGTTTGTGACGGTTTACAACGATCGAGCTGAGGTTACACGTCTTGTTCGACATCAGTTCGATGCCGAAGGTACTTATGATCTTGTTTTCGAAGGTTTTTCTTCGTTTGTTGATTTAACATCGTTACACGTTAGTGGTGGGACCAGCAAAGCTTGTACAATTCTTGAAGTTTCATATGAAACTCGTTTTGAAAATTCAACCATCGAAAATGATTCGACTGTCTTAGAACAATTACAAAAAGAATTACGTTCGACCGAAGAAGAAATCGATAAACATAAACAAGAATTAGTTCGGATTGGCAAACAACGTGCATGGATTGAAGGTCGAGCATCGAAATTAATGAATCAAAACAATGAAAAGAATAGTGCGATTGATTTGGAAGCTCTCGAACAATTTCTGGATTTTTATTATAAACAATTACTGAAATTGGATAATGAGACAACAAACGAAGAAAGTCAAATAAAAACGTTAACAGAAAAAGCGGTAAATTTACGAGCAAAAATCAGTGAATATGGAGCAGATGGACAAGCAAATCAACAGAAACAAATACGTCTAGTTACTATAACAGTACATATTGGTGCGACCAATGCTGATGTTTCTTTGGAAATTGCCTATTTGATCAGTAATTGTTCGTGGACAGCGAGTTATGATGTTCGTGTTAATAGTACAGATTCAACACGTCAACCTCAAACTCAGTTAACTTACTATGGTATTATTGTAAGTTGAGAACATAGAACAGATTTGAGAAAACGTTTTTTTTCTTTCTCGAGGATTTTTAGGTTAATAAAAGTCAAGAGGATTGGTCCGATGTGCAATTAGCATTGTCAACAGCTGCACCATCACTTGGTGGTGCATTACCAAAATTGGCAACATTGAAAATCAACTTTGAAACTCAAGTTTTTCGATATGCTAAAAAATCAGCTTTTTTCTCAGTTGGTGGTTCGTCGTCTCTCTCACTTTCGATACCACGCGGTGTACCACAAATGCGAGCTAGACGACGTCTTTCAACCAGTCATAGCAACAGTGATGGAGATGATGACGATGATAATACAATCAATGTTCTATCGACTCGTACTGAAACAAGTATGTCGAGTACAAGTTTTAGCATTCCTCGACGAACAACAATCGAAGCTGATGTATGTCGATCGATCGATTTTTTCTTTCATTAAAATGAACTAGAGTCATTCTTTATTTCGATTGACTAGGGTAAACCTCATAAAGTCACAATTGGTGTGCTCGATTTAACATCGACATTTACTTATACAGTCATACCAAAATTATCTTTACATGCCTATCTCAAAGCTTCAACGATCAATTCATCGGATAGACAGCTTCTCGCTGGACCAGCGTCCGTTTTTATGAACAATAATTTCATTACTCATAGTGCGATTGATAATGTCTGTCTCGGAGATAAATTCGATCTGCCATTAGGTGTCGATGCAAGTGTCAAAGTCGATTATAAGCCCGTTAAAAAACTCGCTGATACACATGGTTTTATTTCGAAAGTTCATCATGAAAATGTTCGTCATGAAATTCATGTCAAAAATCTGAAATCAACTGATGTCATCGTTTATATTTACGATCAAGTGCCACTTTCAAGTGATGAAACAATTAAAATTAAAGTCATTCAACCTGACCTACGAATAAGAGAGCAAAGTCCAAATTGTACTGTTCTATTAAACGATGATAACAACATCGAATGGAAATGTGTACTCGCAGCACATGGTGAATGCCGATTACCATTGGAATATTCAATGGAATGGCCGAATGACAAACGTATAGAATTCAAACAAACTTAACAGAGCAAATTTTCTTTTTCTTTTTTTGAAAAACAAATAAACTATGAGGATAATTTCAATCATTATTGAAAACATATTTGCACTTATTGATGCAGTCGAACAACTTTTCAAGCTAATTTCGGTGTTGTTATTATGCATCGGCTTTTTTTCCTCTCTTTTTTCTTTCTTCTCTTAACTTGTCCTAATCGGTATTTTCAATGACAACACATCATGTTTTCTATTTCATATGCGAATTGCAATAGTTAACTACCTACACATTATCATATTCCCGTCGATCATTGACGCATAACGTTCGTCTATTTATCATGATTAGTATTATTCTTTCATTTTCATCTCTATCAGTGTCGCGATTATACACAAACGCACGTACAAAAAAAAGCCGAGAGCCGATCGATATGTATTTCGTACTTGTCTCTCTCGCTTTCTTCTTCTTTTTTTGCGTGTGTTAACTATTGCCGTTTAGCAGCCATGCTTGAGCGAATTTCTATTGCTTATTAATCGCTTATATGAATAGGAATTGCCTTCGTAAATCGGTTTCTTTTTTTTCTTCTTTAATGTAATTGATCATCCTTTTTCTCTTTGTCATGTTTGTTTTTTGGAGGTCTCTTCTTTCTTTTTTTTCTCTCGCATCTTCATCATACCTTTTTTTTGTCCGTTCGTTAGGCCGTATATAATTCGAAATTTTCTTTTTTTTTTCGTTGGCTATAAGAGACAGGGATAATTATAAGTTGTTTTCTTTTTTATTTCTCTCTTCTCTTTATTGATCAACAAAAAACAACAAAGAAGAAAATTAGAAAAAGAGAGAGAGAGAGAGAAAGAGAGGGACCGAGTGAAGAAAACGAATGAGTGAGTGTATTGGACCGTGCTTATGACGAGAAATAGTGTATGTGCAAGACTGTCAGGGATTTAGCGTTATTGAGAAGGATTATAATGGCAAATTGTTAAACAATTTCGACGTTTTTCTTCTTCTTCTTCTAGATTAAGTCGTTGTTCGTTGGACTTATTTCGTTCAAATAAATATCATGTCTGTTCGACCAGTACCAGTAGCAGCACGACCATATGCCGTTAACCGATATCCAACATAGTAAGATTTCGAATGGGAAATTCTTCAAACGATTTGTTTGCTTTCAGTCGACAAACATTCATTCCTCGACCACCTGTTGCAGGTGGTCCCGGAGCTGGATTAGGCCGCGGTGCCGGCGGCATTGGCGCTATCATTGGCGGTATTGCTGCACCTTTACTTTGTCTCGGTTGTTTATCAACATTAGCTTTACTCGGACTTTTCGGTACTATGATTGGTGCTGCCGCTTACATGAGTAGGTGATTGAAAATCTCTTATTTATGCACACGAATCTTTTCTTTTAGACGGTATCCAAAAACAATATCGTAAGGCTCTTGAAGGTAGTTTTGGATCCATCATTGAATCGAACATCGTCGTTCTCTTCCTTGCTCTTTTCTGCTCGATGTATTTATTATTCAAAAATCGTCGAGGTGTTGCAAGTGCTTAATTTTATCAACAAAAAAAAACAAGATCTACTTTGTTTTTACAACACCGTTATAAGCAATCGATCAATAAAACAAAACAAACAAAAAAAACACATGCAGTTTCTTTTGAAAGAACAATTTTTTCTCTGCAACACAACTATTTTTCTTTTTTTTCGCTTTCTTTTCGATATTTTCTGCGCGCTAGAACAATCCTCTTTTTTTTTGAACAGCAATTATCGTCAAATCGTCGTCGTCGTCGTCGTTGTTATCAATACTTTTTCACCTTTTTTTTTTGAATATATAAAATAAAAATTGCTGCTCAATTGTTTCTATTTATTAAATCTTTTCCTTGATTTTTATCGGCGGATATGATGTCGTTATGAATCAGATCGAAAACAAAAGATAGAAATTTCAATGTACTGAATTATCTGTTTTTTTTTATTGATGATACACCTTAGATTATCACACAGAATGCATTTCCCTCTCTCTCTCGCTCTCTTTTTTATTTGATTCTTCTCGGATTTTTTTCTTAGTCAAGGTCGTATATCGTTTACTTGCAAATCTGTCGTTTGGTTTGCTAATTCACGCATGATTTATTCTCCTTTTTTTTGTCATACGTATCAATAATCGTCATAAAATACGGAGGCTTTTGTGCATAACTTGTTTCTCTCCTTTTTTTTATCCATAGAGAAAAAAAAGAAGAAAGAATCATTTGTCTCTGTTTCATATAAACCATGGTTATTGATGAGAAAGACACTAGTTCCTCTTGTTTAGGCTAAAACGAAAGAAGAAGAAGAAAAAAAGAAAAGAAAATCTCGTCATGCATGACGTGAATGCATATTCGATGGGTCTCTCCTTCGGATAAAAGATAGATAAAGATAATGAGAGAGAGAGAAAGGCTGAGTATGAGATGAGATGAAATACAGTATCGTATTTTTTTCAAACAATAATAACCAACGAATATTGTATAGGTTTAAGGATCGGAGGAGAGAAAACGAGAGTCAGTCGAGAAGGATTTCGTCTTTTTCAGTACTTTTTCCTTGAGAAGAAAAGAAGTTCTTTCTATTCTAGATCTGTGTGCCACTTTAACGTGAGAAAATGTCCAACAAAGCACGGTAAGGTTTTTGTTTTTCTCAAGGTGAAAGTTGAAATCCGAAATTTGCCGTTTTCAGAGCACCATTACCACCACCAGATCGTTTGGCTGCTGGAGGTCGAGGAATTGCTGGATTATTAGGAGGTTTAGGTGGAGCAATCACCTGTCTCTGTTGTTTATCAGCACTTGCTTTAATCGGACTTTGGTCAGCATTTATTCCATTTGTTGCCTTCTTCAGTAAAATGAAACTTTTCATTCTCTCGAATGTTTGTGTATACTCGTTTCTATTTAGAATATCTTTATGATCAAGACACTCAAGCTTTCGGTGGCAGCTCAAGTTTGAAGAATCTTCAACAAATTGCCGTTCTTCTCGCTATCTGTTTATTAACAATTCAATTTGTCAAACGACAAATCACCACATAAAAAAAATGCCAGCCTGCTCAATTTTTCAAAGACACATTTTCTCTCCTTTTTTTTCGCTTTTAAAAAACAAACAAAAATATTGAACTCGATATCGTCGTCATCGTCATCGTTGTTTTTCGTCAAATTTTGTTGATTTTCAGTTTTTTTTCTTTTAATGTATATGCGCGCTTGAATATCACACAGAAAAACTCGAGAGAGAAGAGATAACACTTTTTATCATCGTCGTCGTCGTCATCAATTTCAACACCACAATCTATCTTTTTTCTTTCGATCTCAATCTCTCGAGCATTTTTTTGTTTTTTTTTTCATATACTATTTTTTTCGAAATTAAACTAAGCACGCGTCCGCATATATATAAATTCTGTCTTATTTCTTCGATTGAACAGAAAAATCTAAACTAAACAGAGAGAATCAAATTTTGCACACTGAACGAACGTTAGTTTATACGCTCGTCGACATATCAAGGTTTTTACCTTTGTACGAATAGTTCGGTAACTAGTGTCATCTATTCACGAAAAACATCATCAAAAGTCCTCAGCAATCATGAAGAAATTCATCGATGAAATTCCCCACATCTCCACTTTGATATGTCAAATAAATACCGATGCTGTTTACGTATTTGATAGAATTTTTTTTCTAAGCTACACTAGCGATATCACGCAAAAAACCGTTTTATTATTACCAATAAACGAATATTTATTCGTTAGTTAGCCAGCTTGTTCTTATGATCACGTTTTTTCATCGCAATTTGTTGAGTTTTTCGTTGTTTAATTAATACACTCAATGTTTAGATAAATGTCTTCGTCTCAATCAAATCCAAATACGAATCAAGTTCATGCTGCAGCATTTGGCGATTATGATACTGATGAAACAACATGGAGTACCTTCAATTCGTATGTAATCGACTATTCTCAATCATGAATCAAGAGTTTTGACTTATCAATTGTGTCTCATACGTCAATGAAATACATATGTTTAATTTTTATTTTAGTAATTTTAACAATCCAAATCAATTGTCGAGTTTAATAGAACCTTATCCTGATGAGTAAGCACATTAAATTGGATTTGAATTTCTAATGAAATTATTTTCTAATGTTCAGACTCAATGATGATTATGAAGAATATATTGAAAGTCAACTCGAAGCAGAGCGAAATGCGACATACGATGAAAATGAAGAAGAGATTTATTCGGATGATGTTCAAAACGCCTTTGTCAATTACGAAGACGAAGTACGAACTCAATATTGATTCATTCGTATAAATATCTTATGTTTTCTTTCTCTCAAGTTTTCGAAATATTGGACACAGCAGGAATCGGTAATTATAAATCGATCGTTTTAGTCGAATTTGTTGTGATTTTGATTTTTAGGCCTGGAACGGTCTATCAAGTGAAGAAGTACGATGAGAATTGCCAAAAGAACTATTTTTGTTGTTTTTGACCTTTTAGCAAGAGGAAATGTACGAACAAATGCGTGAATGTGAGATGTTTATGTCTCAAGAATATACAACAGCTGAAATGCCTACTGATTTAGTATTGACAGATAAAAAAAAACTCGCGAAGTGAAATGTTGTTAAATCAATTCAATTGAATTTTAGGTCGAACGTGCTCAAGAAAGTCAATTGAATCCGGATGCAACCGAATTTCGACCACCGTGGTTGGCTACATCGACGACAACTGATAACCAAAACATCGTCGTCACTTCATGGGCGCCCTGCGAAGCTAAAAAGCAAGATGACTGAAGCAAAAGAACGAGGCTTTTTTTAAGTATTTGTTTTTCAGCACTTTTAATAATAACAAAAAAAAGAGAAATATTGTAAATTTACAGAGTAAAAAGAATTTCTGTTTGGAGCACGTCGTCGTCTCACTGCTGTCATGGCATATTCTGTTCTATTTTTTTCTTTTCTCTCATTTCATATAAGCATGTATGCAGAAAGTCGGAAGAAAGCCTGTCTGTCTGTCCTATGTAGAAATATAAACTGGGTTTTTTTGTAACGATAAGAAAGAAAAGGCGAATATGGCTGCTGCGAAGCATGAGTATACCGTTGCAAGTACACAGCTATCTTGTCGCGGTATTCGGAGTTAGTATTTTTTTTACTTTTCTCTTTCATTTTTCTCGAAAGTCAATTGGAGTACAGGATTTTGTTCGTTTATTTTCGACTTCAACTTTGTTTTTATTTAAATATAGATATATATATATATAAATATAAAGAAATGTTATCAAGTACGTATGCTATCGATATCAATTTCACAGACTAATCCCAAGCGTACTTGTGATATATATTCCACATTGCACGCAAATAATTCAGCATTTACAGCCAGTGATTTGACTATGAACGGAGATTCCTATGCAAATACTCCATCCCCGTCATCAACCGCGTCGTCAAATATTGTTGAACGGTCAACAAAACGTTCAAAAAGTAAAATCAATAGACATATCACTTTTTTTTGGTCATGAATTTCTAAATTTAGATCATGCGCTCGTCAAACTTCGTCATCGACATGATAAACTAATTCAATCTACAGATTCTCTAACTAAACACTATATTATCACAACAACAAATATTATCTTTCAAATGCAGAAGCAAATCAATAAACTGAAACGAAAAACTTCGTCACTTGAGCAGAAACTCGCTCGACAGGCTCAATTGAGCCAACCAATCATTCGTATACCTCGATTAACCAAAGGTTAGTATCATTGACTGCCGACTATAAACATCATTTCTATATATAGATGATCTATCCATATTTTCTACGAAAAATACGTCGGCGTCGACAGATAATATAACCTCGTTTACACCAACGATACAAGAAGAAGAAACTCTGAATAAAGAAATTGAAGATTCTTCATCTCCATTGGTGGCAGCATTTCCAAAAGGCAAATTTTGCGTTCGATGCCAACATGAATTTTCGTATCGCTCAGGCTTCTTGAGACATATGAGACGAATCCATAAAATGAAGTTAATTCGATCTAATGCAAACAACCATAGCGAAGTAAATGAAAAAAACTAATCATATCGAAAAACAAAAATAAATGATTTCTATTGAATGGTTTGCAGACGGACACGACAGTTTCGACAACGGAACAATTAGGTTAATTGACAGATTTTTATATCAAATTCAACACGTTGATAGGTCTTCTCTTTTTAGAAACAGACAATGGAATCGAAGATAATACACCGCAACTTTTAGTTAATCCTTGGGATATTGGTGAAGGTCGCCTACGTCCTCGTCGTGTTTCAAAATCCTACAATCAATCAGTTGCTAAAGTTAAATGTACGATTTGTAATAAATTCTTTCGTGAAGCATATATCGAAGTGAGTTGCTAGTCATTGATTACTATTTTCTCTATAAAAAATGTTAATAATTAGAAACACATACGACGTGTTCATCAAACGCCAAAACCATCAATTCCTGCTGATGATTTTGCACCTTCAACATCTGAATTACCACTTGATGATGAAGGCGATTTTAATAAATTGCCATCAGTTCCAACAGTAGCAGACAAGAGTATCAATAATACTATCGTAGAATTTCAAGTTATTTCAAAATTTTAACATTCATATCAAAAGCAATTCTCGTTTAGGACGAGTCAACATTACAACCAATCGTTCTTGCGACCACATGTCTCGATACTTATCAACAAGTTCGCCTTTCTCTCTCTCTCTGAATACATCGAATCGTTTTTTTTCTGTTGTTCATAGGACATAGTTGACGAATTCCTACGGAAATTTGCGCATCGTGTTCGTCAAACATCGAATGTCGAGCCTGATACAACTCATTTAATTGCTAATGATGATAAAAAATTTCTCTATACGTCTCTTTCATTGAGACTTATCGAAGGCATTGCACATCATTGTTATTGCGTGTCCTATCGTTGGCTAATCGATTGCCTAAGATACGATCGAATTATCGATGAAATTTCCTATGAAATCGAGGGCGATGACTCCGGTAATCATGCTTACGGTGGACCGAAACGTTCACGTCTATCCGATAGACAAAAGCCGCTTTTTGATAAATTCTGTTTTATGATTAAATGCACAGAAAAAAATGATATACATATTTCAAATGATCGTTTACAACAGTTAATAACAACATGTGGTGGTGTTATTATAACATGTGTAACACAAAATGATCTCGATCAATATAAAGTTATCGTTCTCTGTGATCGTTTATATGTGTCCGAACGACGATATAATTACGATCGATGTCGATCATTAGAGATACAATTTCTTTCGTCAAATTGGGTGCTCGATTCGATATTTGAGTATCGTTTAAAGCCTATGGATTCTTATTTCGAAAAACCTCTATAAATACGCATAATATTATGACTTTTATTCTTCATTTTATGAAAAAAAGTGCTTTCCTTTTGTTTTTTTAGAATGTTTATGAAAAAAATTATTTATATCAATTTTTAATGTTTATATCAATTTGAGAAATGAAAATACTTAGGATAGGATTTACGAAAAGTAGTGAGATTTATCTTACCACAAAATAAAGGAAAATCAGAGGAAAAAATTTCCGACTCATATATAGAAGAGACTCGTTATCTAATAGCAGAATTAATTATATTTGGTCAAAAAAGGATAAATCGAATTGTCCGAAAATAGTGCATTCTACTATTGAACAAATTAGCGCCATCTGACTAAATTTCGATAGCCGAACTCCGTTTGGAAAAAACCAATCAGTGTATTGGACTTTATTATTATCCCTCCTCTCATTATCCATCATATATGATTGGATAAGCGAAATCACCATCCATACGAAAAAGTTCGAGTAGTAAAAACGAACGAACGATTCTCTCCAGTCTTGATCGTGTCAGATGATGTAAAATTGATAGGGCTTTTGTTTTCATTTTTTATTGTAATAGATTAAATAATAATAATAAGAAGAAGAAGAAAAACAAAGAACGAACAAAAAAAGAAAACAGTCAACCGAACATCGATTATGACAACAACGAGTTCATCAGCGACAAGTCTACCGGATAAAGATCAAATACGTGTACATGTTCGACGTGATGGTTCAATCGAAAGACAACGTTTTAATGGACGTGTTTGGAGACAATTATGTAAATATGACGGAGGAGAAGAATGTCAAGCATTCGTTGCTTATCGAAGTCTCTGTGTTGGACATTATCACCAAACATCAGGCATTACAGTTAATGAATCAAAACGTCGACAATTAATTCAACAATCAGCAGCTGCAGCTGCTTCATCGAAAGCAACAACAACCTCGCCAACCAAAATTCGTTATTGTTAGTAATTCATTCAAATCTGTTCTCTAATAGCTCGATATTTATTTCTTGTAGCTATTGAAACACCGATATCTCTTGGCTTAAAAAGTAAATCGACTCTTTCAACAAATACAAATTTTATTCTCTCGCTTTTCTTGACAGATTGGCGGCGAAAACCTATTCAACCGAACTGTAAGTTCTTGCTTTAACTAATACGACGAATAGCAAACGACGAAAATCTGATGAATGGGTTCTTCTTAAACGATGTCGATTTGATTCAACTCAGAACAGTAAATTTTCTCGAATGAAACTCATGAAAATTCTCGATCTACTCGTAGTTGCACCCGTGCAATCAATTCTACCGAATACTTCAACGACAAATCTCGATGAATCAGCTGCAACATCTGACGTAGAGACACTCCTCAAGACAAAAACATTTTCTATCAAAATTAATTCTTCTTCATTCTAGTCAAATCAAGCATGTTCATCAGCGAGTTCCATCGACAGTCATCCGGATGATTATATTCTCGCACAAAAACCTATTTCTCTCACAGCATCTCGTCTCACCGACGAACAAATGGTAAAATACAAAATTTCACTGCTGTTGTTTTTTGGTAAAAAAAAATGTGTAGGATCGTCTCGATGAATTTCTTCAACGATTTAATATTCATTATTCCGATGAAATCGATGATAAAACAACACATTTAATTACCGATGATTCAACGATTCCATTCGTTTGTGCACTTTCATCGAAAGTTGTCCATGCGTTAGCACGACATTTAACTGTTTTATCGTTTCGTTGGATTGACGAATGTCTTCGTTGTGATAAACTTTTACTCGATGAATTAGCGTTACAATTCGAAATTCGAGGCGATCTAACATGTTCAACCATGTATCATGGCGGTATGCAACGATCACGATTAATTACACGACGACATTCATTATTTTCCAAACATATTTTCATGTTAAAATGTTCAGGAGTACAAAATGTAAATAAAAAAAACAAAACAACAAGAACTTTCAATTTGTGAAAAATCTTTTCTTCTAGCTCATGGATAATCAAGAATTACGTATGTTGATAAGTTTATGTGGTGGACATACATGTTCATCATTACGCACCGATCAAGTGACACGTTGGACAGCTCAAGGCAAAATGATCGTTGTTCTTTGCGAACAGAGTTATGTTCAAGAACGTCAAGAGAAATATTGGAAATGTGTAGAATTAGGAATTCGATTTTGTTCGCCCGAATTTATCATTGAATCCATAGCTCAATATCAAGTACAAGATTATGCTATTTATGAAGAAGGACCTCAACAAGATGATGAATAAATTAGAACAGATAACTACCTTTTACCCTATCTCTTATTGTTTTTTTTTCTCTCTTTCTCTTCTTTTGTTTGTTTTCGTTCAGATTTAGTAAGCAGATTATGTGAAAAAAAAAGAAACCGATACTATATATGTCTCTGTGTGTGTGTGTCAGATATGTTTTTTGTCTTCGCTTTGTTCTTGTTATTGTTAGTATATGAGAAACAGTGCAAACAGAATAAAAAACCAAAGGTTTATCTACGTTCCAAACGATGACGGTGGGTGTTGTTGTTTTTTTGCCATAACCTAATAAGTAGGAAGAGCGATTCTTTGATACGCATAAACTTGCACTTATATAGATTATGATGATACCTAATTTGTTCTTAATGCTGAATTATTTCCGTGATTAAAACTGTCCGGATATGAATACTGTCGATTAACAGGAAGTTATTATTTGCCATTAGTAGTTATTTTGCAAGAAAAATTTTCGTAGCAATTTTGTTTTTGAACTCAGAATTCTACTCGGAGATTTATTTACGTCAGAAGAATCTTTAGAAATAACGAATTCGAAAAAAAACTGAAGTTTTTTCCTTCTTTTTCTTATTGTTTTGCTAATTGCAATGCATCGGAAAGTAAATCGGGTGTGATCAATTCCTCATCTGTTGAATTTTGTTCTTCATTAGCCGGAAGTTTCGATACGAATTTCAATGCAGTTGCTAATGAATCAGTTGTTAATGTTTCTTGTTCGGAGGCTTTATTTGCGAATTTAATCGCGGCTGTGACTGTAGCCGATGTTAATTCGTCTTGATCGTTAGTCGATAGGGCAGCGAGCTTGATTGCACTAGCTAAGAAATCCGGTGTGATTGTTTCCGGTTGATTTCCTAGTTTTGTTGCAGCACGTAGCGCTATAGACATGGTATCCAACGGCGTAGTTGTCTCGTTGCTTGACATTATTCAATTTAAGTGAAAACAGAAATGTTGAGCCATCAGAAAAATAACGAAGAAAGAAAAAGCAAAAAGAAAGAAATTTTTCTTTGTTTTTTATCGGTGCGTTTCGCCGATAAAACACGCAAAAATCATTAACTATATGATTTGCATGAATATAAGAAAAATAAAAAACAAGAATTGCTCGCAATATTTTTTTTGTGTGTGTGCGTGTATTTAAAAACGCAGAAAATATATTCGAACAAATTAAAAATAGAAGAAACTTGAAGCTGACGTCATTCGATGCTAAAATCTGAATCTTTTGATGTCTTTGTTTTATTCCGGAACTTAAATAATTAGCTCAGTTAACAAAACCAGACAAGCATACGGATTGAAGATATTCAATTTTATTTCCACCACCGCCGCAATCAACAATTATAAAAAATCAATTATTCTATCGATTTCTGTTAGCATCATGACCTTGTAATAGAATTCATTGATAGACAAGTGATTGATAGTTATTAGTATCAATTGTTTTGATTAGCCTATCTGCATTTTCTCTTTTCCGTTATCAGATATCTCTCGATACTTCTTTGGAAGGAAAAAAATGCAACCTTCGATATGAAGACGCGTCAATAGCAAGTGTTCAACCGAATCCAATGTCATTTCATAGAGAACTTTCTTTCGTTCGACGGACTGATCGAGAAAGAAAAACATCACATAGAATAAAAATCGATCGTGTAGAAATAAAGTTCAAAATGTCAAAGATATCGAATCTTAATTATCTCTCACATCGCAAAGATAATCATATTTTCTAATCGAACATCATTTGTGGTTCAGACATAAAAAAGAAAGGCAAGCTTAGAACCAAGAAATGATATTTCTCTCTTTCTTCTTCTGTAATCAAAAAAGACATGAGTTCTTTTTATCGAAATAAATAGTGAGTAGCATGTATCGATTAAAGGTTAAATGACAAGTCGAAGTGAACTCTTTCTTTATAGCTGATTAATTCATAAATATATCATCATTGACCTTACTCGATGATATATGTATTTATCTCAATTAGTTCAGTCCTTGATAGAACTGTACGAGATATCTTTGACAGAAGAAATCACTTTCTTTTTGCGTATTCGAAACTACGCAAATGATTTTCTTTTTCAACTACCTTTCATGATATTCAATCGTATTAAATTAAATAATTAGAAAGACAAATCTTTTAATCACACAGAGATAATATTGAGGACAGTTCATTAGAAAAGAAAAGGTACCGACAGTCTTTTTTTATTTATTTTCTAGAAAGAAAAATTCTTTTTCCGATTTCTCTTTAATTGACTTAATAATATCATAGATTATCATGTTTTTCTGTGCAAATATATCTATCTATTTTCCCAAGTAAAACCACGCACTAAATATTTCAAATCTAATTCATTGGTAATTATTAATAAAAATCTTCCTTTCTCTCTTTCTCTCTCGTTTTTCTTCCTCTCCTTCTCTTCGTTTTCTCTTTCTTTCATCATCAACGATATTATTATCACTTGAGATAATATATATGAGAAAAAATGTTCGCCTTTCTTTTTTTTAAAACATTAGTCAACTAGACAATCTATCGAACGTTAGGTTTAGATTAAAATGGAAGATTTTAATCTGACATATTCAATAAAAAATTCGACCAGTTCAATGATCACCTTTCATCGATTATTCAAGAGCTTCGGCATAATTTATATTGCACTTGTTATTATCTTTGGTTTCATCGGAAATTTCATATCATCTTATGTGTTTATTCGTAGTAAACTCAAGTAAATTAGTCTGTTTTTTTTTCATTCGATTGTTGATTTATTTTTCATCTAGACGATTAAGTTGCAGTTCGTATTTAATCGCTCTCTCGATATCTGATAATGGTTATCTCATATGTTTAAGTCTGATTTGGTTAGAAAATATTCATTTATATATTTTTCACAATAATGGCATTTGTCAAATCGCTGTATATTTGACAACTGTATTCAGTTCATTATCTGTTTGGTAAGGAGTTCGAGTAGAAAACAACAACAAATGCATGTTGTTATTGTGTGTATGAGACTTATTAAGAAACATGAATTTTGTCTGATTAAATATAATTTGACAGCGATGAATAAGAAAGAAAATATTCATTTAATACGAGATCACACGAACAAGTAAGGAAATAATGTCAAGATATCTATCTAATTACAATTTGACATCCGTTTCGATGTAATACGATAGTCCCGAGTTTGTACTAAACTGATTAGGGAAATGCAATGCAATTAGATTATGTCGAAATATCATCATTCATTGAATTTCTTTTGTTTTACATCAATAGGTTTACAGTTGCATTTACAACTGAACGATATGTCGTTGTTGCTTATCCATTAAAACGTTCACAATATAATACAACCACTCGTTCTCGTTATATTATCTTTCTATTAACATTTCTTGCTATACTTCTCTATTCATCATCATTATGGACATCGGGTATTGAAATTGCTCGGTATCAATTACCGAATTCAACGTCATCAGTTTACGAGACACGTTGCGTCACTCTACGACGTTGGCTCAAATTCACGCACCAAATGAATATCATCGACTTTTTTCTCACATTTATCATTCCATTTTGTACGATATTAACTTTTAATATTTTAATTATACTAAAATCGGGCCACTACGATCGTTTACTTGAACGTCATTGTACACAACCGTCAACATATATTTTACACAATCTGCTTGAACATCGTCTACGTCGTTCAAAATATCATCGACGTATAACGAAAATGTTATTAATTATTTCGACGACATTTTTATTATTAAATACACCTATGCATTTATTAAAAATTTACTATTTCTTCTTCTCAAATGATAGTACAAGTGACGAGAAAAATTCAACGGAATCACTTATCGAAATGTTAACATTCTATTTATTTTACACGAATTTTGCCATTAATTTTTTTCTTTATTCATTATGTGGCAAGAATTTTCGTTCGTGTCTTATGGATTTGCTTAAACAAATGCGTCAAAACAAAAAATCGCGTAGTTTCTTTTCGAATATTGCCGATAATTCGTTGGTTCCCTATTATCAACGATCGAATCTCTCGAATTCTCATTCTCATTCGCGTTTCATTGGCAAACGTGAACTCAGCAGTTCGATCAGTACAGGCAATCCGTTCGTATCTTCATCGAATATTGTTGCAACGATGGCAACTGGCATCAGTCAACAAACATTACATCCATCATCGTCGGCATCATCATTTCAAAGAAGTTCATTGAAAATGGATTTATTGACTCCGACGATGGTGAAATTTTACCCTCAATTTTCTGTGAAATAACAGAACATTTGTTTGTAAACATGATTTTTTTCTCTCTGAAAGTCAAACGCTAGACAGCTGTCGTTTGTTTTCTTGCGTAGCAGAATGACTTTTTGCTTTTTGTATTTTGTTTTTGTATCAACTGATACACACATTGAAAACAAAATGAAACTATCAATTGTTGTTCATTTCGACGCTTTGATTTGTTGTTCAAGTTGTTTTTTAATTAAATCAAATGGATTCGATGAATATTCATTTGATTGTGCGATTTTATTGAAGATTTCGATATTTGTTTGGCTTAAAATAAGGAAAAAAAAGTATAAATTGAAAATTATGACGTCATTTACCTTTGACGATTTCTCTCGGACTGAGAAAGAACTTGTTTGCGAGTATTTTTCTTGTCTTTCATGGTTAAACGTTGTTCTTCAAGATATGATTCAATCTGACCCAGTGAATTCTCGAATTCATGTTTCATATCACTAACAATGACAGTTTGTCGACGAGCAGCACGTTCTTTCGCTTCACGCTTCGATTCATGATCAGCATGAAGACCTGAAAAAATGATTTTATCTTTTCTACGAACAAAATTTTTTATCCTACGTTTGAGAAGAAACTGTCGTTTTAATTTAATTTTGTCCTTTTTCTTCGAAACAAGAGATTTAATAGTTTTACTCGAAACGACACTCTGCTTATCGAAATCGTCGTGATTATGTTCAGCTAATTCTTCTTCATCGTCTTCAATATCATTATCTAGCATTAGCTAGAAAATATAAATAGAAAAGAGAGAGAGATAAGCAAAGTATGATGAATGTTTTGTTACTTCTTCTTCAATTTCTTGTGGAACAATTTTAGTTTGTTTCTTTTTCGAACGGAGTTTACCCATGATAGATCTGAAAGAAAAATTCAGGAACATTCGTTTATTTTTTATTATGAAAATACAGTCATTTAAAAAAATTAAATTTCGAATTTTAGTTTTCACATGATTGAACATAAATATTTTTGTGGGTACATTTGATTCTCATCAACGTTACTGCCATCATAATTGCTCGGTAATTCTGGATGCGGACTGGGGAAGACACCGCCTTTATCAGAGTCAATTGACGTCGGAGATGTGGGAATGTCATTGGTTTTAGGTCCGAGTAGATTCGACCATTCACCAAATAGACTATCGATATTTTCATTTTGAAAGAATACATCTGATTCTGTCTGCGAAAAAGAAAACGAAACGATTTTCAACATTAAATCGAAATATCAAACGAAGATTGTCTTACTAATTTTTCTTTGTCTTGATCAAGTTCACTGAATACAAAAGGTAAAATAAAAATAAAATGGTTAACTCATTAAAAAAAACATACGTTTGATCAGCTTGTTTTTCTGTAAATAGACGTAGGAGAAATTTGCCCGGTTTGTCTGTGTCGTAGGTGCTCGGGATAATGATGTACGAGCCAGGCGGTACGCGGAAACGTTTAGTAACCTCTCGACGATTGATATACGAGCCACTGGCACCGACACGTTCGAGTTGATTCATATAGAATTTCAATTTTCCTTGTTCGAGATTCTCTTGAACGTCAACACCATTTTTAATCTAAAGAAATCAACAAATTCGCGCTATAGAATTTTCTCTTTATGTTTTTTTTTCAAATTCAAACTCATGTTCAATACTGATCTTTCATTTGAAAAAGCTGAACTAAAAGATCTCTATCCTATAGCCGACGAAGTTCCTTTGTTAGACAATAAATCAGCTGAGCAAATCTCAAACAACGAATTGAATCCAACAGAAAATCATATCGATTATGTTCTGATTTATGACGAAACAATCGACGATCAAGATTCATTCGAACAAGCTCAGAAAGCCATGCGAAAAAACTTCGAAGCCAATCTTCAACACTACGGTTTGATGTTAACCTATCGAAAGATTCCGTTGAAAAATCATCGACAACGTGTTTTCGTTCTCATCACGACTCCGTTCGAAAAACTTCTTGAAATGTGTGAAATCACTCGAACTTATCTACCAATCGATCGTATCAATCCATTTCTTTGCCAACTATTAACCTATCCGATGCTAGATGATTTTCTGCCGAAATATTTTCGATTAGATGATTGCATTCGAAAAGAAAATTGTCAACGGGCAAATTTCGTTTTCTATCCCTATGCAAAACGATTGCACAATAAATTTGCTCGGTATTTAAGCCGAAATATGTTCACTATCGGTAAATCGAAACAAAAAATACATCGATAGTAATGTTTTCAATGTTCTCTAGCTCAACGAACTCGTTTAACCTTTGAAATTCTCTCTCGAATGCCTCTTCTTCCTGCTACAACTAAACACTATCATTCATCAGTATCATCATCGTATTTAAATAATATAACATTCGAATCGCTCATTGTCAATCCAACAACAAGAAACAGTTTTAGTTCACTTCCACACGACGACATTATCGAAAAACTCAACGAATTCAATCGACATCCAGGTGTTAAAATTCTTTCATCACATCAGTATGCATTCGGTCTCAATATTCTCATTAAAATCGGCATCTATCTCACAGCCTATTCACCTCATGAACAATACCGTTCGAATACAAATCTCAATCGACGCGAGCTACTCTATTTCTATTGGGCGCAAATCAAACATGTAAGCAAATGTAACTTCGAGCATTTTCTTATTCAATTCACAGATATTTAAAGTTCAACCTATCGAATTAATTCGAGCTTATTTCGGTGAAAATATCGCACTTTATTTCGTCTATTTGGGCTGGTATACATATATGCTCGTACTACCATCGATCATCGGTTGTTTTGTTGTTGGTTATTCGATTATCAATGTCTTTTTCGATGCACCAACACTAGAGATATGTCATGGTAAATGAAACGACAATATAAAAAAACACTAATTGATAATTTGAGTAGGAATGAATATAAGTACGGAGTATCTTTGTCCTGAACGAACGCGTAAGAAATATGTTTTAATTGGAAATGAATGTTTAACCAAAGGATTTAATACGATATTCGATAATTATTCGACGTATACGTTCGGCGTATTTATGATCCTTTGGATTCTTTGTTTACGACGATTATGGCAACGATATTTAGCACGATTTCAATATCAATGGAGTGCATGTACTCATTTCAAATAAATCTTTGTTTTGTATTTTTATTTTTTTACACAAAGATATTGATGAACGTCGACATGAAGTTACACGTTCGTCGTTTCTAATTCAATCACACGAGACAATCATCAATCGAATCAACGGTATCGAAGAGTCGTTCATTCCATTTTCGATTGTATTCTCCTGTCGATTTCTATCGTTTCTTGTCATGTTAATATTTCTTATTCTTTCGACATTAAATATTCTTCTTATGCTCTATATTCGATTGAAATTATTCACGAATTTCAATCAAATTCAATATGAATTCGTTCGAGAAAATTCATTTATTATTATTAGTATAATAGCATCGACGATTTCGTTGATAATTAGCGTGATTTTAGACGTTATTTTTGGTTATGTTGCCAATTTGATGACCGAATTCGAACGACATCGATATCAATCGAATTTCGATGCGAGTTTAACTTTGAAATTATTCAGTAAATTGTTTTGTTTTGCTTTTTTTTATTGTAAATTTATTTCGAATAGTTTTTGCATTTGTTAATTATTATTCATATCCAATTTATACCGCATTTTTCAAACCATGGATATCATCATTGCCTAATAATCGAATCGCTGGTACTGATTCGTATTTTATTTTCAAGGAAAAACTCGAGCCTTGTAATGATTTAACTGGTTGTTCGTATGAGATCAGTGTTATTCTATTGATAACATTGATTGGCAAACAATTAGTCAATGCGTTCGTTGAAATCTTAGCTATAAAACTGGCGAATTTCGTCAATTATTTGTATTATCATCGATATGAATTGAACGAACGAATAGGTAGAATATGAATTCAACAGAAGGATGTGCCAGGGTGGCCGAGTGGTTAAGGCGTTGGACTTAAGATCCAATTCACAATAGTGAGCATGGGTTCGATCCCCATCCCTGGCAAATGTCTTTTTTTTTCTTTCGTTCTTTTCTGTATAGAAACTACGGATGACGTCACATCAACGACAGAACGTGCACCGTGGGAAACAGATATCTACTTGCAACGACTTGGCCGTTGGCAATTATACAACGAGTACGAGAAAATAGAAACAGAAAACTTTAAAATTCTATTATTGAATTGTCGAGCAGATATATGGAAATTATGGTTCAATACGGTTTCGTCGCTATGTTTTCTATTGCTCTTCCGTTAGCTCCACTTTTAGCTATGATTAATAATCTTTTCGAGCTGCGTACCGATGCAAAGAAGCTCCTATTCGAATTACGCCGACCGATTGGCGAACTTGCCTATACACTCGGTATTTGGGAGAAAATCTTCGATGCTCTATCGAAAATAGCTATTTTAACTAACATTCTTTATCTCCTAATAACTTGTGATTTAATTTCCAAATTATTCTATATTCATATCGAAAAACAATTGACATTGATCGATTATTTAAATTATACATTGTCCTATTTTCATATCAATGATTTCGATGATTACGAAGACATTCGTCAAGGAAATCAATTGAATATTACGTTTTGTCGATATCGAGACTTTCGATATAGTTTCAGTAAGATGAATTCGATACGATAGAGAATAGCAGCTACTTTTCTTCTTCGAGATTCTGCATATAAATATCAACCAACATCGATCTACTATCGAATACGAATTCTTCAATGGATTTCTATATTTATCTTTCTGATTTTCATAATTCTTATCTATTAGTTAGAAAAATGCTTCTCGTTTTTTCTTTGCTTTGTCAATTGAATTGTCGTTCTAGTCTATTCATGTTCGTTGTCAGTGATAAATCGCGTTTAATTCGCGATATTCGTCAACGAGAAGAGATTCTTGCTGAACAAGAACTTTGGTCGGACACGACAACATCGAACAGTTAAGTGAACTTACTTTAAAAACACGAAATTGAACGTAATCTTCGCCTTCGAGACCACGTATTCGACGTTGTCGTGTGTCTTTTTGCATCAATGCAATTATCATCGTACACAGATTTTCTTTATCATCATCGTCGATAAAATTCAATCGAACTAAATACTGAGGATTTGTCCAATATTTTTCTAGAAATAAGAAACTATATTTTTATAAAAGAAGAAGACAAACATATAGATCACCTTTATTCGGCTGACCAGAACCACCGGCAGTCACACCCGGGATCCATTCACCATGAAACGATTCTTCTTTCCACATCAATTTATCGTTCTATGTGAATCATCACAAAATCCTTTTGCTTTTATTCGAAAACAAAAACCGTCTCTTACTCGAAATAGATTCTTCCAAGTGCATACACTCGCATCTTCTTCCGTTGTACCTAGACTAGCTGGTCCTCGATGGCAGATATGTAATTGATGAAAATTAGCAAAGAAATCATCGAAACTAATCCAAAATTCTCCATCGTTGAGTATATGAGCACCTAGTTCTTGTTTTCTCTCGTCAGTTATCGAATTCCAGACGCTTGAACTAACAGGATATATGATGACATAGATCAGTTTTCATGTCATTTCAACTCACCGATCCGAATAAGCTCCATTCCTAGAATTAAAGAAAGAACGAGAAGATATTAATTAAAGCTAATCTTCAACTTACCATTCCGTTTCATTTCCCCATGGATCTAAATAATTAAATAGATTCAAGTCTACCTGGTTGAAATGAACTTACTCAAACATCGAATAAGTGTCACAATCCCTGAATTCGTCGTTAAATCAGCCACTCGAGTTATTGAATAAGCATGTCCTAAAATGAATTTTTTGTAAAAGAATTTCGAATTGAATCCAAACCTTTCACAAGACCATTTGGTAATCGTGCTTCAGTAATTCTCGGATCAGCCTAGATAAATTCCTTTTCAAAATTTCTATGAAATCACTTCAGCAAAACCTACAGTAATCGAACAGCCAAGCATCGATTTTCGTAAATATGCTTGCCATAGTACACGTTTAATTTGATCTTTGAAATCTGCGTTTGCTGCCGATGTCGCATTCAATTCAAATGCTTCTTCAATGCCTCCTGTCATATCAATCAAAGCATCCGTAGTAAATCCACCTTCCATAGCTTCGTATGAGCCACATAATCTGTAATGAAACACAATTCAACAAATGAGACACGATCGATTTGTGTTTTTTTGTTACTTGGCATAAGCTTTTTCTAGTAAAGGTGCCCACATTTCATTTTTATCTTTCATATTTCGACAAAAAACAAGTCTTCCATCGGAATGAAATGGTAATTGATCGTCAATAACAATATCATACCATTGACCATACACCCAAAAACGAAAATGAAAAATACCTAAAGTTGTTTTTTTTTGGTTTTTCGTAACGAAATGTTTCGACAAGAGAATTCGTTTACCAGCGTAATCTTTTTCATCGAACGATTGAGTTGGTGGAACAACACGTTGCAGTAGATCGGGATTTAATGTTGTAGCACCAGCACCAGCAATGAACCAGCAGTTACCTATTTCTCCTTGATCGAGATCACCACGTTGAAAACCATCGATAACAAATCGAGGTCTTTGAAAAACAGTCTGAAAGAAAAAATCAATCTTCAGAAACAGTTCAACGATGAAAATAAATGATTTCTACCGTTGGTCGATACCAATGTACATCATTGAGACGTTTTCCCGAATGATAAATCGATTTATTCGTCGCCGGAAATTCTGGATCGACGAATAAATTAGTTGCATTATGTTTCTTCTTTAAAATTTCATAAACTTGATTTTTATACGGTTTAATATCACACATTGTTTCTTTTCTTTTCAACAGTAAATTACCATTACGACTGAACTCAATGAATCATCGATTTAACGATTGGTCAATTGTAATGTAGCCATATTGCCATTATTAATAATCTGTCTGTCATTTAAAAAGTTGGATAATTTTAAAAACTGTTAGTCAAAGACATCTCTAGGATATTTGATTGTCAAACAATTATCTCAACATAGTATTTACATGTCGAGAGAAAAGATAAAATTCGAGTCTACTTCGAAATATTTTTCATATTTCAAACACGAAATCTGTTATCACATTCCGATAAACCAATAGCCGATGCACTTATATTCGAGTACTTTTTCTCAACTTGTACATGACTCCCTCTATAAATCGGCTCGATGTTTGGATTGCAAACCACAACCATTACCAAATCTCATGTCGCCACAATCTGCTATTCATTTGGCTTCTACTAGTAGCGCTTGCCATCGTAAAATATTGGCTGTTCTCTTGTTTTTCAAGGCCATTTTTATCGATTGAGTTTTTTTTTTATTCGAATACATTACTTAACAGAGATAAACTGGTTATTTCATATTCTTTTTCGTTGCCCTTTATATTTGCCGAAGAACACGAATACACCTTAAGTTTTTTTTTTCGTTCGTTCTCTCAATGATAAAAAAAAGAAAGCAGCGGAAAGAATATCCATTAACATTGTGCGTTTTCATCGATTTATGATCAATTTATCTTCGGTGTCGAGGATTTTTTTTTCTCTCTCGTTTTCTCTCTTTTTTTTCGTCGTAAATGTGAGTGAATCGATAGGTGAAAAAGAATGTTTTGTTTTTTTTCTTCGCTTTTACTTTCGTTTTCTGATTGCAACTTGCTATGACCTTAGCTTGTGAATCGAATAGACATCTGATTGAATGATTGTTTTGTTTTGTTTTCTATTCCAGATTAGAATTCATTTTCATTTCGTAAGATAAGAAAACAGCTCTCGAAGCAATGAATTCATTCATCGTCACATTGGCCGGTCTCTTCTTAGTCTATGCTACAGTCATAACCACTGGTAGATATCACTTCTTTTTTTTTGTTTGTCTCTTGTTGATGAGAAAACATTGTTGTGCTTTTAGTCTATTGTGTTGATCTTCGTGGTGTCGAAGTATCGAAAGACGAATTAATCGCATTAACACGTGATCATTTCGGCCGTAAAGATCCTGATGCTTTACTCAATGGTTTCTTTCCAGTCTGGGCAGCTATTCAATTTTTAATTGCTTGTAAGTGAACCATCAGAAACGATCGACATTTCATGAATTGCTCGTTCGTTGTTTGTTTTCTAGGTTTCTTCTTCATCGTTGCCGTACTCAGTCTTGTTTGTTACATTCTGGGTTGCCGAACACCAGCTGAAGAACGAAGCAAACGAGTCAAATAAACGAATACATAGATAGTGACGATGATTCTTCGAAAAGAAATTCTCTCTCTCTCTCTGTCTCTATTTCTGCTTTGTTTGTCTATTTTAAAATTTATTCACAATTGAAAAAAGGAAAAATGTTTTTGTGTTTTTTTGTCCTGCCAATCCAATCAGTGTAATAGATCTTTCTATCAATCTTTTTTGTTTAGCAAAATAATTTAGTGCATATCTATGTTTTTTTTGTGTGTGTTGTTCGTGTGTATTCTTTCGAAATCATTTTAGTTTAAATAGAAATATTTGTTTTTTGAAATATTTTAGTGCTGAAAAAGAACTTGCCTTGTTTTTGATATCTTATTCAATGAGTAGAAGAGAGAAAAGAAAAGCGAAACAGCTAGTCGATGTGCCATTCTTATCTCAATATGAATCCTTTGTATTCAACCTTAACCACATTCTTAACAATTTATTCGAATGAGGTTATAAATCGACAAAAGAAACGTGCATTTGAAAGTTTTGTGTGATAATTAAAAATCGAGTTGTTGTCTTTCTTTCTACTCAAAGAAATTCAATCTGCCCTCAAGATATTAGTCTTTCGTTAATATTAATTGAATATTTTCTCGAGAAAGAATAACTTCAAAGTTTGAAAACTCTAACAACCATAATCCGTAGAGAATTTATTTACATTCAATCGTTCATATACGTATGTATAGAAAATAAAAATGTTTGAAACGATTCTATTTGCTTCGTTGTATATCGGCAATGAGTGAAACAAGATGTCTTTGTCGTCGAGTAAATCGAAGAAAAAGTTTTCTATACGCTTCACGAAAACGCGGCTGAATAAATGGGTAAAGTATTGGATTAATCGTTGAATTCAACCATAGAAGCCAAAAAGCAGCTGAATAAATTTGACTATTTGTATCGGTTAGAATTTCAAATGAAAATATTCGTCCAACAACAACAACAACAACATAAGGCAATAAGAAAATCATAAATACCAATACTAAAGTAAATAATGATGTAGCTGCACGTTTATCACGTCTTAAACGTCGAACTGTACGTTGTTCACCTGCACCATTATTATTATTATCATTCATATGCAATTGAACAGATGAGGTAGTTGTAGTAGTGGTAGTCGGATTACGAAAAACTATAATCGAATGTTCTCGAGATTTTTTTCGTTGAGATGATGACCGACGAAATGTTTGTGTAGATTTTGATGGACGTCGTTCGGTAGATACCGGCTGTAGAGGAGCTAATGGTGTGAGAAAAACATGTCTGAAACGAGCATAAATATCATCCGAATATTTCGAATCGGACTCGTTGATCGAGGATATTGGTCCTGTTGGTGGCTGAAGAAGTTCATCATCGGTTACGTCAGCATCAATATATTTTATTGTTGATAGTAGATGACTTTTGGAATGATTATTGGGAATTAACTGCTAGAAAACAAGAAAAGAATGAGGATGTGATGAATCATTTAACTAATTAATTTCACAAGAACAAACTAAAGCAATGTCGATAAAAGAAAAACTTAGAAATTAGGTCTCTGACGTGTTTTCAGTTTACCTCTCCGTCTGTCTTATTTAATGTATGACAATTGACCTCATTGAAAACTGTTGTTGCTGCCTGTTGATTATTGTCAATCTGTTGTGCGTAATGTTGTTCGTCATCAACAATTTTTGATCGAGATCGTTCTCGGGCAATACTTTTTCGTTGATATTTGCCGTTGTCTGGCACGCGAAAACTAGCAAACGCTGGAAAACGATGCGATCGTTTATATAAGTTAACAACAATTAATGCATTAAGAACGATAATAACGACTAATGGCCAGGCAAAGAAATTGATTTGAGCAATAATTAAGTAAACTGTATGTGAATGATAAGCACCAATACATTCGAATTTCGTTTCTGTTTGATTATTGTGATTGATTTGTTCCGATCGTGGAAGATTATCTTGTGAATCAAGTAGCCAAATACCGGGTGCGAAATTTAGAAATGGTATAAACCAAATTAAAACTGAAAAAACGCGTATACGAGTTTTATTCGTATGACGTCGATAATGCACGCTATGATTAATACTCCAATAACGTTCTATTGTTATTGCAACGATCGATAAGACACTTGCCATTGTTACTACATCATCAATAGTAATCCAAATCTTACAGAAAAGTTCACCGAACGGCCATGTATTTTTAATTTGAGCGTATCTAAATATCAATTTTGAAATTGAACAATGAATTTTCAAGATTGTAGATTGACATACGAATAGAAAGGCATGCAGATTAATCCAACAAGAAGATCGGCTATAGCCATTGACAGAAGAAAATTATTCGACGGTGTTAAAAGATGTGAATCATTACAAAATGCAAACAGAACAACGAGATTTCCTCCAACTGTTAATAAAATAATCAAACTGATACCAAAACATACAGACAGAAATTCTATTGTTCGCCACGGAAACGACATTATTTATTATCAATATCGGCAAATACTTGTTGAGATATTTTCTTTTCTTTTTTTGTTTACTTTTCTGTGTGTTCACATCTAAAACAAAACAAAAAGAAGTAGCGCATGTTCATTTTCTTCATTGACAATGTTGATTAGTCATAGTCAAGTAGTATGATAAAACAAAACAAAATTCTCAAGCATATCTATTCATCTTCATCGTATTTGAAAAAATAATTGTAGATAACAATCTACATAATAGTGACATGCAATAAAACTAACTTGAAGATCGTCATGGAAAGACGAGAATGAGTGATGGAATATAATTAAAGAAGCGAGTAGAAGAAGAAGAACAAAAAAAAGACAACAGCCCGTCTACTTATTTTCTTTTGATTGAATTTTCTATTTCTCTTCCTTTTTTTTCAGTCTTCTTATCTCTATCATCACATCTTTTATTTACCGACTTCAGTGACAATGAAACACATAAAAAAAGATGAGAAGGAATCAATTTTCATAGAAAATAAAAATATAAACAAATAAATGTGAGAGTAACTCGATTTGCACTCGAAATAATTGATTACTCAACGAAGAATGAAAAAAAGCACTAATCATTGTTTTCTCTCTTACTTTTAAGTGTCCGTGTTCAATGATCTATTAGGAGCAAAACAAAATCTAAAATAAAGATATGTTGATACTCATAATAAAATGTCAAAATATTCTGCATTTTTATCATGTATATAAATATAACAGACATTAGTTTTTCTTCCTCCTGTAACAATATAAATGATTCGAAGAATTTTGTCTGTCGTATTTTTTTTATGTCAATATAGAATGTTGTCAGCGACAGCTCATTTGGACACAATGGCCTGCTTGTTCTGGTTAATGGTAATCTGATGACACGGGTAATATAGCTTCTTTCTAAAGCTTTTCTTCTTCGTTGTCTTTCTTTCTTCGATTCTGTTTTTCTCATTGAGTAAATGTCAGAGAAATTGGAATATGTGTGTTTTCTTTTGCGCGACTATCACGTAAAATTCCCTTGCTCTCTCTCTCTCTCTCTCTTTCTCTTTCTCTCTGTGGCACCCGTTTTTTCTAATACTATATTCAATCTCGATCGTTTTGTCATAAATTCTATTTTTTACCGGTAAATCATTTCAAACATTAATTCTTCCCTTGACTAAACGCTTTGTTCTCTAAATCGACAACCGAAACGAGGTTTCCCTCTCGTATCATTACAGGCAAGTGTTTGTTTTTATATTGTTATAAATCAAGAAAACAAAAAACTAATATGAAGGTCTAACGATAGCGCGTGTTCAAGTGATTGCAGAAAGAAGAAGCATCATCTTTTCATGATGATATAAAATCAAAATAATGACAAGACTTAATCATAATTCGCTGCATGTTCTAGGTTTTGCAAATAGCTTTTTTTTTTCTTTTTCTCTCGAACAATTACTATTCAATACTTAGTTAAAATTCTTTACAAAATAATCGACGCATTTGAAGTCCGACGAAAGAAAACAAACGGAAATCTTCATGCTAAATTATGTTTTTTTCAAAGAAAAGAAAACTGATTGAACGAGAAACGACTATTTATGCCGGTCCATGTCTTAAGTATTTCACTGAAGAGAAAATAAATAGATAAATACCGAAAACATCATCAAATATTCAATAACAATTTATTCACACTATGTCAAAGAAAACAAATCGAATTTGAAACCTCGGAATTAATTTATATTCTTTCAATTTTTGATATTCATTGATTTTCGTAATAGAATTCTAAAAATGTTCAGATTTGTTTTTCACGATTCACTGCATGGTCTTTTAAAAGCAATTCCATTATGGTAATGAGTTAACGATCTAAAGAAAAACAAAAAAAATTGTTCCATTCGGGTTTTGTCTGATAGCCTCGAGCTGATAAGAATATTGATTATAATATGAAGAAAAAGAAAATAACCGTGATCTCGATTTTTATTTTCTGCTTCAATAGCTGAGCCGGCCGGATCAAAAAACAACCATATATATATATATATATATCGGTGCTCAAATACAAAGCTTAGCTACGCAAATACATCTGTCATTAGTTTCGAGATAAATTAATGTAGACGTCTAGATTTGTCAACAGTTTATAAAAAAAAACAAATGTTATATTATTAAGTTAATTTATTTTTATCTCTATATAAGTACGCATGATATATGAGCGGATTTTGTTCAACATATCTTTTATTCATTTAAACGAAAGAATTAATAAACACGAGATTAAAAAAGCGAAAAAAAAACGAACTGTTCTGTGCAGGTGTCGAACCTGCGACCTTCTGCGTGTTAAGCAGATGTGATAACCGCTACACCAACAGAACCGTGTTATCTTGTTTCAATGATTAACTATTTATGAATGATTTCTGTTAGTCAAATACAAAGCATATTGTGAAAAAAAGTGAACAGATTTTTGGCAGGCTTTCAAATATTTATTTATTAAATGAAATGATTCGGATTTAGACAAGTTGACATTGTGTTATATGAACATAATTAACAGTTTCTTTCTGTTTTTCATATTGATCAAGTAGTTGCCAACTAACTGGACATACGGGAATTGAAATCACTCGACCTAAGGTTGTTGATAAAATCGAATTATGTTTTGTTTTAAAAAAACATTTTTCATCTTGAATTGAAGAAGAAGAAGAAGAAAAACAGAAAAAAAACGTTAGATCATTTTTTCATCGAAAGAATTATTTTACTTGAATAAGCCGTGGGTGTCAGTTGACAGTGAATCCGATCACGATTGTCTATGTCATATTGGCATTCGCAAAGAACATCGAACAATGGTGTTAAACTAATTGCTAGACATGTGCCGACATTTCGATTATTTCTAACACGTAAAATTGAACATTTTCGAATGGAAATTTGATTCGTATTATTTGATTGAATAAATTCACATTGTGAACCGAAATAATGCGGCAAACACAAGCATTGTTCTTGATTATTACTGACAATACATTTACCTTGGTTGAAACATGTTTTCTGACAAAAATTATCGGTTTTCTTTCGACGATGTTGACAACGTGGACCATCGAAATCAGGCAAACATCGACAAGCAAAACCATTCATTAATTCAATGCATGTTCCATTATTTAAACAAGATTTCGAATCACAATCGATTATATCCATATTACATGTTTTGCCTTTAACTCCCGGATCACAACGACACTCATTATCTACACATTGACCATAGACACATGTATAATTGGTACATGCTCCTAAGCACGAAAGAAAAACATGAGTTCATTAATTAATTTTATAAAGAAAAACCTAGAACTTCTTGGAAAATTATTTTACCATAAACACTTGTAATAATGACGCAAGACAAAAGGAAATAGAACATCATTGAAAATAATGGGGTTTCGTATGTCTTAATAATAAAAAGAAAAAAACAACAACATTCTTTTCGAGAACGTGTAATTATTTGTGAATTGATTGTATGCCAGTGCATTTTGTTTATCATATCAAGTGAATAGATTCGGAAGAGATGCATGCTATTTTCTTAATTAATTTCTTTTATGAATAATTCTTTATTGTGATGTATAAATTCAAAATATACAATGTTTTCGTGCTCTTTCCTGTGACAGAAACATGAACTATTTCATTTCGTTGTACTCTATGAGTTAGATTTTATTCGGAATTAAATGAATATGGTTGAAATAGAGCAGAAAGAAAAGAAGAATTGTTGAAGGTCTGAATAGAATTGATTCATTGGATTGAAATGTGATATTGGGGAAAAAAGAGATGTTTAACCCGAACAATGTTCAACCGAATAACCGCAGCTAGAAAAATAGAAAATAAATTTATCGAAAGAAATAAAGTCAAAGTAACATACTAGCCGAATTTTGAGCAGCATTGTCCAGCTGCACATCCAGTGACTCGACAATCGCCTGATGCAGGTGCAGCAGTGCCTGTTGCAGTACCACAGTGTTCAGCCGATGTTCCACAGTAGCCATGTGCTGAACAGCATTGTCCAGCTGCACATCCAGTGATTCGACAATCGCTTGCTACAGGTGCAGCAGTGATTGGTGCGGTACCGCAGTGTTCAGCCGATGTTCCACAGTAACCATGTGCTGAGCAGCATTGTCCAGCTGCACATCCAGTGACTCGACAATCGCTTGCTACAGGTGCAGCAGTGGTTGGTGCAGTACCGCAGTGTTCAGCCGATGTTCCACAGTAGCCATGTGCTGAACAGCATTGTCCAGCTGCGCATCCAGTGACTCGACAATCACTTGGTGCAGGTGTAGCAGAACCACAGTGTTCAGCCGATGTTCCACAATAGCCGAATTTCGAACAGCATTGTCCAGCTGGACAACCTACGTTCAAACATCCTCCTTGATCTAAAACAAAACTTTGTTATTCCAAGACGAAGAAGAAAAAGTAAATTCATTCATGACGAACTTCTTCCTGTAACATTGAACGCCATTGATTGAGCTGATGCAATCAAAGCAACGAAAAACATTAAACCAATCATTGTATTGTCTGTTTGTCTGTCACCAAAAACTATCTATCAGTTCTTGATATAATCCTTATATACCAACTCGTTAATGTAAAAGAAAATATTACTAATCCGCTTGTTAATATGTAAAATCATGTTTTAGGATTTCAACTTAATACTTTGACAAAAACAATCCCATTGAGATCTCGATTTTTATATCTTCGAACTTGATATTTGTACAACATTAAATATGATGTAAAATGCATGACCTTTCGAGAAAAAAAAAAGTATGATCTATTAATCAGTTGTATCAGACAAGAACATGCTCTAGTTATTGAAAGGTGTGTATGTTTTTTCCTTGTCAAGGCTCAGTAATGATCACCGGTTGTCTTCAGACATGATCAGGCCAATAGGGAATCTGTTGGTATACATCATTGCCTTGTTTGGGATTCGAACCACTAACATCACTGTCCATTCATATTCTTCCTCTCGACTAAATTCGTTCTTCACATGACTGATAAAAGAATGTCAAAGTCAAAACATAGATACATACGTATATTGTAATGACAAGAAAAAAAATTGACAATAAGATATTTGTGTCAAATTATTATTCGTTTTTTTTTCTTCTTTGTCGTTAAAACAAAGCAAACAGAAAAGATAATTTTTTTTATTTATTTATTTAACCAGAATGTTTAAGTCGTCGATAACAATTAAGCATTTCTGTAGCAAGATCAAGTTTTGAGATATTTTTCGAATATTTCAATCGTCGAACGCAGTCAAGTACTTCAGTTGTTGTCCATAGAGTATCTCGTTTAACCATTGTACTTTCATCAGGTCGACGTGTATTCCGATCGAGACTTTCTTCTGCTAATCCCCATGATGATGATGATGATACATCGGCAAGTTTCTGTGAAAGATATTCATCGAGTTCAGCTAACTGTTCAGGTGTAAGAGATCGAAACAAACTGTTTTCATCATCATCATTATCACCATTGTATACTGAAGCTGTTTGACAAATAACCAAAATTGCAAAAAGTACTAAGAAAATTTTTCAAAAAAAGAAATCTACGTTTTTAATTTCAATTTCGTTTGATCATCTTACCGAAGAATGAGAATCTCATCAACATGACTTAGAGTTACAGACGTATTGACCGAATGTGAAAGAGAAAAGATAGATATAGGACAAGCAGAAGAGTAGTCGTATACTTGTGTACATATGCAAGCGTATATATATATGTATGCATGCAGACAGAACGAGAAAGATATCGATGGCGTAAATCTTTGTCTACTCTTATTATCGATTGCGTTTTCGTTTGTTAACAGTTGCCGTTGTCGCTCCGAGCAAAGATAAATGAATTGAAGTACTAAGAACTAATATTAATATCTTTTGTTTGTTGAAAGTCTCGTGATATCATTTTACAATTAGTCAACACTTAGAATATGTCTGAAAAGAGAGATAAACTCGAAGACTCTTTGAACCAATCAATCAAACAAATTTTGCTTTTTCAATTCAATTTCAATGAATCACTCTCGAAAGTGTTAGTAAATACTTAAAACATGAATTTATTACCAGAAGCAAATAATTATTCATTTATTAGAAATATACAATTCACATTGTTTACATATTTTTACTTTTCAAACGAAGAAAATATTAAGATACAATTACGTTATCTGATTTTCTTATTGGATTCTCACACGTTTTTGTTTCTCTTTTGTCCCGATGGAATTTAGTTCGAATATTTGGACAGAAAAACGATGTTCATCCGTGCCTATCATTGGGTAGAAACGAAAATATGAAGAGATAATATTTGACATTTTTTTTTGTTTTTTTTTTGAGAGAAGGAAGTATATAAAGATAATAATCGAGAGCATTTAAATATACACTCAACGAATATTTTCGTGATGGAAATGAAAGTGCAAAATACATCTGAAATAAAACAAACTGAATCGAAAATTGAAGATAACGAAGAATATGATTATATTACCGTGCCGCCAGATGGAGGATATGGTTGGATTATTGTGATTGCATCTTTTGTGAGTTATTAATAAGAGAAAAATAGAATTTCGATGTGATTTTTTGTTATGCAGATTATTTGTATGATTATCGATGGTTTTTTGTATGCATTTGGTGCTCTATCAGAAAATCTTCGTCAATCGCTTCAATGTCAAGAATGGGCTGTGTCGTTTCTATTCGCATTAGCTTGTGGTTTCTATTTACTTAGTGGTAAATGAATTCGATTATTTTGTTTTCGTTGTCTTATTGAATAATTCCTCTACGTTTCGATTTCATTAGCACCGATCTCTTCAGCACTTTGCAATAAATGGGGATGTCGTTTAATCGGTGTTCTAGGTAGTATTATCAGTGCTACTGGTGTTGGAACCTCTATTTTTGCATCTAATATTTATATTATGTGGATATTATTTGGTGTCATGGGTGGAATTGGTATGGGTTTAGTTTATGTACCAAGTATCATCATGATTGGACATTATTTCGAAGAAAAACGTGCTATTGCTACAAGTAAAATCCACAGTTATCTATTCCATTTTGTATGAACTTTCTCTTTCTGATTAGATATTGTAACTATTGGTACGGGTATTGGTGCAGTAGCATTTGGACCATTGTCAAATTGTTTATTCAATAAATTCGGCTGGCAAAATTTTTTTCTCCTGCTATCAAGCGTTCTCCTCTCCTGTGCTTTCTGTTGTTTAACAATGCGTCCATTAATACCTACTCGAAAACCGCGTATTGCATCAACACCTGTCGAGTAAGTCGACTAGTATCTCAAAACTGTATCTAGCCGTACAATATTCGTAATTACCGTAGAGATTATGACATAGTTTGCTATGGCACAGTATGTATTTATTTTCTATTTTTGATTTGAAATTGAATTGATTTCATTTTAGATGCCGTCGTATACTTCAGAGGCAGATACTCAACCAGCTAGAATTTCAATTTCACAAAATAGTACAACTCAAGATAAATCAAATCAATTCTCTCGAGTTAATTCAGCAATATCAACAAAATCCCGGCAAAGTATCAAAGCTGAAGATGCTGTTCGTCCGTACGTTTCGACATTGATTAATTGTGAAATTAAATTTTGTATAATAGTTTATATAAAGAAGACGTTCTCTATCAAGGCGATACTCGAGAATTACCCGAATATCAATCACAACCAGATATGTCAACTTATATTCAGCAAACAACTGTCATTCCTGATCAAGTACAGAAATCGCCAATGAAGGCATTTTGGGATATTTTATTAATTATGTCAAATGTCAAGATATTGAAAGACAAGAAAATCTTAATTATTTGTCTGGTAATTATTCAACATGTAAAGAAAAAAAGGAAAATTTTTCTTTTCTTCTAAAGGCAAATGTTTGTTCAATGATTGGCTACTATGTACCTTATCTATTTATCGTCAAAGGAGCCATTTTCGAACGATATATTTTACCAGCAAATGCAGTTTATTTACTCTCGATTATAGGTAAAAATCACTTTTTTTAATATTTAATTAACATTGAATTCGTTTAAGGTTTCAGTCATTTCGTCATTCGATTCACATCAGGATGGATAACAAAAATTCCATATTTATCTCCATTACTTTTAAATAATATTGGTTTATTTGTTGCTGGTATTGCAACTATTTTAGTACCATTATGTTCAACATATACACTATTAACAATATTTTGCATTTTTTGGGGCGCATTCATTGGTAAAATTCAAACTCATTCTTATTATCTGCCATTGTAATTATGTATTTTAGCATTTCATGTTGCCTTAAGTCCAGTAATTATCTGTCAAATAGTCAGTCTCGAACAATACAGTAATGCATTAGGTTTAACACTCATATTTCGCGGTATTACCGTACTAATTACTCTACCTGTATGTGTTCTAATTGCTTTTGTTATTCGTTCGAAATGAAATACTTTTGTTTAGTTAATGGGCGCTATTCGTGATGTAACATCAAGTGCTAATTTTGCATTTATAATCGCTGGTCTTAGCTTTATCCTAAGTGCGTTATTACACTTGTGTCTTACGCGGATGAAACGTTCGGAAGAGCCGAAAGTAAAAGCAACAACGAGTCAAGGACATACGAATGTAGTTGCATCAGATGTTTAACTAGTGATAGTTTTTTTTCTTCTTCTTCTTTCCTTTGTGCTTTCATTAATCCTTTCATCATTGAGAAAACAAAAGAAATTATTTTAAAAAAATTGATATATGTATTTGTTTTCAATTTCATGACAAAATTTATTCTTTTTGAAAATTAATCTCGAGTATCATATGTCACAGTTATGTGCATTGATATGTACTATCACATTGTAGAGTGAAACGATTGAATTTTTGACCAGTTGGACATGTAGCAGAAACAGGAGCTAAAACAGCAAAAAGTTTTCAACAACAACGAATAAATTCGATCGAATATACTTACGACCAAGTGCTTGTTGACAATAGAAATATCTACCAATTGCACATTGTGCTGTATCAGGAAAAACACCTTGAGCTGAGCATGTGAAATAACCTAAATTTAAAGAAAAAAAAGTATTTTATTTCGATAATAACAACAACGAAAAGAATAGAATACGAACATTGATTGCAAGTTATTCCAGTATAGCCCGGTGTACATTGACAGTAGGCATATGTACTTGCACCGATTGTTTGCTCATAACAACTTCCAGCAAGACATAAACCTTGATAACAACGACCAACAATACCTTGAACTTCACAATTCGAACCACTGAATCCTAATTGACACCAGCAAACTTCTTGACCATTGACAACATTGCAAACTCCACCATTAGCACACATTTTTGTGCAAGTTCCTTGACTTGGTGTTACACTACCTGAATATATATGAAACAGAAAATCTCGATTTAATACCAAAACCAACTCGTTTCTTACGACACGGTGCATTGACAACTGGTTGAATATTATTTGGACATGTACAAAGAGAATCAGCGCCATTCGTTCCAATACTAATACAACAATAGCCTGTCGATGGATCGTAAACTTGAGGAACGAGACTACACGGATTGCTTGTACATGGTACTACAAAATCGAGATATGAGCTCTTATTGTTTGACTAGTCGAGTGTTCTACCTGCATCTGTCTGCTGAATGATAAATAGACATGAGAGAAAAACAATCGATGATAAACGATTCATGATTAAATCAATTTAGTGCTAATCGAAGAGAATCGATTCGATTTTTATAGTCCGAAAAGTTAATCTTTCTGTTTTCATGAAATAGATATATGACGCTGTTTTTTTATTTTGATCAAAACAATAAAAGAAAAATGAAAATCGATTCAACTAAACAAGTTTACCAATGGCAAAATCGATTTTTTGATAAAAACGAATATTTTTCGAGAAAATGTTTGTCAATAAAAGTGAGAGAAAATGAATCGAATAATGAAATAAAAACGGAAGTGGATCAATCGATGACCATAAAGCTTCTTTGCCTGCAAACATTAACGAATGTCTCATCGATCGAACATTTCGAATGATCATCCACAATTCATTCGGAAGCCAATAAATTACTCGTGCCGTTGACAACGGACGAATTACCACCGGTGGGATCTCATCGGACACGTAAACATCGGCTAAATTCGGATGATTATAAAATAAAGTGAGTGCTGAAAGACCCGATGAATTACAATCAATGGCATAAACTTTTCCATCTTGCTGATTAACAATAAAATCAATTGAAAATTGACCAGTTAAATTCAATTGTCGAACATATTCACAACACCATTCGAATATGTCTCGATGTTCGATATGTTTAAAATTCGATTGAATACATGCAAATAATCTCAATTGTCCATTTCGACATACGCCGTAGGTTGAATATTTTTGTCCGTGGAGATTTTCTTGTAAAACCAACGGAGACTGTTCGTTGACAATGAGTTTGTTGATTGTCTCGATAGTTTCACTACGTGTTAGTTGAGGTAAGTTGACTGAATAGTTCGTTTGAAGACTTCGACAGAGATAAGAAGAACTCTCAGAATTGAAATTAAAATCGAATAGATCCTGCCGAGATGTGAAAAGAAACGTTTGAGCAACTGGTAAATTAAATGAACGAGCTTTTTCGATGAATTTGTATTGATTTTCAAGAAAATTTTCTTCGTAAAAAACTGAACAATTGTATTTGGCTAGTGATGATTTGATTTGTCCGTCGAGTTTTGAATTGTACGACGAATGATCAATTGGAATGAACAGATCGATCTTTTCTCGTCGAACGATATTTGTTAAAATGGTTAAATAATCATCCGGTTGATCGAATGCCGACGGAAGAACGTAGAATGTTTCGACTGAATTTGACCATCGATGTCCAGTGAGCCAATTGATTGACTCGTCGATTAGAACAATTCGATGGCCAGCTTGAGACAAAGCTCGTGATAATTGAAGTGCTGATGTCATTCGACCAGGCGAGATTAAAATTCGTTTACTATTGGGATTTGCAGTTGAAATCGAACTTTTTCTTTGAATAAATGTCAATATACTCGTGCAAAGATACGTGATTAATGTAATTAATAAAGTTAATGGAAACAGTAAATTAGTCAAAGTTAAAAGTATTAATGTTCGAATGTAACTATTTAAAATATCTGATGGAATATGTATTAATTGAGAAAGTGATTTCAATAGTTGACGATAGATTGGCCACGATTGTTCGAGATTATCTCGAGATTGTTGTCGGCTAAATTGAGAAATCTCCATCTCATGGAGAAATGAATAATATCGATGTGAATGAAGAAAAAAAACGATATATTTTAACACAGATGAATCATGTGTAGACAAACAAAAGAATTAACTTAATAAAAAAGAAGAGAAGATTTCGTTCGATTTTGGCTATAGATGTCATGATGTTAATACTCATTCATTATCTTGCAATAATTCCTCGGGATTTAGATCCGTTTTACAATAGGATTGAATTTTTATGCCATTAAAGTTTTATTAAGTAAAAAATTGACATCTCTATGGTTATGGAGCAATGCGTCAATATTTGATTTCTATCTTTTAATAATGAAAACGATAATTAAAATAAAGCAACGTGCTGTTTTTAACTGTCGAATCGAATTCATTTATACAAAAAATGGTCAAATAACTAAAAACTAGTAGGACGTTTTTTTTTATACCGGAGATTCTTGAACACCTCGATCGTCGATAACTATGCGTACATCCGTATTTTTTTGACGTCTTGAAACATCATTAGTCGAATATGACATACTATATCGCATTGTTGATGTTTTAACCATTGTGTCTCGATGTAAATCAAGTAGACTTCGACGAACACACACTGGTATCTTGCATGGATTAAGATAGCGATCATTCGATATTGAATAACTCGATTCAACTGCTACAGTTTGTGCTCGTTCTCGAGTAGAATACTGATTTTTGTTCGATTTAACCGGTTGTAATGATGTCGACGATGAAATGATTTCAGGTATTTCATAATCATCATTGGATTGATTATATCCATTACTACCGCCTGAGATACGTGGCTTCGAATGAATAATCATATCACTTGTTCGATGAACAATAGTTACATGATTAAGATTCATCGGCGGTTTAATCGAGGAACGATAAGGTATATCACGATGACGAATACGTAGTAATTCTGAATGACGAATAAATATATAAATCGAAGCACACCATAATAATAAAACACAAACAACAATCAATACTTCAGGTATTCGAAGTGGATCCGGTCGATCATCTAAAACTGAAGGCAAAAATAAATAGAAGATCATTGCCAATATTCCTGTGTGTGTGTGTGTTTTTTTTGTACCATGACTATGATCAATTGCTGTTATGTCAAAAGAATTATTGTGAATAGATGTTGATTGAATGTGAACGAGCAATTTTTGTGCTTCATTTAATAACAAAAGAACTTGTTCAGGTTCGGACTAAAATAACTTCATATTTCAAAACAAAAATCTTTATTTTATCCAATAATTTACCTTATCAGGTTTGTTTGTTGGCATTATACTGATTCAATTAATCTACAAAATCATGGCAGTATTGAGATGTTTGCTGCAGAATCACTATTTTCATATACTTGTCTCTCAACATATACACATGGCACGCAAGTTGTCGTTCGCATTTTTCTTCTCTCTAATCGCTAACTTAACACACGACGAGTCCGCTCGCATTCTTCGTTATGCTGTCTCGCTCTTTTCTTTATTTCTCATAAGTGACATCCTCTTGAGAAAACAAGTTTTACTTACTTATCTAGAACAACAACTAGCAAATAGTTCGATTACTATTTCCATCAACATAATTAATATAGACATGATCTCGTTTTCGGTTGACATAAATCTATTTTTCTATCAAAAAAAAACATACCACTCACTACTATGAGCACTTCGCGTCTAATATTAGACATGTTCGATAAAAATCGAATTCCATCTCGTCTGTCTTATCAGTCAATCAAAATAGATATCTCGTCTAATATTCAGAGAAAACCGAGACATACTTAAGAAATCAAATGATGCCGATATTGATTAATCTCCTAGATCAGACATATACTCAATCATTCGACAAAAAAAAAACTTTCTTTCTCTGATGTTGATTACGAAGCATGTGAATGCCAGTTAATTTCATTTCTAAATAAAGGAAATAAAGTGGAAAAAATCTCGCATCCTATCGGATAATTTGATATTATTCAGTGTCAGAATATAGAAGGAAGAGAGAGAAAAAAAATTGAAGACTTTTTTTCTTGTTCTTTTATTAAGTTGGCAAGCGTATGAATGAGCTGACAATGACTATTTTCTTTTTTTTAATATTTAATACGATATAAATAATCGACAATGATTGCAATCAACGTCAATGTGTCCTGTCAAATAAAGATGAGTAAATAAGACAAAAAGAAAAGGATTAAAATAAATAAGAAAATCATTTTCTCGTGTACTCAAGATGAGAGACGAGAATATCTATCTTATTATTGGATTGTGCCTATGTCAATAAAACAGGAAGAGCTTTTATTTATGTCTTAATAAATATCCCAGATGGATTCTCATGTTTATAACCGAAATGAGAATCAAAGCAACTGTTTAACATGTAGCTAATTTTTTAAAAACTACAAAAGAAAAGATTTCAGTACTTGATCAAAGACGAGCGACATCTCCGATTGAATATTCTCCGTTGGTTAAATATGTTCTCACATGAATATTCGAGATTCTATGTTGATATCTCAGTTTTCTGTTTGAAATTATGTCGAATTCTGTATCATTGTCAACGATTCAATCGACTCAAATTGCATCATTGTGTAAAATATGTTCGAATGCTTTAGTAATTATTGATAATATTACATTCGAATGGTTTCGTTTGACAAATATCATCGGACATCTATTCTGTTTGTCGAATCGTCCGACAATAAAACGACTTGATGATCCAGTAAAATCAAATTTCATTTTTTCTAATTTCTTTTCTATTGATTTTTCGTTTCAAAAGAATGTATTTGTCGATAATCATCATACACATCTAATTCTTATTCTCAGTCAGACGATTCCTATCGCGAAATTGAATCAACTATGTACGCAAGAAGATTTTCAATCGATAACTTTATTAAAAACTTCGCCATCGATATTGAACGATGAACGAAATGAATTAGAAGAACATTTATTCGATAAGATACAAGTCAAATATCTTCAATTTCCGTTTACATCTCTAACTGATTCGCTTTTTCTGACGCCAACATTGATACCATATCGTTTGCCAACGATTGAAACTTACACGTCATTAACTAATGAAAAAATCAAAGTAGAAATTTAGAAACAGTTTGATTTGGAATTTTTCGATTTTCATTTGTAGACAATCACTTCGTTCGATGAGATTTTTCCCAATGATGAAATGAAAACTATACGAGTATGAATGATTTTTTTAATCTCGAAAGAAAAATAGAACTGATAAATTGACGTTTCTTGATAAGATTTATGCTGAAATGTTCAATAGTTTAATGTTGAGTATGAATGCTCGAGAAGATGTGTTTACATTTGGCCCATTAAGTCACATTATTGCACGTGAATATACACAAATGACAAATGTCAAACAAAGACGACGAGTATAAACTTTGACAAAAGTCTTCAGAAAAAAGAAGAAACAGTTTCTGCTTTTTTGTCTAGAACGGAGAAAATAGAATAGCTTTACTAGTAATCGATCGTCATATGGATTTAGGTACGCCAACAGCTCATCAACAGGATACGTTACTTGCTCAAATGATAAATATTTTGCCAAACAAACGAATTCAAACTCCATCGAGTTGTCATAAACGTACGATTGATATTGAAATCAACAGTCAACCGTTGAGAAAAACTTCATCGTAAGACGATTTTTCACATCAATGTTTTTTATTTTATTTTACATTGTTTTTCGAATAGTTCGAAATATTCGAATGATTTCTGTTCGTATCTATTCGGTGATATGCATCGATGTATTGATAATTCCGATGCCAAATCCATATTCGAGAATTTAATCTATCTTAAATCGAAAGTAGCTACAAGTGAAGTATTTACTCATCTTCTCGAATCTCTTATTTATAATAATCTCGAAACGAAAATTAAACCGGTCAAAGTTTCGGCAGCTGCTATCAGTGCTTGTCTCGAAAAATTTCGGTTTGTAGTTCGTTATTGTTTTTCTTCGTTCGTTTCGATAATTCGACTTTTTTGTATAGTCAATCGCCAATATCGATTTGTAAAAATTACGAATTACTGATTATGTCTTGTTGTCTAATGCAATTATTGGATTCTGTTAGTCAAAATCAACGAATTGAGAGAATTTTCGGTCTTGAAAAGGTAAATTTTGTCGGTTTAGGAAATGGAATTCAGAAATTTTTTGACAGATTCTTGTGCAAGCATTGACAACTGATGCTGGTCCAAGTCTATTCTCGATTGTTTTACAAACATTAAAAGATGAACTAACTAAACCCGATGATCAACGGTTTGCATCACTGAAGATTAACAAATA
>Ga0209935_1000387_pt1:85000-118932 | contig 118932 bp, 178 predicted proteins | sample ThiBio_1000_plan_2_FD_183958 | JGI IMG/M metagenome (GOLD analysis project Ga0209935, IMG submission 183958) | Wastewater bioreactor microbial communities from Cape Town, South Africa - Thiocy_cont_1000_plan (SPAdes) | ecosystem: Engineered > Bioreactor > Thiocyanate-remediating >... | reverse complement strand
TCCAAGACTTTGAACGCGACTGTGTATCGCGAGACCGCCGCTGTCTGTCTCCGATGCGTCAGCGGCATGGCGGCCGACACAAGTGCCACTACTGTTGATATGTGCTCTTGACTTGCGCTTTGGTCTCTTTGTGTACGTATCACACACAGTCGTTCACTGTTAGGGTCAAACGGAGAGACACATACGAGAGATATATACGAGAATGGATAAAGGGGAGAGAGCAGATACAAACGTACTCCTCTGCCGCGGCGTGGCTTGCGCATGATATACGGCCCACAGAGAGATATACGGCGCTTCTTCGTTGTTGGAGGCGGTCGAGGAGGCTCAAGGGCTTGGTGCCGCTGCTCATCGCGCACACACATACATACGCGCACGTAGCCACACATCGAATGGTCAGCTGGCGGCGCTTCAAGGTTCGCGGCCCATGATTGTGTGTGTGTGTGTGTGTGTGTGTGTGTGTGTGTGTGTGTGTGTGTCGCATATCTTGCTCGATCTTGCATTGGAGAGCGCGCGACATGAACGACACCAACGAGCACGAGAGCACGAGAGAGCACGTACGTCTTGCTCTTGTTCCGTCAGCTTGGTAAACTCTCTCTCCTCTCGCATCATTTGCGATTGCTCCTCGTCGGATAGCGTCTTGTGCGGAAGGAACAACGATGCCGTGGAGCTCGAGTACTGAGCAGCTGCCAAGCTCGACATCACGATCGGCAAAGGGCCCAAGTGAACAAGCACTCTCGTGCACTTGCTGTGCGCTGTGAGGTGCGTACGACCACGGCCACGACCCGTGTCGTTCGTGCTTCGTGACACCAGCCGATCATGTGTGATCGACGGAGAGTCGCACAAGCTGGTCTCAGAGTATGCCTGCAGCTCATTTGAACGTGTTGCATGGTAGAAACAACCAAGAGAGTCATCATACCTGCGTGGGTGTGGCAGCGACGACGGAGACGACGACGATGTTATGTGTGAGTGCGCGTTGGCGCGAGCAAGCGAGCGAATGAGCGTGTGTAAGATGGTGGCGCATTTCGACACGCACTCGAGACTCGATCCAATGCGCAAGTATCACCACTTGGAGATCGACGTTGCTTCGCGAAAGCCGTTCATGCACTGGACGCGATTGCAATGTGTTGAAGACGCTGATGATATGACGAGGAGGACGACGGCGGTGGTTGTTGTGCCGATGAGGATGGCAACGGTGCGCAACTGGCGCTCGTGGGGTATCGGCCCATTCGCGTCGTTGGGCACCACAGCTACAGCACGTCTGGAACTGGAGGCGAGTGCTCATGCGACGAGTGGAAGATGCCGTCCGCCATATGGCTGCGCAGGCGAGCAGCGCCTGAGATGCGAGCGAAAGAGGGAGAGAAGGAGAATAAGAGAGATCGACTGACGCACGTGCGGTGGTGGTGGTGGTGCTTGTGTGTGCGTGTGTGTGCGCCTCGGTCGCTCGTCTCGCTTCCTCCTGCGCAAGCAAGCCACCCCAACCAGATATCGAGCCACCGTTACAGCTGCTTCTGTTGTCGCAGTACTGAACGAGGGCACCGGCTACATCCCAGTCCGCCGAACACGACGAAAGCTTGCTGCCTTCATTTCGCAACCGGCGCACGAGAATGACCAACTCCGCACCGAGGTTGCGCGGCTGAAGGCGCAGCAGCTTGAGCATCAAGCGCCGGCGCACGAGGACGCACCGCACTCGCACAGGTCCTCGACGATCTCACCGCGTCTCCCGCTCCACGTGAGTCGGACTCTTCCATCGAAGACGAAGGATTGCTCGACGCCACCCTTGCGTGCTGGAACGCAGTGCGCCCGACCATCGACAAGTCGGAGAAGGGGCAGGGCTGTTGCAGTCAGTCCCAGTACCGCCTCAACGACAGTCTCGAGGCTGCGCAGGCAGCGCTGGCCAACGGACTGTTCAACTACCCCCCACATCGTGTGTTCGTTGATCGGTTCATGCGAGAGCAAGGTCGGCCATTCTATTCGAAGCCCGATGCGCCAGAGTGACACGCTTCGATGCGATCCAATGCAACCCAGCTCTTGTTGGCCCCATCACCCTCCGACCTGCCGACACCGACTCGCGCTCGAGGATCAAGTGCTGCGTGCGCAGCTCAGCAGATGCCACCGATGCCTCAGGAGGCAACTCTTGGGCACTCTCGTCGACACTGGGAGCGAGTATTCGTTCCTCGTTTCTGCCGATAACTGGGCACGTTGGCAATGGGCGCGATTCATGCATTGCGCTGCTGCCATCGAACAAGTCAGACGAACGGTCCGAGCGCTTCCGTTGTGTGCTTGGCTGCACGTTGAAACGGACAACGGCCCACGTTCACTTCGCGTTCCTGGTGTCCCCATGAGGAGCATCAGCACTCGACTGTGCGACATATTGAGGATAGCTCCTATCGCTGAGCATGGCCTTACTGTCAATGACGGCGCGTGGTCATTCTATCTCGAGTAGCGCAGGTGCGTGCGTGCTTGCTTCTCTGTGCGTGCGTACCGCTGTGCCCTCTCATAATACAGGAACGCCGCGGCATTGTAACCTCCTGCCAAGCTGGGCAGACAGGCAAATGCTCGAAGCTGCCAAGTACATCCAATATCTTCGATTTGATGTGGCGTTCGTGGTGGCCCACTATCTGGCACTCACGATGAGCTCGCCTTTCGCCTGCGCATTCGAAGTGATCAAGGCAGACAAGCTGCGGTGCTGCATCATGGGAAGGTATATTCTCTCTCTCGAGTTGCACCTTGTCATTGCAGTCGTGCAGTTGTTGGTGCGTCCATCAGATTCGAGCGCAGGCTGGTCGTTGAGCTTGACGGCCATCGGGGCGTATGGCAGCTGCCAAGTCGTCGTGCTCTCTCTCTCTCTCTCTCTCGGTATTCACTCGCAGCTCCGAAGCTGATAAAGGCCATCAATGCGCGAACGGTTCAATACTGGAGAACTCAGCAACAACACCATCAAGCAACGAGTCAGTGAGCAGGAATCGAGAGGGCACACAACGAGATACACGAGCAACACACCAGTTGTACAGTCTGCGCGGGCGATCCATGTCATTCGCACACACGCACAGCTCCTCGTTCTTGATATCAGCCAACCCGAAATGCAACATCGTCGTCGATGTGCGTGTGTGTGTGCTCGCTGAAGGAGTCAAAGGAATGGATAACCAATATCTATTGCCCACCATAATAACGTGGCGTGTGAGAGAGTGAGTAAGTTGGCTGGTAGATTGCGCACAAGCACACGAGAGAGCACAACAAACGCACAAGGAGCACATACATACATACATACATACATACATACATACATACATACATACATACATACATACATACATACATACATACATACATACATACATACATACATACATACATACATACATACATACATACATACATATCTGGTTTCCATTTGATTCGATGCAGGAGCCATTGCCAATCGAGAGTTGAAGGTGCGGTGCTGATGGGCAGCGAGTCCTACGCATACGATGCTCTTCGTTGGCGGCAGCAGCAATCAATCCCAACATGTGTGCGGCATATCGCTGCAGCAGGAGGTGTCAGGAGTGTTCACAACGCACGATCAATCAGTCTCGTGCGTCCCTCACAACCACGGTGCAACAACATAACAAGCTCCATCTCTACAAAGCGCTGGAACGAGGCACGATCGATCAACGACGTACGTGGGAGTATGGTGACCGAGGTAAGGGAGTGGGCTTGTATCGAGACTTATCGTCATCATTATCTTGTTGTCGTCGTCGTGCGATGCGGCACTCGAACGGCGCAAAGGATGCGCCAATATCCTCACCGATTGGCTGCAAAGTAGCTCGGCACTTGCGCATCCCTCTTCACAAGCGAGCATCAGTCGCCGCGATGGAGAGGGAGCGATGGGGCGATTCGCGAGGCCACGAGCCCCACGAGAGCAGCACAGAAGAGACACGGCCAACCATCGATGTGCGTGGGTTCAAGTCCGCGAGGAAGAGTATCTCCTCTGGGTCAGCTCCTCCAATCGTGTGGTTTGCGACCCGAAGGAGACAAGGCTTGCGCGACAGACAAACACCGAGCAGCAAGACCGAGCAGCAGGAGCGAGCAGCAAGTGAGGAGAGGAGGGGTAAAAAGAAGAAGGGTACAACACGCGCTGTTCCCGAGTGGTCCCCCACCTCAGTACTGAACGCGCCTGACGAGGTTTAACTTCGCTGTTCGGATGGGGAGCTGATGCTCTCGAGCGCGGGCTGCGTGGGCTCCTGCGTGTCCTTACATGATCGTGCGAGGCAGGCCCATGGAGGCACCTTACTTCTACCGTAGAGCCATCAAGCTCGGCCAGCGCCCTTATTCCTGTCCTCTCGTTTTCTTGTTCGTTGCCTTGTGTCTTTCCCTCCTCTCCTCCTCAACAATATGAGCCACTCATCATCAGACGTTAGGGCTGCAGCAATGGCCACCTCCTCGTCGAGGGCAGGCCGCAAGCGCAAGCAAGGTACGCGTCAAGAGAGTTCACCCTTGTTGTTGTTCGTCGTGTTCGTCGATGCGACGACTGACCTCGTTATTTGTTTGTTCGGTGTGTATGACGACAGACGATGCGCAGAAGGACGACGCTCCTGCTGCCGTACCTGCCCCCGTCAACATCAAGAGGCAGCGAACGAAGCTTGACCAGCCTCCTCGCGAAACACCTCGCGAGGAAGCCACCATTACGACCTCGTCCTCGTCGTCATCATCGTCATCGTCATCGTCATCGTCATCGTCATCGTCCTCAGGTACGAGCAGTACATACCATACTGATGATGTCTTGACCGATCGATTTTCTGATTGTTTCTTGCTTGCTTGCTTGTGTTGTAGATACTGCGGCATCGAGTCTGGATACCACCGCTGGCGCTGCTGCTGCTGAAGCTGCACCCACACTGCCACCAACAGAAGTTTCATGTACGTGGCACTCTCGCGCTCTCTGGCGCTCACTCGCGCGTTATCATATTCAACACTCATATATGATGATATATGGTTATGATGCAACAACAACTCATTTGCATCCACCCACACTCCCATCATCGTTGATGCGCATCGAGATAGACCGTACCGTTGGCGAAGCAATCGCTGCGACCACAGCTGGGACCTTTATGCGATTCGTTCCATCGCGGCCCACCGCGTTCAAGAGGTCGCTGAACGATGACGGCAGTGTGTCTCTTCTCTGCCGCCAAGAAGCCAGCACACTCCTTCGTCGCCTTGCTGCTGGTGGTGATCGTGTAGTGATGCTACAAGGAGCAGGCGGAGTCGGCAAGACAACGCTGCTTTGCCTTCTCGCCGAGTACTATCGTCAACAAGATGAGGACTACGTCGTGATCCACCTCGAGGACGAGGTCACTAATCCACTATCGCTGCTCGAAGGCGCTCTTTCGAATCCGAACTTTGCTCCCGACACCGACTTTCGTCGAGAGATCGAACAGGCGGTCGCAAATCCCAAGTGTTCGCTCAAGGATTACGCACAGCTTGCTGTTGCGGTGCTGAATTGGCTGCGCTCGAACAGTCGAGTGGCAGTGTTGTTCGATCGATACAACGAGTTCTTTGATCGCCGACACGATCCAGACAAGGCCACAGACAAGGACAAGGAGAGAGCATTTGCTGCATGGGACTATGTTGACAAGATGCGCCGTTTCTCGCGCACAGCTCTCCCTCTTGTTCGGAATGGAGGTGTGTTCGTTGCAGCAGTGTCTTCGTCGTTTACTTCACTCGGCACCGAGGCGTTCACAGACGACCGGCGCAACGAGCTCACCATGACGATCGACGTGCTCTCGGACGAAGAGCGCACCAACTGGCTCTCGTGGCATCGAGAACGTCACTTACTCTCAGACGAGGTGAGCGACCAAGAGATCTGTGCACTGGCCGCGCACGTACCTCGCATGCTCTCGTACTTTGATCGTCGCAACGTCTCGGATCTGAAGCCTGGCCAACGCTTCACGAGAGCCGCTTCTCTTTCATGGTTCACGCAATCTGCAAGCGAGTACTACGACCAACGAGTGTTCTCAGTGTTGTTGGGAGAGGCTTCACTTCGTCCAACGTCGTCGACCGCGGATTCTCGAGAGCACCACCAACTGCTCGTGAACCTCATTCGCCACGATCGAATCGAGGGCGGTGGATTCTCTCTTCCCAACCGATGGAGGAGCAGCGGCATGTTCATCAAGACAAGCCCAGATCGACAAGCGTGGCAACTCGTGTGTCCACCAGCACGTGATGCGATCGTTCGGTTCTGCCAAACAAATCTCCAACACTCGATCGCCATTCTTGCGGCAGATGACACGACGAGATGGCGTGCTTTCGAGCTGCTCTTCACGGCCGAGTTCCTTGGCGCCAAGGTCCTGCGGATCCCGAATCAAGGCATCCAACGCCAGAGACGCGAGCCACCGACCATCACGTTGGGCACGAGCTCGTTCAAGCGAATCAACTTTCCGACGGACGACCACTCGACGATCGAGCCAGGAACGTTTGTGGTTCCCGACAACAAGGCACACAACTTTGCTGTGATCGACTTCTTTGCTTACACGCACGAAGGCTTGCGAGTGTTCATCCAACTCTCGCAATCGACCTTCCTCCAACACGCAACGAATGTCGCCGACTTGTTCGAGAGGCGAGAGGATCTCGGTGGCGAGTCAGTGTTCCATTACTTTGCCAAACGAACGAACAGCAAGGTGAAGGCGAACGCGAAATCCTTGCCTCCTGCATTCTATTATGTGTACTTGTGCAACAAGGAGGACAATGTCGAGCACCGTGAACTCGCGCGCTCGGACAAGAACCAAGTCATTTACTTGACCAAACGCGAGCTCACGAAGCTTGGTGGATACTTTGCCGACGACACACTTTACTCGTAAATGGAGCAACTCCTCCCGTCAAGGTATGTGCGCGCGTAGCGCTAGAGAGAGAGAGAGAGAGCGCGAGAGAGACTAATCGACACTCCACTTTATGATCGTATTCAGGCGTGTGGCAGACCATGCGTGCGGCACTCTCAATGCTGTTGAGTCTGACTATGCTCTCTCTCTCTCTCTCTCTCTCTGCTCTTTAGTGCGCTCTTTCTCGTGTTCGAGAGCCTGCGCGTTCATCTGTTGCTTATGCTGCTTCGCATCTTGTGATCACGACTTGTACAATGCAAACACCCCCTATTGCAAGCATCATGTGATCATTTGTCTTTGCAAAGTCAGCCGTTCAGCCGCAATACCCTAGACCTGGCAAGCACATAACAGCGCTGTGAATTTACGCATTTTAGGGAACACTCAGCTTTACTGCTTGAAGAGATAGAGTATTGTTGAAGAGATGCTTGCGGTTGATTCGAGAGGTTGCGTCTGTCCAGCGAGTCGGTGCAAGAGATCGGCTCGCCCCCCGGACGGACGTGTGTGATAGATTGAGAGAGTAAAGGGGTGGGTGGGTGGGAAGAAGAAGAGGATGAAGAGGAGGATGAAGAGGGGTCCTGGAAGGAGAGCGAAGAGGGATGAAGGCCAGAAGGATGGTCGGCCATGATGAGAGAGAGAGAGAGAGAGGGGGAGAGGGTGACGTACGCACCTCGTGTGCGGCGTTACATTGCACACAGTATACAACCAGCAAGGTCAAAACTCGAGCTCGTTATGCTCACAATTCACAAGCGTAGATGTTCCGCCTTAAACAATGGCATTCGGTTCCAGAATGGACCAATGAGAGCATCCATTTCGTCACGAGTGATACACGCGTAGTTGCGGCGTTCGATTGGCTGTGCGACCCACACGTCCGTGGAGCGACGAAAAGCGCAAACAAAGAACACGTTCTCTTGAGGCACATCGAATGGAGCGTTATCGAACTTGGCTCTGTGCGAAATGTCGACATTGAACAGCTTCGTAGCACCTATAACCAACTCATTGTGAGAGCCCATTCATTCATTCATTCCTCACCACCATCGCATCGCCAGCGAGACGAACGTACGTTTTACGAAGGGCGCCAACTCCTCAGCTGCCAACTGCACCTTCTTGTCGAGATCTTTGCCAGTAACGTTGTCGGTGTGCTTGCACTCGATCACCAACAGAATTGCTTCGGCAGAGTCCGTTCGAGGCTGATGGATCAAGATGTCGAATCCTGGTTGATCCTTGTTGTTGATACCGTAGAAGAGGATTGCGCATGAACTTGAGAGATCGATTGGCTCCGGAACGCTTGCGGCAGTCAGTGTGCCGTCTGCATCAGTGTTCGAGAGCAAGGCATCTGTGAACGTGATGCGAGTGAGAGGCTCGAGCCGAAGATTCTGCTTGCTGTGCCATTGCAAGCACGGGAACAGCTTGCCGAGAGTGTTTCGATCTCGACGTCCCCAAGCGAGCGAGAAGAACGCAAGAGTGAACTCCTCGAACACTGCTGCATCGTATCGAATCGACTTGAACATCCACAACACGAGTTGCTTGATATTCGCCAAATTGCTGCTGGTGTCGTCGCGAGTGTCGCCAGTGAAGGTGAGATCGGTCTGCAGCTCGGGAGGGCGATCGAGCTGCTGATCGATGGCCCAGTCGTACACAATGAATCGCAACGGTACAAGTGGACCGTGCTTGCTCTGTCGGGCAACAACACGAGCGTGTTGTTCGAGATACTCGAGCGTGACGTCGGTTTCATCGCGAACACAAAGCACCTCACGTTCAGGAACGTTGACACCAGTTGCCACAATCACGAAGAACTCCTCCGCAAGCTCGGTCGACTGATCTCGCTGGCTCACCATCGCAGCAACCTGGAGAGTGGTAGATTGCGTCGTGAGCAATAGTATGTATGCCACGTGTTTCCAGCTACCTCGCTTCTCTGCCGTACCAACGACGGGAGCTGAGCCCTTGGGTTGTCTTTCAGAGTGTCGCGGAGGTACAAGATCGAACGAGCATGACCACTAGCCAATGCAAGAGCAGGAGCAAGGTCCGGATTCGACTTGAAGGACAAGAACAAGGCCTCATTCTCAACAACATCGTCGTGCAGCAACGGCAATGGGAGCTCGTGGAGGCGAATGGCTGACTCTGGAAATTTGACGAGCTTCTCCCAGCCTTTGCGCATCGTGCAAGCCGAGAGGCTGGAGGCAAACACGAACACGCTGGCTGCGATCGAGTTACGCCACGCTAGCTTCTCGAGATGTCGGAAGAACGACCGGGAACGCTCGTCTTTGCACATCAAGGACTCATCGACTCCGATGACCAAGGTTCGCTTGCCTGTCTTGGCTACGATGTAGTCGACAACATATTTGGCCTCGAGGTACTTGATGCAAGGCTCCATGTGCTCAAGAAAGGCCTTCCAATTATCTGGCTTGCTCAAATCGTGCATGAAGCTGCTCGGCAAGTATCATCATCATTCAAGTGTGAGAGGGAAGGAGGGAGGTATCTTGAGGTGATGCATCACAATCAGGCACAGAGTGATGATGCACGTACAAGCCAAGGATACGAACGAGCAGGTCATCCTTCGACTTTAAGTCCGTTGGCGGGTCGTCACGCTGGTCATAGCCAGAGTTGTAAGTCACCAGCACGATTGCTGCATCCTTGAGCCGGTCGATAACTTCCGGCGTGACACTCATCAAGTTCGAGCACGCTTGTTCGACGAAGGTCGACCAACGAGTGCCCATCTCATACAAGGCTCGAGTCTACGACAATCATACCGAGCGGGTGTCACTAACACACACACACACACACACACACACACACACACACACACACACACACACACACACACACACACACACACACACACACACACACACACACACACACACACACACACACACACACACACACACACACACACACACACCAACCACGGAGGAGAAGTGGCAACGAGTGACACGTACTTTGCCAATGCCGCTTGTTCCCGGAAGTATTCCAATCTTCACATAGTCTCGCATGTCGAAGCGGGTACCCGAAAGACGCATCGTCAATCCTGTGGTATGCCAGGTGATCACCTGCCGAAGTTCGGTTTCCATGTCCTCTCGACCAACCCACGCCAAAGTGGTGCTGAGTGCCACTTCCAGCGGGTACTGCAAGAGCGAGGCATACGACCAGCGCCAGTAGTTCGTCAACACGCTCATTCTCCTGCCAGAGCAAGGACGAGATCATACCAATACTTGTTGAGCGCCATCACGTCCTCGCAAGAGTTGCCCGTCTTCAAACCTCTCCGCATGTTGGATGATTTCTGGCAGATAACGAATGAATGAGACCTGAGAAAAAGCAGCAGTGACCGCACAATGTCATACCTTGAGCTGACCACTTTTTGGCTGAGATCCATCAAGCAAGAAGGCGAAATGAGTGACGTCAATAACGAATGTCAGTCACGATAGATCACGATAGATCACGATAGATAGATAGATAGATCACGATAGATAGATAGATAGATCACGATAGATAGATAGATAGATAGATAGATAGATAGATAGATAGATAGATAGATAGATAGATAGATAGATAGATAGATAGATATTTCGCGGGAGACAATGGCAGCACCGTACCTGCATGGAGCTTGCGGTACAGGTTCGTGCCGATGATTGCTTTGAATCCTTCTTTCTCGCATAACTGTTCGCACTTGGCCTCCGAGAGATCAAGCAGGCAATCTCCATTAACGGGGAACGCCTCTTGGAGCTTCTTGATCTTGTTCGCAGGAAGGTCGTTGCTCTTGCCGAACCAAGCGAGCCATGCTTTCACCGCGGCGGCCGAGGAGTTACGAGTGAGAGTTGGCGGCGGCTCTGAACGCAAGAGGTTGGCAATTACCACCATGACACAGGTAAGCAAACTGGGCAAAACATGTGTATCGATTGAGGCGAGAGAAGTGGATCAAGCACATACCAGAAGTGATTGCAGCTGCCTCGGGGCTGCTTGGCCAAAACCAGCCAACAAATCGGCGTACAAAGCTAGCCAGGCTGCTAGCTTGTTCGACGGCTAGGTTCAACAACTACGTTAGATGCGATCACGATAGATAGATAGATAGATAGATAGATAGATAGATAGATAGATAGATAGATAGATAGATAGATAGATAGATAGATAGATAGATAGATAGCTAGATAGATCGAGCATACCATCTTCATGTGCTTGTGCTGTCTTCTGGTGCTTTGATGGATGCTCGTTCGTTCCATCATGCCCACGCTTCCTGCCTATTTCAACCAGAGGCACTGTGAACAAACAAGATACGATATCTTGAATAGCAGAGATAACCCGAGCATACCGACTTGAGCCTGCTCCTTGTGACGAGGAGCTGCGAGTGCGCAGGAGCATCGTCGGCAAGAACAATGTGAGTATCGCACGTACATGAGAATACTGCCTCAACTAGATCAAGATCCATCACTGCAAATTACGCACCTGGAGCTTGTTGCACATACGACTCCTTGTTCTTGCTCGTGTTCGTTGCTTCCATGGCGAACGAGATACAACGAACGAGTGCACGGATGTCTGGCTGCGAGAGAAGGAAGGCGCACACCAAGCGAGAGGAGCAGCGAGGGAGGCGAGGCAAGCAAGCAACAGCTGCTAATATGGCCAGTCCCTCTCCTTTCAACCACCGCGTTGAAACTCACTTTGCTTTGCAATCAAAGGAGCGTATATTACAGTTATCCGGATAGCGAGCGAGAGAGAGAGAGAGAGAGAGAGAGAGAGAGAGAGAGAGTTGCGCATACGATGCGAGAGCGTCATGCAATTAGTCATGTGGGTGCCGAGGTTGCTAGCAGCAGCCCGTCGCCACCAGCATACTCGGTACTAGATGCAGACGAGACCTTTTGGCCGATGAGGCGCGGCTGCGTTGGTGACGGTGACGGTGATGGCGATCGCCCAAAGGCGGCGGTGCCTTCGAAGGCCGAGCCAGGAATCGAGAGCAATGGCTGTTGCTCGGCAGCGTTGATAGTGTACGAGGCAGCGGCAATGTCATATTGCTGCTGCTGTTGCTGCTGTCGATACGGAGAAATGTGTTGGTTCTGATATGCGGATGGTGGATGTCGTTGTTCTGTTCGTGGTGGCGATGGCGCCGGTGCCGGTAGCTCACCGAACGAGCGGTTGCTGCCGTCATACTCCGAGTCGGAGAACATATCCTCGCCCGTGGCGTACTTGTGCTCGAGCTCGGCTTGGTGCGAGCGGTACATGCACCAGTACACCAGGGCGGCAAGCAGGCAGCCGAGCACCGAGGCCACGAGCACCGCGAGAATCACGATGGCATCGGTCCAGTCGATGCGCTCGAACACGTGGCAGTCGTAGTCCCACCAGCGACACGTATCATTGGTGGGCCCGTTGCTATTGCCCGCCGTGCAGTACATGCCGTTGCACCATCCGCAGCCACAATCTACGCATACGAGCAGCAGTAGCGCACGAGTCAGGCGTGTGAGCAACCGCTGGTCGTCGTCGCTGCTGCTGCTTCTTCAACTACGCGTCGTACTCTTGTGGCACTGCTCAAAGTCGAGACCCGCGCACTCTGGCTCAGCAGGAGGCGGCGGCACCTGCGCAATGGTCCCCGCAACTATCAAAGCTGTCACGAGACACACATATACACTCACTCGTAAGCCCCATGAGGTGCCCCAACACGCAGCGTTCGGCACACATACCGACGACGAGAAGCAGACCGAGCTGCTGCTGCTGCTGCTGCTTCTGCTGCTTCATGATCGCACGCTGTCGCTGCCGTCATTCGAGACGACGCAACAAACGAGATGGCAGCCTCACACGAGAGATTCGACGCCGGATGATACACGATGCAGCACGAGTCCGACACGCACGCGCTCGAGCGAGCGACACCAAGAGACACAGAGAGAGAGAACAGGTGTGGAGGTCGTGGAGTGGGCAGCAACAACAAGCGCGAACGAGATCGAGATCGAGGGATCGAGAGATCGAGATCGCTCGTTGTTGCTTGGTTGCTTCGTTCTCGTCTCTGCTGGATCGCTCGCTCGCGATGCAGTCCCTCGCTCGACTCTTGACATGGCCGTGTCGCGTAGTATCTCTCCCTGCGACTGCCACGACGACGACGCACGTGGCTCGATTCTCCTCTGTGTGGAATGATGGCCGCGCGCTCGCTGCGTGGCTGGCGCCTGCCGGCGTGTCGCGCGCCGTGCCGAACGCCTCGAGTGCCGCGCGCTCGCCGGCGCTGCCGTCGCTGCTGAGCGCCACCTCGTCGCCGGTGGCGGGCGTCTGTGATATGGCCTTCCTGTCGCAGCGCCTCGTGGGCCTGCGTCCCGCTCGGGCGGCCATCGATGCTCACTCGGTGCTGCAGTCGCCCGCTGTCGCTCCGACCACCGATGCGCAGGCCGAACTCGAGGTGCTGGCCGACAGCGTACAGCGCAAGCGCAAGCGCAAGATGAACAAGCACAAACACCGCAAGTTGCTCAAGCAGACGCGCATCGCGCGCCGAGCCATGGGCAAGTAAACCACTACAACCACTACGAGACTGCTGCTGTTGCTGTGGACGGATGGACGGATGTGTATTTGCTCAAGCGCAGGCTCGGCTTGCGAGCGAGCTCGCGCGCGCGTATGTACAGACCACTCGAGCGATGCCTCTCGCTCACGCAACAGCGAGCGCATCGCGCTGAGCTCGAAGCTCCTCGTAGCGCTGGTACAGGCGGTTCATCTCGGCCGCCAGTGTCGCCAGACGAATCGAAGCATCGAGAGCTGCACGGACACGAGGCTCCCGGTGAGCAATCAACGACAATGACAATGACCGCCTGCGTACCTGCGACAAAGTCTCCCTGCACCTCGCGCAACGCATCGGGCACGATGATGCCGAACCAGTTGAGTGGATTGGAGATCTTGATCGGCTGGCTGGGCTCGGGTGTCTGGCTGACGTGCGGACGAGCGGCAGCCTTGAACAGCGACATTGCATCGGTGTCTGCGGAGCTGCTGCCATCATCGTCGTCATCGTCGTCGTCAAGGTCGAGCGATGCCAGCAGCTCGTCGTCGGGATTGTAGGAGTCGCGGTGCAGCTTGGTGAAGCTCTCGCCGTCGAACGAAACGAGCGAGAGCGCCTTCATGTTGAGGTTGTACTGTGTCTCGGAGACGGCGCGGGCGCCCATGCTGTAGCGAGCGCGCGACAGGTTGAAGAAGCCCGACTTGAGGCGCTCGTTGGCTGCCGCTCGGTCGGGCTGCATCTGTTGCGCGCACTCGCAGTAGCGCTTGAGAACCTCATCCATCTCGGCCGCGATTGAAGAGGCCATGTGTCGATGCGAGTAACAAGGGATTGATTATGTTGATATCTCGATGAGAGTAGCAAGGGATTGGTTATGTTGATATCTCGATGAGAGTGGCAAGGGATTGGTGGTGTTGATATCTCGATGAGAGTAGCAAGGGATTGATGATGATGTTGATATCTCGATGCGAGTAGCAAGGGATTGATGATGATGTTGATATCTCGATGAGAGTAGCAAGGGATTGGTGATGATGTTGATATCTCGATGCGAGTGGCCTTATGAATGGCGCAGGAGACTTCCTCTTCCTCTTCCTCTTCCTCGTCGTCTTCGTTGTCTGTCGCTCGCGCAGTCGCTGCTGCACCATCTCTCTCGCTCTCGCTCTCGCCATGGCCGGCTGGACTCCGGCCTACCAGGCCCTCAAAGACCGCTACTACAACACGCTCGAAATGTACTATATGGACTCGCGCTGGACCACCTCCGTGTCGATGACCGACGAGATCGTCGTCGGCGCTCCGTTCGGCGGGCCTCTCGGTATGCGCCAGCCGTCGTGCGCCATCATTGCTTGCTGCTTGACGCTGACCTCTGTGCCACACACTCGCGCCGCATTCATCTGCACACAGCCGTCAAGCGCGATGACACCAAGTTCGTGCAGATGGACGTGAACACCTCGCGTTCGATCGATATCTACACCTCGGCCGGCGGCTTCATCGCCTCGATTCCGGTACGCACACGCGTCAGCGACGCTCTCTCGCTCGTTGCCGCTGCTGACATCGCCACTGTCGCCTTGTCGCCAACTCGATCGCCAACAGTGGGTCGATCGTCCGCGCGTCATCAAGATGGGCTGGACAGAGAAGGAGGACCTCGTTCTCGTGCTGCAGTACGGGGCTGCCTCGCTAGCTCGCTGGCTGGCTGGCTGGCTCGTGCAGCGCTGAACTCGATGCACCTCGATTGCCATCTGTAGGGATGGCACAGTGCTGGTATACTCGATTCACGGCGAGAGCTTGAGCCAGTACTCGCTGGCACGTAGCGGCGAGACGATCGCCATCAGCGAGGCCATCGTGTACGGCTCGGGCCTCGTGGCGCTCACGCGCTCGCTGCGCTTCATCTGGGTGCGCGACCACTACAAGCCGCGCCCTGTGGTCCTACCCGCCATTCCCACCATGGTGCGCTTGATCCTTGCTCCTCCTCTTCATTGATGAAGCACCATCACGGGCGAACTCACCATCTCTCACCCTCATTCGCTCTCGCTCTTGCTCTCTCACTCGACAGGAAGTGTCGCCAGTCTCGTGGACGATCGTTGAGCCGCGGTTCACGACCTCGCGCAACCTCGAGGTCCTCGTTGCTGTCAGGGACGGCTTGTGGGTCGTGAGCGACACTGCACAGGATCTCGTACGCACAGCCCTCGCTCCATACGCATCATCCATCCAACCAAGGTACTCACTTGCTGGCTCTCGCTCTCGCTCACACAGCTCTTCGCCGGAGGACCATTCTCGTGCTTGAGCGTGTCGCCCACGGGCAAGAACGTCGCGTGCTGCAATGGCGCCGGCAAGTTGGTGGTCGTCACGTCGGACTTTAGCAAGAACCTCTCCGAGTTCGATCCAGGCGTACCGTTCCCGCCCACGCAGGTCGTATGGTGCGGGCCCGAGTCGGTGCTGATGCACTATCCGACGGTCTTGATCATGGTCAACTCGATCTGCGACCATCTCACGTACCCATTGCCCGACCCGATCGCGCTCATTCCCGAGCTCGATGGCGCACGAATCATCTCGCCACTCAAGTGCGAGTTCCTCCATCGTGTTCCACGTATGTCTCAACCCTCACTCTCTCTCTCACTCTCTCCCTCCCTCATTCCCTTATTCACTCACTCATGATGATACAGGTGTTTTGGAGAACATCTACATGAGCAAGGACTACCATCCGGGAACACTGTTGTATGATGCGTACGATGACTATGAGACTGAGAGCCCCAAGGCCGACGAGAAGATTCGCACCATCAAAGCCGATCTCGCGGTCGGCATCGATACGTGCATCGAAGCAGCTGCCAACGAGTTCAAGCCCGAGGTCCAGAACCGCTTGCTCAAGGCCGCGTCGTTCGGCAAGGGCTTCGTCGAGAACTACCCAGCTGACAACGTCGTCAAGATGTGCAAGACCCTGCGTCTGCTGAATGCCGTTCGCCACCCATCAGTCGGCATTCCACTCACGTATCTCCAGTACGTCATCTTCGTCGTCGCCATCGTCGTCTGATTGCGAGAGCTGGTGTGTGCCATATGGTGCTTGCTAACACATCGGTTTCGATCTTCACGATTCAAACAACCTTCACGGGCATGATATGATCAGATTCAAAGCCCTCAAGCCTCAAGTTCTCATCGATCGCCTAATCAACCGCCATCACCACTTGCTGTGTTTGCGCGTGTGTAACTTTCTCAACTTTCCGGCCAATCGTGTCTTGGTGCACTGGGCGTGCGCCAAGATCAAGCGCTCGACCGACTCGGACTCGGAGCTGTCGAGCAAACTCGTCGCCAAGCTCTCCACTGTCTCGGGCGTGTCGTACGCTGAAATCGCCACGTCGGCCTATCACTTTGGGCGCTCGAGCCTCGCCATCAAGCTGCTCGACTTTGAGTCGCGCGCCATCGACCAAGTGCCGCTGCTGATCAGCATGAAGCAAGAGGACCTTGCGTTGAAGAAGGCCGTCGACTCGGGAGACACCGATCTCGGTACGGTAGACGACATTTCCATCCATCCATCCATCCGTCACTGATACGTGTGTTCTTTCTCGCCGACATAGTCTATCTCGTGCTATTGGAACTCCATCGATCACGAGATATCACACACTTTTACACGAGCATTCGAGAGCATCCCATGGTACAGCTCTCTCCCGATTACTCTTGCTCTCTCTCTCGATGGTACTCTTACTGATTGAGCGTGCTGAGCAGGCAGTCGACTTGTGGATCGCCTACTGTAAACAACAGCAACAGGAGCTTCCTGGTTTGCTGGATGAAGCGTACGACAACCTCGCGATGGACAGCGAGAAGGCTGCCTCGTTGATTGCCGACGCTCTACGTAAGCCGACCGTCGAGCAGCGCATTCCCACGTTGCAATCGGCGCTCGCCGTCTACAAGCGCTCCAAGGCCTTTGCCTTCTACTCCAAGGCCACCGAGGAGCAGATTCTGCTCTTCAACTTTCAGCTCTCGCTCGAGGCCGAGATGCGCGGCCAGCGATTCGTCGACCTGCCGCTGGCCGACACGATGGCGCGCCTGATTCTGCTCGAGCAGGAGGGCCGCGCACTCGAGGCCAAGAAGCGCTTCAACGTCAGCGACGTGCGCTATCACTGGATCAAGATCCGTGCGCTCGCCGAGGCGCACAAGTGGGAGGAGCTGGCCCAGTTCAGCCTCAAAAAGTCGCCCATCGGCTATTACGTGCGTATCAGCGAGTTCGTTGCGCTCGCTCTTGCACTCCTCCTCACGCCCAATGCCTCCTCGGTGTCATGTATGATATCTAGCCTTTTGCGCAAGTGTGCTTGATGCAAAACGAGCCGCGTGAAGCCGCCCGCTACGTGACCAAGATCTCCGATACTGGAAAGAGGTTCGATATCCTCCTGAAACTCGGGTACGTCACGAGCCTAGCCTACGTCCGCAACAAGCCTTCCTGCCGAGCTCGCAACTGATCGCCTGTTGCGTGTCGCACAGCAAATTCGTCGAGGCCGCCACGATCGCCATCTCGGAGCTCAAGGATCCGAACCGAGTGAGCCGTGTACGCATCAAGGCTCTCAAGGCGAACGATGCCAAGGCCGCCACCATGTGCGAGGAGTACCTGTCGCGCGGGTAGAGAGAGCGCGCGCTCGTGATCTGTTCCTCCTTCTCGCACACTCTCTTTGTCGCTCTCACTCATACTCCTCTCTCGCTCTCACTCGCTTTTGTTTCGCGAATACGCCGCTGCCGTTATGCAAGATATCATACGTGTGGCAACAATGCAGTAGTTTAATGAACACCATGTAGAACGAACGAACGAACGAACGAACGAATCAGAGAGAGAGAGAGAGAGAGAGAACAAACAAGATATCGATCGAATAGCAAGCAGTAGAGCTGACCGACACGGGAGCGGGAGCCGCCTACTGCTTCCTGTACTTGTGAATGTGGTTGTCACCCGAGGTAGACGGCACGCCCTTGACACGCGCGTGCGTTCGGAACATGAACAGCCACTCGTAGATTAAGCCGCCCAGAGCGCCACCGACCATGTCGCCGACCTGCATCCGCCCAGACGCCAGTTACCAATCATCGATCCCTTGCTTCCTCCTCCTCGCTGTCTCGGTGTCTTTGTGACGATGACAACCACATACCCAAAACACGTATTGGTGGTCCCACTTGCCACTGATGACCGCGCAGCCGAAAGCACGTGCGGGATTCATGGCCGCAGCTGTCCAGGCGTTCGTACAGAATCGCGAGCGCGCACGTAAAGATTAGGAGGCCCGACCATCACGGCAAGCGACAGCCACCAACGCCACCACGTACACGAGATGAACGCTCCTGCGTGAGCGTTGACAGCCACGATGGCACCGATCCAGAACGGACCGAGATGGCCCCAACCACGTGGATCGAACGCCGTCGCAAACGTTCCAAACACCAGGCCGAACGTGATGAAGAACTGTCCCTCACACACAAACACACACGTACCGAGCGAGCGAGCGAGCCAGTGAGTGAGAGATCCGAACGCGAGCCTCAGTCTGAGCGTAACACTACCTCAGTCGCAATGCCTTCGCCAGCACTGGCAAGTGGATTCAAGCTGGGCGTCGTGAGATCGCCTCGCAGCTGCTCCGGCACCGAGAGGTACGTGAAGCCGGCGCCGGCGATGGCGCCCGAGAGTTGTGCGAGAATGTAGGCGGCGGCGCGCACGGGCGTCACGCGGCGGCACAGCAGCAACGTGAAGGTGATGGCCGGGTTAAAGTGCGCGCCCGACAAGGGCGCAAAGGCGTAGATCGTGCACACGATGAGTAGGAAGAAGTACACGAGCACAAAGGTGTGGAGGCCGCCGCCGCAGCAGCCCTCGAAGGCGTTGACGGCCGCCAGTACGCCCATGTTCGAAAAGTACACGATGATCAGCGTCGCGAGCAGCTCGGCCACGATGGCGCGGTAGAAGTTCGGGTCCTTGATCTCGAGCCACGAGTCGGCCAGTATGTCGACGTACACGTGCTCGGCCTTGGGCGCCTCCTCGTTGCCCTCAAAGTCCTCGGTCGACGTCGGCTCGTCGTCGTCCATGTCGTCGTTGTTGTCGCTGCTGCTGCGCTCGGCCGCCGTCACGTCCTTGAGCGGGTCGTCGCTGGACGAGCGCTTGCGTCGCTTGTTGCAGATCGAGGCGAACATGTGTAGAATGGTGGCTCACGGAGCGGCAGGCAGCGTGAGGAGCTGTGAGGCGAGACGACGAGCGAGTTCCAGAGGTCGTACACGGCGAGAGATGCGAGCGATGCGAGAGAGCGAGATGGAGGCGAGAGAGCGACCAGGTTGCTCGGATTTTTGGTGCGAGAGCGGAGAAAGAAGAAGGGCGCATAAGCTCTGTTCTTGCCTGCGATCGCGCTTTGCGTTGGAATGCTTGCAATGCCTTTATGGTAGTAAAATACAACAACAACACGAGAGCGAGAACGAGATAGCCTCCTCTAGACCTTGTACATCTATCTCTGTCATCATTTTGCATCACAAAAGTTGGTGACCTCAAAGTACTGGTGGTTGCGAAACGCCACCGCCATTTGGCCCACGCCCTCGACCATCATGGCCCAGCAACCGAGCGCCAAGAACACCACGATGCACACAATGATGTAGGCCGACTTCTTGTAGCGCTTCACGAGAGCGTTGATCACCAGCTTGCCGATGATCGAGCCGATGAAGCCGATGCTGCCGTACCACAGCGCGTACGGCAGGTTCAGGCGCCCGAGGAGAAAGAACTGCACTGTGGTCGACGAGGCCGTGAACATCTGTGCGAGTACGGACTGCGAGTCAGAGCAGAGCAACGCGAGCGAGCTCCTGTTGCATCGCGTACAATCATGAAGGCACACGTGGCAGCTGCACTCTCGACGCTGTGCATGTCGCCCACCTCGAGGAGCAACGGGCCCTTGAGCATTCCGCCACCAAGGCCCATCATTCCTGCCATGATTCCAGCGAGCAGCGAGAGCGCCGGGAACACGATCGTGGTCTTGAGATTCCATTCAAGACTTCCTTTCTGTGTAGGTGTGTAGGTGTGTGTATTGCGTGAGCGGTCACAACGACGACGACCACCTCGCAGCAGCAGCAGCAGGAGGAGGACATACCTTGATCGACAGTGCAGCCTTTTCTGTGGTGCTGAGCTTCCGCAGGTACACGGCGAACGCCACCGTGACGAGTATCGTGAACGGCACCGCCGACACCACCAGCAACCAGTACTGCCATGAGCAGCGCGCGACGCCAATCACGCTCGTACCGGAGCTTCCGCTCTTGAGCAGCGTCGTGACGAACATGAAGAGCCACGTGATGCCCAGCAGCGAGATGGCAGGCCACTGGTCGAGTGCGATGCGCCACAGACTCTGCATCTCGAACGCAGGCAGCGCCTTGTACTCGGCCGCTTCCACCGCCTCGTTGATGCTGTAGTCCGAAGTCGAGACCGGCTCGCCCGCCGAGGTGCCGCACAGTACCGCTGCGCTCTCGTGCTCCCAGGTTTTGATGCCCTGCACGCACGCGCCATGCATCGACCGTGACGATGAGCTGATGCTGATACTGGTGGTGGTGATCGACGACGCCCACGGATGTGTGCACCAAGCAGCGCGTGCGTACGTTGATGGTGGTTCGCGACGTGATGATCAGCAGCAGCAGCGTGATCGACAGCACGGTGAACCAGCTCGGCAGCAGCACGTTGAAGAAGACGCCGATCATGGTGCCGAGCAGCGTGAAGGGTTCGAGCAGCGCCGCCATGTTGTAGTCGATCAGGAGCTGCGTTTCCTTGTTGGCTGGATTGCGCTTCGTGACGTTGATGGCAAACTGCGCCAGCGACACGCCCAAGATCATCGCCTGCCACGCGAGAGAGTGTGAGCACGTGCACGAGAGCGAGCGTGCGCGAGTGTGCGTCGCCCTCTTGCTCACGCACTTGCTCCATACCTTGGAGACCGGGATGGCGTACTCGACCGAGAAGCCGACAATGATGATCAACAGCGGCAGGAAGAGCGGGCCGCCGCCGAGGCCAGCGCCAGCCGCCAGCATGGCGATCGGCAGGCACAGCGCGGTGCCGAGATAGTTGCGCGCGTCGAACGGAAACAGCGGCTGCTCCCCATCGCTGCCGCTGTCGGCAAGCACGCTCATGTGGCCTGAGTCCGAGGTGTATCAGCGAGTGCGAGGTTGGTGACAATCACACACCCCGCCCGCTGATTTGTCCGAGATGCGCGCGCGCTGGCGTGCTCGTGCAGGAGAGCAAGCTTCGCACGTACCAAGATCGCAACCCAGCACCACCACGAGCAGCGCCACGACCGCGAGCCGCACCGACGCGCCGAGAGAGCGCCCCATGTATAGCGCGTACTCTGTCGCAGTCGTGGTGGCAATGAAGGAGGCGAGCAAGCCAGGCAAGCAAGCGGTACGACAGGACACGATGCGATAGATTGATTGGATTGAGTGCGGGAGCGAAAGAGGCGAAAGAGGCAGATTTTCGGTGTGCTGGCTCGCTCGGGTTTTCGTTCTTTCGCTGCCGAGCAGCACCAGCACAAGCAGCACAGGCAGCAGCACACGCCGCTGTTGCTCGCCATCTCCCTCGCGCTCGCATCACCTCCCACCACCACCGCTCCGCCAGCTCTCCAAGCCCCCACGCCCGCTCCCCCACGCTCCCCACCCGTCCCTCGCATTCCGTTCCACCCACCCACCCGCCTCCACCACCTCCACCACCTCCGCCTCCAAGTCGCTCAGCCGCCGCGAACTAACTCCCGACTCGCTCTCTCGCTCACCCAGCTCTGCTCCTCTCGTTCACCACCCATCCGCGCATCTCCTCCACCACCACCATGGCAGACGGTCTCTTTGTCACGCAGCTCGGCAAGGTCGGCTTCTCGACCACCACCGGCGATTGGATCGACGATACAGCCGCCATGACGTGGCCGCTGCGCGCCGAGCCGCTCGACCTCAACCAAGCCATCGAGGCGCGCCTCAAGGAGGTCAAGGACACGTTCCTCGAGAACCGCCACCTGATCAACTCTGACGACCTCCGCATGATGGAGAAGATCAAGGCCAAGCGCAAGGCCGAGGGCAAGAAGCCGCCCAAGTGGTGCCTGACCTTGTGCAGCCCGCACATCTTCAAGGTACGCTCTGCTCTCTACTCTCTGCTCTCTCTCTCTCTCTCTCTCTCTTCATTATGACGTGCTGCCGCCATCTACGCCATCAAGCCAGCACGCCGCGTCCGTGTGTTGGCAGCGTGTTCTCACCATGTTACTGATGATGGTCTTGTCTCGTAGCCGCTCGCCGACATCTGGAAACGTGCCGCCGAGCAGAGCAACATCGCGGCGCCGCCGTTGGTCATCAAGCGCGAGGCGCTCGACGAGCTCATCAAGGTGCTGTACCTCTCGAGCACCGAGCGCCGCGGTGCGCACCACGAGTACGTCATCTCCAAGAAGCACGGCATCGTGTTCGTCGACTCGAAGCCGAGCTTCTACAAGCTCCAGGAGTGGGCGTTCGGTCGCGACGTCGTCGACCACGCCGTCACCAAGTCCTTCATCGAGGACTCGACCTTCAAGATGTACAACGTGGTTCTGGTCGAAAAGGACTCGCACCGCATTGGTGTCGCCGCCGAGTTCGACTACACGTACCCGAGCGACCACGCTCCGTGCGACTTGATCGGAGTCGACTCGCGCGTCGTCGACGACGACGGCCGCCAGATGCAGCAGTGGCTGCACTCGCGCATCGGTGGCATCTCGCGCCTCACCAAGGTCGTCTACAACCACCGATCGGCCGACACGCCGGCCTCGGTGCTCGAGGTGCTCTCGAAGCCGGTCGACGAGTGGACGCCAGCGACCTTCAACTGCGATCGGCTCTTTGTCGTCCTCAACGATCTCGTCAATCGTGCCGCCACGCTCCACGATGGTAACTACTTTGCCATCGTCGAGCTCGCCGGTTTCTCGGATCTCTCGCCATCAAGCATCCTTGGTACGTCTGTCTCTCTCTCTCTCTCTCTCTCTCTCTCTCTCTCTCACACTCTCTCACTCACTCACTTACTCATTCGCTCACTCACTTACTCACTCTCACTTTGATAGAGGCCCGCAAGCGACAAGCCGACATGCCTCGAGTTCCGCCGCTCAATGACCGCTTCTACAGTGGTGAGCGTGGTCGATATGAAGGCTCGCCGCGTCGCTATGACGAGTACTACTCGGGTCCTCGTTCGCCGCACACGCCCGGAAGCGAGCGAGGCGGCGACCGCTTCGTACTCCACTCTCCCGACCGCTACCGGCCGTCGCAGCGCCACTCGGACGCCGGTGCCGCCGGCGGCGATCCCTACGCGCCGCCGCACACGCGCTCCAGCGGCAGCCAAAGCAGCCGTGCCGAGTACAGCGGCGGCTACCACCACTCGCCGCACCACTACGGTGGCAGTGGCAGTGGCAGTCACAGTCACCGCGAGTTCCGCGAGCAACACGCGCCGCCGCACTCGCCACACCATCACCATCAGCATCAGCATCACCTGCAACAGCAGCCGCCCCTCTCGCCGACGCCGCTGCCTACCGAGCCGCCGTTCACGGCCTTTGTGCGCAATCTCTCGTTCACGGTCACCGAGGACGACCTCGCCAAGTTCTTCTCGTGCCACTGCCGCGTCGTGAGTGTCTCGCTGCAGCTCGATACGGTGCACAACCGACCAAAGGGCTTTGGCTGGGTCGAGTTCCAGGACCTGGAATCGCTCAAGGCCGCCTTGACGGCCGACGGCGAGGAGTTCCAGGGCCGCAATCTCAAGGTCGAAGTCGCTCGCCAGCAACAACGTCGAAGCGGAGGAGGAGCGGCAGGAGGAGCAGGAGGGGCAGGGGGAGGAGCTTCCGAGTCGCGCGCCGATCAAGAGCTGAGATGGTCGCGTGGTAAGACGCTCACTCCTCGTTCGCCTGGCCGTATCGATGAATGAGGAGTGTAACGGAAGTGCTCCTCTATCTCACTCTCTCTATCTCTCTCTCTCTCTCTCACTCACGCACTCCCTCTGACGCACTCCCTCGATCTCGATCTCGTTTGTACGCCTCAACCAAACGTTTGAATTTGCGTGCGTGTGTGTGAGTTTTGTCGTGTGCACTCCACCGCCGCCAGATCAAACCATCTAATCATCCATCCACCCAACCACCCAAGCTCGCCATCTCACCCACCCACCCTCCCATCCATTGCGCATCATCTATCGTCACCAACGCCTCGCCTCATCATCAACAACAACAAAGCCTCATCAACAGCATCTTCTCGCCCACAATCACCTGTCTATCGCCGCCTCACTGTCTGTTTGATTTTCGTTGTCGAATCCTCCTCTCTCGTCGAAACCACTAAAATCGCGCCACTCTCGCACTCCTCGAGACAGATCGCACGATTGATAGATAGCTGGCAGCCATCCATCAGGCGAGGGCGGCACGAAAGCAGCAAGCGAGAGCGAGAGCTTGGAACTCGCAAGGTGCTCTGGGAGGACGAGATAAGAGCGGAGGAAGACTCGCCGTCTCTCAGTCGCTTGCTCGCTGTTCGCTGTCTGTCGCCTTGCTCTCATCGCCTCGTTGTTGTTGCTGTTGCTGCGGGTGAAGCCGAGTGCTGAAGTGGAACTCTAGGCACTCTAGCTATCTCACTCACTATCTATCTCTCGCGCTCAAGCTTGCGAAGGCGATAACCACTCCCTCTGGTGCCTGTGCCGTGCCTGTGCCTGTCGCTCGGTTCCTGCTGTGCCGTGGCGATATCACCGTATCTACCTCGCTGCACACATTGCTGTAGTGAGTAGACAGATACGTGCTCCAGAGGACTGCGACCGTCACCTCGCTCGTTCAGTATCGTCCTCGCTCGTTCAGTATCGTGCTCGCTGTATATGAGCCCACCGACTCGACACGCGCCACAGCTGGTCGCTCGCCCGCTCGCTCATTGACGACCCTCTCCTCCTCTTCTCTCTCGTACGCTGTCGCGCCTCGCCATCGTCGTCGTCGCGGTGGTGGTGGTGGTGGCGGCGACGCCTAGTCGTCACCGTAGATGGCCGAGCTGCCCGAGTGCCGAGTGGCACTCATAGGTATGATGCGCTCTCGCTCTCTCCGCCAATCGATTCGGCCAGCCATCACAAGCAAGCTCGCTCACTCACCCACGCGCAGGCTCCAATGGCGCGGGCAAGAGCACCGTCATGAAGCTGCTGCAGGTGTTGGGCATCGGCGAGCTCTCGCGCACGAGGCAGTCGCTGTACCGACGGCGCGTCATCTCTCACGTGCACAAGTGCGTCGACCACCTGCTCTACACGCTCAAGGCCCACTGCTCCAACCCCGAGATCCTCGCCGCGGTACGTGCCGCCGCTGCGCCGCCACCCGCTCGACGAGCCACCCTTCCTCCTGCCGATCGATGCATCGAAACGCCCACCATCTCTCATGGCGACGGCGTCTCATACGTATCATAATGGCGAGAGCAGGTGAACGAGATTCCACAGCCTAGCGAGTTCGGGCCCGATCTCTGCCAACGAACGGCGCGGCTATGGAGCCTGCCCGAGGTGCAGCAGATCGCCAAGGAGTTCTACGAGTACGAGATGCAGTCGGCGCACAGCAAGTCTGACGACATTCGATGGCGCAACCAGTTCGATTCGGCCTACGTGTACGTGCATATCTCTCTCGCTCTCTCTCGCTCTCTCGCGATCCAATCGAACTCACTCACGCACGCGCATATCTGCCTCTCGCACGGCATTCTACTCCTCCTCCTCGTGGCGCCCGAGCAGCTTCTTGTCGAGTATCGAACGATACGGCGCCTCCGTGTCGTATGTGCCGTCGCTCTCGGAGATTCTTCGGTCTCGGTGTGGCTTCTCGTCGCCAGGCGAGCAGGACGAGAAGCGAGTCGACGCCGAGCTGACCTTCGTCAAGTGTGGCATTCGATGGACGTACGTCAAGCAAGCAAGCAAGCCCTCACTCACTCACTCACTCACTCACTCACTCGCTCATGAATGCAGCTTCACCGAGGTCGACGAGTCCACCAACCTCAAGCTCCTGCTGCCGACGCTGCACTCGGTCGTACTCGTCATTCCACTGACGCACTCGGCCGACCCGCTGCCGAGTGGCACGCGCCTGCCGACCTCTTGCATTCTCAGCAGTCTGGAGCTCGTGAGCTCGATCGCCGCCACGGGCTTGGTGTCGCCGGCCACTGGCATCTTCGTGCTCTGCACCAAGCAAGACCTCTACGACGACTTCTCCGAGTCTCACTCGTTCCGCCATCCACAGCACCCTCTCGTCCAAGCCCAATTCCCTGCCAGTACGTCGCTCCGCTCTCTCTCTCTCTCTCATCATGCTCTCCCCTCTTGGCGCTGACTCATGACCGCATTACTCGCAGCTGCTTCCATCACACGAACGATCGAGCATCGCATCAAACAACTCTTTACGGGTCGAAGCGACAAGTTCGTCAAGCGCAACTTTCGCAACGAGCAGATACCCGTGTGCACCATCAAGTCCATCAACATCCACAACGCCATGGCGAGCCTGCAGGAGTTGATGGCCTTGATCCAAATCTGGGCCGGCCATGTCAATATCGTAGACGAGGTGCGTGGCACGCGCTCCCTCGCTCCCTTCCTCGCTCCCTTCCTCGCTCCCTCCCGTCCGTACTTACTTGCTTGTCGGCCTTGACAACAACAACAACAACAACAACAACAACAACAACAAACAGAAAAAGCGCTCTGAGCTTCACCATGCATGCGAGAACGGCCTGCCCTCGGTGGTGACGATTCTGCTGCAGAACTCGGCCAACGTCAACCTGCTCGACGTCGACAAGCTCACGCCGCTGTCACTCGCCTTGCGCAACCGCCACACGAGTGCCGCACAGGCGGTCTTCTCGGCCTTCTCGACCGGCCTCGAGGCGCACGTCAACCTCCGCTCCTCGCAGCTGTCGGCCGTGCCTGAGCTGGTGGCCAAGCACGCCAATCTCATCAAGAAACTCGATCTGCGCGCCAACAACATTGATCTGCTGCCGTTCCGACTGTCTCTGTGCGAGACCGTCAAGGTCTCCAAGAACCCCTTGAGTCTCATGCCAGCGGTATACTACGCCCTCTCTCTCTCTCTGTCTCTCTCTCTCTCTCTCTCTATCTATCTCCCACTCACTCGCTCGCAATGCGCTCATGTAGGGTGTCTCTCGTTGGTCGTGGCACAAGCTCCGCGCCTACTTGGCCTCGGTCGAGACGCGTGCGGCCACCTGGGTACGTGCGGCTCGTGTCTCCGCGCTGCTTTGTACCTGCACTAATCGATACCCCCTCCACAACAACAACAACAACAGAGCACGAAAAAGCTGATGCTCGTTGGCGATGCCAATAGTGGCAAATCTTCATTACTTCGAACACTGCAGAGCACATCACAATCCAAACGAGGAAAGGTACCTGTCGTTGTCGTCATTGTCGTCGTTGCGAGCACGCGGTGAGCATGCCGGATCGATCGCTCGCTTGCTCACCACGGTTGCTTGACGTGTCGTCCCGAACAGCCAATGGGCGGCTCGACCATTCGTCTGCCATCTCGCACAGAGATGTTGTACAACATCAAGTTCTCGTCTGAGTCGCGCAACCTCTACCACGCCTTGGTGCTCGGTGGTTACGACTGCAGCAACGGCTCGCACCGATTGCTCATGACCTTTCCCAGTATCTACTTGGTCGTTTGCAACGTTGCCTCGTCTAACTCGCCATTTGTACGTTGCAAGAGAGAGAGCGAGAGCGAGAGAGAGAGAGAGAGAGGCGTCGTTACGTCGGCTTTCAGACTGACTGTATCATAGACCGAGCTCGAGTACTGGCTTCAGGAAATCAAGAACCTCAAGACCTCGCACTGTCCAATCATCGTCGTTGGCACTCACAGTGATGCGTACGTCGGGCAGCCGCCTGCTCCACTGCGTGACATACATACTCCACTCATACTCATGCTCCTCCTCGCTGCTTCCTATTATGCGCACAGCTGCTCGGAAGAAACCAAAGCGACCTTCGTCGAGACCGCTTCACACCGCCTGCCGAAGCACCGGTACAGCGACTACCAAGGTGCCGTACTTGTGAGCAGCCGCTCGGGCGAGGGCATACTCGAGCTCCAACGAAAGATCGAGGAGGTGGCCGAGCAGCTTGGTGTGCGCTCGGTGCCTGCCTCGTGGGTACAGCTGCACGACTTTCTTTGTCGCAGCTTCGGTTCCGACGATGAGGACGACGGAACACAACCAAAGCCTGAAACCACAGTAGCTTTTGTACGTGCTGCTGGTGTTGCAGCATCTCTAATAACTGGGCCCATTCTCGCTGACACCTCCTCGTTTCGGCCATCATTTGATGATGAATGGATGGATGGATGGTAACAGGAATCGAGCAAAGTACGCAGCACCAGCGACAGCAAAGCCACAACGCTCTCGCGCTTGTTCTCTCGCAAGCGCTCGCTTCGTGAGTCCGATAACGCCATTCAAAACTCGCCGCCCGCGGCTTCGTCATCGCCATCGTCGTCGGTCATTACTGCGACGACCTCGTCGTCGGCTTCGCCCACTTCGTCGCCGATCGCAAGCGCGCTGCTGAGCTCCTCCTCTACCAGTGTGTCCTTCACGCTACCGACCGAGTTCGTGCCGGTGCGCGGTCGATCGTCGCAGGGCGCGACGCCATCACGAACCATCACGCTCTCGGCAACACGATCGTCGCCGTCGACGCTGATGCGCTCGCCGGACTCGGAGGCCTCGGCACCCAAGTCGCGCTGGGCCATATGCGAGCAGTTCCTCAGCCACGACGAGTTTGCGCAGCTGGCCGCTGCGTTCGGCATCGCGGCCAACGAGCTGCCAGACGTCATTTCGATGCTCGCCGACTCGGGCGTCATTGTACATATCTCGTTCGATGCTGATCCGATTCCGATCGACTGGATCATTGTCGATCATCAAGTACGACCCCATCAGCACACGTATGTGGTCCAAACCGTCATTCTCTCACAAACTCTTTGCCATCTTTCTCTCTCTCTCTCTCTCTCAGTGGGTTACCGACCTACTCGTCGGCTTGCTGGTTGCCGTTCGGAAAGGCCAGTTTGCCGTGTTCCCGTGTTCGGAGCTCGAAAGCAACCTCTACGATTCCCGCTACAAAGGTACGTGTGCTTTGCGCTGCACTTCTCTCTCTCTCTCTCCTCCTTGCCTGGAGTGGCCAACTCGCGTTCCTCGTGCTTCTATACCCTACACAGACAAGATCGACGCCATCTCGCTGGTGCTCGAGCGCAGCTACCTCATCTACCACTCGGTGCGACTGTGGAAGGCGCGCCACCATGATGTGTCGATTCGGGCTGCCGGAACCCTGCAAGCACACTGCTCGTCCGACTACCAGCTGCACGACCAGCAGTACTGGTTCGTGCCGTGCTTCTTGCCGCAGTACAACAGCCCCGAACAGGCGCAGCTGTGGCCCGAGATACTGCCGGCCGATTTGCATCAGGTCGGCCGCGTGTACCGCCTGAGCTACATTCCGTTCGGTTTCTTTGATCACCTGCTGTTGGCCTTTCTCCAGCTGCCCGATTGCCACCCGTTGTCGTTGTGGAAGAGCGGCGCCATCATCTCGTCGCCCGAGCACGAGATGGCCCTCGTGTCGTTGGATCTCTCCAACTGCGAATTGACCTTCCGCTTCCGCGTACGCTGATAGCTCGCTCCTTCAGCTCGTCTCACGCACCCACACGCGTGCACGCAAGCACACGTGGTTGCTCGTGACTCACTGACTGACCTCGTTGGCCCATTGGCTGATTGGCTTCACAGAGTGGCTCCAGCACTCGAAACAGCTTGTTGCGCATCCTGATCGAGCTGATCGAGATTCTGATCGAGTCCCGCTATCCAAGGTACACTTGACGCGTGCCACCTCCACGTGGCATTGCCGTTCCGTCGTTGACAGTGTGTTTTGTTGGTGTCGCGTAGGATACTGCCCGAACTACAACGGTTCGCCTTGTGCACACACTGCTTCGGGCTGCGAGTATCCGCCAACGTACCGTTTCGCTTCTCGATCAACGAGGTGCAACAAGCCATCATGAACGTACGAGTGCACACTCCTGATCAGTCAGTGGAAGTCGTGCGTGCCGACTCACGAGTGGCCCTGGTGCAACAGGGCGTGATGCATCTCTTCTGCCACAACGTCAAGACGCGCTCGCGAGCCGTGAGGATCACGAGCATGTGTCCTGATTGGTGCATGCAAGACATTCCATTGATTCCGCCAAGTGACATTGTGCTCTCGAGCAATAAGCTCGGTGAAGGCGGTGGCGGCGCCGTGTGGGAGGGCACATGGGGCATGATGAAGGTACGTGTGCACGCACAGCATCATCTCAAACGCTTGGGCGCTCTCGGTAGTAACGCGCCCGCCCGCCCACATCGTTCGTTGATTGCATCCAGGTTGCCGTCAAGCAATACGGAGGCAAGGTCGAGCTCAAAGGGTTGACGGCGCTGTTCGTGGCGTTCCAACACGAATGCTACGCAGCCACGTACGAAGATTGTCAATCGCGCAGCACCGTTGTTGACGAACCTCCACTCACCTGGCTCGGCTCCACTCACCCGGCTCGGTTTGGTTTTATCACTGCTGTCGTGTAGTCGCTCGTGCCACCCGAACCTCGTCAAGACCGTGGGAGTCAGCTTGTATCCTGAGCTCCGAATGGTGCTCGAGCTGATTTCCGGAGGTGACCTGCTGGAGTTCATCACGCAGATCGTACGTGGCTCTCGCGCTTGGCTCTCGCGCTTGGTTTGCCAACTCCATCCTCATTCGCTGCTCTGAGCCACAGCGCGAAGCGCCTGAGCCGCTCTCGGCCTTCCCATGGAACATGCGCATTCGGCTCGCGCACGATGTCGCCAAGGGTCTGGCATGCCTGCACTCGCTGAATCCGCCGCTGATGCATCGCGACGTGCGCAGCCCCAATATCTTTGTACGTGCCGTGATGCGCACGAACCACGTGTCGATGGCGCAGCAGCTCTCGTGTCTGACCCACGCCCGTGCGCAGCTGCTCCAACCAATGTCGGCCAACGCCGAGGTAGTGGCCAAGATCGCCGACTTTGGCCTCGCGCGATTGGCGTCGGCTCCATTCGGTGGTACGCTGCTCACCTGGCGTTGGATGGCTCCCGAGGCGCTCCGAGACACTCGCCGAGGTTACGACTATCGCATCGATACGTTTAGGTATGTGAGCGAGTGTGAGTGCACGTACTTTTGAGCGGCTCACTGCCATGAACCACGCTGATCGCCATGAATGGTGCTTGCTTGTGGCTGTTTAGTTTTGGCATCGTGATGTGGGAGTTGGCGTCGCTCGCGATTCCGTACGAGGAATACTTGAGTGCCACCGCGTCGCAACATCTACTGGTGCAACGAATCATTGATGAGCAGCTGCGACCAACGATACCAGCGTATGCTCTTTTGCTCTCTCTCTCTCTCTCTCCCTTTAGCTCTCTCGATGTACTTGAACTCACCCAACCCTCGTTGGATAGTGACTGCCCGCCGCCTTTTGCAGAGTTGATGCAAAAGTGCTGGCGCCACGACCCAGCTACTCGTCCATCCGACGGCGAGATTGTCGACACGCTGTTCTCGATGCTGACACCCGAGGCGCAGCAGCTGTCGAGCAAGCTAGATACAGAATACCAGCAGAAGCTCGAGAAACGAACGCTGTGCGACAGCGCTTCGCAGGTCGTACTCGAGCCACCAGTCGACACCGAGTTGCCAGCCTGCCTCGTTCCGACCATTGTCAACCTCAAGAAGAAGATTTCGTGCATCGCCAACATCACGAACCAGTCGCTGACGCACGTTTGGGTCGGTTGCTGCGATGGCTGCGTCATTATTATGGATCCCAATGGCCAAGTACGATAGTGGTGCCCATGTCACGAACGCAAGAGCAAGAGAGAGAGAGAGAGAGAGAGAGACTAACTCGATTCTTGTGCTATTTGGCAGATTTCGAGATTCGGCAGTTGGCAGGCTCACAGGTCGCAGGTTATCGACATGAAACAAGTCAATGACATGGTGTGGAGCTGTGGCGTTGATGGCTACATTCGCGTTTGGGATTGCATGGTACGCGTTGCGGCGTGCGGCTGCTGCTTAGTGTCGACCTCCACTCACTCGGAGCACGTTGCAACCACAACGACAACGATGATGACGATGACGACGACAGTTGTTCAAACAAAAGACCGAGATACCTCCCATGAACACGGGTCCGACTCCGGACAAGGTCGCCGGGCTCGCTGTGGTGAATGTCTCACGAGCCATGGCAGCGATGGAGGTGCAGCCGAGCAAAGTGAAGCTCCTCAAGAGCTCGGTCCAAGTGTGGTCCATTGCTCCGAACGAGCAAGCGATTCGAGTGTGGGACAGCTTGGTATGCGCACGCCACACCACACCACACGCGAGGAGAGGCACCGAAACTCATGCCTCGAGATGTCCGCGCACAGGAAATGAAACCCGTGTCGTTGATACGCCTGCCGGAGCCAGCGCATCGAATCATCTTACACCAAGACAAACGGTATGTGAGCGCGTGTGTGGGAGCTGGCTGCATATGATCTACACAGTAGTGTATGACTCAATCGTCTGGTCACTGGCGTAGCATGTGGGTCGGCTTGGCCTCGGGCTTGATACACTTGTACAACGTGGTGTCACACGAGTTCGAGGGCAGCTTCCAGGCACACAACGAGAGAATCAGTTGGATGTTGCCGGTGCGCAACCAAGTCTGGACGAGCTCCGGCAACAAGTTGGCTGTTTGGGAGGATGGCGTATGTTATTGCATACGAGCGAGTCAGCAGAGTCATTCGACGGCTTCTGATGCGATGATGTGCAAATGCGCAGGGCTCGATGGAGATCTCGAATCGCCTGTGCAGCGAGGTACACCTCACGAGGATCGAGTGCATGGCAAGCAACGGTCGTCTGGTAGCCAGCGGTGCATTTGATTCGTCTATCATCTTGTGGGACGCAGAGGTAGCGTAACCAATGCCACAGACACAAGCTCGAGCTTGTGTTGCCATCATTCGTTGCTGACACATTGTGTTATCTGTGCCGCAGACGCTCCAACCAATCGAAGAGCTTCAAGGCCACTCGGATGCCGTGGCCGGTATGCTGTTCTTTGACACAACGCTGTGGTCAGCTGCACGAGACGACATGATCGCCATCTGGCAGACGAGCAGCTTGTAAACACCACCACCACCACCACCATCACACGCTTGCAATTTTGCCTGTAACATACAAGGCGACAAGAGGAGGAGCCGCAGATAGCTGATGATAGATGATTGATTATTCCTGTACATAGAGATGATAGCTGCTTCTATCTATTTCATCATCATCATCATCATCATCATCATCATCATCATCATCATCTAATGAGATGCCAACCCCGGTTCCTTCCATATGTTGTTTATCGTGAGAACGTGTGAATGCGGAGAGAGAAAGAAAGAAAGAAAGAACGACAACTGATGGATTCGCTTCGGGATTCGCTCGATTCGCTTGGGGATTCGATTCGGCCGCGAGAGAGTGCCTCTCGTTCGGTTAGGCATTGTAGGTGGAGGCAGTGGCATTGCCACCAGTTCCAGTCCAGTTGGTATGGAACCATTGGCCGGCGGGTTTGTCGATGCGCTCGTAGGTGTGAGCGCCAAAGTAGTCGCGCTGCGCCTGCAAGAGATTGGCCGGCAGGAGGTCGGAGCGAATGGCGTCGTAGTAGGCGAGGGCGGTCATGAAGGTCGGGCACGGTACGCCGTGGAGCGCGGCCTGC
>Ga0209935_1000387_pt1:0-80000 | contig 118932 bp, 178 predicted proteins | sample ThiBio_1000_plan_2_FD_183958 | JGI IMG/M metagenome (GOLD analysis project Ga0209935, IMG submission 183958) | Wastewater bioreactor microbial communities from Cape Town, South Africa - Thiocy_cont_1000_plan (SPAdes) | ecosystem: Engineered > Bioreactor > Thiocyanate-remediating >... | reverse complement strand
TCAGCACGGCGTTCGAGTGGTCGGGCAGCGAGCCTTGCAGGATCATGCGACCGAGCTGCGTGCCGATCACCTGCTCGACGAAGCGACGCAGCGGCCGAGCGCCGTACTGCGGGTCGAACGAGTGCTGCAGGCAGTAGTTGATGGCGGCCTCCGAGATGGTGAGATCAATGTCACGCGCCTTGAGTCGCTGCACGAGGCTGCCGGTCAGGGCGCCGACGATCTTGTGGAGGTTGTGCTTGCTCAGCGGCGAGAAGACGATCATGTCATCGAGGCGATTGAGGAACTCGGGTCGGAAGTGGCGCTTGACGAGCTCGATCACTTGCGCCTTGGCCGACTCCTTGAGCTCGCCGGTCTTTTGGTCGATCTCGCGCAGCAGAATCTCCGAGCCGAGGTTCGACGTCATGATGATGATCGTGTTCGAGAACGACACCGTGCGGCCCTGCGAGTCGGTGAGCCGGCCGTCCTCGAGCACTTGCAACAGAACGTTCCACACGTCCGGGTGCGCCTTTTCTATCTCGTCGAACAGCACCACCGAGTACGGCTTGCGCCGAACGGCCTCGGTCAGTTGGCCTCCTTGGTCGTAACCAATGTAACCGGGCTGCATTTTCGCCAGCTGTCAGTACACACACACACGCACCCAGGAGTAGCGCCGCCGAGAGGCAGAGAGTGACGTACCGGTGCTCCGATCAGGCGAGAGGTCGAGTGCTTCTCCATGTACTCGCTCATGTCGATGCGCACCATCTTTTGTTCGTCATCGAACAACTCGGCTGCCAAGGCCTTTGCAAGTTCACTGTGGTGTGTGAGTGTGAGATCGTTCGGTTGGTCACTACAGACGAACCCAGCAAGCAAGCAAGCAAAGCGTGTACGTACGTCTTACCGACACCAGTCGGTCCCAGGAAGATGAACGAGCCGATGGGCTGATGCTCACGCGCCAGACCTGCACGCGAGCGAATGATCGCCTCGGCGACCGACTTGACGGCCTCGTCTTGGCCGACCACTCGTCGTTGCAGCGTGGCAGGCAGTTGCAGCAGCTTCTCGCGCTCGCTGGTGGTCAGCTTCGAGACCGGAATGCCGGTCCAACGTGCCACCACCTCGGCGATCTGGTCGGGTCCCACTGCCTCGGTGAGCAAGCGGTGCGACTCGTCCTCGGCCGATTGGAGCAGCTGCTCGAGTTGGCTCTCGAGCGCCGGCAGCGTCTGGTAGCGCAACTCGGCGGCCTTGTCGATCTGGAAGCGGCGCTCGTTCTGTTCGATCAGGAAGCGCGTTTCCTCGATCTGCCGGCGCACTTCTTTCAAGCGCTCGGTGCGGCCCTTCTCGCGCTCGTATTGTGCATTGAGGGAATCTAGCTCCTCGCGCACGTCAGCCAATTCACTACCACAACGCAATGACGTCAGCATCGACTCGTGAAACCAGCACCGCCGTATCTCTTGCTTGCTCTCTCTGTCTCTCTGTGAGTACGTACGACAACACTCGCTCTCGGCGCTTGACACTCGCCGAATCGACCTCCTTCTCGAGTGCCATGGCTTCAACCTCGAGGCGAACCTTACGTCGCTCGAGAGCATCGATCACTTCGGGTTGACTGTCCAGCTCGACGCGTGTGTTTGCACAGGCCTCATCTGAATGCACGCCACACAACAACAACATCATCAGTAATCCGTACGCGTCACCACGAGCACTTGCAACAACGTACCGACGAGATCGATGGCCTTGTCGGGAAGGAAGCGAGTCGTAATGTAGCGATCGGCGAGCTGTGCCGCCGAGACGAGCGCAGCATCCGAGATGCGCACACCGTGGTGCGCCTCGTACTTGTCCTTGAGTCCACGCAGAATCGAGATCGTGTCCTCGACCGATGGCTCGGCCACACGAACTTGCTGGAATCGGCGCTCGAACGCCGCATCCTTCTCGACGTATTGCTGCAGGCAGGCAGGCGAGTTGAACGCGTGGCGTGGGTCAGAGAGTGGTGCCGACACGAGCACGAGCACGAGCGAATGCACCTACCTTGTACTCCATCTCGGTCGTGGCACCGATGCAACGAAGCTCACCGCGTGCCAACATGGGCTTGAGGAGATTGGCGGCGTCCATGGCGCCGTCGGTCTTGCCAGCGCCGAGCACGAGATGCATCTCGTCGATAAAGAGAATCACGCGGCCGTTGGCCTCCTTGATGTCGGCCAGCACGGCCTTGAGGCGCTCCTCGAACTCGCCGCGGAACTTGGCGCCCGCGAGCAGGCTGCCCATGTCGAGCGAGATCAGCCGACAGCCGGCGAGCGACTCGGGCACGTCGCCGCGCACGATTCGCTGCGCGAGGCCCTCGACGATCGCCGTCTTGCCGACGCCAGCCTCGCCCACCAGCACGGGATTCGACTTGGTGCGACGCGACAGCACGCGAATCACGCGGCGAATCTCGTCGTCTCGACCGATCACGGGATCGAGCTTGCCAGCCTCGGCCTGGTGTGCACACGCGCCCCCAACAAACAAACCCCGTCATCGTCGAGTCGGCAGATGCGATGCTGCTGATGCGATGCTGCTGCAACTACGACGTACCAACGATATCAGGTCGACGCCGTACTTTTCGAGCGCCTCGTACGTGGTCTCGGCGTTCTCGCTCTGCACCTTCTTGTTGCCGCGAACGGCCGTGAGGGCGTTGGCGATCTTGGTGGCCGTGAGGCCGGCCGACTGCAGGATGGCGCCGACGGTCTTGTCGTGCGTGAGCGCCAGCAGCACGTGGTCGACGGCGACGTGCGAGTCGCGCGACGTGTCGCGCAGCTGCAGCGCCTGCTGCATGACGTCGAGCAGCAGCTGGCCGGCGCGGACCTCGCTCGGCGGCGGCTTCTGCGACGGGATCGAGTCGACCTTCTTCTGCAGCTGTGCGCGGATGGCCTTGGCGTCGCTCTGGCTCTTGGTGGCGACGCTGGACGCCAGGCCGCCGGGCTCCGAGAACAGCGCCAGCGCCAAGTGCGCCGGCATCATGACGGCGTGCGCCTTCGATTGAGCGAGCTCGACCGCCTTGTTCCAGACGCTACGCGTCTTGTGAGTCCATTGGTTGGCGTCGAGAGCCGGCGACGCGAGGCATCCGAGCGAGAGAACGAGCAGCAAGAGCAGCACCAACCACGAGGCGGGCGCCACTCGCGAGAAACGGTGGGTCATTGGATGAGAGAGTTGGATGAGTTGGAGTTGGTGAGGTAGTTGTAGTTAGTGTGAGGGGTTGAGGGGCAGTGAGAGACTAAATCGTGCCAGCGAGCGGGACGTGGCCACATGATGTGAGAGCGATGCTGATGTGGCAGATGTCACGCGATTTTCCGACCTCTTTCGCACGAGTATCCCGCTCGTCAGCTTGACACGCGCGCCACTGTTCTTACCCTCGTTCGCTCGCCCTCAACCGCTTGCACCTCTTGCTTGGTGCTGCTCTCGCCTATCTCTCAACCGCTTGCACCTCTTGCTTAGTGCTGCTCTCTCCCTCAACCGCACGCACCTCTTGCTTGGTGCTGCGCTCGCCCTCAACCGCACGCACCTCTTGCTTGGTGCTGCGCTCGCCCTCAACCGCACGCACCTCTTGCTTGGTGCTGCTCTCGCCCATCCCTCAACCGCTTGCACCTCTTGCTTGGTGCTGCTTCTCGCTTGCTCTTCACCATGGCCACCTCGGCGTCTCGATCACTGGCGCTCTCGCTCGCTCTCACGATGGCGCTCGTCGTGTCGCTCGCGCTCGCCTTCGTGCCGGTGGAACAGCAACAACGCGGCCTCATGTCCTCCAGCGAGGCGTTGTTCTATCGCGATACCAAGCACGTGCCGCCGCAGGACCTCTCGGTGCGTCTGCCGCACCCGCGCGTCTCGTGGATCCGCAGCGACGGCGAGATGCTGCTGTTCAACTACGGCAACGTCACTGCGTCGGACAAGATCGCCGCCTTCGACTACGACAGCACGCTCGGCATCCCGCCGGCGTGGCAGCAGATCAACAACTCGTGGAGCGCCATGGGCCAGTCGTGCTCGCAGACCGACTGGGTGCTGCCCAACACGCGCCACATCTGGTGGTGGGCGTACCGCCAGTGGCGCTTCACCTTCACCACCATTCCGCAGGTGATGCGCGACCTCCACAACCAGGGCTACAAGATCGTCATCATGAGCAACCAATACGTGCTGTCGTTCCAGTTCGACGTCACCGAGGACTACCCGCCCCTGCAAAAGAAGCAGGATTGGGTCGCCAAGCTCTACGAGATGGCCGATGCGATCTCCGAAGCCGCCGGTCAGGTCATTCCGATCCAGGTCTTTGGTGCGCTCTATCAAGACTACTACAACAAGGTATTCACGCGAATCGAATCGGATCGAATCGAATCAGATAGAATCGAATCGAGTCAGACCGAATCGAATCGTACGAACACCATTGCTCACACTATGTGATGTCCTTGTTGCTTTCCTTGCAGCCGTGCGCTGGAATGTGGGCCACCGCCATGGCCTACAACACGCCGTACAATCAGATCAACTGCTCAAGCTCGTTCTACGTCGGCGATGCCGATGGACGCACCTCTGGCACCACCACCAGTCCCGATGGCTCGGACTTTAGCTCGGGCGACTTCCAGTACGCGATCTCGTGCGGTATCGGGTACGTGGCTCGCAAACTCGCAAACTGTCTGCACGGCGCTCGCTGATGCCTCCTGCCCTTCGAATAGCTACAAGACTCCCGAGCAAGCGTTCATGAATGCGCCTCCACCACCGTCCTCGACGCTCAACCAATGTGTGCGTCTTCCGGCGTACACCTGGTGCGACGAGACCGTCAAGAAGGTGTGGTGCAAGCCTGGCACGGCACAGCTGCACAAGCGGTTCGTGCGCCCCGTGTAACGAGGAGAGCAGCCTCCTCCCTCCTTCCTCGTGAATCATAGCCCTACCACTCGATGGCACCCACTCGGTTATCTGCCGAGCGGTGGGCATCTCGTGTTGTCGTGTCTCGCTCGCTGGCCAGCAACATATGGGCGAGTCGCGCTTTCCCGCCAAATACACGCAAAGAGCTCGCGCGAGGGTAATGTCGGCCTCGTTCATTCGTTCGGAGCTGCTCGCGTGTCGGCCACATTCGCGCCCGCTCCACACCAGTATCGAGGTCGACCTCTGTTCATCAGCCTGCCTGCTGGCATCTGGGTGCTCGGTGTCATGAAGCGCACGCGGTCTAGGGCTGATTTGTTCTGTTCGGACGAGGCAGCCGGGCATCTGAGCAAGCGGCCACACACGAGCTCGACATCAGCAGCGACATCATCGGCGACATCGTTGTTGCGGCGGCCGCTGCAGGCCACGAACAGCGCCAATATCCACTCTCCCTCGACCTCGAGCCTCTCGGGCAGCACGTCTACGACCTCGTGTGGCACCACAGAGCCGCTGCTATCGCCGATCCACTACGGCACGTTGTTGGTGCTTGGTCCGAGGCAAGACGCGCATGATGGCCACGATCGCTTCGAGCTGCTCGAAGAGTTCCGCCTCGAGCAGCGTCGCGTACCGAACGGCGTACGTCTCGCATGCCACTTCACGGCGCCGACCATCCTCGAATCGCTCGCTTGTGGTACGCCAGACCTCGCGCGCGCGCGCCCCCAAACGGAGGCACTGGCTCACTAAAACACTCGCTCGAACTCGCCCACGAATGAAGAGGAAGGCACGTTCTCGCTCGTGACGCAGACGCTCGAAGACACGTACGAGCACCAAGTGTACGAGCACGATCCGAGCACCGACATGTTCCAGATCGGCCGCGTTCGACGCCGCGAGACGCCGGTGCTGCTGCATCGCGTCTACCACCAGAACGACCTCGTCTTCAACAACCAGACCGTGTCGCGCTTCTCGTGCCGCATCGTGTGCTCGCGCGAGCCGCCCTACGCGTGCCGCATCTACGCCGCCGGCTTCAACTCCAACTGCCACATCTTCCTCGGCTCCGATGCCGTTCGATTCCCCTTCGATGGAGCTGCTGGCGGTGCTGGCAGTGCTGATGATCCGGCCACGCCAACGCCCAAGGTTTGCATCGATCACGAACGTCGAATGTCGAGTGATCCTACCTTGACTCTCACACTCGTTCGCTCGCTCAGTGGGATGCATTCGTAGTCAATGGCATCGGAATCTGCAAGCCCGAGAAGCCTGACGCCTGGTACGAGATCAGCGTCAGTGGCCGTGTGTTCAAGGCCGACGCCCAGCGACGGAGGTACGCTGCCTTCGCGGCCCTCGCGATGCTGCTGCTGCTGCTGCTCGCTCATCGACAATGCAATGGGCTCGCGATAGCGTGCGGCCCATGCAGCTGCTACGGCCCGATCAATCGAACGTTCTCACGCACCGAACGCTCATCACGATGGGCGACATGACGCTAATGTGGCTGGCTCCTAACGAGCAGCCGAGCCTGCCGTCGTACGTGCTCACATATCGCTCACGACCGCGCAATCGAATTCAGTCGCTGACGCTCGAGCGACCTAACGCGATGCACGCAGACCCAACGCGAGCACGCTGCGCCGCCTATTCAACCGCACGATCGCTTACGAGTGCCCGGTCCTGTTCGAGACGCTCCGGTACGCGTGAGGCTGAGCCAGCATCGCATCGCATCGATGCCATCACTCACGACCGACCAGCTTCCCGTCCGCCGAGGCCGCCGCCGCCGCCGCGACTCAGTCGGACGGAGCAGTGCCGAGCGTGTTCCCGGCGTGCGGCCACGTGTTCGCATGGTCCGAGTCGCTGCCGCGCGTGTGTCCCTTGTGCAGAGAGCCCAGCACCCCTGTGCCGGTGAGCTTCACGCCCAGCGTCTGGCTCGACAAGCACTGCGACCGCCTGCCGACCCATGTACTGAACCCGTGCGGCCACGCATTCTCGGTACGCTCGCTCTCGCGCGGCCTCATTCTACCGGTCGCTTGTACTCACGAGGCTGCGACTCCATTGGATAGGAGAGCGCCGCGCATCTCTGGGCCTCAACAAGGAGGTTCCTCAACTCTCCGCGGTGTCCCGTCTGCTCCACGGTGCTGGTGCGCAACCGCGCCAAGCAGCGCTACGCCCTGATTCGCTGGGCGCTGCGCGAATCGAGCTCGGGCTCGACCTCGACCCCGACCCCGACCATCACCTCGCCCGTCAAGTAGACCCCGATAGTAGGGTAGGGTCGTCGTTGTAGTGTATTACCAAGTGAGTAGTTCTGTGGTCTATTGTTGTGGTTGGTTGGTTGCGCTCTGTTGTATTGTCGCTCGCTCGTCGTTGCATCTCTCTCTCTCATGAAGGAGCTCACCCACTCCCCCAACACACGATGAATGACGGCCAGTCACATCATGACAACGCCTCGGTGGTAGATGCAGCGAGCTCCTCAGCAAATGATGAGCAACAGCAGGCTGTCGACGTCGATATCGGCCACCGACTGGCCCAGATGCCACGCAAGCAACGACGCATCGCCAAGAAGCGCCTACGGCGCAAAGAAGCTCGCCTCGCTGAGATCGCACAACAACAGAAGATCGAAGAGCAACAAGCACAGCCACACGAGCAGCGTGATGACTCGGCCACACCAGCAGCACCAGCAGCATCGAGTATCTCGCACACGATCGCGCAAGTGTGGGGCTCGTCCTACGATCTCTCGGACGATGGCTTCTTCCTCACGAGGAGCGAGTGGGAGCAACGTCGCGCGCTCTTGGACGCCGAGGCTGCTCGCAAGCGAGAGCTCGCTGCTCGACGCAGCACACAAGTACTCGACAGTGCCAGCGCCAGCGCCATGCTGTCGCGCTCACAACCGCGAGTCGCCTTGGAGCTCGCCGACACATCGACCCCGCTCACGGGCGCCAAGCGTGCTGCGCCAGAAGACTCGCCGAGCAGCAAGCGCGTCAAGATTGCGCACGACTCCAATGCGGGCGGCGGCGGCCATCATCGAGCGCGACGTCATCATCGCCAAGCGGGCGCCAATCGCGCTCGCAAACGAGGCCGGTAACGCGAGTAGTCGAACGAGGATGCGTATATTGATTCAATACGACCTCGAACTCGTGTGTGTGTGATGTGTTGGGTGTGTATGGATGGCAATGTGTCGATATGAGCGTGAGAGCGTGTGTGAATATGAAGAATAATTACTATGTACGAGTGTGAGTGTGAGTGTGAGTGTAAATGTACGATGGCGATGGCGATGGCGATGGCGATGGCGATGGCAGCAGCATCACAGACCCGCCATCTGGCGCTCGATACGGTAGTTCGAGATTCCGAGCATGATCTGCTTGAGCAGCTCGGGCTCGAGGTCGGCTTTCTTCAAGCCGGCCTGCATGTCGGCATCGGCGTGCTCGGAGATGATGTACTGGATGCAGGCGTTCTTGAGCTCGGGCACGCGACATTCGATCGAGAGCTGCAGCAGCTCGATGGCGTTCTTGACGCAGATGCCCGACTGCAGACTCTCGCGGCACACGCCTTTGAGGTGTACGAGCTCGTACAGGTCGGCCAACCGCAGCAGCTCCATCATCTAGCACGTTGGTACGAGCGTGAGAACAAGATATGGCGAGCGAGCCGAGCCGAACCATCACGTACCTCGAGCGCGCTCAGGCTGTCGTAAATGCCCGTGTAGAGGTACTCGAGCAACGCGCGGTACACGGCGAACGCCACGCCCGTGACCGAGATCACGTACATCTGCTCCTCGTCGCTGTAGTGGCACTTGGTCGAGATCTCCCTGCGTCGGCGTTTCTTCTTGTCGGTCCGCTTCATCGAGCTCGAGTCCTTGCGTGTTCGATGCGGGCTCTTTTGGCGACGCTCGCGAGACGGCGCCGGCGTGCTCGTCTCCCTCTCGGCGTTGCTCGGAGTGTCCTTGGTGGTGGTGGTGGTGGTGGTGGCTGCATCGCCACTCGCCGCCGCCGCCGCCGCCGCATTGTTGAGCGACTCGCGGTGGCGCGCAACGACATCGATGAGCTCGGCGAACTTGGGACACCGTGCTTGTAAAATGTTCCTGTGCGCCGTAATGTCCTTGCCCTGCAACGAACGAGGCAGTGAGTGAGTGAGTGAGGCAGTGAGTGAGCGAGCGAGCGGTGTCACTGGCTGGTACCTCGAGTGGGAAGATGAACAGCACGTCGGCCCATTCCGTGTCGTACAGCAACTGCCGAAAGTCTGGAATGAAGGTATCGGGCTCGCGACGCAGCTTGCCAGTATCTGGAGCGCCAGGCAATAATCGTGAGCTACTGACTCACTGACGCTGAGCGATCGACGCTGTGGCCGTACCGAACTTGTGGCAATGCAGTTCGTTGAAGGCGTAGTTGTGAATGTTCTTGCCGCCGAACACGTACATCGAGCCACTATACACGACGGCCGTTTGAAAGTACCGACGATTGTAGCCTGTGTTGTCGGCCTTGGCCCAGGATGACGTGTCTGCATTCGGGTCGGTTCGTCAGTACTTGCTCGCGAGGTACGCACGCTCGCTCGCTCTCACCGCGAGAACGTACTAAAGTGGTACGGGTAAAAGTGGTTAAAGTTGATTACCGAGTCACAACCACCGAGAATCCACATCTTACCGCGCGCAACCACGGCCGTGTGACCCCAGCGAGGCTCGGGATCAGGCCCGTTGGTGCGAACCTGAGTACGCGCCATTGCGCACGCGCAACGAGTCAGCCCATCCATTCGCAAGCCGACACCAATGGCACGCCAAGTGTACCTGAGCCCAAGTGCGAGAACCGAAGCGGTACTCCTGAATGTCACGCAGTCCATCCTTGCCGCCAAATACATACATACTGCAGCGAGAGAGCGACGAGTGAGCGAGTGAATGAGTGCTCTTCTCTCGATCGTTGCCTTGATTGCTGCCGTACCTTCCCTGATAGACGACAGCGGAATGATGGAATCGTTCCGGGGCACATCCAATCGTCTGAATGCGCTGCCATTTGTTCGTTCCTGTAGCGAGCGCATCGACCATTCAGTGAGCAAGTACGCAAGAGAGGAGAGAGAGAGAGAGAGAGAGAGAGAGAGAGTTGCGACTCGCACGTACCAAAGTCCAGCTGCCATAGATCGTTGCACTTCAATCCAAAATCATCGTATCCTCCGAATATATACATCGAACCTCGGTACACGACAGCGCTGTGGCCGTATCGTTTGTTTGGCCGTACATCGCCAAAAATCTCTTGCCACGTCATGGTATCTGTGGTAGCGAGAGGAGAGAGATGGTAAGCAAGCACTACGGTGCGAATGACAGAAGCAGTGTAGGTGATGGCACGTACCAAAGTCAAAGCGCCACAGATCGTTCATGTAGCCATTGCTCTTGCCTCCGAATATGTACATTCCTCCTTGATACTCAACCGCCGTATGGAAATGGCGGCCTTGTGGCCATGCGATGCGTTGCTGCACGCCACCAGGCTGAGTCGCCGGTGGCTCCTCGGGCTTCCTGACCATGAACCATGTGCGGAGCTCTGCAGAGCGATGGATTGGAGTGACGGTTGCGAATGCCACGATGCAATATGGTAAGTAATAGGAGGGCGAGGAGCAGAGCAGGCACCAACGACAACGTCGACCATCATCCGTACCAAAGTTATAGTACAAGAGGTCCGAGTTGAATTCGTGGAGGTTGTTGCCCCCAAAGACGAACATACGAGGTCGGCGGGTGTCGACCACTGCCGTATGACCGTATCGCTCGCTGGGCACGCATGGTTCGCCGAGCGTGACAGCTGCCATGTGCGGGCTGCCGATGAAACCGCTGCCCGCGGGCGGTGGTGGCGGCGGTGGCGGCGGCGGTGGGGAGGCCGCACCGGTCGCGCCGCTCAGCATTGGGATCGAGTGCGAAGCCGAGGTGCCGGGTAGCGGAGCTGGCGGCGGCGAGATCGATGCCAAGGAGCGAGGCGGCGGCGAGGAGACCGACGAACGAGGCGGAGGTGGCGAGGACGGAGGAGAGAGCGGCGGCGAGCTGGGCGACGCCAGTGCACTGACCGTGGCGGTGTACGCCTGCGGCGCCGCTGGAGCATAGGGTGTCGATGAGGATGATGCAGGTGGTGGGGACTGGTGCCGTGATAGGTGTGCGGTCGATGTGCTGCTGATGGTCGATGACGATGACGACGACGTGGACGTGCTGGTGTCGCTGGAGGTTGCTGAAGGTCCTGATGATGCTGTTGCTGTAATGTTGCTGCTGCTGGTGGTGGTGCTGGTAGCGGTGGTGGTGGCAGTGGCGAGCACTCTCACACCAGCAGAACCAACAACCACTGCGCCGTGCTGGTATTGATGGAGTGGCACATGGGGATAGGCTGGCTGCGATGAGCCGATTCGAGCATTGTGTCGGTTGTGGTGATGGTGATGGTGATGATGGTGGTGGTGCTGATGTCCCGAGGTGCGCAACGAGCTCGCTTGCATCGGCAGCTGCGCCTGGTTGATCTCGCCAGTAGCGAAGCCCAGGTACTCGACCAGCTCGAATGCATCTGCTCCCGTCGGTGCATGGTGTCAGCTCACGCGAGATACGACGTACGTGGAGCTCGCGGCATCTCTCGTACGTACCGACGACGACCAATGGCTTGGCGGCATTCATCATGATCAGCGCCACCTCGGGACTACTGAACGAGCGCTTGCGTTGCTTGGGTTGGTTGAACACGAGCGTATCCTCGTCGGTGCCCAAAGACGACAGGAGCCCGTTGGACGACGTCAGCGTCGAAGGCGCCAAGGGATTGTTCAACGATGACGTGGTCGTGGTTGCCGTTGCGGCAGGTAGTGGTGGCGGAGACGACGAGGAAGACGACGAGGTTGAAGACGCGGCTGGGAGGCTGCCGGGCGGAGGCAGCGGCGGCAGCGGAGGCTTGGCCGATGTCGTTGGGGTCACGAGGCCCGTAGCAGAGGCGGCTGCCGAGAGCGGAGGCAGCGGACGTAGCGGTGGCCGCGAGGCACCCGATGATGATGATGATGATGATGACGAGGAGGCTGATGATGCAGCCGAGGGCGGCAGCGACATGGGCGGCGGCAGCGTATGCAGCGGCTCGATCGATGCTTGAGGCGGCGATGATGGCAGCGGCGGCGAGGGCGACAGCGAGCGCACAGTCCTATCGATCGGAGGAGAGAGCGATCTCGTGGGCTCGAGGTTGGCGTAGCTCGGGAGTGGCGGCAATGGCGGAGACAGCGAGCGCGTCGCGGTCGTGGTGTCGTGGCCGTGTCGCGTGCTGGAGCTCGCACGAGAGGCCGAGCACGCGTCGTGGGCACTGTTGGTATTGGCGGAGGTCATGGTTGGGTCCGCGCTACCGGTACCGGCGGTGCCATGGGGCGACGACATTGCCGTCTCTCGGTGTCGCGTGAGCCGACGACCGACAGCCAGCAACAACGACGACGACGCAAGCAGGCACGAGCGAACGCCCCACCAAACTCGCTGGCGAGTGCGCTATCAATCAGCCGTCAGCGATATTGGATATGCGTGACGCTCACTCGCAAGGCAATTTATCTATCTATCGAGTGAGTGAGTGAGTGAGTGATGATGAGTGAGTGATGACGAGATGATGAGGTGATGATGGTTGTGTGAGCGAGGCAAGAAGCGAAGGATCGATCTCGATCTCGATCTTGTTGCTTTCCCGCCCTCGCTCACTCACACCCAACTCATACCCAACTCACTCACTCACGATGCGGCTACGACGTGGAACAAGAGAGTTCTTATCGATCGGCTTGCCGATGTTGCTCGGTGTCGTCGGCAGCTCGTTGCTATTGACGCACTTTATGAAGGGCAAGTATCGACTGCTGGACAACAAGCGAGGTTCGGTGTCGCAGCCGCAGTACGAGGAGATGAAGCGCCAGCACCAGCGCAAGCCGTTCTCGCTCGAGGAGGAATACGAGGTACGTGGCGCGCATCGATCACACAGGGAATGGCGACCTCCTCACACCACACGTACGGCACACGTGGCCACGTCATCGGGTGCGAGCAGAAAATGAAGCAGACCATCGACTTGGACAACTGGAGCAGCAAGCGAGTACCACGACCGCCTGGAGAGGAGTGAGCGCGGGTGTGCGTGCGTGTGGCTGGCGTCGTAGTGAACGCGTGTTGCATCGAGGGCAGCGCGCCCTTGAGGCCAACAACCACCAAGCAGCACTACACGACCACAACGACGACCACGCACGCGCTACGACGACAGCAGCAGCATACTTCCTCCCAACTCCGGCACCTGCATTGTACATCCTCTCATCGATCATTCAAGCAAGAGATAATTATGCATATCCTCTCATCGATCATGGCGACACTCGCGCTGGGCTTTTGGGGGGAAGGAGATTTACAACATTCTTCCTCGTGCAGCGTACAAGGCTTGCGGCGATTTACAAACAGAAGGAGAGCGAGACGGCAAGAAGCGGGAGTAGCGAGCAGGAGGCGAAGAAGGCAGAAGGAGGAGCAGCATACACACGAGGAAGGAGAGAGGAGTGTGCAGCGCACGCAAACCGGGCACGTCGGGGGGCTCGAGGGAGAGGTTGGTCGGCCATCGCGGTCCGGTATCGATTCGCAGAGGAGAGCGACAGGCAAGAGTCTAGCGTGATTGGGGGGCAGCGAGTGATGCTGTGAGCCACCTTGGCAAGGTGGACAGCAAATAAAAAGGAATAGTCGCAGTGGAGGCGGGTGCGGGTGCGGGAGTGAGGAGGAGGAGAGACGGAGAGACGGAGACGACGAGAAAGGAATGAGTTGGGGAGTGTGTGTGTGTGAGGAGTAGGAGTACGGTGCGAGGTTACGTGTGTAAGCTCGCGAAGGAGACGGATGGGCGGCGCGAAAGAAAACAAACAAGCAAACGACAACGACGACGGCGACGACGCGAATGAGACGAAGACGACGAGGGTGAGCGAGTGAGTGTGTGGAGGTGAGAGTGTGTGTGAAGGTGTGAGTGAAGGTGCGTGTGTGTTTACAGAAGAGTGCAGAACTTCTTTCGCTTGCCGGGCGCGAACAGCACGGCCTTGACGGCCTCGTCGAAGACGGTCTTGAGGTTCTCGCCGGTCTTGGCCGAGCACTCGAGGTACTTGACGGCCTTGATCTTCTTGGCGAGGTCCTGACCCTGCTCGGGCTGGATCGGCTGCTGGCCGTTGTTCTTGAGCTTCTCGAGCGTGCCGGGGTCGTTGCGGAGATCGAGCTTGGTGCCGACGAGGATCTGCGGAACGTCGGGGCAGAAGTGGATCACCTCAGGGAACCACTTGGTGGTAACGTTCTCGAACGACACGGGATTCGTGACCGAGAAGCACACGAGGAAGACGTTGGCATTGGCGTAGCTCAGAGGGCGCAGGCGGTCCTGTTGTGGGGAGTGGCGGTGGCATTGGTGGTGAGTATCTCTCGCAACCACCCCTCACGGTCGCCGCCAGTCACACATCTCACACCACCAACGCAAGCGAGCGAGCGAGCGAGAGAGACACATACATATTCCTCCTGACCGGCCGTATCCCAGAGGCCGAGCTCGATGGTCTGGTCGCCGGCCGTGAGGTTGACGACGTAGTTGTCGAACACGGTCGGGATGTAGTCCTCGGGGAAGCGGTTGTTGGCGTACGAGATGAGCAAGCAGGTCTTACCCACAGCACCGTCGCCGATCACGACGAGCTACACACACACGCGACCAACGACGCGAGACGGCGTTGGGGTCAGCGACGAGCCACACCCGCGAGCGAGAGAGAACAGCCACCCCGGCTTGGTGGCTAGCAGCAAGAGGTATGCGCGCGCGTACCTTGATGCTCTTGTTGGCCATTGCGAGGATGTGGAGGAGGTGGTGGAAGCAGCGAGTGGCGGTAGCCGAGAAGCGAGAGGGTGGTGTTGTTCTTCTTGGTGCGAGGGAACGGCGACGGCGGCGACGAGTGTGTGGTTCGTGCAGCGGCGGCGGGTGCGATGTAGATGCGAGCGGACGAGCAAGCGAATGAAGGGCCACGCAGCAGCAACGACGCAATAACAAGCAGCGACAACGACGACGACGACACAACAGGGGCAGCAGCAGCGAAGCAGAGAAGCAGCGAAAGAAGAACGACGAAGGACCGCACAGCAGCACAACAGCAGCACAGAAGGCGCCTCACTGAAGCGGGGCACGGCCCGGCCCAAAGGGCCATATGGCGCGCGGGCTCACGGGCAGACCTTAATGGCCTCTCGGATTAAGGCTCGCACTACGCTCGTGCGCTTGATGCCCCACAAAAATACGAAAATCCCAATAAATCTCAATAAATCTGCCCGCCATATCTCTCTCTCGATCTATCGCTCATTCCCGCTGCTTGGCTCTGGCTCTGGCTCGCTGATGGACGCTGTCGAGCCAACGAATACCTCTCCACCTGCTGGTGGGGATGAGTGTCTCGAGCAGGGTGGATCGGCACCGCTCGAGGCCGCAGACAACCCGAAAGCAACGATAAGCGCCACTACCGATACCGCTACCACTACCGCTACCGATACCGATGCGCCATCCCCATCCTCAGCCAGCACTGATACCAAGGACGCCACGGACGCCACGGTAGCAAGCAACGGCATCGTCGCTGACGGTGGCGATGAAGACTCGCTCGCGGCCGAGAACTCGCGACTACGCGCGCTGGTGGCGCAGCAGCAAGAGCACATCCAGCTGCTGCGCACGCTGCTCGAGCGCACGCAGCACTCGCTGTCGTCGCTCCTGGGCCCGCTCGGCCTCGCGACCGCGCACCAGTTCGAGCAGCTCAAGGCCGACGTCTCGCTCCTCGAGCTCGATGCCCACCAGCGCAAGCAAGCACTACTGGGCTCCTCGTCTGCAGCAGCCTCCTCGTCGCCGTCGCTGCCCTCCATCCCGTCGACGCTCTCGCTGCCGTTCCAATCCGCCAATGCAGCCAATGCCGCCACCAACACCGACGACGCTGCTGCCTCGTTGGTGTCTGCATCCGATGCTCCGTTCGCTGACCTCATGGACGGCGCTGCTCGAGTGTCCTCGTCGGCCTCGATCGATGACGACGACGAGCTCGACGATGATGCTGGCGACGATGGCGCCGACGAGAAGGACGACTCGGTCGTCGTCACTCGCACGCCACTTAGCGCCGATGCCGATGCCACAGCCACGCCACCAGCTCCCGTACTCACAAAGAGTGCCGTCTTCAATGGCGAGTACGTTATTCTTCGATGCACGCTCACGCGCGCACACTCGTTTCGCATCTCGTTGACGCTCGGGCTTCGGCAGATGGAAGGGCGAGAGTGCCGGAGGCTGCATCAACTTCAGCTCGTGGTGGCAGAATCCGCAGTACCTGCTGCGACTCCACGCACAAGCCAATCTCTCAATCACTCTGGAGCAAGGTGAAGGTCAACGCGCCATCATCGGTGCCTACATCCTTTGTGCTGATTGTACGCATCTCTCTCTGTCTCTTGCGGCACCTACCTGCTCGCACCTGCTCACCTCTCCTCCACATCCATTCACAAAAACAGCCAATGATACCTTCCGAGCCATCTCTCGCGACTCTGTACTCCACAAGCTTCCATTTGCTGATGACCCATCAGGTACCTCCTCGAGCGCCACATCCACAATACGACGACAAGCAATCAAGCAATCTTACTCACACTCATCGTGTGTCGTCGTATCGCGTCGCATCGTGCATTGCATCAGTGTCCAAGACGTTTCTACTTGCCCCAACCTCGTATCCGTATGTGATTTTGCCGTGTACATTTGATTCGGGAATCGAGGCGTCGTACACGTTACGCATCGAGAGTGACGCCGACGTCGACGTGACGCCCATCACGCCGGCGCACGATTGGTACACGACCGCCATCGCGAGCGAGTGGGACGCCAAGAGTGCTGGCGGTTGCGTCAACTATCCGACCTACCTCAACAATCCACAGTACCTGCTGCGATCCGATCGCAACGTTCGTGGCTTCATCGTCTTGCGACAAACCGAGAAGGAGCAATTCGATGATCTTGGCCTTTATGTCATTCATGCACCTGATGGTATGCTCTCTCCCTCTCACTCTCTCACTCACTCACTCACTCTCATTCCCTCTCCCTTTGCCAGGTTGCAAGTCCAAGTTGGTTACCGAAGAGAGTGCCATGGATGTGCAAGGCAAGAGTTCGTTCTCGAGTCCGAAGGAGGCCGTGGTGGCGTTCTCGATCTCGGCCGGCCGCTCGTTGGTCGTGATACCGTGCACGTTCGAGCCCAACAACCTCGCCAAGTATCGCATGTGGGTGTTGAGCAGCGAGTTTGTGAGCGTCAGCCGCTTGCAGAAGGTGAGCGGCGTCTCGGTGCGCGGCCACTGGCGCAAGGGCAGGAGCGCCGGCGGCTGCCTGAACCACAACACCTGGCGGCAGAACCCGCAGTTTGCGCTGCAGGGCGCCGCCGGTCGGCAGGTGACCATCAAGCTCGCACAGCGCCTGGCGTCGGTCGAGGCCGCGCCGGCCACCATCGGCTTCTACGTGTTGCGCAGCCACGGCGACGTGCTGGTCGACCTCTCGAAGGACGCCTTCGTCGCCAAGGCCGCCTTCACCAACGGCCTCAGCGTCTCGACCGAGGTGACGCTCCCGGCCGACTCGAGCACCTTCACCATCATTCCGTGCACGTTCCAGCCCGACATTGAGGCGCGCTTCACGCTGTCGGTCTTTCCGAGTGCCATGGCGCTCTCGTCCAGTGGCGGTGCCGCCGAAGCCGCCGCCGCCGCCGAAGCCATCACACTCGCGCCGGCCACCAACCGTCTGCAGGCGCTCGTGGTGCAGCAAGCTTGGACGCCATGGACCGCTGGCGGCTGCCTCACGTACTCGACGTGGCGCAACAACCCGCAGTTCCGCGTACGCCCCAAGCGCTCGGGCGAGGTGCTGCTCGTCATGCAGCAGGACGAATCGCCGCCGCCGAGCATCGGCTTCTACGTGTGTCGCGCCTCCACGGCCTCCACGGCCACGACTGCCACCGGCCGTATCGAGAACCTCACGACGCGCGACATTGTGCGCAAGGCGCCGTTCCGCAAGTTCCGCGAGACCATGGTCAAGGTACAGCTCGAGGCCAACGAGGAGTACGTCATCGTGGCGGCGACCTTTACGCCCGGCGTGCTGGCCAACTTTCGCCTCACGGCCTACTGCGAGCCGGAGCTCGAGCTCGCTCTCGAGCCGCTGCCGGAAAAGTACGACAACCGCTGGCTCGGCGAGTGGCGCGGCGCCTCGGCCGGTGGCTGCATGAACGAGCCCTCGTGGCCGCACAACCCGCACTACTTGCTGTACGTCTCGGACACCAAGCCGACGCCCGTGACGCTGGTGCTCGCGCAGCGCGTACCAATCTCGGTCGACGAGGAGAGCCTCGAGGCCATCGGCTTCTACGTCACCAAGAGCGACGGCTTCTACCCGAGCGTCTCGTCGCTCGACGACATTATCGGCAAGGCCGACTTTGAGAAGAACCGCGACGTGTCGCTCGATCTCGTCCTGCCGCCCTCCAAGCTACCATACGTCGTCACGCCCAGCACCTTCTTCCCGGGCCACGAGACCGCCTTCACGTTGCAGGTCTTTACACCGTCGCCCGTGCTGCTGGTACCCAACACGCACGCCATCGCCGAGAAGCAGCAAGACGACCGCCGTAAGGCACAGCTTCGTCGACAACAAGAGCAACAGCAACAACAGCAGCAACAACAACACGGCACGACAGCGGCCGTACCTGCTGTGCTCCAAGAGGCCGAGGAGGAGGCGGCGCCTTCGAAGCTCTCGTACGACTCTCCGTCGCGTGCTGAGATCTTTGCACCTCCCGAACACGAACCTGAGCCTGAACACGAACCCGAGCCTGAGCATGAACCCGAGCCCGAGCCTGAGCATGAAGATGAGCCGGAGCACCACGAGCACCAAGAGCCGTCCGCTGCGGCAGTCGAGCTTGCCAAGCCGAGCGTCGAGCCAACAATCACCAACGTTGCCCCCGCCACTGCTGCGCCAGCTGCACCAGTCACTGGAGGTCCTCCACCTCCACCGCCGCCAAGTACCCCGAGCGCTCCGCCTCCTCCACCAGCGCCAGGTACCAAGCTGTCGACCAAGAACCGACCGACCTCAGTGCCAACCACCACGAGCAGCGGCGGCAGCGGCACCACGATGCAGGACATTCTGCAGCAAGGAAGCCGCCTGAAAAAGACCGAGGCCACCGCCAAGGCCGCACCGCAAGGCCGCGACTCGGTCATGGACCAGATACGCAAGGGCAAGCAGCTCAAGTCAGCAGCGGCTCGGCAGCTCAGTGCACCGCCATCAGCCAAGTTCTCGTTCACGCCCTTCAACATGGAGAAGATTGTCGCTCGCCGCGCAGCCATCGAGATGAGCGACGAGGAGGACGGCGACACCTGGGACGACGAGGACTGGTCGTGAGCTGACCGGAGAGCGAGGATGGCTGCTCGATAATCTGATTCAGCGTGGCAAGCGAGCGAGAAGAGCGGGAATCCGGATCGCATCGCGTCACGGCAGCGAGCAAAGAGATTCAGCGAGAGAGAAGCGAGATCCATAGAGGCAAGCTGCTTACGTGTACAGTATACCCCACAAGTGAAGTAAGCCGGGGCACCATAGTAAGGGTGTGCCTGAGCTCGAGTTACTGCTACGCTGTGGTTTTCTCTCCTCTCTCTCTCGTTCGTCGCGTTTGTTTGCTTGCTTGCTCGCTCGCTTCGGTACGTGGTTTGGTTTGGTTTGGTTTGCGCTGCAGCTGGGGCGAAAGGAGAGGCGAGGCGAGGAGAGGCGGGGAGACGCGCGCACATGCTGCAACACTAAATGGAGGACGTGTATTACCTCCACCGGCCTCCATATAGACACGCAGCAAACATTGAATACGCATCAAGAGCGTGGTCGTTGGTGGTGGTAGTGCGCTGCCGACTTGGTCGAGTTGTTCGACTGCTGCCTGACAAACAAGCCGCCATATCTCGCTCGCTCTACTCTCTTACTGATCGATCTTGAACGTGGTCCTGCAGGCTACTGCAACCAATCATGCTTCGCTAGAAGCCAAACCCGCTGATTGATACCGCCGCGTGAATGAAAGGTGCCGCATCCAACGCCATATCTCTCGCGCCTTCCCATGCTCGCCAAGCTCGCAACCACCAAAGCTTGCCGGTTTTATCACACCAACGAGCTAGCGGCGAGCTCTCATCTCATCTCGGTGAGCGGCTTCGCCTCGATGTCGTTGGTGATATTGGCCCGGCGCACAGCAGCTTCTTCACTCGCGTGGCAAGACTCGTATCGTCGTGGGCTCTGCTCTGGTCCCATGGCGATAGTATCCCACGAGAACACCTCCACCTCCTCCTTCTACACTCTACTCTGCTTGCTCTATCTATCTTCAACTTCTAATCGTCTCTCTTTGTTTTTGAAGCAGTTGAAGCCCACTGAGTTGGTGTTCGCCTCGTTCGACGTCGTCATCTCGACGTCGAAGCCTCCGGCACGAGCTGTCGGTCGCAAACTCGTGCGAACGAGTATGGGTGGTAGGTTGGCATTGCTCGCCACTGCTGCTGCTGCTGCTGCTGCTCCTCGGTAGCTGTGATAGTGCTCGGAATAGCTGCGAGTTGCTCTGGGTGAACGTTTCGATGTGCCACAGGGTCCAAACTCCTGCAGCTGAAAGTACATACCAATGCGAGAACAATCATTTGGCAGCGCAGCTGCTGAACACACAGCTCGCATACATTCATTTGCACGCCATCACCGTGCGATCTGCTGTCTCATTCTCACTCACTGATTCCTCTTCTGATTTGCAGGCTTGCCACTTTGGTAGCATCGCGAGCCGAGCCGACGCACAGTGTGACTCCACTAAGGTGCGCGCATTGCTTGCTGCGTTGGTCGTGTCGTCGCATAGAATGATAGTGTACTCGCTTGCGCGGCTGTGTTCAAATACGTGGGTATCACTTGGTAGTGCCCGCGCACTTACGCAGCCTAGAGAGCACGCTTCGCACCCTCAAACCCCTTGCCAGATCACTGTGCTTCTGCTGAGGTCAATCAGGGCGCGACACCATTCTCACCCATTCATTCTCTGTGTCTTCTTGCTCACAGGCCATGCCGCCGCGACATTGCGCCTTGTTGTGGTTGCGGTACGCACCAAGCCACCAACGCCAAACAGCCGCTCGCGTCCGTGCGTCTGTGGTCTCGCACAGACACTTGCTGCCGCCAGACTCCATCATGCAAAGGGTAGCTTGTAAGCCCATGATACCTGCTGCACTCTGGCAAGCATACAATGCTACCGATCCACTGCCCTGAACCTCTACAAGCGCACCTGATGCTTTCGGAGGACATTAGCGGTGTAACAGCTCCTCCTCCTGTTCTCTCTCTCTCGTATTCTTGCACTCATCTATCGATATGAGCAAACTATCACAGGTCATTTATTACATGCACAGCCCACACGCTGCCTTGCAGGGATCGCGAATAAACACAACCACACAACGAACATCGCATTGCTGCTTATGCTTCTGCTACTTCTTCCCAAGAACTGACGAGACCTCTCGTTGTCGTTGCAGTCGTGCTAGTTCAGCTTTCGCGGCGCGCCCGAGAAGGCTTGGAACGATTGGCCTTTCAGCGCCGGGTGCACTCGTTTCTGCAGCATAGCGGCACAAACACTCCTATCAGCCACACGCTCACCAGAACAGCGTCTGCCTCTCTCTTCCTTCGAGCATACCTTCTTCTCGGCTGTGGCGGCCGGCGACGGTGCCAAGGAAGGCGACGAGGTCGAGCCCGAGGAGAGCGATGGCTTCGAGGTCGATGACGTGGTCGTGGCGGTAGGCGTCGTCGAGGTGCTGGCTGGCACGAGAGACGGCTTGCTCGTTTTGCCGTCCAGGCGCCGTCCGCCGCTCGGGAGCGTCTCCCAGTACGAGGCCGATTGCGCCGGCTCGCTACTCGACGGCGCCGCCGCAGCAGCCGTGGCCAGCGAGCTCGAAGACGTGGACGCCGTGGGCGTGGTCGAGAGCGAGGAGCTCGAGGCGCTGGTGATACGCCGTCCAGCGCTCGGGAGCGTCTCCCAGTACGAGGCAGGCTTTGCAGAATCGCTGCTCGACGGCGCCGCGGCTGTCAGTGAGCCCGACGACGTGGATGATGTCGAGGATGATCCGAACACGGCGCCGCCGCTGGAAGACGAGCTCGACGACGACGAGGATGCAGTGGCGGCGGGCTTTGCAGGCTCGACATAATCCAGGGGTGGCGCAAAGTCGACGTTGATGTCGGTCTCGACGATCGAGATGGCTTTGGAGGGTTGCTGTGCAGGCGGAGACCAGACCAGACCAGACCAGACAGATAGAGAGAGAGAGAGTCAATCCACACGCGTGCATCGCAAGCGAATGAACGTGACGAAGCGTACAGTCTCGAGCACGTTGAAGTAGAACTGCTTGTTGTTGTAGAGGATCATGATGGCGTCTCCTGACGTGAGGGCTGCATAGTTTCGCAGGGCGTTCTCGAGTCTATGCGAGCACGAGTGTCAGTCGCGCACGCACACGCACTCGGGCAAGCAGAGAAGCAGATGCAGATGCAGAACCTACACGGCACGAGGATTCGAGACCTCGAGGAAGGCCTTGCTATGCGGTTGCAATCGCACGAACGAGCCACGAGCGAGCTCGGCCAACTTGATCGTCACCAGCGAGTTCTCATCGGCACCAATTTGTTGCATCAGCTGCGACGTCGCGAGCATCGTGAGCAAATCTCGATGGATGGTTCGCGAGCGGGAGAGGAGCTCTCTCGGTGTACCCAGTAAGGCAGATAGCAACGACCCTCCTCGGCCGTGAACTCGAGCACGCCAGCGTGCGTCATGAGGCCTCCCGAGCTGACCTCAAAGAAGAACGGGTACTCGACGCTGATGCGCACTATTCGTGTGCGTGCACGCGACACATCATTCGATCAATCGAGTGAACTTTGCGGCGAACACGCTGTGGTATCTCGTTCTACCGTACCAATGTAATCGAGCACCGAGGGAGGGAGCAAAACTACCAACCACATCATCATCGTCGCACATCAGTATCATCAATCGATCAATCAGCGAGAGCGAACGAGAGAGCGAGATGGCGTACTCTTGCCCGAGGCATTGAGCTCCGGTCGCTGGCAGAACGCCATCGAGTGTGCACGAAAGGGCTTGCTGAACACCGCCGGCGGTTGTTGGAAGAAGAACATCTTGCTCGATTCGATTGAGAGGTGAATACGCGCGAGAGAGAGAGAGTGAGTGACGACAGTGAGCCAAACCCAGCCAGAGAGAGATATTGGCGGAGGAGATATCGCGGTGTGATGGATGAACGGGGGAGACGAGAGTGACGAGTGATGATGTGGCGGCGGCGAGAGACGGTGAAAATGACGACGGAAAAAAGCGGTTGCGGTCGCTTCCTGGAAGTTGCCTCGTCCCCCACCACGCGCTCTCCACCTCGCTCGCTTGTTCATCGCTGCCTCTCTCGCTTCGCCACCCACCTCTCTCGCTCGCTCGCTCGCTCCCCGTTCATCGAGCTACTGCCTCACCGCGGCCTGATAACCACCACCTTCCACCGCTTCAATCACCACCTCTCGTTTGACGCAGGCGCTCGTCGTTCAACCAACACCCAAAACCAACCACGTCACCATGTCGCGATTGCTCGTGCTCTCGGCCGCCTTGCGCACTCGCGCTCCAGCATCCCTGTCGTTGTCGTCCTCGTCGTCGCTGACAGCCTCCGTGATCCCTCTCGTGCAACGATACCGCTTCAACTCCACCTCGACCTCATCCTCCTCCGAATCCACTGCTGCTGCTGCCACGGATGCCGCCGCCGCTGCCGAGCCCGCCGCCGCCGCTGAGCCGGCTACCACGGCCGACGCACCGGCCGACGCACTCCAGGAGCAGCTCAAGAAGCTGACGGCCGAGCGCGATCAGTTCAAAGAGGAGCTCCTCCGTGCGCTGGCCGAGATGGAGAACACGCGCAAGATCGCGCGACGCGACGTCGAGAACGCCACGCACTACGGCATCGAGTCGTTCGCTCGCTCGCTGCTGCCGGTCAACGACAACTTTGAGCGCGCCATCGCCTCGATCCCGGCCGCCGAGTTGCAGAAGGACGAGAACCAGTTGCTGCGCACGCTGCACGAGGGTGTCACCATGACGCGAGACCTCTTCGTCAAGGCGCTCAAGGCGCAGGGCATCGAGGAGTACCACCCGCTCGGCGAGAAGTTCGACCCCAACCGCCATGACGCGCTCTTCATGGTACGCTACGCATCGCTACGCATCGCTCGTGCAGCACGAGGCCTTGTATCTGACGTGCCATACGTTGGATCTGCAGATCCCGCACAGTGGAGACGCTACGCCACAGACGATAGGCCAAGTGGTGTCGACTGGCTACCAGCTGCGTTCGCGAGTGCTGCGCGCCGCCAAGGTCGGCGTCATCACCAAGTCATCATAAACGATATCGTCGTTGTATTCCGAGTATCTCAATCAGGCGCTCTTGATTCGCGCACGTCTCTCTATCTCACTATCTCTCACACAAACGCGAGCGCATCATCAAGCCAGCCATTCATTTGGTATCTGAATGCTCAAACACATTGAGTCAAGGTCCTGCATCTCTCTTCTCTCTCTCTCTCTCTCTCTCTCTCTCTGCACGTACCTACAATCGACAGCTAGCAGTCGAGTGGATTGCGAGCGCGTCAGCACACGATGCAGCCGGTTCGCTCTTGCTCGGTCTGCGCCTGTCGCAGTGCCTCGGTTCCGCGTCGCGCGTTATCGACCGACTTGATCACGTTGCCTTCTATCGTATCTGTTGGCGTCGCGGTCGTGTCTTAGCCGATAGCACCAAGCAGCGGCGCTCGAGCGCACACACACATACCGACGGCGACGTGGTGCTCATCGACGATCTGGTTAAAGTCGTCGAAGATGCCCTCAACCTCGGCGAGGTCCGCCTCGAGCTCGGCGATCTCCGACGCACGATCCAGCGCTGCATCATACGGAATGAACTTGGCTTGATCGAGTTGTTGTTGTTGTTGTTGTTGTTGCTGCTGTTGTTGGGGCTTTTCCTTCCTGCCACCACCAATAGCCACAAGGTCGAATCGCGAGCAAGGTCGAGAGAGGTTAGCGGGAGGAAGTCTCTCGCGCTCTTGTGTATCCCGATGTACCATTGCTTGAACATTTTGAGAGATTATGTGCACGTGATGGCGATGGTCAGTGATAGCGCGAGAGATAGTGTGTGTTTGTATGATGCGACGAGTGAGTGAGAGGATATCAGCAGATGTCCGAATACGATCGCGAGAGTGAGTTGGTTGTTGAGGAAGGAGGAGATGGCGCTTCTGTTCCGGAGAGCGAATCTCTCGATCTCTCTTGTACTCGCCATCTCACACCACCAACAACACCTGCTGCTGCTGCTCCCTCACGAATCGTGTTCTGCTAACACACCCAGTGAGATAGATAGACCTCTCCCTTCACCTCCAGATCGATGGCTGACCACCCTGACTCTTCCTCTTCCTCTTCCTCGATCAAAGTTGGTGCTGAGACGCCATCTGGTCGGAAGGTCAAGAACGTCGCTGCCTTCCAGCGATGGCGCGTGTTGGCGAGCGCTCTCGTGCAGCGCGAGTTGCACGTCGTGCCTCAATCGGTGCGCAGATACGATGGCTTCGCCTTGCTGCCGAGCACCCGAACGAACGACACCAGCGACGACAGCTACGAGACTGTGCACTACTCGATCGATGACTCTCGTGCCTTGGCGATTCGACAGCGCCGTCAACAGACCTCGGTCTCGCTCGAAGAACTCTCGGTCGCTGACAACACTGGCAACGTCTGTACGTCGTCACACGGCTCCCTGATTTCAATCGCACTCGTTCATTCACGTCGTTCGTGCTCGCGTGCTAAGGCATGTGGCCATCGGAGGAGGTGCTTGCATTCTACTGCCTACAGCACCCCGACTTGTTTCGGTACGATTGAGCGAGCGAGTGAGTGAGTGAGCGAGTGCTTGTCAACCATCCATGATGACCAACGTTCGTGGCTGCCACACTCGCGATAGCGGCAAGCGCGTGTGCGAGCTGGCGTCCGGAATGACGGGTCTGGCCGGACTGGCGGTCGCAACCACTGCGCCGTCTCATGTGTTGATCACGGATGGCAACGAGCAATGCGTCGCGAGTACGTCGTGCCATCGATCGCCGTACAAGAACCACTCACTGACGCGAGCACGACAGCCGTCGAGACCAACATTGCCAACAACCGTGCGTTGCTCGGAGAGGTCGATGTCGCAGCGCAGGTGCTGATGTGGGCCGAGCAAGGCTTCGATGATGCCGTGCCGTTCGATGTCATCATCGCTGCTGATTGGTGTGTACACGAATCCACCCGAACCACACGACATCAACGATCGCCATAGATCGCCATGTGAGCTGATTGCTTGCATCGTGGCACGTTGGCAGTCTCTTCTTGCAAGAGTACCATCTGGCACTGCTGCATGTACTGCGCCGCTTCCTCGGCGCCACGGGACACGCGTACTTTATGGCTCCCAAGCGAGGACAATCCTTCGAGTACGATGCCTCAATCGCGCCGTATCCGATCGATCCTACCTAACCTACGGAACCATGAACTCCAACCCTACTACCAGCAACTTTGTGAGCAAGGCACAGAGCGCAGGCTTCTCGAGCACAGTTCACGAGCGCTACGACGATCGTGTCTGGAGCAAGCACCAAGAGGCCGTCGCTCTCGCTCCATCGGACGACCGCTACGACCCCGATCTCCACTATCCATGGCTGTTGATTCTATCGCTGACGCCACCCAACTAGAACACCCATCCAACACCAAATGTTGTAATACTACTCCTCTCGAGCCATACCTTGATTCGATGCGTTGAGTTGTTCAGTAGATATCGAGCTCGTCGTGGTTGTGGTTGTGGTTGTGGTTGTGGTAGTCGTCTCGTTGCTCGCTCAAGCACGCACCTCCCCATCCATCCATCGATCCATCGACCTCACGCTCCCTCGCTGCCTCTCGTGTGTTGTTTATGGCCCGCCGACGGCCTCTGGTACCGTGCACAACGTCTCTACACCTCCAACACCGTGAGGCGGCAGAAGATGCTCACACACACACGCAATAGGAGAACAAGCTCAAGGCACGAGTACTGCAACGCATCAGCGAGCTGCGATCCGAGGAAGATCGCAAGGACGTACACGCCATCGCAGAGTATCTCCGGAACGCGTATCGAGACTATCAACGCCTCTCGAACGTAGCGTTGAAGCGACTCATATCGAACGGTGCGATATCCGCGATATCCACGATATCCACGATATCCACGCCTTCCATATTGATTGCTACTGATCGTGATACTGACATCGTGCGTGCGGCATCGATATCAGTCGTGTACGAGACTGATACCACCGGTGCAGGAGCAGGAGCATCTGACTCGGATCCATCGAGTTCATCGTCGGACGACGAGCAGCAGACTCCCGTTCGTTTGGTGACGATCACGGTACATGACGAGACATGTCGACCTCGTGCCCGTGTCGCTGATGGCACCAACATCATCAGCAGCCATGGCAGCAGCAACAGCCATAGCAGCAGCATAAGCAATAGCGCGCTGATATAGCTATCCACGCACAGGACTCGAACGCTCTCAATCGAAGTCTCCTGCGTGCCTACCAAACATCGATACCGCAGCTCTCGAGCCCACAGGCAACATCCACTTCACTGCTGTCGACTGCATCGTCGCCCTATCTACCAGCATCAGCCACATCCACTTCGACAACAACTGCAACAACCTCGTCGTCAGCGAGTTCATCTTCATCCTCAGGAGCTGCTGCAGCAGCAGTATCGACTCCATCTCTCGTGGCAGCAAGCACCACCACAAGCAACACCACCACCACCACAAGCAACACCACGTCGTCCACCTCGAATCCAGTGCTCGGGGCAGCAACCCTGCAGACCGCCTACACGCCCAGTGCCAGCATCATCGCTGCCGCACAGAGCACGCCGTCTCTCAAATCGACACCGATGCCCAAACGACGACGTGACGGCGCCAGCGCTGCCGCCACCCCACGTCCGAAGCGACTCAAGAAGTCGTCGGAAGGCGCTGGCGGTGGCCCATTCAGCGGTATCGATCAGTGCCCGCCACGGCTGCTGCGGTTGACACCGAGACAGCGCATCTAACAATGCGTTGCTCGTTGAATGAACGCCCGCCACGTGACACAGTTGGACAAGGAGGCAATGACCCCGATGGCTTCGATGGTGGATCGTTCGTGACACCAGCGCCTCCGTCATCGATTCGTTTCGCTGACATTGGAGGCGCCGATGCTGTTCTTCAAGATGGTACCGCCATCGCCATCGCCATCGCCATCGCCACAATCTGCAATCGCAGCTGACGCTGCTGACTTGTGTGCGGCTCGTGTAGTGCGGGAACTCATCGAGTGGCCCATCACGCATCCCGAGTTGTATGCGCATCTTGGTGTCGAGCCGCCACGAGGCATCTTGCTGCACGGCCCTCCAGGTTGTGGCAAGACCCTCCTCGCCAATGCCATCGCCGGAGTGCGTAGCTCTTGGTGTCGATCGTCTCACGCCTGCGAGACACTCCCCTAAACCATGTCTGCGGCTATCTCGTTGGTGCAGGAGCTTGGAGTGCCGTTCTTCAAGGTCTCAGGCCCTGAGCTGGTATCGGGAATGAGCGGCGAGAGCGAGAAGCGAATCCGAGAGCTGTTCTCTGAGGCGATCGTACGTCTCTCGAGATGAGGTAGCGCACGTGGCATCGAACAAGCACTCTGACCGCACTGCGCTCCATTCCGTGCGTGATTTGTGACACTGAACGAACTCAGACACAAGCTCCAAGCATCATCTTCTTTGATGAGATCGATACCTTGGCTCCAAATCGAGAGAATGTACAACGAGAGATGGAGAAGCGAATCGTGGCGCAGCTACTCACGTGCATGGGTGGTACGGTGGCATATACTGAGATGAGCGCGAGAGAGTTCCAGCTCACGCAGTTGTTGCCATCAGATCTGCCGTCACTCGATTCGCCTTCGGCGCCTCTCGATGACGAAGGTGAAGGTGAACTGGATTCCGGATCTCGTGCCGTCAACACCAAGGTGGTGCTGGTGATCGGGGCTACGAATCGACCTCATGTGCTCGACCCTGCACTCCGTCGTGCTGGACGATTCGACCGCGAGATCTCGCTCGGAGTGCCCGACACTGACGCACGCGAGCAGATCCTCCGAGTCTTAGCTGCCAAGCTGCGCCTATCTGGCGACTTTGATTTCCGGTATCTCTCACGCTCATGCTCTGGAGAGTCAGTGGTTCACGAGACAAGTAATCGCTCACCGATGAGATCGAATGGAATGAATGCTGCAGCTCAATCGCCAAGCGAACGCCCGGTTATGTCGGAGCCGATCTCAAGGCCATCACCAAGGAGGCTGCAGTCATTGCCGTCAATCGAATCTTTCGCTCGAATCTCCTCGAATCGTCTGCGCTCCAAACTCGCCCGGCAACCGCTGATGACGCCGCGACGCCAGTGGACGATATGCTTGCCACTGCTGACCGCTCGGTCTCGGCCTCGAGTCTCTCTTCGCCTTCGGCCTCCGAGTCCGAGAGCGCCATGGCGATCGAGAGCACCGACGCCTCTGCTCGCCATGACCGCAAGCACCTCGCGGCCGAGGAGCTCAAGAGGCGGCAGAGCGTGAGCAACACGCTTCGGGCCAACGTTGCCCCGCTGACTGCCGAGCAGTTGGCACCGCTTGCGATTACGATGCAGGACTTTGAGCAAGCAATCAAGCGAGTGCAGCCGTCGGCCAAGCGAGAAGGGTACGCGCCATTGCGTTTGGAGTTTGGGTCACAGTGTGCTCACGAAACGAGAGATGCGCGTAGGTTTGCAACGGTACCCGATGTATCGTGGGAGAACGTCGGAGCGCTCGAGTCCGTGCGAAAGGAGTTGTCGCTCTCAATCATGGAGCCCATCAGGCGGCCATACCTGTTCAAGACCCTCGGCATCTCGTCACCAGCAGGCGTATTGCTGTATGGACCTCCTGGTTGCGGCAAGACCATGTTGGCCAAGGGCATTGCCAACGAAGCCAGTACGTTGGGCGAGCAGCGATTGTCAACCAACTCAGCCAAACTAACAAACAAACTGCTGGTTCACCTCAGATGCCAACTTCATTTCGGTAAAGGGCCCAGAGCTGCTCAACAAATATGTTGGAGAGTCCGAGCGAGCAGTGCGCCAAGTGTTCGAGCGGTATGGTTGATTCTACCAGATCTCGGGCACACACGTTCCATTCGACTCACAGAGACGCACTCTGTAGCGCACGAACCTCGAGTCCTTGCGTGGTGTTCTTTGACGAGCTCGATGCACTGTGTCCTCGTCGTGCCGGTGATTCGTCTTCCGCCGCAAGCGAGCGAGGTACCTTGTCGTCAGTTGGCCTGATTCGCGCACTTCAGCTCCTAAGCAGCAAGCTTTTGCGTGCGCAGTGGTCAACCAGCTCTTGACCGAGATGGACGGTCTCGATTCGCGTGGCGAGGTGTTCGTGATCGCGGCCACCAACCGCCCTGGTACGCAAGCGTGATGCACCACGAAGCAGCCGGCTGCTCGTGTGCTGACTTTGGCTGGCGCGTGCTTGTGACTGTGACGACAGACATCATCGATCCAGCCATGGTGCGCCCAGGCCGTCTCGACAAGCCGCTCTATGTCCCGCTGCCATCCAAGGATGACCGCGTCGACATCCTGCGAACCCTGTGTCGAGCAACGCCAGTGCACGAGTCAGTAGACCTGCAGAAGATCGCATGGGACACGCGGTGCAATCGATTTAGGTGCGCGCCTGTCTGTCGTCTGGACGCGGTGGTGAGGAGATTGCATGCCTGACGCAGAAGGTGCCATGTGCAGCGGTGCGGATCTCGCGGCGTTGGTTCGCGAGGCTTGTCTCGCATGCGCCAGTGAATTCCTCGAGAAGCGCAAGCTCGAGCAAGCGGCGGTGGCGGCAGCATCGGGCGACACTTCCGAGCAGCAGATCGACGAGGAAGAGGAGGGCGAGCGAGCAGCGATGGCGACGTTGCGCGTGTGCTTCGAGCACTTTGATGTGGCACTCGGCAAGGTGCAGCCATCAGTGTCGGCCGAGGTACGTGTCTCGCTCGCTTGCTCGCTTGCACGCTTGCACGCGGCAGCAACTGCTGCTGCGGAGAATGCAGGCTCACCACTCAACCACTCAACCACGTCCACTGGTCCTGGCAGGACGAACTCGTGTACGGCCACGGCTTTGCACTCCGAAATGCGCTGCCAGATGCAAACACGGGACCCAACAGCAACGCAAATCAATAAATCCTCAGTAGTGCCATCATCGCCATCATCTCCCTCCTGAGCGAGAGCGATATTTGTGTAACTTGGAGATATTTCGAGCAAGATAGCAAGAAACCAGATGGAAATGCGAAAGATACACGGAAAGTTCAGGTCGTGGTGCGATACGCCAGCGGCCTACCGGACTCGACCAGCGACCCGCCAAAAAGCCCCGACCGCTGCCACCACACCATCCCATTCCCCTGCTCGCCTCCTAGCTCTCGCACCACCAAACACACCACCAGCACCAGCACCAGCACCAACGATGGCGTTCGGAGAGGCGGTGCCGGTGTCGGGCAGCGAGGTCAAGTTGACGTTCGAGCCCTCGGAACGCTTTCGACCGGTGAGCGAGTATCGCGACAAGCCATTCGCCATCCTGTTCCTGCTGCACCTCGTCGTGTTCTTGGGCCTGTTCATCTTTGCGGCTGTCTACTACGCTGACCTCCCACCCAGCGACACGGTCACCAATGTACGTCTCCAGCGCTATTCTCATAGAGAGAGAGAGAGATGGGCCAGCGTTCTCGCAAGAGATATCTTGATCGAAATCTAACGCGCTCACGTCGATCGAGTCAGGCCGATGCTTGGCAATGGTTCATCCTGTACGTACCACGCGCTTCATTTATCTATCGATGGCTTGGCTTGCGGCTGACTGAGTGAGTGGCGTCAATCACACAGTACCTTGAGCACCGGAGATGTGTTCGGTGTGCTGGGCGTCTTGGCTGCGTGCGGCCTCGTCGGCGGCCTCTTCGCCGCGCTGTGGCTGTGGCTCATCAAGCGCTTCGCGCGCATCATGATCATCATCTCGTTGCTCGTGTGCACGGCCGTCTTGGTCGGCTTGGGAGGCTTCATTATCGTGCTCGGAGGTACGTGGCTCCAAATGATACGCTGACGGTCTTGGTCTCATCAGGCGTGAGCGTCTCTCTCTCTCTCTCTCTCTCGCTCTCTCTCTCTCTCGCTGGTTCGCGATGCAGTCACGTCTGGCGATTCGAACACGGAGCTCGTGTGCTATGTCACTGGCGGCATCTTCATCTTCATCGGCCTGCTCTCGGCGCTGGCGTACTTCTTCTGGCGCAAGAAGATCCCCTTCACGACCTTGATCCTGCAGACCGTGTGCCACATCCTCGACCACCAGTCGGGCAACTTCCTCGTGGCCATCGGCGCCATGACCGTGTACTTCTTCTGGTATGAGCGCCTTGCGGCCTTCGCTCGGAGCTCGGTCTTGAGTCTGACGCACCAGAACTCGCGCGGCGACACAGGTTCATCTTGTGGGCTTCCGCATGCGTGCTCGCGCAGTCGGTCTCGTACTGGAACGAGGGCGTCGCGGTCGCCATCTTGTTGTTCTTCTTGTTCTCGTTCTTCTGGACCACCGAGAGTGCGTCACCACGTCAAATGGAGCTCCATGCGCTTGCGAGCGAGAGCGAGGACGCTAACCATCGAGGTCGGTGAATCTTGCTCACAGCCATCAAGAACACTGTTCACGTGACGGTGGCCGGCGCCGTGGCCTCGTGGTACTTCAAGGCCGATGACACGCCGGCCCAGGCGACCGTGCATGCGCTGAAGCGTGCCACCACGACGTCGTTCGGTTCGATCTGCTTCGGATCGTTGTTGATTGCTATCGTTTCGTTCTTGCGCGCCATTGCCGAGAGCCCGAGCTCGAGCAACGACCACGTGCGTTTGCAGCCACCGCCACCACAATCTCACTCACTCACTCACTCACTCACTCACTCACTCACTCACTCACTCACTCACTCACTCACTCACTCACTCACTCTCGTTGGCTTGCAGTGGATCGTGATCTTGATCAAGTGCTGCCTCCGATGCTTCTTGGTGTGCCTCGAGAGCTTGTTGCGTCTCTTCAACAAGTACGCCTTCACTCAGGTGGCCATCTACGGCAAGGACTACCTCCAAGCCGCCAAGTCCACATGGACGCTCATTTCGTACTACGGCATCGGTATGGAGCTCACTCGCTGCTGCTGCTGCGTGCTGCACTCGCGACTAACACCTCCCGGGCGGAATGCACGCGCTGCCACACACACAGACACGATCCTGAACGACGCCTTGGTCGGCAACGTGCTCGCTCTCGGCATCATGGCCGGCGCCTTCTTCACCTGCATTCCGGCCATCGCCGTCGTGCTGTTGTTCGACACGCAGGACCCGAACCTCATCTTCTTGCAGTTCTTCCTCGGCCTCTTTGTCGGCCTCGGAATCCTGAGCGTGACCTTGAGCGTGGTCGACAGCGCCGCCGCCACCTTGTTCGTGTGCATCTGCGAGGAGCCCGCCACCTTGCAGCGCAACTTCCCCGAGCTGCACGCGTACATGCAGCAGACCTACGCGCAATCGAACCTCTTCACCGCGGTACACATGTAACGAGCACGCACGCCGAGCTCCTTGCGTGCGCGCTCATCTCCTACTCCTACTCCTCCTACAACTATCTATCTACCCATCGATATCAAACTCCCCGATCGCCTGGCTTGCTTGTTTGGCGCGCCCTCGAGAATAACAACGCCAGCTGGGCTACTTGTTGGATGTATTTCAGCCAAGGGCAGCGCAACAAACGAAACGAATGGATGGATTGCCGAGGAGGAACCAGCGAATAGTGCGCGCAAGATAGCAGAGAGAGAGGCAGTTAGAGAGAGAGAGGGAGTGGTCGGCTGGCGTTGGCGTTGTTGGGCGCGCGCGCGGAGGGACTGGCGACGATGGCTTAGAGCGTGCCGGCAGCCTTCAAGACCTCGCGGAGGTACTCGGTGAGCGGAGCAGCGCAGAGGTTCATGCCGGTCTCGGCAGCGAGCTGGTGGTTGTAGGTGCACGGGCCCAGCACTGCAGAGAGATAGAGCAAGAGCGTGTGAGAGAGGGTGTGTGGTACAACAGCTGTTGGTCAAGCGGACGTACTAGCATCGATCGCCGACTCGTTGAGGCTGAGCTTGAACGAGGCCTTCTTGCACACGACCTGGACGTGGTCGCTCCAGCCGCAGCTGGTCGAGCCGGTGCACGTCTGGCACATCGAGTACGACGCATCGACCACCGGGCCTCCGGCGCTCGTCTCGACCGAGCAGCCCGGTCCACCGTCGATCACCTTGAGGTTGTTGCACTTGCCGTTCTTGTTGCAGCAGCAGCTGATGACCGAGTTGCAGCCGAAGCGCGAGTAGTCGGCCGAGTAGTAGCTAGATACCCAAGAGCACGCGAGCGAGCGAAATATCAGACGACGGCGCTCCTCGTGTGTAAGTGTGTGTGTATCGACGTACTCGTAGCACGACGACTGAGCCTTACCACACGCGACACTCGAGTCACAGAACGACGTCAAGTAGTATTGGTTGTTGCTCGGCTGCGTAGTACCACACGGTCACGTTCACGGTCACGTTCATATCATCATCAGCTTCGAAGCTCGAACCACAGGCGCGCTCTCGCTCTCTCGTCGGTTCTCTCCGCGTAACGTACGACATTGGTGCACATTCCGTTCTTGCAGGTGCACGAGTAGGCTGCGAAGGCCGGTACGGCCACGAGAGCCACGAGAGCGACGAACAAGGCGACCTTCATTGTCGAGAGTTCACGAAGAGAGATGCGGAGCGAGCGAGGCAGCTGAGCGAATGAATCGATTGCTTGCGCGAACGAGCAAAGGAATGTTCCTCCCCACACCCACAGACTCACGCTACTCACGATACTCACAGGTGTACGATTATACAGTTGTATCGATTGGATAGATATGTGTGTGGGTGTTGTTGGGTGATTGTGTGGTTCGCCAACGCTAACTGACACGAGACGTCCTTGCTTGTTCGTGAGAAAGACGATGCTCAAATACAATCACAACGATACTCGTGCATGATACATTCGATCGGTCAATGCGACACAGTACTCCACTTGGAACTGTGTCGTGTTGAAGCCATTCGATGCCATCGCTGCCTGCTTGTCCCGAGCATCGAGAGCCATGAAGGCGCCATACTTGGCCTGGTTCAGTGAGAGTGACTTCTCTTTCGAGTCGGCATGGTGGTCCTCCTTGATGGTCTCGTAGCGACCGAGCGATTGTGGCACCAATCGACCGAACGGCAGCGCGAGATGGTACAGCCGCAGATACACCATGTCGTCCTCGCTGCCCCAGCCCCAAAAGTCGTTCGGAAATCCGTTGATCTTGCGCCAATGCTCGTCCGGCATCGACAGCACGCCGCCGACATACGCGTCGTACGGCAGCTTGTAACTGTACTGATCGACGGCCGATGCGAGGTGTCGGATCTCGCTCGTCGGCGCATAGTGCATCGGTCGATTCGGCGACACTGGCAGCATGTCGACATCGTGAGTCACTATCGATGCGAACTCGATCATGCCTCGATCATGAGCTGCGCCTGTCGTGCATTGTCGCCACAGCTTGCTCGAGTGTGCGATGCGATATCCAATGTTGAGCAGCTTGCCTCGATTGAAGAGCTGTCCGTCGTCGCTCTGCTCGACGAACACCACACGCCAGTCGAACGAGTGAGAGCTCGATGATCGACTCTCGTGTTGGCACATGAATCGATGAAAGTGATCGATGAAGAGTTGTTGTTGCTTGAGTCGATTGCGCAGAGGCACGACGATCAGCACCATGTCGCGGTCGTCTTGGTCGGTGGGTCGATGAGAGGTCGAGATCGGAGGGCACATGGCATCGTACTCGGCGCGAGTCTTGAGGAGCGGCGGGGCGTCTGCTATCGTCGCTGGCACGAGATTCGATGCACCGACACGGCCGCCATCACCATCATCGTGGTAAGCTGGACATTTGCCATACCAGTGCCACAAGGCCATATTTAACAACACCAAGCCCGCGAATGCAATGATCCAATAGCGTCTATCGAATTGGCGGCCATTGTTGTGAGTTCTCATCGCAAGATTGCTCGATTGATTGATTGATTGAGGACGCTCGAGGAGGTGGCACAAGAACAGTGACACGAAGTGAATGGCGTGCTGATTCGCTCGATTGCAGTGTTGGTCGCCGATCGCTCTCCTTCAGAACGAGCTCTTGTTCTCGATCCTTGAGCTTATCGAATACGATGACGTTTAGATAGTTATTGAATAGAAATACAACTCGAGATCCTTGCTTGTTCGCGAGAGAGGCTCGAGAGAGAGACGATGCTCAAATACAATCACAACGATACTCGTGCATGATACATTCGATCGGTCAATGCGACACAGTACTCCACATGGAACTGTGTCGTGTTGAAGCCATTCGATGCCATCGCTGCCTGCTTGGCTCGATCATCGAGATCGAGGAAATCCTCGTACTGTAGCCGATTGATAACGGCTGACACCTCGGGCAGCGTTCGGTGGTGATCCGCGGTGACGGATTGATAGCGACCGAGCGATTGTGGCACCAATCGACCGAACGGCAGCTCAAGTGCCACCACACGAGCGTACACCATGTCGTCCTCGCTGCCCCAGCCCCAAAAGTCGTTCGGAAATCCGTTGATCTTGCGCCAATGCTCGTCCGGCATCGACAGCACGCCGCCAAAGTATTCTTCGTACGGCAGTCGGCGGTGATACTGATCGACGGCCGATGCGAGGTGTCGGATCTCGCTCGTCGGCGCATAGTGCATCGGTCGATTCGGCGACACTGGCAGCATGTCGACATCGTGAGTCACTATCGATACGAACTCGATCATGCCTCGATCATGAGCTGCGCCTGTCGTGCATTGTCGCCACAGCTTGCTCGAGCGAGCGATGCGATATCCAATGTTGAGCAGCTTGCCTCGATTGAAGAGCTGTCCGTCGTCGCTCTGCTCGACGAACACCACACGCCAGTCGAACGAGTGATCACGAGAGCTCGATGATCGACTCTCGTGTTGGCACATGAATCGATGAAAGTGATCGATGAAGAGTTGTTGTTGCTTGAGTCGATTGCGCAGAGGCACGATGATCAGCACCATGTCGCGGTCGTCTTGGTCGGTGGGTCGATGAGAGGTCGAGATCGAGGGGCACATGGCATCGTACTCGGCGCGAGTCTTGAGGAGCGGCGGGGCGTCTGCTATCGTTGCTGGATGCCATCGTAGTTGTCGCGACCTCGAACGTGCAGCAGGCCCTTGTTCGATCCAAGCGTGCCACGACAGAAACCCCACCAAACTCACCATACCCACAACGATCATCAGAAGAACCTTCGAGCGAGGCCGAGACAGCTGCATCTCCAACGAGCCTCGGGATATAGCAAGACTGGTCAGAGATAGATCTCGCTGACGAGCGAGATCGATGTGACGAGCGGTTGAGTGAAGAACAGTGCTCGCGTTCATTCGTCTCGTTCCCTCACCAGCGCCACACCTCTCGAGATCGCGAGGACCGACTCCTCTCCCTCTCTCTCACTCAAATGGCGTCTTACGAGATGTTGCCAGTAGCTCTTCGTGAGTACTTGTCCAAGTGGGATCATGTACCGTGGCACTTCTTCAATCCTCCGTCCAAGACGCTCGCGACTCATCCGACCTTCTTGGCGATCGAGCTTCTGTTCTTCGTCGTGTCGGGCTTCGCCTTCCAACACGCGCTGCGCAATGGACGCTCGTTCGTGGCCTTGTGGTTCGCGAGTGTCGCGGCCGGTTGCGCCAACGACGTGTTCTTCATGTGGCTGCCGACGGTCGATAACTTTTGGCATGCGCAGGCGACCCTGATGCTGACGCCGCGCTTGCCGCTGTACGTCTTGTGCATCTACAACGTCGTCATGTACTACTCGACCGTGTTCGCATGGCGTCTGGGACTCGGTCGCGTGTCCGAGTCGGCGCTCGTCGGCATCGTGGCCATGATCTTGTACGCACCGTTCGACATTCTCGGCGCCAAGTTCCTCTGGTGGACCTGGCACGACACGGATGTCGCGATCGCTGAGCGCCTGCTCGGCGTTCCGATCGGCAGCACGCTGTGGATCATGATCTTCACGGCTACGTTCTCGTTCTTGATGCGCTCGATGCTCGGAGCAAAGGTGCACGGCCGCGACAACTCGCTGGTGCGCGCCGTGACGGCCGTCGTAGTGGCGACGCTGTTCTCGACGCCGTTGATGCTCGTGCAGATGGTGGCATTCCAGGTGCTCGAGCTGCCACCGGGCAAGCCGGGCCTGCCGACGCTGCTGCTCGCCGGCTCGGTGTACGCCTTCGTGGCGTTGCTCGGCATCGTTCGTCGCACGACGCACGAGCAGCGCACGGTCGATCGCGCCGCCGCACTGCTGCGCTGGGCGCTCACCATGTACTCGGTGGTGCTGGTTGTGATCGCGCTTCACTCGTCGCCCACCAACTCGATCTCGACCAGCATTCACCAGCTCACGGGCCCGTGCTACATCGAGGAGTTCGACCACTCGGGCAATCGTCGCTACAAGTATCTCTGCGTCACCGACTACAACGAGGAGTACTCGCTCAAGTGCCACGGCTCTGCGCCGCCGGGCGCCAACACCATCACCGACTGGTACACGATCTGCGGCACTCCGCACTCGGACCCGCAGCTCTTTATCTTCGTGGTCACGGGCCTGTGTCTCCTTGGCACGATCGTCAACGCGCTGCTCTTCATCACACCGCCGCAATCGCCATCAACATCCGCGGCCAAGAAGACGCACTAACCACGTCAGTCTCGCAAGCCGACATCCATCCATCCTCTTCGTTACCATTACCATTCCGTGCTGCAATTAATACACTCGTATACGTACACAACAACTGATGATGCGAGTGAGTCCAGCTCGGCCAGCAGGTCGGTTAGCCAGGCAGCGAGTCGCTGTTCACTGTTCATTACCATCATTGCCTGCTCGCACGCACCACTACTTACCTAACGACCTTCTCCCGAACCCCTCCTCGCTCCGATAGATACTCGGCTTCAACCTCAACCTCAACTCGCTGCTCATCATCAGATTGGCTCGGAGCATGCAGAGACTCGCTTGCTCGGGTCGTCACTCGATGGTGATGGTGATGGTGGTGGTGGTGCTGGCTGCCATCATCACGACGATGACCTCGGTCGCAACGGCCAAACCGACCATCCAACCGCCCAACGTGGTGCTCGTGTGCGTGCCTCACACACACACACACGCTTGCACATACTCGCAGACGAATCGAACGAGTTCTCACGGGTGTCGGTGCTTGAATGGATCATTGTCGTCGTCATGTCATCAGCATCGTGGACGATGTTGGCTTCGCTGATGTGGGCTGGAACAACAAGCTGATGCCGACACCGACGCTCAACTCGCTGGTCGAGAGCGAGGCCGTGTCGTTGACCAACTACTATCTCCATCCAACGTGCACGCCAAGTCGTGCTGCCCTCATGACTGGTATCATTCATTCATTCATGCGATTGATGCATTCGATTGATGCATTCGATTGATTCATTCGATTGATTCATTCGATTGAATCGGACCCGATGAGCAGGCAAGTATGCCTTCCGAGTGGGACTACCATTCCCACTCTTGGGGGCATCTGATGTCGGCCTCACTCCGGCACACACGTCGCTCGCGACGCAGTTTCGATCGCGTGGCTACTCGACGCATCTCGTTGGCAAGTGGCATCTTGGTGCCAACGAGACCTTCAGTCCCAACGCCAACGGCTTCGATAGCTTCTTTGGACTGCGTGGCGGAGGCTTCCGTCCATTCACGAAGCGTGGTGGTACGTGAAGGACGCCGTTCATTCGAATGCGAGAAGCCCCATCGACCTGACGAATGCGAATGTCGCTCGCCATGGTATGCGCCATGTGCTCAGCACTGGAGATCGACCTCTGGCGCAACGAACGCCAGCTGACAGCGGACGAGATCGACGTCACCGAGCACGCCACGACGCTCTTCACCAACGAGGCGCTCAAGGTCATCGAGCAGCAACACGACGCTGCCGAGAAGCCGTTCTTCTTGATCGTGAGCTACACTGCAGCGCACGATCCCTTGCAACCGGCTCCCGAGCATCGAGCGCCGTGTGCACACTTTAAGAGCTGGCGACGACGCGAGTTCTGCGGCCTCGTTGTGGGACTCGACGAGGGCGTTCGGAACATTACGCATACCTTAAAGGCCAAGTCGCTCTGGGACAACACGATCTTCGTCTTTACGACCGACAATGGCGGCAATCCGGTACGACCGATCGACTACGGGAGCGCTCGCACCAGGGGCGCTCTATATTGACACTCGTGTGGTCCAGTGGGTTGGAGGCTTCAACTACCCGTATGCTGGCCTCAAGACTGGCGGCAACGAAGGTGGAGTGCGAGGCCCAGGCTTCGTCGTCAGTGAGCGCTTCATCGGCAAGGGCGGCACCAAGTTCGAGGGCCTGTTCCACATTGCTGATTGGTATCCGACGTTGCTGTCGATCGTCGACAAGGCTCGCAAGCACGAGAACGACCACCAGATCCTCACGGGCTTTGACGGCATCGACCAATCGGCGCTGTTGCGAAACGGCTCCTCTACCGAAGCACTCGGTCGCCAGCGAGTCGTGGCACAGAGCGATGGCCTGCAGAACTGCCACACGATTCGCTCGGGCGACTGGAAGCTCCTCCTGGGCCCGTGTGGCCCGCGACATGTCTTCACCGAGCCGTCGGGAACGCTGGCGCAAGATGGCCCGCTCTCGGCTCGCATCGTCGAGCGCGCGACCGACGCACTCGATTGGCTCTTGGGCCACGAGAACGCCTTCTTCTTCGACTACGTCATCGTCATCCAGTACTACGGCCTGCTCGACCTCATCTTCCGAACCGAGTACACCAACTCACTCACGGCTCCGATCATCAGCTCTACGAAGCCGTTCGCCGCTCCCGAGGTTGCGTCGTTCTCGCCCAAGCAAGTGCAGCTCTACAACCTCAAGACCGACCCCTCCGAGCAGAACAATCTCGCTGCCACGCATCGCGACATTGTCGAACGTCTCGGCCGCGAGTTGTACGACGAGCTGCGCACCTCGAACGGCGTGCCGCAAGAGGTCGTCGGCGCGCTCGTGTTCGGCCGCCTCGTGCGAGTGTCGCTCATCTTCAATGTCGTCGTCCTCACACTGCTGCTGTGGCTGCTATCTCGCGTGCTTCGACGCATCGCTTCGCGCATCTTTGGCTCATCCAAGCGCAAGCATACACCATCGACGACACCTCCCGCCACAATGACGACATCAGCACCAACCCAGAATACCGTCAAGGTCAAGGGCGGCAAGCTCAAGTCCAAGTGATCGATCGCCTCTCACTCACTACTCTCTCGCTCTCTCCACTCACTCAACATATTGAATATCAGACCGCATACACGCACGCGATGCATATGTAACCATCACGTTCTTCATCAGTGCTGGGTTGATTGGTTGATCGAGGTCGCATTGTAGTGTACACTCTCCATCGCAGTTCTCTCTCTCTCTTACTAATGTTGTTTGTCGTCATCGACAAACACTTGCAGTTCAACGAGCTGGGGTCTCGTGCCGGATGCTTGCGAGCCAGCAGCGTTGGCATTCTTTCGACGAGAGTACGCAAGCACGACGGCCGATGCCACCAGACCCAGGAGCAGCACGCCGAGGCTCGCAATCAGAGTCGTGTAGTTTGCTTGCTCAGCCGGGAGTGTCGCGTACGCCGGAACCGCGCCGGCTTCGAGTGGCGCCTCGGGGCGACGGGGGTGCTGCGATGGAGTCTCGAGTAGCACGCCGACCGTCACAGCGTGCGGCGCCGATACATCTTGGTGTCGCACTCGAGTGCCGGCAATCAGTACGCGGCCGCCGACCTCGACCAGGCCCGCGAGCCGGAGCTCGTTGCCCAGCGGCTCGGGGTCCTCGATTATGTCGACGGCACCGAGCCAGCACTCGGAATCGCTCGCGTGACCGTACGCCACCAGCACGCCACGTTGTGCCGAGGTCTTGGCCCTCACGCCCGCAGGATAGCTCGAGAGACTCGTGCCCGAGAAGACACCTGCTACCACGAGGCGGCCGCTCGGAGCCCACAACAGCCGTGCCTGCGTCACGTTGGTGTTGGGGTCGCCGAGGAGCAGCCAGCACTCTCGCGTGCGCTCGCGCATGAGCGAGATCGAGAGGTCGACGCGGTCCGACAGGCGGCTCCGGTCGGCCACCAGGAAGCTGCCGACCGCAATGTCTCGCGTCTGCATGTCGAGAGGCTCCGAGTCGTTCGATAGCTCGATCGTGACGTTGCGAACCAGCTCGCTGACCGGCGGGCGCACCGACGGTTTGACCTTGCTCTTGAACGATACCAGCGCCGGTCTGCCGTCTCGGCCCTCGAGTACCGTCGGTGGGAAGCCGACGCGATGCACGCGATGCCTCGGTTCGGCCGCTCGCCGTGGTGCCTCAAAGTAAGGCCACTCCTGTCGCGTCGGGGCATCGAGTACGAGCCGCAGCATGAAGCTCGTGAGGTCGCTACCGCTCAGCTTCGCCGGATGGTCCGAGCCGATGACGTTCTGTGCCGGCAGCATGCCAAAGTGGCAGCGACCGCGACACTCGCCAATGACGAGCATGCGACGGCCGCGAGCTGCCGCATGCGTGAAGACCAGGTTGGCTGCGACGTCCGTGCGCACCACCGTGCAGCCGTAATCGACCTCGCCCGTCCTGGGGTCGAACAGCTGCAGCCAGATGAAGGCCCGCTCCGTGTAGTCGAGCTCGACTTCGAGCTGCGTGTTCGACTCGAACGACCGCGGATCGATGTAGTTCTGCACCTCGCTGCGTGCCGTCTTGTTGAAGCTCGAGTAGAAGGTCAGGCCGAGCCAGCCCTGGCCGACGGCCGCCAGCATGAACGGCCCGTCGTTGACGGCCTGCACCAACACCAGGCCCGAGCACGAGGCCGTGACATTCTCGACTCCGTGACGTTGCTGATCGGCTTGAGGCTGGAGTATCAGACGCTCCTGGATCGGTCGGCTGTCGCCCCAAGCACGCCAGACGTCTTCGGCACTGGTGGCATTGCTGGCGAGCACGAACACCAAGCCGTCGCTGTCGACACCGCACGTGTACACCAATCCATCCAGCTCGGCGATTGCTGATATCGACACGAACGCCTCTATAAACACGACACCAGAATTCACCACCAAGAGTTAGTGTGAGGGCGTGAGAAGGAATCGATCGTACGTCGGCGTACCGTGAGCAGCATCGACTCTCGAGCAGCCTTGCGTGAGTATCAGCATCACTAACACCGCGATCCCACTCCCACAAGCTCGTTTGCGGTATTCCATCCTTCCAAAGACCCACTCAACTCGAAAGACGAGATTGCAAGATGGATGGATGGATGAGTAATGGATGGATACTGCACGTTTGAGTGGGAGCACTTGCTTCCTTGCAGGCACGAAGGAAGGAGCGAGAGTGAGCAGGAGAGAGAGAGAGAGAGAGAGAGAGAGAGAGAGAGGAGAGTGCAACTCCGCGTCCCTTCCTCAAAGAACCTCGGCGCCCTCTCGCACAACAACAACAACAAGAAGCGTCTCACCTGCTCCACTCCCCAGTTGCTTGCCTGCCCTCTGCCTCTCACCTCGCCCGTGTCTCACTTTACTATCAGTCTCAGACTGTCTGAGACTGATCACACTGTGATCGATAATGAGTTCTCGAGCTCTGCCGTCGTTGGTGTTTGAGGATGATGATACCGACGAATCTGTGCGCGCAATGATGGCTGGAAATGACGCCGACGGCGATGACACTGACGCCGCGGTGTATCGGTCGCGAGATGCAATCGAGTCGTCGTATGCTGGGGAACTCGTGCATTCTGGCAGCCAGCTTGGAGATGAGGAGGAAGACTACGGCGACGATGATGATGATGACGATAGTGACTTCCTTCGAACGCTGGATGGCGGCGTGTCGATAGCAGATGCAGCCATCTCTGCCATGCTGTTCGAGCTCACCAACTCAGACCCTCCTCCGGCACCGCGCTCCACAGCGAAGCTGGCAGATGACAGCACCAATATCGAATCGCACATGGCACCCTCAGTATCGACGGCAGATGATCGAGCTCGAAGCAAGGACGACAACGAGGACGACAACGAGGACGACATCGAGGATGCCATCGAGGACGCCATCGACAACCATACTGCTGATGACTCAGATGCTGCTGATATCGACGAGACTCTCTCAGAACACGAGGATAGCGATGAAGAGACTCTCGAGTCTGAGGATGGGCTCTCAGAAGATGAACTCGAAGATCGACGCAGAAGACGATCTCTCCTGGCACTTCAATCAGTGGTCGAGCACGACGATCGAGCAACGACACACGAGGATTACTACCACGCTCGCGATCTTGTTGGCGAGGATCTTCATGAATCGAGCCATGAGAACTACTCGGAGACTGACAGTGACGACGATGATGACGACGATGGAGCTCTTGAGGATGATGACCAAGATGGCGATATCGAGTCGGCCGACCAATCAACCAACGAGCACGACCTCGAAGCACCACGAGAGACTCCTGCTGAATCACTCGAGCCACCGAATCACGTTCATGATACCGACCAGCCGGAACTCGATGGCACACACAGTGATAGCAATGACGACGAAGACGACGATGATGACGATCGTGGCGACTCTGCTGCTGTCGAGGAGGAGCCATCAGCCGAGCAGTCATCCATGGCGCAACAGTTTGCGTTCTTTGTGTGGAATGGCGCTCTTCTCGAGTGCGGCGAGCTCGTGGATGGACGACCGGTGATTGCACTACAGTGCTACACGCACGCACTCGACGAGGAGCTCCTGATGCAAGAGATGAACAACATTGACGGCGCCCACGAGTACGCCTTCATACCGGAGCTGATCTTGTTGGCAGCGAGCACCGGCAAGCAGCACACGATCGTTCCGCCTCACATGCTCGAGTCGTTCCTGCTGCTGCACGCCGACTTCTACTACGAAGAGCACTGCCAGAACGGAGGTCCGCTCTTTGTGTGCCACGATACGGCGGCCGAATTCGATGTCATACGTCGCTTCCTCGAGGAGCACGCAACGTCGGAGCAGGTGGTCGATTGGTGGTGGGAGATTGCGAACTCGGGTCGTCTGCGCTCGACGGCGATACTCGATATGCTGGTGCGCCTGGCGATCCGAGACGTCGATCCCGATCCACAACCGCTCGGAGCGCTGGTGCTACGGTACTTGGTGACGGTCGAGCCTGAGATACGCGATGAGCTCTGCAGGTACGTGCGCGCTCGAGATTCGTAGCTTGAGCGAGCGAGCTGTGTGGCACGCTCGAATCTCACACTCGAATCGATACAAGACCAAACTCGTTCCTGCCGTACTACTACCAACTCGATGAGTACGAGCTGCCATGGTGGGAGTTCCCTGCCGTGGTTGTGTTTGCCGAGCTGCTATCAGCTGCCGTTCGCTTGCCGATTGCCATTGCACGAACGTACTCGATGATGTCGCTCGTAGCCAATCGCATCATTGTACGAACTCCATGTGCACGCATCCAGTCTCGCGCACGAATGAATGAGTGAATACTAACGCACGGTGAAGAAACGACATATCAACGAGATGCGTCCGAACGCTGTCGAGCTCTTTGGACCATTGACCGAGGTGCTCCAAGTCAAGGCGAGCATCGCACTCGCCTCGATACCTCGTAACGGCTGGCTCGTCGACACGGAGCGAGCGACGCGCATTCGACAGCAGCTGTCGGCCGAGATCCAACGCAACATCTCGCTGATCGTCGACATGCCCGACTACTCGAATCTCTTCATTCTACCGAGCCAAGCCACGGTGTCGAAGCAACGGCGACTCGAGCTACTGCTCCTGCGAGTCACCAAGGAGGTGATGGTGCGCAGCGGCAAGAAGATTGTGCCGCCGCTCAACGAGCGAGGCCAGATTGCGCTCGGCCCCAAGAAGTGGAAGCCCTACCGCTCGGACCATCCGTTCCTCGAGGCGTGGATCGACATGGAGCGAGCGAGTAAGCTCATGCAGTTCACGGCGCTGCGCGATCCGGTGGCTCGTACGCACTATCGATGTCTCGTGCGCAACGGACGCACATCGTGCACGGCACCCAACATTCAACAGATGCCGCGAGCCGGCGGCTTTCGCGAGGCGTTCCACGCGCGCGCCGGACACGTGCTGCTGATATGCGACTACAGCTTCATCGAGCTCTGCACGCTGGCGGTCGTGTGCGAGCAGCGCTTCGGCTTCTCGATGCTCGGCAGCGTGATTCGTCGCGGAATCGATCCGCACTGCTTCACGGCCGCCATGTTCGAAGGCATCGAGCTCGAGGCGTTCATGAAGTGGCGCGACGGTACGCCCGAGCAACGCGAGCGCTTCAAGGCGCTGCGCCAGCGTGCCAAGGCCATCAACTTTGGCATCCCGGGCGGCGAAGGCGCCTTGGCCCTCCAAGAGTACGCGCTCTCGGCCTACGGCGTCGAGATCACGCTCGACGAGTCCAAGACCTTCCGCGAGCTGCTGATTCGCAAGGTCTATCCCGAGCTGAGCCTCTATCTCTTTGAGGACTGCATGGATCTCTTGGCGACACGGCTGCACGTATCGGCGGCACAATGCTGGCGTCGCTTCGCCAAGAACCGCCCGTGGAATGTCGCGATCGGACTCGCGATTCGCAACGTCGTCGAAGGCCAGACGTGCCGCAAGGACGGAAAGCCGTACCGCAAGCAGCTCATGTCGTCGGTCTGGCGAGGCCTCAAGAGCCTCAATCGCAATGCCGAGCTCACGCCCATCATCAACCGAGCTGCCGCACGCTCGCTAGCCATTATCGAGACCATGGGCACCTCCAAGACGCGCGCCAAGACCACCGCCGCCAACTCGACGCCATTCAATAAGCATCCTGGCTGGCTGGGCGATGCCGAACTCTGCAAGCGCCTGTTTGGCAGCGACGTTACGACGCTCACCGGTCGAGTTCGAGGTGGTGTTACTTTTACGCAGGTATACCATCACGCTCTCTCTCTCTCTCTCTCTCTCGTGTGCTGGTGGGTAGCAGCCCTTCCTAATGGCGCGATGGGCTGTAGGGCTGCAATACGCCATTCTCGGGGCTGGCTGCCGACGGAGCCAAGCTCGCACTCTTCAACCTCATTCACGCTGGCTACCGGTTGGTGGCATTCATCCATGACGAGGTGGTGGTCGAGATCCCCGAGACATCCGATGTCGACCGCGAGGCGCGAATCATGGACCAGATCATGTGCGAGAGCATGCAACAAGTCACGGGCGACATTCCCATCAAGTGCGAGTACGCAGCGTCGCCAGTATGGTCCAAGTCGGCGCAGCCTGTGTTCGTCGATGGCAAGCTGACGATCTGGCGCCCGAAGCGTGATGAATGGGACGCACCCATCGAGACGCCCGAGTGACACCGACACGTGCTTGAATGAATGGATGAATCCCTTTGCTACTTGAATGATTGGATGAATCCTGTGCAATCCGTTGCTACTTGATTGAATGATACAAACAAGGGTTTTGGATAGGGTAGATTGAGGCTGTGTGCGAGAGAGAGAGAGAGAGAGAGAGAGAGAGAGAGATAGCATAGGTCGCACTTCGCAGTGCTCAAACTAATCGGACGCGACCGATAGATTGCGAGCGGCACCTCTTCCGCGCGGGCACGTTGCTTTCGTGCTCTTCCGCCTCGCGCACGCGCCTCTTCCTCCTGCTGCTCTCGCGCGCCCCATCTCTCGTACTTGATTGAGACCATGACAGAGGACCTCGATTCCTTGGTACGAATCAATGGCTTGACATTGGAACATATTGAACGGCGGGCACGTGCCATTACGGATAACTTGACGTACGCGGTCCTCTCTCAACACATCGTCACGTAACGAAGTGCGCTCACAATACTCGATCTTGATATCTCGATCGTGTGTGTGTGTGGGCGCACAGCGATCCTCATGAGTTTCGGTATCGCTCGTTCGACGGCTTCCTCGGAGGGAATGAGAGCTTGATGGAGGTGATTGCCAGCGATAGCGAGACGCTTCGCGTGTTGGGAGTGACGACACAACAGATCGTGGAGCTGCTTCGTGCTGCGGTCGACGCTGTTGATGCTGTACGTGCCAGCGCTCATCCTGCCACGCCATCGCGTGCTCCTACGACGTACTCACCTGCGTGTGGAACTCGGTTAGACTGTGGAGGATCGGTTCTGTGAGTGCCGTATCGTTCTCGAGACCGCTGGCCTCGTGTCGAATGGTACCCGACATCGAGTGGCACTTCGAGCTACCAAGAGCTTCTTCATGTCGCCGCAGTACTCGCTGTTCTACAATGACGACAATGGCACTGCTGCCAGCACTAGCACTAGCACCAGCACCAGCAGCTCGAGCGCCATCGATTCTCGATGGCGTTGGTGCAATGATTCATGGAACACCGACTACGAGTTCTTCAACGACGAGCTGCAGCTCAGCATCAAGCTCGCAGGCAATGGCAGCAGTGGCATCGTTCGCTTCATCGAGCACTTGGGCTTCTTCGAAGGTGGTGGCTCTCGCAACTCGTATCGACTCGATCCCTGCATGGTATTGGCCGTATTGCAAGGCGTCGTGACGAGCCCGTTGTTGGACGTCGTTCGACAGCAATACGACACACGCATTGCCGTCGAGGTCACGGAGCGCATGCCGCCCGATGTACCCGAGCAGAATCTCCAGCCTCTGGTGGCGCTGCGTGGGCGCTTGGAGCGCCAACGAGATGCCACGCTCGAGCACCTTGATCGAGTTCGACTTCAGCAACAACAACAGTACCACCGATAGGTCTAACGCGCGCACGATGAGGGTGGCTTCTTATGTTGATAGATTGGTTTGAGTGAGTTAGTGAGTTTGGTAGGCAGTAGATGGTTCACGTTTGTTGATATTTAGCATTGTCATCAATAGATTGGTTGGTTAATTGATTCGATTGATTTGAGTGATTGATAATCTCTTTCGGTAGTTCTAAATCTAACTATTGATTTATGATTGATTGATGATTGGTTGGTTGGTTGGAAGCGTAGAGTATACAACGGGAAGAAGGTGCGAGACAATCAATAACAAACCAATAAACACACTCGCGCCCACTCATGTGTAGGGGTGTACTCTACGGGACGACATCCATGCAGAAGAAATTCGAACGATAGATAGATAGACAGGGCAGATACCCTGAGTGGAGATGGTAGACGGACGGACGATGATTCGTGTGCCATCATCAGATATCAGAGTAGATAGTGGATAGATGGATAGATGGATAGATAGCGATACCGCCGGTGTGGTAGGGAGGGAGGCTCTCACGAGCTGGCAGTCACGTTCTCGACAAGCGAGTTACTGCCACCGCGTCCTCGAGCCGCAAGCCCACCACGGCCACGAGTAGGCAAACCAACCGGACGAGGTGTGGCGGTAGAGGCGGTGCTCGGGGAGGCCGTAGTCGCCGCCGAGGTCGCGGTCGAGCCGTTGGAGGTGGCGCTGCTCGCCGGCGAGGCGCTCTCGGAAGACGTATTGCTTGGAGTGGTTGATACCGAGCGCGCGCGCACCTGTCCTGTTGATGCTGGTGCTGCGCGAGCTCGAACGGGCGACGGTGGAGTTGCTGGAGCGGCCTGCTCGAACATCGAGGCGAAAGCGAGCACCGACCGAGGTCGTTGGTTGTCGCTCGTCATGCGCTCAGGGGTGCTAGTCGCACTACCGCTATCGCTGCTTTCGTTGCTCCTGAGCGGCGAGGTTGCGGCGGCTGCTCGTGTCGCGGTGCCGAGAACGACCTTCGTGCCAGGAATGACGGTCGTGGTGGTTGTAGCCGTGCCGCTCGGCGTCGTGGTGCTGGAGGTCGTGCTGGTGGCCGCCGAACCGGCCGAGGCGGTAGCGAATGGAGAGCTGGACGTGTAGCTCGATGCTGGTCGTCGGGTGCCAGCCGCGGCGGTCGATGCGGGGCTGGAGCTGGGCTTGCCGCTCAGCAACGACGACCCGAGCGCCTTGGAGACGACCGAAGGCGAGCCATGGTTGCTGCCACTGCTGTTGGCCAAGCTTGCCGACGCACTTGTTCCGCCGCTGGGCGAACCTGAAGTCGTGACCTTGATCGTGCCATCAGTCATGGCAGGCCGAATCGAGCCGTGGATACGGGGCTTGGGCGCCGCTGCACTTGCTGTGCTCTTCTCAATGTGCACGACGTTTGTCGCTGCCTGCACGGAACGAACCGCCTGAGGAGGCGAGTTGTTGGGAGAGTGAATCGGCGACGTGGCAGCTACGGCTGCTGCAGCGGCCGCCTGACAATACCCACCACACGCTCGGGCGGTCAGTTATTGAATCTCTAGGACAGGCGCACTCACAAAGAGAGAGAGAGAGAGAGAGAGAGAGAGAGAGAGTATCTTCTTGACACGTACAAGGTCTGCCGATGTCGTTGGTGGTAGAGTACGTGCCTTGGCGCGCTTGTCCTTCTTGCTCTGGCGTGCCTTGCGCTCCTTCTCCTTGCGCTCCTTCTCGAGGCGCTTCTCCTCCTTTTCGCGGTCCTTGCGCTTACGCGCGTCGAGAGCCGGGTCCGAGAGGTTGGCGGCCGAGCTGGCGACTGGAAGCGGGCCACTCGGCAAGTTGAGAACCGTGCTCGGCGGCGGCGCCGTCGATAAATCGACCGGGTAGCGTACTGGCAGCGACGACGCCATGTACGCCGTAAAGAGCACGGCAGCGAATACGAGAGAGCCCGTATACTGCATCTCGACCTGTTGCTCGAGCTGCTCGATGCGCAACCGCAGCGCAAGGTTCTCCTTGGTGAGTTGAGAGTTCTTCTCGATCAACGCCGTGTTCAGCGCCTCGCCCTCAGCGCTTGCGGTCGACGTCGGAGCCGGGCGGATGGGCCCACGAGCACCAGCACCGACGTTGATGTAGCGCAGCGATCCGCTCGCGGGTGATGAGCCACTCGGAGGACTGATGGTCGCTGCCACGGTAGCGGCGTCGGCCAGCTGTTGTTGCTGTTGCTGCTGCTGTTGTTGTTGCTGCTGCTGTTGTTGTTGCTGCTGGAGCTGGTGCTGCTGCTCCACCAGAGTGAGCAACGCCGAGGGCACCGAGATATGGCTACCCTGCATGTTGCGGTGTGTGGCCGACTGCTTCGACCACTGTACTTGAATGCCGTCAGCAATCTCGGGCTTCTTCTTGTCCTCCTTCTTCTTCGAGTCCTTGTCCTTGTCCTTGTCCTTGTCCCTGCTGCGGCGCTCGCTCTTCTTGCGATCCTTAAGCTCCCAGATCGATGAGAACTGAGAAGTTCGAGTCTCTTTCGAGTCCTTCGAGTCCTTCGAGTCCTTCGAGTCCTTGGAGTCCTTCGAGTCCTTCGAGTCCTTCGAGTCTTTCGAGTCGCGGGGCTTTTCGGAATCGCGACGCTTGGTTCGTCGCTTCATGCGGCGTTCCTTCTCGGCTTCGAGAAACGACGATATCTCTTTGCTATCGACTTGAGTTGGATCAATGTCCGACAAGCTGCACCACCGAGTTCAGTTCAGTATGCATGGACGATAACAAGGAATCGAAGGAAGTTTGGTTGGGCCGCACCTGTGCTTGCGCTGATGAGACTTGCCTCCACTGCCATGCTTGTCGCCAACATCACTCTGGTTCTTGGGCTATGTGCATCTGCGAGTGAGCAGAGGCACCCGAGGAGGTGTTTGTTGTGAGAGCTGCAAACGAACCTCGATCAATAGCGAGTGCTTGCGCACATCGGCATCGGACAGCGTATGCAGATTCTGCAACCAGTCGGTAATGTGGTAGACCTTTTGAAGGGCGTAGCCCATGCACTGCAAGGCCGACAGCTTCATGAACACTTGCGCGATGAGCTGCATCTTTTCGAAGTTGATCACTCCTGGGCTGACAAACGTGTCATTGCCGAGCTCCATCTGCGTAATGTCCTTCAACACGACCGCTGTGTGTGCGCGCGAGCATATCGCCATCCACGCAGTGAGCCACGCGAGTCACGTACGCCATACGGGAGTGCGGCACGCGGCGAGCGAGAACGTACGGAGGCACGGAATGAAGGGCGGGGGCGAGGAGTAGATCATATGGCGCAGGTTGCGAAAGTTGTTGAGTGGCGATCCGAGCTCTTCCATGTCCTCCTTGACCTTGAGCGTGGCCTTGGGAAGCAGCTCCCAGGTGCCCTTGAGGCGCGAGATGTCGGGATGTTGCAGAGCCATGACGATCGACATCATACCCGAGAAGTTGCGCAGTTTCAAGCATTCCTGTGCACGACCATGCGTTAGTCACTTGCTACTGTTACTTGTGGTAGGATGAGGTTGATACGCGTGGCACGTCGATCTGCATACATCAGCAATGATATAGAGTCGCTTGATGAGGGCGATCCGTTGCTTGGGATTCGAGGTCAAGACCACCTCGCTGACCACCCATTGCGACAAGCGATTGGTCCATTGCGCCCACGCATCCACCACCGGTGGCACCACCTTGGAGATGAGTACCAGGTCGCGAACCGGATAGATGGCATGTAAATAATCTGTGGTGGATACGATATCGTAGCGCATTAGTATGATTGGCATCTACAACGATCCATCGTCATTATCATCGTGCCTTGGTCTAACAACGTGAGTTGTCGCGCAAACTCGATAGGATGCAAATTAAATACGTCAATCTCCTTGCATTGTTGTTGTTGCTGCGATAAGTATGGTTTGGGATATCGAGTCGAATTGAATCCCTATGCATACCGCCACCACCAAGAGAGGTGGGAGCGGAGGCATACGTGAGCGCACAGAGCACGCACAGAGGCATGTGCCATACTTGAGCGAGACACAGTACCTCGTAGGTATAATACAAGCGCGTTTGACCATCGACCGTCTTTTGATCGAGGTTGCAGTACTTGAGCTCGACTAGCTCGTTCAACACTCGACCGGCCTCTTGGATCGACGAGATTCCGAATTGAACCTTCAACAAGGTCATGGCACTTTGCGCTGTATGGATAGCAATCGCAAATCAGATATCCATGAGTAACGCTAGCAGCACAGCACAGCAGAGTAGAGCAGAGAATGCAGCAGCACAGCGCTACCTTGGATACAATCGGCAAAGAGGTTCTTGTTGGTTGTAAGGCGCTGTCCAATCTCATCGTACGACATTTCTCGCTCGGTACCATCAAAGTGGCACACTACAACATTCTCTCGCTTCGGATTCTATCGAGAGAGAGAGAGAGAGAGCACATCGCACGAGTGAGTGTCTCGAGAACCGAAGAATGTGTGGCGTAGAGCGAGCACGAGCGAACCTCTTGATCGAGACACGCCGAGAGAATCTTGGCACGAGCGTGGTAGCCATGCGCTGGCAGGATAGTACTCACAAAGTCCTTCAACAACGCGATGGCTGGCTCATCGGTCTTGATCACAGGGAATTGGTCCTCGAGCAGAGCTTGTATGATATCCAAGATACTATTTAGACACACGTACGTGATACACAAGGAAGAAGGCACCCGCGTGCTCTCTCGTCAGTCACGGAATGGCTCGATGGGCGAACGAATGCATCTCTGGCACAATGTAGCAGCGGCGTACCGGAAGCGAATGTGAGCACGCTTGCGAGCTTCGTCGTTCGGCACCGTGGGCTTCAAGTCGAGCGTCTCGGGCGGCGCAAAGTAGCGCAGAATCAGATGGTACACCAACTCGACGGTCGTCAGGTGATAGCGGTAGGTCAAGAGGAACTCGAACTGGAGGCTCTTGGTGTTCTTGACGGCCTTGCGGTCGGTGAGGCAGTCGATGATGTTGACGATTCCGCCTTGCTTGCAGAGCATGGCACCGCTCGCGACCTTGGTCAATACCAGCGCATCGACCTCGCGAGCCGCTTCGATCTTGGCCATCAAGTTGGGCTGCAACACGTTGGCACACCAGAGAGCGAGAGCAAGTACATGTCCATTGATAAGTCTCTCTCTCTCTCTCTCGCTCTACATATATACACGACAATCTCGTTCTCTTTCTATGCGCATGTGTGGGTGCGGCACATTCGATAGAGCAACGTACATCGACGAAGGCTGCCGCTCGAGTTCGCCAATCAGCCTGCTCCTGCGCCGAGTACAACACATTCCTATCGCATCACACGCACACACGGCCATCAGCAACGATCCATCATTGCCATCATCTCCACCAAGACTCCTGATGAACTCTTCTTCTCGAAAGCCATCATCATCGAGGAAGAGGAGGTGCTCGTAGTCGCGTATGATCATGATTGCGCGCACGTACTCTGGCTCATATTTCAAAGGAATGGTATCGTTCAGCTCCTTCGGCACACGATACGAGACCGTTCGCAACTCAGCCAACGCGTCTAGAGTACACGCATCGATAGATCGAGATACGATCCAACACACCGAATGAATGAATGAATGATATCGCGAGCGAACGATGATATCGTGTCGTACTTCGAGCGCTGAGCGTCGGCGGAGCACCAGGGAAGAGATCATAGTCCCACGTGTTCCAGAAGCTCTCGCTCTTGACTCGACGAAGAGAATGCTTGGTGATGACGCCACGTTGATGGATCGGGAGCTTGGACATGGAGGTCTGCGAGAGATTGGGCGCTCGATCAAAGTACGCGCTCTGCGAGCGTGTACGCGTCTGTGCACGAGGCGCCTCCTTCATCAATCGAAGAAACGCAGGACTATGTGGTCGTTGCGCCGACGTTACTAATAACGACGATGACGACGAGGAGGACGACGACGAGGAGGACTCGTCGTGTGCCATGGTGGAGAGAGAGCGCACGAGAGTTGGCTCTCGTTGTCAGTCGCTATCGATGAAGAGATACTCGCGCGCGCGTGGGTGCGAGAGGAGGTGCGAGCAGCAGCGAGCGAGCAACACACTGAGCTAAATCATCGGGTGGCTCTCTCTCAGACCCAAGCCCACCAGGAGCCTCGCCATCCTGGACCTTGGTCCCCTAACTAACCTCCCACACATGGCACGATACACCACCCACCATCCCCAACCCACTCGCTCGCTCCCATCATGAGACCTCCACGATCTCGGTAACTATGTGCGAGGGAGTGTGTAGTAAAGCAAAACACCTACCACGTTCACAGCGCTCATGAGCTTAGCCTCGGATATTTCTCTGGCACTTGTTCTCCCTGCGCTGGCGAGGCCGGAGGCGCGAGCGCGCCATCCTCGGTCGCCCGAGAATCGATGGGGAGGTGGCGAGTGATTGACGTACGTACTCGCTCGAGGGTCGATTTGGCATCGGCGGTGTCGTTCAATGAACTGCAGACCTAGTGCCGCCGCTCGCGCTCCGAGTGCGCGCCTCTCGCCCGCGTTCAAATTGCCTGCTCCTGGAGAGGTTGGGCATTCGAGGCACACCCAAGGCCCCAACCAAATCTCTCCCTCTCTCGCGCGCGCGAAAGGTCCAGTAGCCGCCATCCTGACCGAACCAAATGACCGCACGGTGATGCCCTACCAATCACCTCCGCCACACACCTTGGTCCAGACCCTGTTCGGCCGATATTCGAACCAGCAGGAGGACCTCGCAAGAAGCGCTTTACTGTTCTTTACTCGCATTCTCGCTCGCTCGCTCACGCACCATGTCCGTGGTGCCTGCCTCCCCGAGTGCCGGCTCCCTCTCGTTCTTTCGTGCTCTCTATGCCCGTTGGCAGCAGACCTCGCCTGCTGGCAAGGTCTTGACCGTGCTCGCGGCCTTCGCCATCGTGCGCACGATTCGCCGCTGGATCCAATCGCGCCACACCGATCATCTGCGACAGCTGCTGGTCGGCGCTCCTGTCGACGACATCCATGGCCACTTCTTTCAGAACTCGCAAGGCTTGTGGATCTACCATTGTGTCTTCCGTCCGCCACCGTATGTGTCGATCGCTGCAACAAACGATCGGGTTGCTGTCGCTGCGAAGATATCATCATGATACCATCAACGTATCTCGAGCTCGCGGTGGCTGCGTTCATGGCTGACGCTGCGAACCTCCTGACCTTCCGCCACAGCAATGTCGATACCAAAGCGTGTATCGTGTTGACGCATGGATTCTCGGAGCACACTGGTCGATACTATCACGTGTTTCGAGCGCTGACACAGAGCGGGTTCGTGTTGGTTCCCACGACGCCTGCGATGATGGCCAGCAGGCTAACCACATGGTGCACTCCTCCTCCTGCTACAGATATCACGTGTATTCATTGGATCACCAGGGTCATGGTCGAAGGTACGGCGTGTGGAGCGAGTGTGACTGAACGATACACGCGATTGATCTTGGTGTGGAGGGCAGCTACGGAGATCGAGCGCACGTTGAGGACTTTAAGCACTACATTGATGACATGATGCAATTCGTCGAGTACGAGCGAGCGAGAGAGAGAGAGCCATCCATATGCATCGAGAAGGAGCTCTGATCGATCGATCGATGAATGATTCGATCGTGGGTGTGTGGTGTGATTCACGAGGACAGTAAGGTCGTGGAGCCTGATCGAGTGCAGCATGGCCTCGATGCGTACCCAATGTTCCTGCTCGGCCATTCGATGGGAGGACTCATCGCTATCCTCACGGTACACAGCTCGAGACGTCCCGCAGTCACGATCAAGCTCGATTGAACTCGAGCCACTGATAACGAGGATGATGGCGATGGTCCCAGGCACAACGATCGCCTCAACGCTGGCGAGGCGTTGTTCTCAGCGGACCCGCATTGATGCCTGATCCCAAGCTCGCGAGTCCGATCTTGCGAATGATCAGCCATGCGATAGGAACCCTGTTCCCCAAGATGAAGGTGCCTGCCGTCTCCAAGTACGAAACTCACCTTCGACATGCGCGCTGGATCGATCACGTTGATTGATTGGAGCACATGAACTTGCGCGGCTTTGGCTAGGCCGCCAGTGAGTCGCGACATGCAGGTTCAGTTGCACAACGAGGTCGATCCCCTCGTGTACAAGCAGGGCTTCCGTGCTGGATGGTGTCTGCAACTGCTCAAGTACATGCAGGTACACAAGAGACACTCCTCGAGTGCCAAGCATCCAATCGACCAATCAATCGATAACGCGGCTATCTGTGTAGATCACCATGAGCCAAGCTCCCAAGGTCGAGTGGCCGTTCCTGCTGATGCAAGGCTCCAAGGATCTCCTCATCGATCCCGAGGGAGCGCGAGAGTTCTATCGGCTCGCCAAGTCCTCCGACAAGGAGCTCAAGATGTACGAGGGTCTCTACCATGAGGTATTCAACGAGCCCGAGCGTGAGATGGTGATCGCCGACATGCTCGCTTGGCTCGATGCTCGCGTGCCAACGACGGTCTAGCTCCTCGCTCTCTCTATCAGAGCGCTCTCGTTCAACGTGTGTGTATGTATGCGTTCTATTGAGACAATAATCATTCATCGCAAGGATGATCCACGACATATATGACTAGCTGGTGCCGGTATCGGTTTGCTGAACACAAACACAGACTACGACGACGTCGGCGATGCTTTGTAGGTTCCAGAGAACGGTACCGTGAGGTTACGACCGAGCACTCGCGTATCGAGTTGTCCAGTGTAGTCCAATACAATATAACCTATCATCGAAGAACCATCACAACAACGACGACCAGCCCGATCAGCACAACCGCTCGAGCGAGCGAGCGAGTGAGTGAGTATCTCGCCATCGCGACGAACCTTGTTGTGCTGTATCGTTCAACATGTATCCAGTCATCAACAGCGAGTTCGTCACGTACTCGACCGTGAATGCAACGGTCTATTGTACGATGGATTGATAGAGATTGTGCAAGATTCCACGATCCACCGTTATCGAGGTGTGAGAGATATCGAGATTGCCAATGGTATGAGGATGAGGTGGATGCTGTTGGTACGTACGGCATTGCTGTATCCACGAACTTGGAATGCAGCAGGTTGCTCGATGTACGCGATCGGTTGTTGATGGTATGTGACGTTGATCCTCGAGTTATCGGCAACCAGATGAAAGTAGTTTGGATTCACAATCAAGATGTAGATCTAGATTGATCGATGCATCAGATGGATTGATTGATTCGATTCGATTCGATTGATTCGATTGATTCGATTGATTCGATTGATTCGATTGATTCGATTGATTGATTGATTGATTGATTGATTGATTGATTGATTGATTGATTGATTGATTGATTGATTGATTGATTGATTGATTGATTGTGAGTGTATGAACGAGATAGCTGGCTGGCTCGATAGATCTCGTACCGTAAAGACGAGATTGACGCCACTCGGCGACAAGGTGAAGGTCTTGAGGCTCGTGGACGAGTACTGCACGGTGGGCGTCGCGGGCCACGCAAAGTAGAGCACCAGCGCGAGCAGCACCAACAAGCAGCAGCAACAGCAACAGATCGGCACCACGATGACGCCCAGACACATGGCTGTGCTCCACCATGCTGGCGGCTCCTTGTCTCGCAAGAGCAACGGTGAGGACTCGTCGACCGCGAACTCTTGATACTCATCGGCTCCTTTGCCCATGGTGTGTGGTTGGGCGATCGATCGATCACCAAGGACAGATAGATAGACTTGGCTCTCGATCACGACAAGGATAGATAGATAGACAGATAGATAGGTAGCCTGGGGCCCTTCGTTGTTCGTGGTGTGCCGCTGATATCCAACACCAGCACCTATCGATAGAACACCCACGCACACGATGGACCGAGCAAGCAACCAACACAGACTGACTAACGTTCGCGCTTGTGCTGTTCTTCTTCTCTTGGCTTCCGACCAGATGCCGCTGCTGGTGCTGCTCTCCTGCTTCGTCTTTGCCTCTGGAAGCCACTCCGCGCATCGGCCAACCGATTTACCCGCCCTCCTGTGTGTACTCGAGAGTCGCTCGTTCATTCTATACAACTAATGGAGGTACTTCTATTTATCTCTTCGATATGTACAAATACAAGCTCTTGAGCAGGAGGATATGGCTGGCTTAGACTTAACGGCTCGACCACTTCATCTGCAACGAGTGCTCGGCATTCGCGAGACTTACCACGTGACCCTCGATGACATTCGAGTCCATCGAGAAGGATACCATGAACTTGCGCTCGTCGAACGGCACCGTCATCGTGACCGGAAGCGAGCCCTCGGAGATGAAGGCACAGCGTGGGTCATCAACGTACTCGACATCATCGGCGTCGGTCTCGTACAACGAGAACATGATCGAGGTCTGATCGGCGGTCAGTGGGCTGTACGGACCCAGAGGCTTCGCCTTGGTGGCCTTGGCCACGTCACGGAGGTTGCTGCCCTTCTTGATCAGACGATCGAACTTGGGCCTTGAGGGATCAGCTCGGTTGTAGACCCGAATGCCGTAGTTGGTCCGCGCAATTCGCAAGCCGAACGCGTTTCCGTCGTATCCGAATCGCGTCGCGCCAGCAACGATCGCGAGACTCGCCGTTCGGGCCGGTGCGATGAATTGGCCCTCCTGGATGCCGTGAGCCGTGGCGAATTGTTGCAGGCAATCGATGACGTATGCGTTGGCTCCGAGGCCTCCGACCACGAACATTCGGTCCACCGAGCCGCGCTCGGCGAAGAGCGTCTCGAGGTGCGCTCGCAGCGGGGCCAGCGAGGCCTCGAAGAGGTGGCGCATCAGCGCCGCTGGCATCAAGAGTCCTCCAGCGCGAGCGCTGTATCGCACGTGCTGCTCACTCGGCAACGAGGCATTGACGGCGTCGACTCCGGCCACCTCATTGATGCTGATGCCACACGCTCCGAGGAGGTTCGTCAGCTTCACGACTTGGTCGGCGCACTGAGGCGAGAAGCGGCACTTGACTGGCTCGAAATCATCGCCAAGGAAGCGCAGTCGCGCCACGGCGTTGGCCGTGTACTTGGCCCAGGCATCAGGTCCGAGGTACGCTTGCATCACCAGCTGCTCGAATCGATCGTTGATGCAACGGCCTCCCCAAGGTCCGCCGCTTGGCGGCTGTAACTCGTCCAGAGTCACCAAGTCGCCGAGGCGCACGTAGTCGGTCACAGTGTGCAGAGTGATATCCGCCGTGCCACCGCCGAGATCGATGATCAACACGGTCGAGCCCCTGAGTTCGCTCTTGTCTCCCTTCCATGCCGAGAAGCACGTGAGCGCCGCACCCTCTGGCTCCAAGCAGATGCGCACTTGGTTGGAGAACGTCGACGGCACCAACTCGGCAGCCGCGATGGCCTCGCGCATCAGGATTCGGGCTTGGTCGGTCCAGATGGCAGGCACCGTCACGACCCAGCACACTTCCTCTCGCGGTGGCATGTCTGCCACCAGGCCTTGCCTGGTGAGGTCTTCCTCGAGCTGACGGTACCCAAGATCTGCCGCGACCTTGAGGTATCGAGTCAAGACCTCCAGTAGAGGCATCTCTCGTGGAGCGTCACCGGGGCTGAGAGGATACACTGGAACCATGGTGTCCTTGAGCCGCACGGTCGAGTTTCCCAATGCGAGCGCGCGGCTCTTGACGTCCAGGAGCATCTTGAAGTCAAAAACGTAGCCACCCGTGGCTTCTCGATCGAACGCGTCGTACACGGCACGCGTTCCGATGCGGTCCGGCTCACCCGGAACCATGAGCAAGATCGTGACGACCTTGGTTTCGTCTTGCCCGAACGAGCATGCGCCCTTGGCGACGACCTCGAACGTGATCGGCTTGCCGCGGGTCTGGTAGTCGGTCGGGTCGACCGTCGTGTGTGCGATGGCCGACCTGTTTGTACCGAGATCGATGGCGATGATGAAACTCTTCTTGATCCCGCGGTCGCTGGCACTCGAACTCGGAGCCTGGTGGAACATCGGGAGAGCAATACCACCTGTTGGCTTCCGAGACATTGTTGGTGTGCTGTGTTCTATGGTTGAGTTGTGAGTTGGGAGCGTGAGTGTTGTTGAGACGTGAAGATGGTGAGCCGAGGAGTCGGATTCACTGGGCTTTTATACCCAGTAGGTCAGGACGGTGTCGCACCCGCGGTCGCACTCGGGTCGCACTCGGGTCGCAGCCTGCGACCCGCATCTATACCTCCGAAGCATCGCCTTCAAACATTCTTCTGTTCCAGATCGTGTAGCCAAGCCTCACATTCTTCTTGTAGACACACACACACACACACACACACACACACACACACACACACACACACACACACACAACATGTCAGTGTACATCTCACAACCCAACAATCGAGCTGAGACCGAGGCGCTCTGTGGCAGATCCTCGCGTTCGACATCGTTGGTCTCACGGCTTTATGGCTGCCTATCGTCGCTCTTCGATAGCTGCTTCCATGGTATCTGGTCGCTGCTCAAGAGCTGCTGCCGTTGTATCTGGTCGCTGCTCAAGAGCTGCTTCAGCGTGATCTGCTGCTGTTGCATCCAGTGCTATTGCCCGGAATCTCCCAGCCCGACTCTACCTGTGTACAATCAACCGCCTCCTTCAAACTCGCTCCCATCTGAGCCACAAGCGCCGCGCTCCCCTCCTCCGCGCAGCCCTCGGCCACAGGCGTTCCAATCTCCGCCGCCGCCATTAGCACCTGGCGCGACGACCACCCCCAAGTACCAGCAGGCGCCACCTCGACCTGTGCAGATGCTGCCTGGTCCAGAACACAACCAGCCGCCGGTGGCTCCTGTGCCACCGCCACCAACCTCTCCGTCGTTGTTCATGAGTTTCGCTCCTCCGTTGGTATCGAGCCCAGCGCAACTGCACACTGCCCCGAGCACGTACCAGTCACCCTATCACCATATGGCCTTGCGACCGATTTCTCCTCCGCTTCCAGGCCGCCCTCGCGGACCGCCGACCAACGACAAGATTGCTGTGTCGCACCTCAATCCGGACATGATCCAAGTCGACTCCAAGCTCCCGACGGGCTACGTGTGGGTCTCGAGCAACGACACCTTCCTGAACGTGGTCACTATGCGCTTCCAACCCGACTCCCCGCAAGCACAGGCCGTCTACACGGTTGTCTCGGACTCGTTGCCGAGTCGCTCCGACATGGAGCAATACTACGGCATCATCGTGTCGCATCTCGGGAGCATCCTGGGCGGACTCGACTTTCTCGACGCCACCGTGAGCCTCTCGGATATCTTTGGTCGCTTGCCAGAGTCGGAGCTGGAGCTGCGCGAGCTGGCCAACGAACCCGATGAAGGCGTCTGCTGCGTGGTGCAGCTCGTCGCGAGGCTCACGAGCATCGCCAACAAGCAAGCGAGCCGCACGCGCTCCAGCGTTCGCAATTGCACCAACACAACGTGGCGTTCGTTGTACGAGGTCGATTCGCCCGACGTGGAACGATGGGCGGAACAGCAGGTGGCGCTGATCCCAGACGAGCGCATCCGCGAGAGCGCCAAGTTCGTGCTGGCGTCCATCTACCGTCTCCTGGTGATCCAGTTCGCTTCGATCGATTCCAAGCAAGCAGCGAGTCAAATCGAGTCGCCGACGGCGTACGAGCCCGTGATCGAGGTCGAGGTGGACGATCATCGCCACGATAACGCCGCGGACGACGACGGTGAGTACGACGACAGCGGCGCTCGATTGCAGCGCGAGGCTGGCCACTGGCGCGACGGTGACAGCTCGAACCGCCGACAGCTGGAGTTGATCGTGTGCCTGAAGACCATCGGGCGCTCGCACATGGAGTTCCCCAATCCGCAGGAGTTCTATCCTCCAGGCATCGCGCCGCCGTACCAGATCCTCGGCAGCCGCGTGCAATCCTCGGCACAGTGTCGCGGCTCGCGCGTCATCTTCCCCGGCATCGTCGAAGGATCCAACAAACGAATGATCTTCCCCATGCTCGTTGTTGTGTGATTGGTACATTCGAGTGATACGGTTGGCTTTGTGAGGTTGTATCAATAGAATCAAGGGTCCGCACGCTCCTACGCGGGATTCCCGCGCTCGAGGTGTTCCCGCCAAAATCTCGACCGTGTCGTTGGGCGTTGGGACTCGCTGTCGCTCACTGTGCTCCTGCCCCTCACTCGCTCGCATCCACACACACTCACACACGGGACCTCGCCCGCCACCACGCTACCATGGCCACCAATCGGTACATTGCTGAATACGCCGTCTCTGGACGCGCCACATGCAAGGACAAGGACTGCAAGGAGCTCGTGGCGAAGGGCTCGCTCACGCTCGTCAAGGTGTCGCCCAACGCCTTCAACGGCGGTGAGGGCGATATGCGCACCTACTACCATCCTAAGTGCATCTTTGCCACGCTGTCGCGCGCTCGGCCCGACACCAAGCGCATCACCTCGCTCGGCGATATCGAGAACTCCAAGGCCCTCAAGGCTGCTGATCGCAAACTCATCGAGACGCTGATCGCCACGCCAGTCGAGAAGCAACCGAAGGCGGCGCCCAAGAAGAAGAAGGCGCCTGCCAAGAAGTCCAAGAAGGACGTCGAGGAAGAGGAGGACGACGAGGCCGACGAGGCCGATGACGACGAGGACGACGACGAGGAGGAGGAGGCCGCTCCCGCCGCCAAGAAGGGAGGCGCCATCTTCGCTGGCGTCGCGTTCTGCATCTCGGGAACGCTGTCGATGAAGCGAGCCGACTTCGTCAAGCTCATCAGCGACAATGGCGGCTCGGTCGCTGGCAGTGTCACCAAGGCCGTGCAGTACCTCATCACCACCGAGGAGGAGGTCGCCAATCCCACGACCAAGGTGACGGCCGCCCAGAACAACGGTATTCCATTGGTGAGCGAGGACTTCATCGTCGAGTCAGCCAAGGAGGGCAAGCTGCTCGATCCCAACGACTACTCTGTCGAGGACGGTGCTCCTCCTGCTCCTGCTCCTCCTGCCAAGAAGGCCGCCGCTCCCGCCAAGAAGGCTGCTCCTGCCAAGGAAGAGGCCAAGAAGGCCGCTCCTGCCAAGAAGGGAGGCGCCATCTTCGCTGGCGTCGCATTCTGCATCTCGGGAACGCTGTCGATGAAGCGAGCCGACTTCGTCAAGCTCATCAGCGACAATGGCGGCTCGGTCGCTGGCAGCGTCACCAAGGCCGTGCAGTACCTCATCACCACCGAGGAGGAGGTCGCCAATCCCACGACCAAGGTGACGGCCGCTCAGAACAACGGCATTCCATTGGTGAGCGAGGACTTCATCGTCGAGTCAGCCAAGGAGGGCAAGCTGCTCGATCCCAACGACTACTCTGTCGAGGACGGTGCTCCTCCTGCTCCTGCTCCTCCGGCCAAGAAGGCCGCCGCCGCTCCTGCTAAGGCCGCTGGCACCAAGCGAAAGGCCGAATCGGAGCCCGAGGCCGCTCCTCCCGCCAAGAAGGCTGCTCCTGCCAAGGAAGAGGCCAAGAAGGCCGCTCCCGCCGCCAAGAAGGGAGGCGCCATCTTCGCTGGCGTCGCATTCTGCATCTCGGGAACGCTGTCGATGAAGCGAGCTGACTTCGTCAAGCTCATCAGCGACAATGGCGGCTCGGTCGCTGGCAGCGTCACCAAGGCCGTGCAGTACCTCATCACCACCGAGGAGGAGGTCGCCAATCCCACGACCAAGGTGACGGCCGCCCAGAACAGCGGTATTCCATTGGTGAGCGAGGACTTCATCGTCGAGTCAGCCAAGGAGGGCAAGCTGCTCGATCCCAACGACTACTCTGTCGAGGACGGTGCTCCTGCGCCTGCTGCAAAGGCCGCTCCCGCTGCTAAGGCCGCTCCTCCTGCCAAGAAGGCTGCTCCTGCCAAGGAAGAGGCCAAGAAGGCCGCTCCCGCCGCCAAGAAGGGAGGCGCCATCTTCGCTGGCGTCGCATTCTGCATCTCGGGAACTCTGTCGATGAAGCGAGCTGACTTCGTCAAGCTCATCAGCGACAATGGCGGCTCGGTCGCTGGCAGCGTCACGAAGAGCGTGCAGTACCTCATCACCACCGAGGAGGAAGCTTCCAACCCCACGACCAAGGTGACGGCCGCCCAGAACAACAGCATTCCATTGGTGAGCGAGGACTTCATCGTCGAGTCAGTCAAGGAGGGCAAGCTGCTCGATCCCAACGACTACTCTGTCGAGTAAGCGACTCGTCTCTGTTGCAACCTCTCACCTACTTACTGTCTCACCAATATGTACCCTATTTGATCAATACATACACTCATTCCTTCATTCATACACTCACTCATTCATACAGCGGTCAAGTGTATTTACAGCATCACGAACAACGACGACGTGGTCACGTAAACATATTGAAGTAAATATCAAGTCGTTGAAAGATCTGATAGAACGATGGCCGATTGGTGGGTACAGCATGCCAACAGTCATCCATCAACGAGCGCAAGACCTGCGGCCACAGCGGAGAGACGGCCAGTCGCAGGCCATTGGGCACTCGTTCGGCCACTTGAGCGCGACTCAGGTCGGCGAACGGCTTGGTGCGAGCGAGCACCTCCCACAGCAAGACGCCAAAGCTGTACGAGTCGCTTCGTTCGCTGTAGTTGGCCTTGTCTCGAATGACCTCGGGCGCCATCCATCGAATGGGACCGTTGTCGGACGAGTCGGCCTGACGGTAGGCCTTCTTCTTGATGCGGCTCATGCCAAAGTCCGACACGTGAGCGTTCCAGTCTTGATCGATCAGTATGTTGCGAGCGGCAATGTCGCGATGAATGATCTTCTCGCAATGCAGATGCAAGACGCCGGCCGACGCGTCACGAACAATCTTGACCAAGGTCTTTTGAGGCAGTTGCAAGCGCTCGAGAGTCACGAGATCGTACAAGCTCCGACGCGGATAGTACTGCGTCACGATACACAGATTGTTGGGGTCCATGCAGACGCCAATGAATCGAACGATCGCTGGATGGTTGGTTACCTGGTCATCATCACAAGTGAGTGAGTGACATACGATGGCTACGACTGAACTTGTAACAATGTCGCATGAAGATATTCACGCCATACCTTGCGCATCATGGCAGCCTCTTGACGAAAGTCTTCAAGCTTGTCGGCATCGAGATACACACCGATGCGCTTGACTGCGACATCGGCACCGCGCCATCGACCCTTGTACACGACTCCGAAGGCACCACGACCGATGGGCTGCGGTTCGAGCACCAGCTCACGAAACGAGATCTCGTGCGCCGCCAGCACGCTCACCGTACGAGCGAACGATGAGCTCGACTCGCGTTGTGCTAGCGGCGATCTCGCTCCGTCGCTGCTCGTCGCGACAGTCGAGCTTGTACCCGAAGAAGAGGGCGCACTGGATGCAGTGAATTGGCTCTGCATCACGACATTGTAGCTGCCAATCTCTTGCTGCATGCGAAAGATCGCCTCCTCCATGCGCCGGCGGCTTCCAATGTCCGTGATGCCAATCTCCTTGAGATCCTTGGTCGTGAGGTACGGCAGAATGTCGAGGCCAATGTTGTTTGCGACAAAGTTGGTCAAGTAGCCCTCGCACCCGATGCCGTTGAGGAACTTGGAGATGTCAGCCACCTCCTCGGCACTCATGTCATCCTTGCGACCCAGTTCATCGCCTCCTGAAGGTGGAGAGAGAGAGAGAGAGAGAGAGAGAGAGAGAGCGTCCCCAGCACGACGAACAGATTGATGAGCGTCTGAGTAACGTGCTCCAAGGAGCGAGTACTGATGAGGAGCAACGTACGAGTATCGTTGGTCACTGGAAGCGCAAGTGGTCCCGACGGTGTGAACACGAGGTCCATCGAGGCAGTATCGACCGACCTCTCATTCGACAAGGGAGAATAGTCGTCGTCCATCGATACGACGGTGCGTTGAGGGTGCTCTTGATTGTTCACCAGCTGCTTGGGGTTACTGGGCATACTGAAAGCAAGGAGATTGGTCGAAGCCGCCCATGATGGCAACGAGTCGGCAATCGCTCCCGGTACCGAGTACACCAAGTCTGCACGCCCACACATTGATGCAATCGCCGTCATTACTAGGCACGCTTCTATCGAAAGAAACAAACGCACACATTCACACATACCACTGGCTGATTTGTGTCGACTGTCGCGCCATCGTTGAATACGTGCAGAGATGGAAGACGGATTGAACAGGAATACTGGCCGATAGGTATTGGAACCATCGCCTTGAAATGAGAGCTCATGGTCGACTTGCATCGGAGGCACTCCCCAGCGAGCTTTAAAGTAGATGATCACCTGAACGCAAGTGACTTGCTTAGCGATGCCATGACTCGAGCGAGACAGGACAAGCAACACTCACGTACGGTAGATACAAACGTTCCCCAAGCACGACCCGACACCTCGTACGGTGCATTGTTCAATCGAACCACGGTCTCTTCTGGGCCACCGTATGCATTGTATCGAAACTCGATGGCTTCAATGTAGCACATGGTCGCAAAGAATGACGAGTTGCGAGGTCGCACATAGATCTTCCATGCGTAGTCTCCGAGTCCATCGTCGGCATTCTGTGAGATGCAATCATGACCAAGTCTTGTCGTGAGTATCAACGAAGCTGTGGCTGATTGTGTGTGTGTGTGCGTGTGTGTCTCGTGCGGATGAAGCACCTTCTCAGGAGGAACTCGATGATACTCATTACCAATGGCGAGGATGGGATGCGAGAGAATGCCGTTCGCTCCTGCACGACGAAGGAGCATCGAAGCATCTGCACTGACGGCCATCGGTACCACGGCAGCACTGCTGATGATCGGTGGCTTGAGGCCCACATTGAGCGGCTGTTGCGAGATCGAGTTACGAAAGAGTCGAGCTGCTTGTCGGAGCCCAGGTACCAGCGGTCGGTCTTGGACCTGGTTGCTATCGGTGCTGCTGTTCGAGCGAGAGGTTCGATTGCGCACTTGTAACTGTGCTCCGCGATGATTCTCACTACTGGCATCGGAGAACCGTCGAAAGAGTGTTGCCGTGGTCGCTTTCGTTGATTGAGGTGCTTGTGAAGAATCTTGATGTGTGGAGAAGTCGAGCGTGGTCGAGAGAGACTGCGATATCGATTGGTCTGCGTCACGTGCTCGCGTCAAGGTCGACGAGATCGAGGAGTCGAGTGTGGATGCTTCAGTATCCTGCGAGCTTGGAGATATGAGCAATGATGGAACGTTGTTGTCAGAAGTGGCACCGATCGCTGGTACAGTCGCTGGCGTGGTACCGACGGCCGCGGTACCACGAGGTAGTGCATTGTACGAGAACTGTTCAGGTCGTTGGAATACCGGGAGCGAGAAGCACTTACTTGCTGTCAGAGTTGGTACGTTGGCTGCAACTGGTGGAACTGGTGCAAGAGGAGATGCTGATGATAGTGGAGAGACCGATGATGATGTCCCAGTTGTTAACGAGAGCGATGTGCCGTTGCTGTTGGTACTGCTGTTGAGCGAGATGCTTGCAGGTGCCGAGAGGGCCAAGTCTGCCGAGGATGCGTCAGAGACCGAAACACGATTCGAGGTGGAGGATGATGTTGTGATTGACCGTAGATCGTTCGATTGTGATATCACGGGATCGGAGGAACACAAGAGATTGTTCGAGCATGAGGTCGAGGTCGCAGTCGAGGAGGTCATTGGTACTACGGCAGCACGAAAGTCCTCCAACCAGCTCTCGAGCGCGAGGATGGTCTTGTTGCTCGAGTGTTGTAGCAGAGCACTGAGCACATCGTGTACGGTCGAGGCTCGAAACAACGACAATGCTCGATCACCGTATAGGACGTGAGCGACACTCATTGCGACGATGACGCTGCGCGCCAGGTCGTGAGAGCAATGCACCATGATCAACGAGCCACCCAACGCTGCTGTCGTGGCATTGGCGCCGCTGCTGCTGCCACCGCCACCGCCGCTGCTGCCGTGTATCGAGTCGAACACCGATCGTCGAATGTCGAGAATCTGTCGAACCAAGGTCGCTACTGACTCGATCGAACGCTCGCGATCACGATAGAACTTGGGAGCGAGCATGCATCGCAGCCACCCGATACCTCGCGCAGCACACACGGCTCGTATCTCATCGCCGCTCAAGCCCATGAATCGAAGCTCACTATCGACCAACAAGGTCACGATCGTGCCGACACCTTGTTCACGCAAGGAATCGATATCGGCCACGAGATCTCGGTGTGTGAGACCCTGCAGGCAAGGCCCCTGCATCCCAGGCGGATGTGAAGCGATACACATAAAGTCCAACGGAGCCGCGATGCTCGCGATCGTCATTGGTGTCGAGCCAGCGACCACTCCCATGGCACTGTGCTTCACGAGTGCTTGGCCCATGTTGAAGACACGAAGTACACTCGCTCACTACTCCCGCACAAATAGAACACACTTGTTCGGGTACAAGCAAGGATGGCGGCGAGCGAGAGAGCACACGCACACGCAACAAGGACAACAAGCAACAACGGTCAAGATTCACTCACACACGCACTGACACGCACACTGCACGTCCCGAAGAACTCCGCACCTCCCCAATCTAACCCAAGGTCTGCCGCTCTCGCCCAAATCTCTGTGTCTCACCGTGCTGAGGTACCTCGCCACATGAGCCACGACACAACAACACCAACTCTCCAAATCTTCCTGGATGGTCTCCAACCGAGATCGAGATTGCGTGGAGTACTCCTGCGTGTCCACCATTACCCGCACTACGTCATCTCGCTCCTCGAATGCAATGCGCCACTCTTCGAACGAGCTGTCTCACTCGCTCGCTCTCCCTCTGCCTCTCGCAACTCTCACCATAATCACCTTGTGTGAATCTTCGACGAGTATTCAAATCTTTGTCTCGGCGTATCTGGCATCGTTCAAGCAAATGCAAGCCACTACGAGGAAGGCCGTTGTGTGCGCCACGCGCAGCGCGCGAGTGGTGCTGGCGTCTCAATCTCATACGCGTATGCTCGGGCGCGTGATCGCTTCGCCTCGACCACAGGCTTCCGATGTGATACTACTGAGCGGGTATTCCTCCCCGATTCGACGAGAGTCGACGGCCATTGCTGATATCTGCTCGATGTTCGTTGTGGCGCGAGCAGGACCCTTGGAGGAGGTAAGACGACGTTGGCGCAAGGTTACCTGCGTGCAGCCACACGGAACCCTCGGTTGATAGCGCCGTCGCCATCGTTCCTGCTGGATCTCGAATACCAAATAGCCGCGTCTCTCGTGTACGAATCCTTGGAGAGAGTGAAGTCGTGGCGAGCTTGCTAATACCAGAAGCGCCACAACAGTGTGCATCACATGGATCTCTATCGCCTGCATTCCGATGCCGCACACCTCAACAAACTCCAACTGCCACACATTATGCAGCACCGTACGAGATGATTGCGCTACAATCCATGAACAATCACGGAGTGGACAAGTGGACGCTGATTGAGAGTCGCCGATGATGCAGATGTAGCACTGATCGAATGGCCTGACCGCTTGCTGCCTGAACTGATACCTGACACACGACTCGAAGTCTCGCTCACCATCACACAATCACCGTCCACTGGTCGTGAGACACGAGAAGCTCTCGTGACTCCGTACGGACATCGATGGGAGCAGTGGTTCGATCAGGTGCTGCTCGCACATCGAACCATTGGCAACTTGACGACCGTCACTCCAATGAATCCACCTGTATAAACCAACTGTTGTCCGATCGAATCACATGACACTGTGTCAGTGGATGTACGGTCCAAGGTCGTGGTATTGAGCCAATCCACGCCAGCAGAGACTCAAGCGAACGGGACATTCGCGATTCACGCTGCTGTCAGTCACTTTGTTCTCGTTCGTTCGGTGCTCGCAGCAACTCCGCCAACCATGCGACGTTCCCACACGTCGGCCATCGTCGTGTTGGTGCTCCTCGCCATCGTCATCATCAGCATCACAACCTCGTGTCAAGCTCGCCAGTCACCAAGAACCATTGACGATCTCGCTCGCACTCCACGCACACCCGCTCGCCACGATAGCTCGAGCTCCTCACAACCGCAGCCGCAGCCGCGAGCATCTCGACAACTCGATCCCGTGATCGGAACGCTCGATACTGATCGCGAGCTGGCACTCGTGTTGGTCATTCATCGACATGGAGATCGGTACATGGTGATCCAGCCATCACTCGGGGGCTCCTCTTGCTGATCGAACCCACACCCGCCTTTCAGAGCACCTGTAGTCTACTGGCCCGAGGACGAGCCGCTATGGGAAGGTCTCGGCCAGATCACTCCGCTTGGCATGAACCAGCTCTATCAAGTACGTGCCCGATCAACCACTCGATATACGTTCCATCCAATGACTCTGCTCTCTCTCAACATCATAGTTGGGTTCGCTACTGAGAACCAAGTACATTATCAACGAGCGCTTCCTCGAGGACTATTACCGTCACGATCATATTTATTGTCGAGCCGTCGATACCGATCGAACTCTCATCAGCTCCGAGGTACTCCAACTTCAACCAACATCAAAATATCAAGATATTTTTGCTCTGTTTCGTTTGCTACATTTCGAGATATTTTGGCTGGATATTTTCGTTCGTAACAACTGATTCGCTGATATCGCGTTTAATATCTCACCACTGAATGAATGACGCTGTTGATACTGACGATATCGGTATTGATATCTCGCTTACTAGGGACTGTTACTCGGTCTCTTTCCTCAACGAGGACCGAGACTCGACGATGGCCACGAGGCTCTGCCATGCAGCTATCAACCAGTACCGGTTCACACGGTGCCATTGAGCGAGGAGTATCTCTTGCGCGGTTGGTTCACGTGCCCGCAATATCTCGAGTTCCTCTACAACGATCTCATGGTTTCGAGCGAGTGGCTCGCAAAGGAGCTCGAGACGCAATCGATGCGACAGGAGCTATCGTCGTACTTTCACAACGAACCCGTGACGCTGCAGAATCTTTGGGGTACCTCTCTCTATCTCGATCGATGTGCCTTTTGTAATGGAATAGCTTGTTGATCGTGTATTGTGGAGCGATTGCGTAGAGTACGTCGATACGTTGTATTGCTATTACGCACACAATCGCAGCGATCCGAGAGCCGTTCCACGAGAGCTGTACGAGCGTGCCAAGCTCGTGAATGATTGGGTCGTACGTCTGGCACGCACACACACACACACACACACACACACACACACACACACACATTGATCAGGGCTGCTGCGCACGTATCTCGTGATAACGACCTCATGATCGATTTCGTGATAGAACCAACAAATGTTCGTGCCTCGCGTTGGCAAGTACATTGCCGGATACTTGTTGTGGAATGTACGTGGCAAGGTGCCCCGAGAACAAAGCGCGTCATTGGTGCATCGCTCACATTCACGTGTACGCAGCTGGTTCAAGATCTCGAGACTGCGGTTGCTGGCGCTCCATCGCCTCGTCTCAAACTGTACTCTGGTCATGGTACGTACCCAGTAGAGTTCATTCTCCTTCTCGGCGCTTCTAACGTGGTTTGGGTCGAGTAGATGTCACGTTGGCGTCGCTCATGTCGGCGTTCGGCGTCGGTATCCAAACGCTGCCTGGATATGCATCGAACATTGTGATCGAGCTGCGTCGTGAGCGAGCGCTCCAGGCCGATGTACTGCCGCAGTACTTTGTCACGGTTGTGTACAACGACACCGAGTCAGTTCGCGTGGTGCACGTTCCTGGCTGCCCAACTGATCAAGAGTCGTGTGAGTTTACGATGTTCGCAGCGTACGTGTGTGTGTGTGACAGAGAGCTTCTCTTACTTAGCACACCTGCACGCTCATCATTGATGTGACTATTGATTCTTGACGGCTTGCAGCGGCGTTCGCCCGAGCTTCCAAGAGGACCATGTGGCTGGTTGTGCCGTGACGACACTGCAGCCGCCGCCTCGAGAAGCCACTGAACCCGAGACGCCTGCCACGCCACCGACCGAGCCACAGGCAACGATCGAGTGCTCGGTCTCAACCTTCCGGGTGCTCAAGTTTTTGTATACTGGTGCTACGGCCGTGGTGCTTGGCGAGTTTTTGGTGGCCGTCGTAGTTGCGGCCGTTTGGCTCATTGTACGGCGCTGTAAGCAACGCAGATCGATCGAGTTTGTATCACTGGAGAGAGGAGAACGAGATGGAGGCAATGGCTCTGAGATGGCCGAGCCAGACGGCAACGAGGACGGCAACGGCAGTAGTACATAATTACGGCTCTCGCTCGCGCGTGATTTTTTGAGAGACATGAGATCGACGAAAGGCCTCAAATGGTTGTACGAGTAATAAGAGTAAACAATACATCAACGACGCACAAGCGCGCCTACGAGATTGTGAGGAATAATATGCTTGTGCTTTTAGTCGAGTCGGGGAAAATCAGGCAGGTAATCGAGAGAGAGAGAGAGAGCTGAAGAGGGAGAGGCTACGGTGCACTATCAGGTGATCAATATGCAAAGAGAGGAGACTATGTACCAACGAACGACTCAGAGCAGCACAAAGAAAGAGAGAGACGACTATTGGACTGCGCAATATAAAAGTAGAGCTTGCACAACAGGAGCATAGGGAGGGAGGGGGAGAGACGCGTGAGCGTACAAATGATACCCAGAGGCGGAGACACAACGGGCAACGCAATATGTCTCATGGCGATCACGCAAGCTCGTTCTCGATCGTAAAGAGCTTCTCAAAGTGGCCGCGAGCAGCTCGTACGTTCATCAGCGTTGTTGCGGACGCTGCACAAACACACACAGACACAAACACCGAAATAACGACGATGCGTTAATCGCTGGTGCGCAGCAATGCCGATGGCGCAGGGTGGAGCAGGCGTACTGATGCTAGGATCCGACATGACCACCATGACGTAGGTGTTGGAAGAGAGAAGCTCGATGAAGGCCGCAAACCTCGAGTTGCGTACTTCCATCGATTGAAACTGCGCCGCCGATTTGCTACGTCGCGCCGCGCAAAACACAAAGATATCGTGAGAATGTCAACCACAAGGCGAGAATGGGCCAGCGAGTAGCTTGCAGTGAGGGTGTGAACGTATGTATGTATGTGCGTACCTGCAACACAATTTGAACTGTTTGATAATGTTGCTAATCTTTTCGAATCGATGTTGATCGCTGTGTTCGACGCTGGTAGCGCGCGAGATGACAAGGAACGTCGCACGCTCAAAGATCACGACCTCGTCGGCTTCACAAATGGTACAGAACTTTTTGAGGCTGCTCTCGAGAGTCTTGACGTTGGGTGTGAGCGAGTACGCAATGGCCGACCACGCCTATGAAATAGGAATACAAAAATTCCCATTGGTTGGCGCGAGTGTTAGAGAGCCATGGTTGGTGTGTGCGTGGAGGGGAGAGAGAGGAGCGAGGTAGGTACCTTGTACAAAGTCTCGTCCCAGATCGAGGTCGCAAAGCACGTCAGATTCATTGGTGTGGATAGATGCTGTAGCTCAGTTTCTCGTTGTTTGAAGGTCTATGCATTGAGCGATAGCAATGATGATGTAGGAAATGGAAGGTTAGAATGACATTTGGTATCGATGACGATGACGCTGACGATGACGAGAACACCGACGAACCTTGGCGCGCTGGTGCTCGGGAACGAGATCCATCTTGTGCACCAAGCAGAAGACGCGCGCGTCCTTCGAGCAAGCTTGCAGGGCCTCGAGACACGACCGATAATATCGCAGATCCTCCTCGAGCTCGAGACTCTCGACGTCGAATACATAGATCAACACCTCGACGCCTGAGAAGATGTGCTCGCGTTGGCTCGTAAAGTAGTTCTCCATAAAGATATCTTGGCTAGATCGTACACGGCCCAGTGATGGGACTCGTCGGTGAGCATCACCATCATATCATATGGTTGTTGTAGTAGCGCGAGGTCTCACGCTCACGTACCCGCCACAATCCCAGAGATTCAACACGAGGTTACCGAGAAATCGCACGTGTGAGTGCTCGACGTCCACTGCGATTCGCAAAGTCACACAATCGATCGATGAATATGAATGAAGCCATTAGTGCGTGTTCGATGGATCGATAGGCACTGCAGCGTACTTGTGGCTGCAAGTCGAGTTGTATCTCGAGCTATTTCGTTCATCAATCAATCAACCAATCATCCAATCACCCAATCATCAAGCATCCAAGAATCAATCACGCGTTGGAGATTCAGTCGTTAAATCTCGTTCGCAGTTGGTTGATTGGTTGAGTGGTCGCGCCATACCAATGTAGTTCGCAAAGATGATCGAGCGCATCGAGGTCTTCCCCGAGCCACTCTTGCCCATCAGCAACACCTACACACATATACACACAGATACACGAGTTTGTACCCGCATTTGATGAGATATAGGAGTGTGTTATCACGAGCGATTTCTCGCTTGGAGATCAGGAGCTCGCCATACCTTCTTCTGCATCTTGATACACTCTGCGAAGGCACAATAACAAGCAAACCGAAGGGAACTTGTGATGAACACCAGCAGACGCAACCGTGATCAATACACGAGGGAAGGATTGATCGATCGATGGCTTGGATAGAAGAAGTAAAGATATGTATGTATCTCTATCAACTATCTATTGGTTTGTGAGTGTGTGTGCGAGAGAAGGAGAAGAAGCAACGGAGAAAGAGAGAAACCTCCAGAGCAAGCAATGGAGGTCGATGCGAGAAATGACGAAGTCTTTTCCCGCCATTTTGCACTCACATTCAATCGATCACTCGCCACTCGCACCACACCACTTGCTCTCTGCTGCTCTTCGATCTCGATCGTATTTCGAGCAACTTCGACATCGCAAAAAATCGGCTATACCCACTACGATACTGCGCAACCATCCCCACGATACCTCGGGTGCTTTCTACATTTTTTGGTTGAGCCGTTTGAGTGATTCGATTTTTTGGATTTGCGCTGTGCAATGTCGTCCGAGGCCGCTACGTGGCGATATCAAAATCCTGATGGGAAATGGACCGAGTACTCTTCGGTGTTGAACAAGAAGATCGAAGGAGCGTTTCAGAAGGGTGAGCGGGTACGGTCGTATGCGATGTTATGGCGCCAACAACGACCCAACGACGTCGATCGCTGATACTTGTGTGCGTGCTACCACTCGCTCATAATGGATGGACCACGCGCAATTTATTGATTCTAGCTGGTCAAGATCGACAAGACGTGGTATATCGACCTCGATGTCAAGCCATACCACCAACGCAGACACGACGATTACAATCAATGTCGCCGGTACGCATACGCATACGCGCACACACATAGCTTCATACGCGACGAGCGTTCTCTCATATCGACCGTGTCTCTTGACCAGTATCAAGAGGATCGCTCCACGCAAGGAGCTCATTGCTATCTGGAATCGAGATCTGCTCTATGTCGATCTAGCGAGTTTCATCGAGGAATCACAGGCTCTGCAACTCGTCGAAGAGATCAGTACGTTGGACTGATTGCCCATCGCCCCGCGAGACGTATCGATCTGTTGCTCATGATCAACATCAACCCATGATGATGATGATAGGCATTGGTGGGGGCCTTGTAGCTGCGAAGCTATCTCCCAAGGTACTACTCTTCGACGCCTCGTTGTGCGTTGTTGCTGCTGCTTCGCTGTGCTCATCGATCAAAATGCCACAAGGTCTCGATTATCGTCATCTACTCGGGCAGCGATGAACAACAACCGTCCGAGGCTCGGCAATATGCTCTCGAACACTCGATCCCTGTCGTGAGCGAGGAGTACGTGTACGAGTGTATGGCCCTCGGAGCGCGTCAGCCAGCTGGCAATGAGGTACGGTTCATTGCGCCGCTGCTGTGTCAACGCTGAACAGCAATCAACCAGGCGGCGGCAATGGAGGTTCAGCGCGATCAAGCGCCAACAAAGAGCGTTGGTTCGCGCCAGCGACAGCAACGCGGCGCCAGCACCGATGGCGATGCTGCTCACCATGAGAATGGAGGTCGTAGCAGCGGCGAGGAGGACGATGAGCAGGCGCTCCTCGATGACAATGGTACGGATGACGCAGACAGGGCCCTGTTACGCATCGAGGGATCGCTCATATCACTGACACACCTGGCCTTCTTGACACAGACATCTTTCGCAAGAAGGCGGTCTTGAAGGGCGTTTGCTACAGCCCGTTCGAATTCGTCATGACGGTCGATAGCCGACGCGGCAACGATATCTCAGGTGAGCCTCTCTGGCGCTGTGTGAAGACGCTAGCACCCCCGAACTCAAGCGCACGCTCACGCGTATCGGCCGCATTGATCGTCGCAACGTGTAGGAACAATACTGTGGGATTGCTTCGACAGCACCACTCGCTTCCGTGGCCGAGTCGAGAATGGCGCTGTCACGTTCGAAGAGTACCAAGTACGCGCGCCTTCGCTTGTTGCGGGACACTATCATCGTCGACGTGATAGCTGGCTGACAGAGCTTCTCCTATTCTATTTTCTGTGATGGCTGCTCGTGTTTGGTTTGTCGTGTGCTTGGCGCAGGCGGTGGTGGGCGATGGGGTTTCCTTGCCCAGCCGCTACACTGGCTCGCTCACGGCGACAGGCGTACGTGCCCTCTCGCATTGCCTGCGTTGCGTCGCCTTGTCTGCTCACTTACAGCTTTCCTTCGCGGTTGCATCTCTGCTTCGCTCCGTCTCTCGTCGTGTGGGCCGTGGCGCGCCAACCACAGGCCGCGGGCGTGGTGCCGGAGGACGAAGGGACGCTCGAGGGCAAGTGGGAGCTTTACCGCAACGCGCAGTAGCAAGCTTGACGCACGTGACTCTACAGTTTGTGTAACACGCGAAATACATTGGATTTTGGTTGGAATCGGTGTTCGGTTTGCTCGCCACATTTTCGCACTTTCGCGATTTCGGTGCCGCCCACCAGCAGCAGCAGAGCAGCAAGCGGACGAGCGACGATGAAGACGAGGCCTCTGCTCCTCTTGTCTCTCTTGTCCCTCTTCTCTTGTCCCCTTCTCTCTCTCGTCGTCGTGTGCCGCTCGCTCTCTGTGTCGCGGTGGTGGTGGTTCTTCTTCGTCGCCATGGCCTCGTCACGAGCTCTCGTTGCGGCGATGGCATTCGTTGCAGTCGCGGCGATGACCATGTCGCTTGCGATGGCTCAACAAGATGGTGCGTGAATGTGAGCGTGAGCGCGTGTGTGGCTTCGCATCGCACTCGTCGTCGTTGTTGCTCGGGGTCGCTCTTGGATCGTGCCTCTCTCTCTCTCTCTCTCTCTCTCTCTCTCTCGTGGGATGTGGTGGGGGAGCGAGATGAAGCGCTCGAGAGAGCTGCGAGAGAGTCGTTGCGTTCTTTCTTTGAGGCACGCACGCAGGCAGGCAGGCACGACGCTCGATATCGCGGCGCAGATTGGCGGCGCGCTCTCGCGCTCTCTGTGTCAACGACGATGGCACGATCACCAAGAGTGTCTCGTTGGTGTTGTTGAGCGTGAGCATCGGGTCTCTCTCTTTGTTGGTCATCGAGTTGATGTTGGATGGCGAGACACACTGACTGACCGACGAACGGTTCGACCACGAACATCCTCAACCCAACGACGCAGTGGTGACGGTTGCTGGAGGCCTCGACGATATCGTGTCTCGCGCAGCGACCTTCGGACCCTCGTCGATCACGCTGAGCCCCAACGGAGACCTCTTGTTCACCGAGTATAGAGCTCATCGCATTCGATGGATTCCCAAGTACACCACGACTCCCAGTACGTCTATGCTCCACACCAACCAGACCCAACCAACCCAACCAACCAACCAACCAACCAGACCCAACCAACCCAACCAATCAACCACTATCGCCACTGACTCTCTCTCTCTCTCTCTCTGCTTGTATGTTTTGGTTCTTTCAATAGGTGCTCAAGCTGTCGTGCAGACCTTGGTGGGCACTGCCCAAGGCAACACCGTCGGCAAGGTCAATGTGTTGTTGAACTTTCCAACTGGCTTGGTTCGAGACGACTCGTCGATCACTCAACTCCGAACTCGATATTGGTTCCTCAACCTGGGCAACAACGCTGGCGACCAGCTTCGCATTCTTGATGTGGATTACGCCAACGGTACTCTCTCTCTCTCTCTCTCTCTCTCGCTCTCTCTCTCTCTTCGATCTTGAGATGCATACTCACGCCACACACTCGCACAATCTCCTTTCTCTCAGAGCCGTTCGTGACCGCCGTTCCGACTGCTACTACCGGCATCACTGCGATTGCTCCAGATCTCAGCGGCAATGTGATTGTTGCATTCAACGATCAATCGATGGCCGTTGTCACTCCCGCTGGTGTCTCGAGCGCCTTCCCGAATCCTGGAGCGTTCGTCACGCAGCTGATCAACAGCGCGGGAGGTCTCTTTGCGTTGGACAACGCAAACAGGCTGTACCAGTTCAACGCGGTCATGAACTCGTGGGGCCTTCTCACTACGATTTCCCCCAACTCGTTCCTCCTGACGGATGGCACCACGCCATTCTACTTGTCGCCTGCCACTCTCCCCACGTACAATCTCGTCAGGCTTCCGACCCTCACTGGAGCTGGCTCGGTGAGCTTCCCGCCAACACAGGGAGGACTGTTCTCGGCGTATCGTCAAACCGGGGGCGCAGTCCTGGCTGGTTTCCAACCGTCTTTCACATCGTATGGATCGCTGGTCTCGGGCACGACGACCATCATTGGAGGAGTGGTACGTGTCTCTCTCTCTCTCTCTCTCTCTCTCTCTCTCTCCCCGTCGAGTCAAGCGGATGATGCTCGAGCTCCACTGCCGTCTTCGAGACAAGCACAAGTTTGCTTGACTGATTTGTAAACGAACGAACGAACGAACGAACGAATGTGCAGCCTCCTCGAACCTCGCCGGGACCTCTTCCAGGACTCCAATCTCGCATCAGCAGCCCTCAAAGCATCCAAGTCGACCCGAACACCGGCAAGGTTCTTCTCGGAGGTATTGGTGCTCTCGATCTCTTCGATCCGACCACCAGTACGTTCTCTCTCTCTCTCTCTCTCTCTCTCTCTCTCTCCATCTCCACAAGACAAGAAAGAAAGAAATCGATTGTTGACGATTGGATTGGCATGCAACGAGCAGACACGGTTTCGAATGTGTTCGGCACTTACAGCAGTCCGAGCAGCGGCTTCACTGATGGACCGCTGACCGTCGCCACCGCTCGATCGATCTCGGGAATCGCTGCTCATCCGAACAACCTCGCGTACTACTTCCTTGATTACGACCGTTTCGGCACCATGACGGGAGGAGTGTCTCTTCGAGTTCTTCGCTTGAACAACCCAGGTTCGTCGTCGATCACCAACCCCGCTTGATCGTCACCCGAATGCTGGACTTCTCTCTCTCTCTCTCTCTCTGTCTCTCATATCGACGATCTGCTTGTGTCTCTCCAGGAGACTTCTCGAGCGGCAACGTCACCACGATCCTCAACGATGCGGCCTTGACGATCAACAGCGTTGTTGCCAACAGCAATGGACTCGCGCTGGATCGACCATCCAAGTCGCTGTTCATTGCTGACGCCAACAACGAAATCGTTTATCGATACTACCTCGAGACAGGTATCATCATCATCATCATCATCATCATCATCATCATCATCATCATCATCATCATCATCATCATCATCATCATCATCATCATCATCATCATCATCATCATCATCATCATCATCATCATCATCATCATCA